>Ga0105240_10000365_pt1 | contig 84843 bp, 68 predicted proteins | sample KBSC54metaG_FD_80426 | JGI IMG/M metagenome (GOLD analysis project Ga0105240, IMG submission 80426) | Corn rhizosphere microbial communities from Kellogg Biological Station, Michigan, USA - KBS C5-4 metaG | ecosystem: Host-associated > Plants > Roots > Rhizosphere > Soil | place: Michigan, USA...
ACAGTCGCTACATATGCGAACAGTGAAAGCGTCAAATACTTGAGCACAGAGACATAGCGTGAATATCGGACAAATACTTCGAGACCGATAGAGAGCGCGGCAAAACCGATGACGTATAGAAAGGCAGGTCCGCCGATAAGCAGCTTCAGAGCTGCTCCCATTGCCCCAATGTCGGCGCCGATATTGATGATATTGGCGATCAGGATTAACCCGACAGTCACGTACAGGAGCCACGGCGGATAAAACTTCCGCAGGTTACCGGAAATGCCACGTCCAGTTACGCGACCAATACGTGCGCTGATCTCCTGGATTGCCGTAATCAGTGGGTAAGTGAAAATCAATGACCAGCACAGGCCATAGCCAAATTGGGCGCCTACCTGAGAATAGGTTGCAATGCCACTGGGGTCATCGTCGGAAGCCCCAGTGATAAGTCCAGGCCCCATAATCTCCAAGAGCTTAGGGCGTTCCGGCACTTTGACGTCGTTGCGCTTAGAGGTCATGTTCAAGATACACCAATCGTCGGCATTTAAAAATCGAGTTGCCGAAACTGGGCGGCGTAAAGGCACTGTCGTTGAGCACTATAGAACCTTAAGGTCAGCCGTAGGGCCAGTTTTATTCTTAGGGGAACAACCGAAGCGTTGAGAGGTTCAGAAGCCCGCGAGTCATGCTCAATTGCCTACTCTTATATTCAGTTATCCGTTTTCACCTGAGATAGGTGTATACAAGTGTACACCAACTCCACACAATTTGTGTGAGAGGACAACTCCGCAACGAGGCTCCGCTCCGTGAAGTGCGATTAGCCGAGCTAACTCGTAGTGCGACTGACCAATTCGGTGGCAACCCAATAAATGCTTCCACCATTAGTTTCTTGCTTTGAGGAAATTTCTCCGTATAGGCAGGAACACGAATTCGCGGATTCAAACCCAGTTCCGCCAGGGTCGCAGCCAAAGTCGCCCTCTCTCATCTAATTCAGTCAAGCCTTCAAGGACCACATGATAAAATTGGCCGTCGCTCTATTCATGACCTCATTTGCTCTTACTCTCGCTATGGCCCCATTGACCTCGGCGGTATCGGCCGTTTTTGCACTATTCGTATTGCTCGGCATTTTTGTAGTTGCAGTTGCTTCGTTCGGCGCCCTGAAGAGCGCAGCCAACTGACTTAGGGCACGCAGAAAAGATGAATAGCGTCCAAAGCGAAATCCAGGATCGAAAAAGGCGAATTGGCGAGAACAAGCAGACCATCGCGAAAATTATGGTCGAGCGGGAGAAGTCCGATTGTTCAAATGGCGAGGAACTTATGCGCCAAGAACTATGGCTTAGGGACGCAAACGCCAAGCACTGGGAAATTATCGAAACGCTATCCTCGAAACACAATTGAAGGCTTGCAGGGTATTCCGTATCCCTCCTGTCGTCGTATTTTTTCTGCCCCGAACCTACTCGATGACAAGGCCCTGCATTGGTCTGATAGCTGAAGGCTCTGGGAAAATGACGGTCAGCCAGAACCTGTTCACTCAAAGCGAATTGATCGGCCAAGACGCCTCTTATGATCGCTTTGAGATAGCTGCACCATTGACTTCGGATAGTGCGCGACATTCGGACACTTTGCAAAACGGGTCAGCGTCGTTCTGCAGTGTCAGCAATCGCCGTAATCTCGACTGCGCGAGTTCAAAGAAAGCCAACAAATCATCTAGCTATTATCTGGTCGCTACGATCAACTTCCTCTGTGGCTATCCAGATCAGTCCAGTAGGCCAAAATACCTCTTCACCTTCTGTATCTCCGCGTTCGCCTGGGCCTCGTTCATCCTTATTTTGACTTTAATGAAGAAGGCCAGTTCTTCGTCCGTGAGAATGGTGAGGTCGAAGGGTTCGCCTTGGGCCTTTTCTTCGGAAGCTCTTTTGCTCAAGATTTTAATGATGGTTTCCCCGGCGAGAGGATCACCCTTCATAGCGTTCGCATAAATCCGATGCAGAAGCGCTTCCGACCTTAAGATCCTTTTGGGTTTGCCATTTTCATTAACGAGAATAGATTTGGCCATGAAGGCCTCCAATTGTTCCTCGGGGCTCTTGTTCTTGCGCCGACGACCGTTGGGATTGCCAGATTTCCCGGGTTGGAACTGATGCCGTTCAGGAGGCTTTTTGTAACCAACTTTGTATGAATTCGGCTTGGTGAACGGGTTTTCTGATGCTTTCGTGGTCATGCCAATATCCTTTGGAGCGGGCTATTACTGAGGGGCTTCCGATGATGCGTCGCGCAGGCCAGCGTCTACGGTGGAGTCCCGGTTTCTGCGCGTTGCGGACAATGCCAGCTCCGGCGATTTGCTGTGTTCCTTCAACGAAAATGTTTGGCCAGTGCCTTCCAGGATCGCATCATCATGCGCATAAATCTGCCAACGCTTCACAATCTGGTCACAGTAGATTGGATCAATTTCACACAAATAGGCGCGTCTGCCGGTCTTCTGAGCCGCAATGAGCGTGGAGCCCGAACCACCAAAGAGATCAAGTACGATGCCGTTGCGCTTTGACACATCCTTGATCGCATCAGAAATCAACGCGACCGGTTTAACCGTAGGGTGTTGTTCGAGCGCGTCCTGGCGACCCTGTCCAAACGAGTTCTGCCCACGATATGTCCAGACATTTGTGCGGTAGCGACCATGCTGCCCCAACTCGAAGGTGTTTATGTGAGCCGCGGTGCCTTTCTTGAAGGCGAAGATGAGTTCATGGCGCGAGCGATAGAAACTGCCCATGCCCCCGTTGTCCTTGACCCAGACAATGAGGTTTTTGAGCTCATTGTAGATGGCGTCACCAGCTGCCTGCAATTCAGACACATGGCGCCAGTCCATACAGACGAAATGGATGGAACCTTCCTTGCTGTAGTCAGAAAGGTTGCGCATCGCCTTGGTCAGGAAATCAGTGAATTGGGCGCCAGAAAGCTCACCGGACGCCATGACGAATTCACGGTGCTTCATGGCGCCAAGCCCACTGACATGGCCGTCGATCGGCACATTGTATGGCGGGTCGGTGAAAACCATATCAGCCAATTCTCCCGCCATGAGCCGACCAACAACGTCCGTGGATAGGGCGTCGCCGCAAATCAGGCGGTGGTGGCCCAATTTCCAGACATCGCCCGCTTGGGTGACAGGGCGCCCAAGTTCACCCGGCAGTTGGTCTTCACGCGGGGCGGGGGCGTCTTCGACAGCCAACCCCTCGATCAAGCTGTCGATTTCACCCACATCGAATCCCATAAGGGTGATGTCAAAGCCAGCGTCGATTTCAACCAGCTCTTTAAGTTCAAGCGCCAGAAGTTCTTCGTCCCACCCAGCATTCATGGCCAGTTTGTTGTCGGCGATGACAAAAGCGCGCTTTTGGGCGGGTGTCATCGTGTCGATCCTGACCGTAGGTACTTCGGTCAAACCCAGTTCCCTGGCCGCGGCAAGGCGGCCATGACCGGCCAAGATCATGTTGTCGTCGTCAACAATAATCGGATTAGTGAAGCCAAAAGTCCGAATGCTGTTAGAAATCTGGCGGACCTGCTTACGGCTGTGGAGGCGCGCGTTTCGGGTGTAAGGCACGAGATTCTGAATTTTGAGGTACTGAATTTGCAAGGTCGTCATGACGGAGCTCCTCTGAGAATGACTGCTATGTGAGTTCCAATTGTCAGCCGGTGCCCAGTTATTGGGTGTCGGCCAACTGATGGATCTTCAGTTCATTTGGAGGTTACTGGGTTGACCCCGCGTGGCCGATTTTTCATTGAGTTATCGGCGCGGTCAAACTTCAATCGATCCTTAAACAGAAATCAATTCAAGCAGTGTTCATGATTTTGAAAGAGGTTCATTGACGGGTAGCCTCGACGTTGCGATGGCTCGGCTAGCGCATTCGTGTCGACAACCGTCATTGCGGTATTCGAGACATGTGGTGTTGATTGTGAGCGAGCTTAGGTCACGAGTTATGATTTGTCCATAGGTGAGCGCAACGGTAGTCGTTCCACTGGGACCGCCTGGCCCAAAATATGAACGAGTCATTGCCGCCCAACTTGCCCATGACGCGCTGTATGGCGTGCTCAATTTGAATATCGTCGGTCGGCGCTGCAGTGGCCCTGCACGGTCCTGCTGGCCTTGATATTTTCCCTGCTCATCGTTTAGGGAACTTGACTAAAACGGGCCGCAATTGCGGAACTTGCGTCGGCAATTTTCTCACAAGCATCATAAACTTGAAATTTTCCCTGTAAATTTCCCTGATTCCAGGGAACTTCATACAGAGATGAGTTCGTAACCGACTGCGTCCACCACCATTCTTCTCACACCAAACAACTGGTCTCATACGCCTCCCAAATCCATGGGCGATTTCGGTCGCTTGCGGGATTGTTGCGATCTCTGTCAGCGCACAGAGACGGATTTGCGGCCGAAAGTCGGGTTTGCCGCGCGCGGAATCTCTGAGGGCCCGAATTTTGGTCCACGCTCTGATGCATGCTGTGTGGCTTTAGATCGGCCTCCTCTGTTGCGAACAAAAAAAGCCCGATGCGTGGGCCGGGCTGTTCAGTATCGAAAAGTGTCTAGTCGATGAGCATCGCGTGCTGATCGTCCCATCTCACTGGGAGCGGACAGGCCTTCCGAAGTCGTTCGGGGGTGAGAGTTGCGGCGTGGTCACCAGTGAGTATCCGCTCGACAATGTCGGGGGCCAGGAATACGAGTGACAGCAATCGCCTGACATAGGACTTGTCCAAATTCTCCTCGTTGGAGATTGCGCGCAAGGTTGGATACTTGCCTGAGGTCAAGCCTTCATACCATCGCTTGGGCTGCGCGATCATCTCAACCAGCTTCGGATTCACCTCGCGTGGCTCATCTCCAGAAGCGCCCAGAACAAGCTTCACTTGTTTTCCGCAACGAAGGAGATGACTGTTGATCACGATATTCAAGAAGCAGTCCCTCTCATCAGTGCTCTCATCTTCGACGTTCGAAGGCTTCACAACACCAAGGGCATCGAACATCTTTATGCCGCTCATACGGATGATCACGGCGGCTTTTGAAAGCTCGACTTTCTGAATCAATTCAATGTGTTTAGCTGCAACTATTGAGTCTTCGCTTGAGATGTGTTTTGCGATCTCAGCACTGCGGATGAGGATCTTCGCTTTATCCACGGACGAATGTTTGCTCATCCATTTCGAAATGCATTTGTGATCGCTCAGTCGATTTGCAACAGCCTTGATCACGAACTGCTCGAGGTCACCAGCCGGCACTCGAAGTCCCTCCGGATCTTCGGCTGCTGACTTCAACCGCTTCGCAGATGTGTAATAGTGATATCGGACTCCTCGCTTGTTGGCATGGGTTGGAATAAGCCGCTCGCCGTTCACGTCAAACAAGATGCCTTGAAGAAGTGCTCCGGTAGGACGTTTCGATCGCGCGGATTCGCCCGGCGAATACCGTGCCAACAACACCTGCACAGCATCGAAAGTTTCCTCGTCAACGATTGCTGCATGCTGTCCCGCATGCAGCTCGTCTTTATATCTGATCTTCCCGACATAGAGCGGGTTCTTCAGCATATGGCTGATGGCGCCGCGGCCGAGAAGGCATCCTCCAGAGATCTGTCCGCTCCTCAAAGCCCTAGTTCGAGTTCGCACTCCCTGTTTCTCGAGTTGCCTTTGCAGGAGATGAACCGAGTGAAGTTCAAGGTAGCGCATGAACATTGCCCTGACGATTTTTGCTTCATTGGGGATGATCACCAGTTTGCGCTCATCAACGGCATATCCCAAGGGCACCGGCCCACCCATCCACATTCCTTTCCGCTTGGACGCCGCAACCTTGTCGCGGATGAGCTCGCCCGACACTTCACGCTCAAACTGGGCGAAGGAGAGGAGGACGTTGAGCGTCAGCCGGCCCATCGACGTCGAGGTATTGAACTGCTGGGTCACGGCGACGAAGGACACCTCGTTCCGGTCGAGCACATCGTTGAGCTTGGCAAAGTCGGTCAGGGATCTGGTCAGGCGGTCGATCTTGTAGACAACGATAATATCAATCAGCCCGGCTTCGACATCTGCCATCAGTTCTTTGAGACCCGGCCGTTCCATGTTGCCGCCCGAGTAGCCGCCATCCTCGTAGACCTTCGGGAGTTTTGCCCAACCTTCGTGCCTCTGGCTAGCGATGTAGGCGGCGCAAGCGTCGGTCTGGGCTTCAAGCGAGTTGTAGCTCATGTCGAGACCTTCTTCCGACGACTTGCGGACGTAGATCGCACAGCGCCTGGTAGGGTCCTTATTGGGCATTTGCGGCCTCCCTCACCTGCGCCTTTGCTACTTTTGTCGGCAATCCGAAGAACCGGGGACCTGATTGGTGCGTGCCGGTGATCTCGCGGGCGATAACTGACAGGCTTCGGTAGGCCTTGCCTCGATAAGCAAAGCCACCATCGCCTGATGTCAAAACCTCGTGGGTTTCACCGTTCCATTCCCGCACGAAGCGAGTACCTCTCTTGATGCCAGGTCGTAGCATGGCGGTCTTGTTGTTCGCCTTAACCCCGTAGGCTCCAGCAGCCCTCAAGCGTAGCTCCGCAGTCCGAGAGAGCCCGCCCAGAGCCTGTTCCTGCAGCTTGTAGGCTATTGCCCGCTTCATCAGTTCTGGTCCCAGCCGTCCAGGAGCGTCGCGGCCAAAAAGGTCCCGCCACCGGATCTGTAGCTCAGGAGCAGGGAGCCCTTCAAGCCGCGCCAAGTCCGGTACACTGCCGTGTTGCAGAGCGTCATCGGCAGGCGACCTCGCGCCCACCGACAGGCCGATCGGTTTGGCCGCGTTCACGAGGCCACCTTGGCCTTGATGTGGTAGTGGCGGTCGCCGTTCCAGTCCACCTCACTGGAAACTTCGTGCCCCTTTTTCTTGAGTGCGCCGGCCATAAAGCCGCGCACGGTGTGCGCTTGCCACTCGGTTGCCTTCATCATTTCGGCAACCGTGGCGCCTGAAGGCCGGCTTAGGAGGCTGGTTACCCGGTCGCCTTTGAATTTGCCTTTCGTGGCTGCGGGCTTCTCCGTTTTGGCCTTCGATGTCTTGGACATTGTGGTGCTCCTTCCAAGGGCCAGCCAATCCGGCCCTCGCACCACCAGAAGCCCCGCAACTGCGAGGCTTGTTCGCTAGTAAACGAGCGTCGCTCGCTAACAAGACAACAATGCTCGCTTTACAAACGAAGTCCAGTCCAAGTTCAAACTTTGGAACTGTTATCAGTTGGGCGAGTTTTTGGCCTATGAAGGTGAATAACGCGATAGCTATGGACAGTTTGCGGTTGACTGGCGCCGTAGGCTTGCCAGCACCGTTCTCGCGATCCGCTCGCCGACGACGATCGGTACCGCGTTCCCGAGTTGCCTTGTGGCAGCTTTCCAAGTTCCTTCAATAACAAAATCGTCGGGAAAGCCTTGGAGCCGCGCCATTTCTCGGACAGTGAAATAGCGAACCTTTCCTCGACTGCTCGTTACCATATTTTCGCCGCCTGGAACACCGTGATCACCAGCCTTGAGTGCCTTTGCTGGTTCATCCAAGCAGCTTCCCGTGTGATTTGCATATGTGCGAGCCCCGGGATGCTGCCAGTGACCGGCTATCCTTTCTCTTTTACTGGCGACGGGAAGATCGGCTATCGCGTCGCGGACCGTAGTCCAAGGTTTAGTGGTCGGCTTTGATTTTAGACTTTTCACAAGTCGCGACTCTTTCGCCTCTGAAAATGATGCCGGCGATCTGATCGGTCGAATTTCGTGTCTCCTCCAATATTCACCGTCGACATGCTTCGACCAGATCAATGCTTCTTGCGAATGCGTTGGTTCGGGAAACTGCCAATCGCTTCCAAATTCTGTTGCCATGCCAACAAAAATCGCGCGATAGCGCTTCTGGGCAGCGCCATAATCTGCAGCGTTTATTGCTCGTGACAAGACTCGATATGTGCGTTCACCTCTTCCAGCTTCGTGTTTGCGAAGACGCTCCAAATGCTCACGCCAGTCTTCTCCACTTCTCGGCTTTGCGTGCGGATAACTCAGCTGTAGCATGAGATAGTCGAGGTAGGCTTTGAATGCCGGACGGAACAATCCACGGACGTTCTCAAGAATAAAAGCTTTCGGCCGAAGTTCTGAAATTATCCGAATGGCCTCTGGCCACATGTTGCGAGGGTCATTCGGACCGAGATGACGGCCACCGATAGAGAAGGGCTGGCACGGAGGACCGCCCGAAACTAGATCGACCCCTTTCAAGGCACGGAAATCAAAGTCGCGGGTATCGAACTGCTCAATCTGCCAATTGCGGACGTGCTTCACCCGTCGATGCTTGTTTGTGATCAAGGTCCGGATCGAGTCATCATCGCGTTCAATCACGACATCATGTTGGAAACCTGCCCGAGCTATCCCAAGGGCAAGGCCGCCGCACCCTGCAAACAGTTCAACGCTGCGCATCGAAAACTCTCATGACACCTTTTTGACTTCCAAATGCGCTCGCGACTGGTATTCGTAGATGATCAAAGTACTCCATTAGGTTGCTCAGGGAATAAGATCCAATCCCAATCACGCTTCTATCGCAGCAGGCTGTGGAATGGCATTGCGGTAGAACATACGTGGTTCATATATCTCTAGAAAATAGGACGATCCAACCCCACGCGGACGATTTTCAGGATTGTAGCCAATAGGCAGAGGAAACGTTAGCTGAACTTCTCCGTAACGTTCCCAAAATAAAAAGGCTGCAACAGTGTGCATCTTTGAACATACCGGCGCGATAATGAGGTCGTGCTCATCAATCAGGTAGTTGTAATAGTGTTCAAGCGCATCAAGAGACTCCTGAATTTGCAGTGTGGATACTTCCTCAGTCGCGCACCTTCTGCTTCTCTGAAACTTAGCGTGTAAACTTTTGGAGAGCTCGAGGCGCCAAGTCAGATTTGGATCAGCGGGCTTCCCGTAAAGCAAGACCAACAGCGAGGGGTTTGTTGCATCAATTGTGCCGCTTGAGCGATGCACTTCGTACCCAGCAAATAGTACTAAACATGCTTTTCCGTCTCCGCTTCGATGTCCAGAAAACGCATCTAGTACAAGATTATCCGACATCTCCAAGGCCATAGATTTTGGCAAATAGTCAATTTCATTGTCAGAGGTGCTGGCGCTAAGCTTCTTCTTCAAAGCAAGGAAGTCTGAATACGTCGGCACATACTCGTTAGCAGAGGTGTAAAATACAATCTGCTTCTCAAACGGTCGGATCTGTCTTGCGGAACGGAGAGCAATACATATGCAGTAAGACGTCATACCTGAAATATCGAGGCCAAAACTTCGAGCTTCCGAGTCGATTTTCTTTAGTGTCTCATGCAAGTCAGCGGAGAATTTCTCGATATTCTCGCCTGTCAAATCGACGATAAGGACTTTGTCTTTCTTGAATTTCTTGCCTACTGCTACAGAATATCTTTCAAAGACCGTACGATTGCCAAGAACGTCATTTTTGTAACGTATTAATACACAGGTTGCTTCGGGTTTGAAGGTCGCTGTGTCGAGCAAATGGAAAGCGCGATCTTCAAACCCGGTGGCCAAGATGAGTACGTCAATCTCTGCGGTTCTGTCAGAGTTCGTAGTTCGCTCGATAACTCTCAAAGCGCCCAATTCTTCACTCATAGATGCTAAATCCAAATAATCCCTCGGACATTTCCCCTTCTGTTGCGATGGCGGTCAAGCGCTTTGTTCCGTTGCGGATGAATGCTTCTGGATTCAAAAGCAGAAGCTCGAATTTGGCGCGTGATAATCGAAGGTGATCGTCTCTACGATAGCTGATAGCAAACGCGGGACAGTAGATTCTGTTTAGGACGTAGATTGGCTTTTTTACTACGTCATCTCTACTATATTCGTACTTGGAGTCGTCCAGGACACCAAAGGATATAAGTTTCAGCAGCAAATCGGTCGCCTCGACGGAAAGATCCGCCAAATCATTCCGTTCAATCGCGAGATGCTGCCGCTTTCTCGGTTTCCCTACATCTTGTCGCAGGTAACTTCTGAATGTCGAGCCAATCGATACGGTTATTTCAAACAGTCTCCGACCTAGACTTACTTTCTTTCCGCTCACGACGATGGACCCTGCTATCTGACTCAGTGATGCGAGCCTTTTCTCGGAGATCGCCCGTATCGCTCTGTCTTGCATAGCAATCGACGCACTTTTTGGTGCGGTGTCTGGCCGAATGTCGGCATAGGCGAATATCTCAGAAACTAATTCCAATAAATTGCGTGGTGTTCTATCTGCAATATGCCAAACAGCTGTCCATCCGGCGTATTTGGCGTCTTTCCTGCCCGCAGCCAGCAAGCCGATAATCTGTTCAGCGATCCCTCGATTGTCGCCCAAATAGTCTAGAATGTTGGTGCTCGAATATCTAAAATGTGCAAGACGTTGCTCGACGATCTTTTTAAAATACCGTTCGAGCTCGTCGCTCGCCAGACGCGCCGAGTGAGAGCCGATAAACAGCATGTGTGAAATGTCGTGTTCGAAGTAGTCATGTCCGTTTTCCGGCACTTTTCCAAAGGAGCTCTCGAAGGAGAAGGTGAATTTCTCTGCCGAGAACTTGATGCAAAAAAGCGGATTCGAGGTTAAAATAAGATCGCAAAGTACACGTTGTACATCCTGCGTGAGGTTTGGAGTTCCTGCATCATCGAACAAGATGTGGAATCGCGTAGCAGATAATTCCGCGAACAGATTCCGAATGACTGTAAAAAAGGTAATTAGGTCTTTGACCTGGATTTCGACCGTCGGCTTTGATTCAATTGTTCGAAACGAAGACAACAGTTCCATTTCGATGCGGACCATTGACGATGCAAAGTTTTTGATTTGAGGAAGAAGGTCCTCTTGAACTGACACGATGCCAGGTGCAGGAACGATGCCGTTCAAGAATGTTCGTAATTCGTCTAAGTCGGAAGGCTCTGTGATCTGGTTTCTTGCAACTCCTTCGGCTAGCTCTTCAAGCGTCCGGCGAATTATTTTCACAATGATTAGAGCAGTGGTTCTCTCTTGGGCTTGTACCCTTGTCCACTCCGCATGCCCGTAGATGGATTTGAATTCACCTTGTCGACATGGGAAATATATCCCGAATAGTTCGCTTATGTTGACGATTGGCTCACTGTTTGACGCAAAGTATGCGAGCGAAGCTAGATAGGTAGATTTACCAGAGCCTCTATTCCCTGAAACAAATGCATTGGAAAATCCCGAGACACGTTCCATCAATTCCGGAAACGGCACGAACAGCCTTGCCGCAACGGAGGGGTCTATTATCTCCTCGTATCGTTGTAGGCGAAATGTTTTAGGCTGATTGAAGGAGTTTGCGACGAATTCAGTCTTTTCTTCCTGATACCGGAAGAATTCGGAGTCGGAATCAAGGTACCCAATAACTTGAGCGAAGGATTGAGGCTGACCACTCAGTATCTTATTCACAGTCAGGTATTGTCTGGTTCCCAGAAACTTTCTCAATGACATCTTCGGCAAGTATGACTTCTGCAGAGAAAGTATCCGCCAAATGTGCTGGCGAAATTGGATCATATCTCTGTTTTTGCAATCCTCTATTGTTAGGCTTCCCATTGATCCGAACGAAATATCAATCAAGCTGAATCGCAATACTCCTTCGTCGTTCTGTTCAACAAAGATGTTTTCGTCGTGCAAATCCCCATGATACGCATTGAGTTTCTCCAGCTCGTGCAGTGCGCCACCGATTTGCTTGATGAACGATAGTGCTACGTGAGAGTTGAGATGGTAACTCTTCTGCGCTAAGAACGATTTAAGCGAGATGCCAGTAACAACCGGATATACTACGCAATCGACAGTTATTGATTGGCCGAAGACGTCGTCGGTTTGTGATTTGAATAAATCAATTGGGCGAACAATATTTGCTTGCGCACCAAGCGACGCTAACAATTTAAGTGATGCTTGAAGATTATCTGCGGCGCCCGGTCGGATTAGCTTTAAAACTACTGGCATATCGAGCGATTGGTGTCGCGCAAAGTAAATCGCGGAATTTTTTCCAATGCGTATCTTGGATCCGACTTCGTATCGGTCGTTCAAAATCCGACCCGTTGGCAGTTGCTTTCCGAAGTCAATTAGTATCCGACTTAGAAAAAGCACCCCGCTACGATTTAAAGTCGCTTTACCTGCGGTTAGAAAACCGTAGCGTTCTAGTATCGAAGCAAATGGGCTTTCAGGATTTATTTTGCCATTAGACCAATCAACCTGGAGGTCTTTTAGCAAGCGTACAGGAGCAAGCGAAAAAGCCTCTATCAGCTCTTTCTTGCTGGTGAGGAACTCGTTGGTGGGATAGTTTTCCGATGTTCCACTTGTCATAGCAAGAATTTCAACAACTGAATTGACTTAGCACGCTCACTGACGTGCGTGAGCAAGTGACAATCCACCAGATCGCCGGGATAATTGTATGTCTGGAAATGCGCTCCCAAATTTTGTGCATTGCGACATGCTTGCCCTACTAGGCCATTTTGATGATCGCTATCCAAATACAACGAAGCCTTTTGCGCTAACTTTGGCTTAAGAGAAATTGTTGTGGCTTCCACAATAGATCCTGGGGAACCTACTAGAGTCACAATCAAGTCGTACTCACTCATAAGCACCAACTCCTGTATCAAGGGATTTGCGGTAGGACCGGTCAGTGCGGGATCTACCAAATCCTCGGCATATTTTACAAAATGCCCAGCGTTTTCCAGTGCGGCCCGAATTTCCTTACGTTTTTCCTGCAAGTGTCTAGTTCGGTCGTCTGACGAAGGCGTGGCGACTTGCGGACCGAAAACCAAGATCTTAAGCTGAATTGGGTCAATGGAAGTCGATAGAAGATCGGATACAGTAGGGCCCATTAATCAGTCTGCTCCCAGATAGAATTGACTGATTTCGAAGAGTTTGCCGGCATTGTCCCCTCATTTTTTGGCTACCTTAAGCTGTGAATTTCTTTCTATGCAAGAGCTTGTTTCATTCGGGTGCGTAGCAACTGCATTGCTGACCTGCCTGAGGTTTAGCGACTTGGCCTTGATCGTGCCAAATAGGGAGATCTGAACTATGTATCTCGTGGACTTTGGTTTCGCAGGTCTAGGATTGAAGGGGCGGAATTCAGTGCTGAAGCCCCGACTTTGATTGACATTAACGGGGAACAGCCCCGGGGAAATTTCGCGGGCTCCTGAACATCGGCCACACAGAGCTGAACGGGTTCTGGACCACGCGGAGATACCGCGAGATCGAGTGGCAGCAGAACGAACGATACTGGGACCCTCTATCTCAACAGGTTCAAATTTCTTGGGGATCACCTGCCTGCCCGGTCAACTCCGCGTTGCAAAACTGTAACCGTCATGCTGAAGATTGAGCCAACATAAGGCGCCTAGAGCCTCACGACTATGCGATTTCACCTTAGGGCAGGAGGTAGAATATGCGGAAGTCCCAATCGAATGACGAGTTCGAAATTCGCGCCATTGCCGGCACCTATGTTGTGCTGCTGGCCATCAATCCAGTCAACCGAGACAAGCTGCGGAAGGATTTTCACGGGTTCTCCATCTGCCGCACGGACGGTGACGGCCAAAAACACTGGCTTGGCGGCATCAAGTTTTTCGACGGGACGAAGCCGGCCGACTGGGTCAGGGGATATCATTTCTCTTCCGAGATTCAGCCCCTCCAGACGCTGTTCTGGTCAGACTATGAGGCGAGGCCAGGCAAGACCTACACCTTCAGTGTCACGCCCAACTATGGCGACATCAAAAACCTCGAGAAGGGCAAGACCCTCGATATCCAGATCGCGACCGAGAAGGAAGACGACGACAATGACAAGCACTCGGTCTGGTTCAACCGTGGTGTCATAGCCACCAATCAGCATGCAGTGGAATACCAGAACAAGCAGCTCACCCCCGAGATGTTCAACGATGTGTCGGAAGAAGGCGTTCTCAATGATAAGCTCAGTGCGTGGCTGTCCCGCGGACTGGCAGAGGCGTGCCTGAGGTTCATCAACAGCACCAAGAAAGGGGAGGGGATCCGCGCCTGTTTTTATGAATTCACCTGGTTGCCGGTGCTTCTGGCTCTGAAGCGGGCCCATGCTCGCGGCGTGGATGTTCACATCATCTATCATAGGACTGTCGGAAAGGGCAAAGACGAGGGCAAGCCGGGCGACAATGAAAAAGCCATCGAAGCAGCTGGGCTTCCGGAAGACATCCTGACGCAACGCACGCGGCCATCGATCCCGCACAACAAGTTTATGATCAAGCTGGACGGTGAGAATCCGAAGCAGATCTGGACCGGATCCACCAACATCACAGATTCTGGCTTTCTGGGTCAGACCAATGTCGGTCATCTCGTGAAAGATGAGACGCTGGCGAAGACCTACATGGAATACTGGAAAGGTCTCTCCCAGAACCCGACCGGCGTGCCCGCCACGACGAGTGCGATGAAACTGTCGCCTAACCCGGACAATGTGGTTCCAGAAAACAGCGTCCTGCCATTCTTTTCACCACGCCGAGCCGACAACATGCTCGACTGGTATGGCGCGCGCATCAAGGACGCCTGTTCGTTCACCTGGATCACGCTCCCTTTCAATGTGGCGGATCAGATCTTGGATGCCCTGAAGAACGCGACGCGAGCAGTGCGGCTGGCCATTCTTGAAATGGATGCTCCAAAGGACCTCGTAGATGCAGTGCGCGACAGCAAAGGCACGCTCGCCTTCTCTAGCGGTGCTATTTTGGGCAAGACATTTGAACATCGCCGTGCCGGCGGCGCCACTGTGACTCCAATTTCAACCGGTCATCTCGACGACTGGTTCATTGACCAGGAGCTTGCACGGCCGGTTAACCATGGGCACGTCTACTTTGTTCACTCGAAAATCGTGCTGATAGACCCGCTGTCGAAGGACCCTCTGGTTTGTGCCGGGTCTGCCAACTTCTCGACCAACTCATTGATCAGCAATGACGAGAACATGCTGCTCATCCGCGGCAACCAGCGCGTCGCCGATATCTACATGACCGAGCTCGACCGCATCTTTGTGCATTTCTATGACCGTGACGCGATGAACCGATCAGCTGCGAAGGGCGAGGACAAGGACTTCATCCACCTCGATACGACGGGCCAGTGGCTGGACAGCAACTTCACGGCTGGGAGCTATAAGAACCGGCGTCTGATGATCTTCTTCGCGACTGGCAAAGCCGAAGATTCCTGGGCGACTTATGCCGAGAAGGATCCTGACCTGTTCAAGAACGAGGAGCAGCGGCGCCATGACCTGCACAATCGAGGGCACGGTGACGGGGAGGAGGACTAGGGAGTCTTTAAAGCCGCTGCACCCGTGACTTTGACATCTGACTACGAAGCTAACGCGCTCAAGTCTGCCAGGTCCCAAGCCGCGCTGGCAGCCGTGAGGCTTGCTAATTTACTAAATCAGCAGTTCCCGGGAATGAACCCAAAGTAGAAGCAACCTGCACTAACTGACTTCAAGCTAGTTTTTCTGTTGACGAGCTCACCGAAATCCCAAGGACGGTCATATGAGGAAATGAGTTGATGGCAACCGCCTGGCCTTTTGACTCTGGTCTAAGATCCTGTCAGGTTATTTATGTATTGTGCTGAAATTTCATTAGAATTGACAAATTGAGAAGCAATGCGCCTCCAAGGACCAGCATAATGACAAAGTCCCAATTTTTGTTGGAGAGGGCATCTCCGGGCGTGGTTCCCGAGGAGACAGTCATCCTGGAGGAACTGTCGCTTATTCGGATGCGCCGAAAGCGACTAAATCTTCGACGCTCGGAAAAAAACCTAGTTTTGTCTGCGCTATCTCTGTCTGGCGGAGGCGTGAGAAGCGCAAGCTTCTGTTTGGGGGTTACGAAAGCGCTCGCGGAATTCAATATCCTTAAAAATTTCGACTACCTCAGTACCGTGTCTGGCGGTGGATTTGCGGGCTCATTTTTGACCCGATGGGCACACGAGGTCGGTTGCAAAAAGATGCAAGAGGACTTGACGAATGATTTTAGCTTTTCAGTCGCAGGTCCGCTGCTCCACTTGCGGAAATACGTTTCCTATCTTACTCCAAAACTGGGTCTAACTTCGCTCGACAGCTTGGCAGTTGCCGCTCTTTATTTGCGGAATTTGATCATCAACTGGATTGTCATTATTCCTTGGCTGCTCGCTGCAAGCCTTCTTCCTGCGGTTTGCAAAATAATACTTGACGACTATTTTGCGCAGGTGAACGGAAAGCCGCCCACAATTGACACATTCGTCTCAATTGTTTCCACGCTCGTTGGATCAACGGCAGTACTTGTCATCTGGATGAACCGAAAATACCGGCCGGACCTAAAAGGCCAGACCCCGCTCCGCCGTTCGCCCGATCCGATTTTTTCGGGCTTGATCGAGCTTTTTGTTGTTCCCGCATTTTTAGTTTTACTTTTTATTTCTGCCGACATGAATAGGAACAGTCTGGGGCAGATTGTAGTGGGCTTCATTGGCTATGCAGCTCCCGACGGCATTAATAAGCCTCATATTTTTCTCTCTTGGTTGTCCGCAAATTCTAAGTGGGTCCTGCTCGCGGTTGGCGCCGTCGTTCTAGTTGAAAACACAATCTCGCAGCTCATAAGGCAAGGTGCGTGGACGGAGCGCGATCCCGAAAAGCCGTTTCGGCGAATGGGTCAACTGGCATCCAATATAATCAGAAACCAGATCGCATTCTTCGTACAGTTACTCGCGATGATTTTTGTCGTTTCACTCGGACAAAGTCTAATTGGCCGGTTCCAGACGGACTACATTTCCGGAGCTATAGTAGTGTTCCTTCCCCTTTGGATACACTTTGCCTACCTGCTGGGGGACGCATTTTACATTGCCCTTCAGAGCCGACAGCCTTGGATTGACATAGAGCAAGAATGGACTGCGCGCATTTCTGGCTCCTTGAGTTCACTCCCATTTGCTTGGACTGCCTTGGCTGCAGTTGTCATTTGGGGGCCATTGAACTTTAAAGAAAACGTGCATTCGCCCGAGACATTCAGGCCTATTATCGCCCTTGGAACTACGACAACAGCTATTGGTCTAGTCGGATACGCGGCAACGCGGCTCACCAAGCTTTTTGAAGACGCCAAAAAGGGCTTGGCAACCTGGCAGGCGCTGGGAGCCAAGGTGGCTAGCGGTTTGGCTTTGTTTCTTTTCCTGTTGTGTCTATTGGTTCTTCTTTCAATGCTGGGTGCATTGTTCAGCGTCAAGTTGGCGACTGTTCTGCCTGACAGCATAAAATCGGCTGATCCAAAATTGATGGCCACTCTGATCCTGATCTTTGTTCCAGTTTTATTTTCGGTCGTTTTTGACCTTTGTTCAAACCTCAACAAGTTTTCGTTGCACGGGATCTATCGTAATCGCCTTGTGCGCACATTTGTCGGAGCTTCTAACCCGGACAGAGCCCGACATAAGCCAGGCTTTCTCAACATTTTGGCGACAGACAACATTCCGCTGGACGATCTAAGGAGGCACCCTCAGGCCGACAGTATTCCTCCGTCGTTGCATGTAGTGAACTTATCGATGAATATTCCGGGAAGCACTGACGTAACCTATCAAGAACGTCGAGCGCTTCCTTTCATCGCTACTCCGCTGTTTGTGGGCACTTCTGCGTTGCCACTGGATACCGCAGGTCCAAAAGGATGGTTTAGAGATACAGCGGACTATTCAAACACTTCCAAACGTGGAGCAATGCAAGAAAAATTCTCTTATGGCGGAGCAATTGCAATTTCCGGGGCTGCATTTGATCCATCAATGGGGCGCTTTAGTACGCTTCCCCTCAGATTGCTTCTTACATTTTTTAATTTGCGCTTAGGTGTTTGGCTGGGAAATTCGGGACCACCTGGTTCCGTTACGAGGACCAAATTCGATATTCCTCCGTTCAGGGCAAAAGGGCCCCGCTTTATGGCCTTACAAATTGCCAAGGAATTTCTCGGCAGGGCCAATGAGGCTCAAAAATTCGTTCATCTTTCGGACGGAGGTCATTTCGAAAACCTGGCAGCCTACGAGATGCTGAGGCGCCGATGCGGATTCATTTTAATTGTAGATGCCGGCTGCGATCCCGAATGCCATTTTGAGGATCTTGGGTTGCTGCAGCGATTGGCGCGAACGGACATCAACGCTCATATTGATTTTCCGGCAGCGAATCTCAATGCCCTCCGCGACGGTACCTCTGCCCATGCTTTCGGCGAAGTCACCTATCGGGACAGCGGGAATCAGCTCGTCGGCTGCGGGACGATTTGCTATCTTAAGCCGAGACTTACTAAGGGTCTTCAACCCGAGACATCGGCGTTTGCTTCAACAAATCCGAAGTTTCCAAATGAGCCAACCTCCAATCAGTTCTATTCGGAATCACAGTTTTTTGCCTATTTCAGGCTCGGGTATGACTTGGGCAAGGCCGCATCCGAAGCGATCAAAAAAAGAAAGAATGACCCAGCGCTCGCAGGATGGTTTTAGTGTTTGAGAAAAGAAAAATGAAAAGAATCCAAGTTGCACTTTGCATCGTTTCGCAGTTCACGTTCTCTGATCTCGCGTTTGCCGATCTGTTCAAGCAATACACAGACCCGATTGTTTGCGAAAAGATCGGAAATCGTGAGGGAATTTTTTATGTGTACTCTGACGTCAGGGTCAAAAATCGTGTTCAGCCCGTTCATTTCGGATGGCAACATCTTCGGTTGCGGCAGGAAGGTCGCCTCTACTTTGTCGTTGGAGAAGAAGACGGAAGAGCAGAGACGGTTGATCATTATCGCTTGCTAAGTTGGTATGACCGGCCGCCTGCGGAGGCAAATCCGCAAGTTTACCTTGATCGCAACCCGGTCAACACGTCTTGCGCTGGTTGGCTCGGTCAAATCTTTAGCGACAATGCTAGCGAAATCCACAGCAGGACAACAATCGATAACTACGATGATCGTCGAATTCCGGAGAATGCCAATATCGACAACAATCTGAATTCGTGGCATTTTGACTGGAACAATGGCACTCGGGCGGTGCAGGACTGCCAACACACATACGAGTTCGTGCCTGCGATACAGAACGATCACCCTCTACCGCGGAAGTCGAGACTTCTCGGTGGAATTAGACCTTCTAAATCGCTGATTTCTTTGGATAATCCTGATGCAATCGAAATGTTAATGATTCATCGGCAAGAAAACAAATTCAGTTGCCTTGGCGTTCGCCTTGGATTCGACAGATTACCGCTAAAAACTAAAATCAATCGTCTGCGCTTTAATCTAAGAGGGCAGAAATTTGTTGGCCCAGGTACCACCATTGAGTGGGATGACTGATGTCTTTTCTATCCTATAGCTTGCACCAATCATCCCGGACTCGGAAGGGACTAGAGCCCAATGCTCCTCGTTCGTTTCACCCTGTCGTGCCTTGGCTATTCTGCTCACTTGTGGTGTGGGACAACATAATAAATCTGTATCTGAACGCGCCCTACACCTCGGACTTTTTGTTTGCGCCGTTTTTTTTGGCAATATCAAAAGCCTTATGCATTGCATTTGTCGCTCTTATTTTTGATTTCGCGTGGCTTTGGACCGGTTCTCGTGGCCAGTCTTTGGGAACTTTGACATATCAAGAGTCGATTCTTGCGGGCCTTGCTCCGTTTGAAATGAATACTGCCCCAACCAAACCAAAGTCGTATCCCAATCTATACAACCTTTTTGCGGCCTGGTTTTTGAGCAGCGTAAGTTGGGGCGGCTATTTATTTGTTGCCAACAGCTTATTGAAGGGAGCCCCAGACAAATTGTTCAAGTTTTTGTCGGGAGGGGCAGATGCAACGATTTCATATGCCAACATCATACGGGTATTTTGGTCATATTTTGCAGAAGGCCTAATCTTTCTCGTGATCTCGCTCGGTGTAACGCTATTTGGAATAACGTGTTGGCGACTCATTTCTACTAAAAGAGGTGCCCCGTTCTGGGGCTCACCGCGTTCCGCCTTTTGGTTCACTGTGTGCTCGGTGCTTTATTGTGTCCTCAACAGTGCATTCGCAATCCTCGTCAGAATATAGTGAGAGTTGCAGTCGATTCGGGACACGTCTGGAATTTCGTGACAGGTTCCTTTTGCGACAATTCGGTTCCACGCATCTGTATGCGTGAGACTTTGTGGGAATTCAGATTCCCGATCGATGAATGATTGGCGTCGCGTTGCCGCCGAGAGAATAACATTTGATATCAACGTCCGTGGGTTGGCAAACAATTCATTAGAGTCCCAATATTTGTCCCCTCTATGGAGTTCGCTTCGCCGAGTCTTAACGACGCGCAATTTACCTCGAAATTATGATAGACAAATAGTCTTATATCAGTATATAATCCTATACCGGTTCCCGATGATATAGGAGTGAGATTATGACCAAGCCAGCCCGACTGAATCTGCGTTGGCGAAAACTAAATGTGAGGGCAGAAGGCATTCCCGCTTTAGCAACGCTCGCCATCCTGTCAGTCTGCGCAGTAGGGGCATTGATCCTTACACACTCTGCTGGATGCCCGCTGCTTCACGTCTGCAAGTAGGATTGGAACCATGATCAAAGTTTCTTCGATGAGCGATTGGGAATGATCGGATGGCTGAGAAGGCGCCGGGAAGCGCGGGCGGCTGCGGGGTGCTTGATTGAAAAGCTGGGTCTCGAACTCGCATGGGAAGAGGCTCGCACAAGCGCTCTCAAGAGTGCCCGCAGGGCAGGCCAACTCATGGCTTGGAAGATCCTGCGTGCGGTGGAGGACCAACTGGGTATGGAGCGCCAGACGGATACGGCCACTCGCTATATGAAATAGAAGTCGCAGAGTACTCACGGCCACGCCCACGTTATTGCTGGTTGCCATTGCAACCGCTAGCAATCTAAAGATGGGCGGCGCTTATAATAATCCGGAAACTCGAAAGGTTTTTGCCGAGAATCTCCGGCGGGAATGCAGCAAATTTCCCTCCATCGCTCACGTTTGCGGGGCTCTGGAGATCAACCGACAGCAGTTCAACCGCTACCTTTCAGGCCGATATTTGCCGCGCGGGGCCACGCGTCAAAAAATGAGCGAGCTCTACGGGGTACCTGAGGAAGAACTGTTTCTTGCGCGACTCCCTGACAGGAATTCGGGAGGGTCGTGGAATGGCGCCCGCTGCTGGATATTGTTGTGAAGCTGAATGAACTCAGGCCAAGATTTGCGCCGACCACGATGCGCGGAGGTTTCTATTTTCTCTATTTCTCGCTCAGCTCAGACTCTCACATGATTGTGCGGTCCATTTTAAAGACGAATAGCGAGGGACGACGGATACGTCGATTACGAGCGGAGGCTAAGTTCGTGTTTAAGGCCGATCATCTCAGCCGGCCTACTTTATGAAATCGTTCGGTAGCCCCGTGTGGATGTTTTGGAGACACTCGTCCTTCATTCGCATAATGGTTGGTTATGGAAGATGGGCCCGTTCGCAGAAGTCCACATAGCTCCTGCCCTTCGATCGCCAAACCGTGGGCGTCACCGATTTTGCCGTAAACCGAGGGTTTTTGCAGGCCGTTGTCACAACCCTAATTTCATGCAAGGTTACGGGGACCCGAGGTTGAGATATTAGCCGATTACAACATGCTACCGGCCTGAGGGACATGGGTTGGGGTGCGTCATGGGTTCGTATTGGAAAATCGCGTTAGTTGTGGCAGCGCTTTGCTTGCCGTCGGTTGATCTTGCGAAGTCGCAAGACTTGGATGGTTTCGCTGGCGTCTTTGGCGCAATCATCGATCAAGCGCAGCGACAGCAGGCTCAGCGACAACAGCTGCAAGATGGTTCAATTCTCATCCGCCGGCTTCAGATCTCACTACACATCTTGGGTTACTTCGACCGTGACATTGACGGCGAGCTGGACGGCAGTACGGCTCGCGCTGCTTTGGAGTATTTCGATCGCAATCACATCCGCGCACCACAGCAATTAACTGCCAGAGACATCGCGGGGATTGAAGAAGCTGCAACCAATTCGGTCACGAATGCCAGCGTCCCTCCATCCCTAATGAATATCGGTCCGGCGTTCAGATGTGATCAAAAGCTATCAGTGGACAAGCAGGCCATCTGCGACGACGTCGAATTGAGTGGCATCAATCGGAAGCTAAACGTTCTCTACGCAGAATTCACATCGAGTCATTCAGACCCCTCCCAGCTTGATGCGCTTAGGGATCGTCAGAAAGAGTTTCTGGATCAGCGTCGCGGCTGCCAAGCGGATCGTCCTTGCCTCAAGCTCGCTATGATTTCTTGGATCAAGGAATTTACCGACGACAAAACAGTGCTGCCGGCAACACAGATTACACAAGTCGATATGCCGGCCGCTCCGTTGCCGCCGCCTACAGATCCAGCCTTCACGCTTACTCAGGGTTTCGAGAGCAGCCTTCACCTTTCATCGCCAGGATTCTGGGTAATCATCGCCAGCAGGCAAAACCCAAGCGATGCGCTCGCTTTTGCCGACGCTTATGTCTCAAGGTTTGACAGCATAATTGTGTTCAAATCACCGAAGGGACCAACAGCAATTTCGGTGGGTTGGCTCAACCACGATACCGGCACAGCGGTCCTTGCAGAGCTGAAAGCCAAAAAAGAGATCCCACAGGATTCTTTTTTGAGTGACGGCCAGGATTATTCAGGTCCTGTGTATGTCAAAGCCGGGAGATCACAAAACTCGTCTGATAAATTTGTTTCTTTCTCAATGTTCCATCCGTCATCCGACGAGATGAAGCTTCTGGGCGCGAATTCAGATGCTGCCAGCTTGGTATCTCAATTCCCTCTTTCGATCAGCAGCCTTCCGCCGGCAACTGGAGCTGTTGCTCTGAAAGACAAAGCCGACCCAGATGCTTCGACTAGCGGATCGCTTCCACTTGGCACCTTATTGCAGCAAACAGCGGAAACTCCGAACTGGATGCAAGTTCAGGCGCCAGGCGGAACCGCAGGTTGGGTAGAGAAAATCTATGTGGCTCCGGTCCAAGCGCCACCCACAGCTGCAGCATCCGCTGCCCAAGTGACCGCGTCACAGTATGTTGAAATGGACGCAACCCAAAAGGATGGGTTAAAGGCCCAAGCGGATATCCTTCTCTCGGACGTCGATGCATATTTGAAGACTGATCCTAAAGACGTGGATCTGACTGCAATTGCTGAAGGTGTAGCTGAAATCAAGCAATTCAAAACGTCGTCGGATTACGAGGCGTTACAGGGCGCGATCAAATACCTACAGAACAAAGTTTCTGAATCGTCGGAGTTCAAGAATTTCGAAGATGCGCAAGAGACGAAGCGCCGCGAAGCTTCGGAACATGAATTGGCAATGTTGGTATCAGAGGCGCAGGCTCGCAATTTATTCATGCAAACCTACCTGAAAAACAACATTACAGCCGACTCAGCATCAGATATGGCTGTTCTGATCAAGCGCTACAGCGAGACATTAAAGGCACCCAAAAATGCTGAGGTATCTGCGCTCAACGAGGATGTGAACAGTCTGTTCACAAAATACAGGCTAACTTCCGATTTCAATGTTTTCGCAGAGAAGTTCGCTCCGACAGACCCCAAAGTTGTCGCAAAATCTGTGGCAGACTTCCCAGAAGATGTCGCCAATGGCCCGGCCAAACCACTTATTGTCGGCGAGCCATCCGACTACGTCATGCTGTACAATGACACCGCCGATGCGCCCCATGTTGTGAAAAATCTAAAGGGAGAATTTCAATTCGCCGGAGGTAGCGCGGTCGTCTGTTCGTTGCACGACATCTCTGACGCCGACATCCGGCGAGGAATTCTCGCTTACTTGACTGCAAAGGGAGCCCCAAACGTGGACCTGGCAGCTCAAACGTGCTCGGAATCATTGCTTCTGAAGAATGATCTGATCATTGGTAAGCGATCTCAAGTTCTTCTTCTCGCGCAATCATACATTCTGCCGACTATCAAACTCATGCAGGATGGCAAGCTGAAGCTGTTCAACAATGCGTCTGAGGCTGAAATCAAGGCCGCTGCAGGGTTCACCGCAGACAGCCTTGTGGCTCTTGAAGCTGACATCACAAAGGGCTTGAAAACAGGATTTGGCATCGTTCGTGCGGAAAACCAGTCTGCGCAGCTTTGCATGGTGATGGCACAGGATGACGTCCCGCCTCATTTGCGTGCGCTAATGGCCGACCAGAAGCTTGCGGTTCTGGATGCTCTTGGAAACGACTTCAAGCCCATATCGATGACTGCTGATAACACATTCATTGCTATGAAAAAGAAGGAGTGCGGCTCGGCGTACGGTGATGCAAAGACACTCGCAACGCTGATCGATGCTCTAAAACGCGATGGAATCTCATACCACCTGGCTCCGTTGTGGATTGACGAAAGCTCGGTAGCGAAGCAGAAGGCGGCTATCGCGGAAGAAGCGACCCAGCAAATTCAGAGTGACGCTCAAAAGAAGCGTGACATTGAGGACCAACAGAAAATCGCCGACAAGCGTGCGGCCGATGCAGCAGCGCAGAAAGACGCCGTTGAAAAGCAGTTGCATGACCAGTTCGGTGCGTTGGCACGGGCCAAGACCGACACTATTCTATCGGACGTGAAGCAAGGGTGGACCGAAAAGAAGGGTTGGTCCGTGCAAAACTACCCAAACTTCAACTACTGGTATGACCAACAGATAAAAGACGGTTGGGAGTTAAGTAACGTTGAGGCTGTTGTCCACGACTACGGTACAGCGGCATGGGATAAACGTACTTTAGAGGCTGGTGCGGCCGAGATTCATTTGAACATGAAGAACCGCATATTGGGTAAGACGCAAGACTACTGCGTTGTCTTGGGTACTATTTTTGATGCTGAGTATTCTATGCAGAGGGCTCCTTTCGAGGCTCCATGTAGCGCGGCTTTGGCCGACTTCAGGATTTGGGCAGTTGGCAACTCGTTCAAGAGTGAATGGATAGCTGAAACCAAGACAGAGTAGTAGTTCGGGCCATAAGCAATGTGGGGTGTCGACAAAAAATTTTTGAAATTACTTGGCAGATCCGCGACGCTTCTGCTGCTCATGTTCCATTGCGCCAAATCTGACGCTGCTGATATCCAGCTCACAGAGAACATGGCTGGCACCAATATCGACGCTGTAGCAATTCATGGTGAGATTCAACATGGTGATTACACAACCTTTGTAGGGATGTTGAAACCCAACCACCGTGCGCTCGTGATACTTGAGAGCTCAGGGGGTACGATTCAGGATGCACTTAGCATTGGCACCGAAATTCGCCTGAGAGGATTTTCGACGAGCGTCCTGCAAAATGGAGAATGTTATTCTGCGTGCGCGCTAATATGGCTCGCCGGTGTTCATCGCCTGATGGCCACTTCGTCCAAGATTGGGTTTCATGCTGCATATACTCTCACTGATGGGGGCGCGAGTGAGAATGGACAGGCAAATGCCGTCGTAGGCAGCTACTTAACTAGGCTCGGATTTGCGGTCGATGCGATTCAATACTTCACAATGGCGCCACCCTCGAGCGTGCAGTTGCTCGATTTTAAAACTGCTGACGCTCTCGGCGTTGAAGTTACAGACTCGGGTAGTTTGCCAACGTTGCCGAACTTAGACATTGAATCAACTGGTACCAGCTTCGACTGCAAGAAGGCCGCTACTAAAGACGAGATCGCCGTGTGCCAGGATGGTCGTCTCGCATCCAAAGACGGAAAGTTGGCGCGGCTGTATGGTACTGCATTGGAGACTGCGACACCTTCGCAGGCCAAAGAGATCAAAATAGACCAGCGGACATTCCTCTCCGACCGTCGAGCTTGCCTAGCGGATTCTAGCTGTTTGAACCGCGTCTATGATGCGAGGTTGTTGGCTTTGTCGAGCAAGCTTGCGCCTAGCGCGGGCGAGCAAGTCACTGTGGCGCAGCCTAGTTTCAGCTGCGATCAAGCCACCGAAGAAGACGAGAAAGCGATATGCGGAAATGCTGACTTAGCTGCTAAAGATAACGTCGTGGCTAGTATGTTCGGGCAGGCTCGTGGCAAAGCTTCAATTGCTGATGCTAGGCGGATCACATTTGAGCAGCGACAGTGGGTAAAAGCGCGTCACGCTTGTGGTCAAAGTCTCGGCTGCTTGAACGCACTTTATGACCGGAGGCTCCAGGCGCTGAGAAGCGAATGAGATGTCAGAGAAATGAGGTGAGCAATTTCTTTGATTAGTTCAGCTGCGGCCATTCAATATTTTCGCAATCTCTGAACCCTTAAGAGCCAGTTTGACCTCATGAATAGGCTACCTGAAATTTCGCGTCTTCACCTTGATCGTATCAATATGGAGATCTGGAATATAAATGTCCCGGACCTTGGGAAGGCCGCGCGGATCCGGTGTCGGTGATCCATGATGGAATTCATCACCTCGGCCATGTGGCAGCGGAAAAGTCCCCTCTCTTTCCCCAACGCTGGCCAATTCAGCGGATAGATCGGTCAGCCCATAGGCGACCAGATGCACAACGTCGCCCTCGCGCTGAACTCTGCCGCGTACTGCGATCATGCCGGCCGACAGGATGGTGCGCCGGTTCTTCTCGAACACCTGCGGCCAAACCACGAGATTGGCCACGCCCGTCTCGTCTTCCAAGGTGATGAACATCACGCCCTTGGCACTGCCTGGCCGCTGACGTACCAGCACAATGCCGGCAGCCTCCAGCCACTTTCCGTCGCGCGCCTCCATGGCCTCCCTGCAGGAGACAATCTTTCGGCGTTGGAAGTCATGGCGAAGGAAAGAGACGGGGTGATCTCGCAAAGAAAGACTGACATGGCGGTAGTCCTCAACAACTTCTCCGCCTGCGGTCATCGGTTTCAGAGTAACGGTCGGCTCCTTGATTTCCGCGATGTCTTGCTCTTCGCGTGCCGCGGCCGCCGCAAACAGGGGTAGGGGCTCGTCTCGCAGCGCCTTGATAGCCCAGAGTGCTTCACGCCGTGCCAGACCAAAACAGGGGCGGAATGCGTCGGCTTCTGCGATGTTAATAAGCGCGGCCACAGGCACACCTGCGCGGCGCCAAAGGTCATCGACCGAAGCGAAAGCCTTGTCAGCCCGCGTTGCCACGATCATCGCTGCATGGGCATTGGCCATACCTTTGACCATCCGCAATCCCAGGCGGACGGCAAAGAGGCCTTCGTCGTTGATGGGTTCCAACGTGCAGTCCCAGCGCGAGTAATTGGCGCAAACAGGCCTGATTTCCACACCGTGATCGCGCGCGTCCCTGACAATCTGGGCCGGCGCATAGAACCCCATCGGTTGGGAATTCAAAAGTGCCGCACAGAACACATCCGGATGCCAGCATTTGAGCCACGCCGAGGCATAGGCGATCAAAGCAAACGAAGCGGCATGACTTTCCGGGAAACCATATGACCCGAACCCTTCCAGCTGCTTGAAGGTTTGTTCGGCAAAAGCTTCCTCGTATCCATTGGCCACCATGCCGGCGACGAGCTTCTCCTTGAACTTCGACACACCTCCAGTGAACTTGAAGGTCGCCATAGACTTCCGCAGCATGTCAGCTTCCCCAGGTGTAAAGCCGGCGCATTCAATGGCGACCCGCATGGCCTGCTCTTGAAACAGCGGCACACCCAACGTCTTGCCGAGCACTTTTTCCAACTCTGGCTTCGAATAATGCACGGGCTCCTTGCCTTCGCGACGCCGGAGATAGGGATGGACCATGTCGCCTTGGATGGGGCCAGGGCGGACGATGGCAACCTGAACGACGAGGTCGTAGTAGGTCCGGGGCTTAAGGCGCGGCAGCATTGACATCTGGGCGCGACTTTCGATCTGGAAAGTGCCCAGCGTGTCGGCCTTGCGGATCATGGCATACGTCCTTGGATCCTCAGCCGGAATGGTTGCCAGATCGAGATTTACGCCCTTGTGGCTGGCGAGCATGTCGAGACCCTTCTTCATGCAGGTGAGCATGCCAAGGGCCAACACATCGACCTTCATGAAATTGAGGGCGTCGATGTCATCCTTGTCCCACTCAATGACCTGCCGGTTTTCCATGGCGGCCGGTTCGATAGGGACAAGATCATCCAGCCGGTCATGGGTCAGGACGAATCCACCGGGGTGCTGGCCGATATGACGCGGAACGCCGTGGAGTTGCTTCGCCAGATCCAGCGCCAGTCTCAAACGTCGGTCAGTCAGATTGAGGTTGAGGCCTTCGACATGCTTGTCCTCGACACCTTCCTCCGACCAGGCCCAGACTTGGGAGGAGAGTGTGCTGATCAGATCTTCCGGTATGCCTAGTGCCTTGCCGACATCGCGCAAGGCGCCCTTGGTGCGGTAGCGGGTGACGGTACAGCAAAGGGCGGCATGATCTCGTCCGTAGGTGTCGTAGACCCACTGCATCACGATCTCGCGGCGTTCGTGCTCGAAATCCACATCGATGTCCGGTGGTTCCCGGCGCTCTTCAGAGACAAACCGCTCGAACAGCAGGTCGTTTCGCCCCGGATCTATGGATGTAATACCCAAGACAAAGCACACAGCTGAATTCGCGGCCGATCCACGTCCCTGGCACAGGATGTCCTTCGACCGCGCAAAGCGGACGATGGAGTTCACGGTCAGGAAGTAGGGGGCATAGTTCAACTTCTCGATCAGGGTCAGCTCATGGTTGAGACTGGCCTTCACGCTGTCTGGCAGGCCTTCAGGATATCGGACGGCGGCACCTTCCCACGTTAGCTTGGCCAAGGTCTGCTGCGGTGTCAGAGAAGGATCGTCGCGCTCTTCCGGGTACTGATACGCCAGTTCGTCCAGCGAAAACCGGCAGCGATCGGCGATCTCCACAGTGCGGGCAAGGGCTTCCGGATAGCGGGAAAACAGGCGGTGCATTTCATCGGGAGGCTTGAGGTAGCGGTCCGCATGGCGCTCTCGCCGGTCGCCCAGCTCATCTATGGTCACGTTGTGCCGGATACAGGTGACCACATCCTGCAGGATACGCCGGGCTGGCTCATGAAAGAGCACATCGTTGGTGACCACAGTCGCCACCCGCATCACGGTGGCCAGGTTGGCGAGGTCATGGATACGGAGCTGGTCATTCGGCCGGCGCCTGAGGCTAAGAGCCATATAGGTCCGGTCGCCGAACGCCTCCCGGAGCCTCCGCAGACGTATCGCGCATTCTTCGTCGGCACTGTCCGGCACCAGAACCGCGACCAGACCGTCGCCATAGGCAACGAGATCGGCCCATTCGAGATGGCACTCGGCCTTGCCGGCGCGGCCTTTCCCCAAGGAAAGAAGGCGGCACAGCCTTGAGTAGGCGGGACGGTCTATCGGATAGACCAGAACCGACATGCCGTCGGCCAGATCGAGGCGGCAACCCACGACCGGCCGCACGCCCGTCGTCTTGGCGGCCTCATGAGCCCGGACGATGCCGGCCAAGCTGTTGCGGTCGACCACCGCCAGAGCTTCGATGCCCTGCATAGCGGCGGTGGCAAACAGCTCGTTGGCAGAAGAAGCTCCGCGCAAAAACGAAAACTGTGAGGTCACCTGCAGCTCGGCATAGCGGGTCATCCAAATACCCCATGCAAATACCAGCGATGGGAGCCGGTGGCTTTGTCTTCACCATCGCCAGCGCGGTAGATCCAGTAGCGTTCCCCGGCATCATCCTCGACGCGGAAGTAGTCGCGCACTGCGATCAGCTCAGCATCCCGCTTCCACCACTCGCCGAAGACACGTTCTGGTCCATCAGCGCGCCTGATACGACGACGGATGCCACGCCATGTGAAGGACATCGGTGGATGGTCCGGAAGGAGGGCGACGGTGTCGATCGGCTCGGCGTGAGCAAGAAGCCGAGAGGGACGGGGCCAATGGTTGGGCCATGTAGCTCCGGTGTCGGGCGCCAATGCCGAGAGCCGTGACACTGATCGTTCAGGCACGTCACTCGAAACCGGCACGGCGCGATAGATGGCTCGCTCGCCCACGCGATTGGACAGCGTGTCGATGAGATCAGAAATGTCAGCGACGGGTTCCTCGACAAGTGACGTGACGACGTGCTTTCTCTCGAGTGGCTCAGCCAGAGTTGCCGCGAGTGTCATGATCTCAATGCCGAACCCGGGCTCGATGGTTTCGATCTTGTCGCACAGCAAGCGTGTCAATCGCTTCACATCGCGCACCGGCATTGCCATGCCAATGCGCACGGCTTGCGCGTTTCGATCAACGCGGTGACAGATCAGATCAAGACGCCTCGCACCGAGATTTTGCAGCTCAAGCTCTTTGCAAAGAGACGTAACTAATTTGTTGATATAGCGTGATATTGTTTCTGCCGCGCCGATGGGTTCAGCAAAGGATTTCCGGACCTCGATGAGCTCGTCTAGCCGAATGGGCTCGATGGGTTCAGCGACATTGCCCAGCGCTTGATCGATGCGTCTTCCAAGTTCCGGACCGAAGCGCAAGGCCAGCGGCGCGCGGGGCTGCTTGACAATATCATTCACTGACAGGAAGCCGAGGAGTCTCAGGTCAGCAGAGATTGAGGATGACAGTCGCAGGGCTTCCAATGGCAACGAACCAATCGCTGATGCAGTGGTCTCTGGCGCTGCCACAACAATCGGACTGTTAGCGAAACGTGCCAAGGCATGTGCTGCGCCCCATGTGTCGGCAGCCGCCGCACGTGCAGACACACCCGACATGGCAAGTCGGCCGATCAGAGATTCCAACATTGCCTCTTCACCACCATGGATGTGATCAGCACCTGTTGTATCGATCACGATGCCCGCCGGTGGATCGGGAGCAACAATGGGAGCGAAGCGCTGGAGGATCCAAAGCGCAAGACGCTTCAATCCTTCTGCATCGGCTGCCGGATCGGCATCGAGAGGATTGAGTCCCGGGACCAAAATTTGTGCTTTGGTCACCGGCATGCCGACCCTGAGACCAGCAGAATACGCGACAGCATCGACGGCCGTCACGACACGTCGGTTACTCTCGCGACCGATGAGGACGAGCGGAGCCTCAGGCCGAGGCGCCGCGTCGCCAGCCTTCCGCCGCAGCCGGTCGATGGACCAAGTGGGCAGGAAGAGCGAGACGACCCTTGTCATCGCAGGCCTCCAGTTCAAAATCAGCGCTCTCACCCGCGCGAGCGCGGATTAGTTCCACCAGCCAGCGATGCCGGCCAACACCGGCCACGGGCAGGGGTGCCGAAGGCAGAACCGAAACCCGCCAGCGCGTCATCGCTGCCGTGGGTTGCCCGAAGTCAGTGGCCTCGGTCTGCCGGCGCCAACGACGTAAGGCCAGTCCAATGGAGCCGGTGCCTTCCGCCGCCAGCTGTAGTCTCCGGGATGCTGTCATTGAAAGTCGGGCGATCTCGCCAATGACGGCCCCCAGCCCGCCATGGCGTAGTCCTTCCTCCATGCAGGCGAGGATGGTTTTATCATCGCCCGCCTCCACATAGATCACCCGGTCGGGCTTCAGCCCCACAAGTGCCAAGGCAGGGGCAAAGAGATCAGGGCGGGTGATGCACCACAGGATCTTCCCCTTGGTCCTTGCAGCTATACCGCCGGCGAACAAAGCCGCGGCGGCTCCGTCGATTGCTCCGTTCCCGCCGCCCGCAATCTCGTGGAGAGCGCCTGTCGCCAAGCCATCACCGGGTAGGCGTGAGTCCACTTCCGCCAGTCCAAAGGGCAGGGCGGCTTTTGTACGCTTGGACCGGCCTTCGATCTGCTCAATTCGGGCGCGCACTTCCTCTAGGACGGACTTGGCTTCCAAGGTCCCACTTGACTCCGGTTAGATACCTGTCGTTTTGTTCGCTATATGTTCTCCACTGGCAACTGGAGTCAAGGGTGCTTGGTTCGGACCATGAGTAATCTTTATTCCGTGGCCAGAATGCGCGTCGAAATCCGAAGCCTTGTATGGGCATTGCGCGGTCTGAACAATAGCCAGCCGCCCAATCCCAGCGGCACAAATAGTGAAAGTCCACGAAAGTTTGGTAGTTAGCGAAGTGAGCTGGTGTAGCGGTACGTTGGCAAGGCGAGGGGCAGGGCATGTCGGCACAAAATCCAAAAGTTGAATGGCTACGGAAGCGCATCGCTGAAAACGAACGACTTATCCAAAAGCTGGAAACGAGTGTTCTGGAATCCCATACAGGGGACATTCAACATTATCGACATGATGAATTGAGATTGCGGCAGGAGAATATCGGCTACCGTCGCCAGATAGCAGCGCTTGAAATGGGCGGCAGTGAATGCGGCCAGTCCAATGAGTGCGATAAACCCCAATAAATTCTCCAATCTGTGTATGCTCGGCTGCTGAAATCGCGACGTGCGGCTAATCGCCAATAGATCCTAATGCGACGCGTCAGCAGCAGCTGAATCGATGATGCCGACGTCGCGCGACGGGGAAATTCGAAGATTTGGTTGCAGCCCGATTGTGCCAGTCATCGCATCTCAAACAGCTCATGATGGAAGTCAGAAGACTTTAAGCCATTTCGCAGGAGGTCGAGTTTAAGAGCTGCTGCGAATCTTGAGGGTCCACAAAACCAAATGCTGGCATCCTTCCAATTCGGAACCGTATCTCTAATCTTTTCGCCTGTCAGGCGGCCATCGCGAGGGGTCACGACGAGATGGAGGGTTACATTGCCCTTCTTGGCGTCCTCACGCAGCAGTTCGTAAGCAGGGCTTTCTTCATGCACATCCGAATGAAACAGGTCGACTTGATGTTCGCCGGCGACCCTGGAAAGTTCTTTCATGCGTGCAACAAATGGCGTCACACCAATGCCCGCCGAAATCCAAATCTGGCGTTTTTTGCGATCTTGGAAAACAAACCTTCCATACGGGCCTTCGACTACAAGCTCAGTCCCAACTGCAAGTCTTGCATCCAGCGCAGTTGTTGTATCCCCAAGTTCCTTGACGATGAAAGAAATGCGTTTGGTTTTGGGATCCCAGTTGGATGCAATGGTGAAAGGATGGACTTTCCAGCTCTTTCGTAAACTCACAAAGGCAAATTGTCCCGGAGTGTGCCCCTTCCATCCGTCATCCATCTGAAGCTCAACCAACAACGATTTTACGTCGGCAATATAAGCCTTTGAAACGACATTTGCTCCAATCTTCCTGCGTGCACCAATGAGACGGAAGAGCGCAATTAGTGCAGCGACTGAACCAACGAGACTGACCAAGCCAAAGATCCAACCAACGGGCTGTTTCCAATAGTCCGGCTTGGCTAAGACTATCGAGTGGAAGACCAGGACCAGGAAAATCACGGGCACAGCGCGATGGGTCAGCGCAAAAATGTGATAGGGAACCTTTTTGATGAGTGCCACAGCAACAAGCGCTAATAGTATCCACAACGCCGGTTGAGCGACACCGTGTGCGGGTCCCTCCAGTGAACTTAGCCAGCCTTGGGTTCCAGATGCTGCATCACTCGTCACATGCCCACCATGACCATTGGGACTTGAAGCCAGAAGCCAATGCGCAACGGCAACAATTGTAGCAAAAATGCTTTGCCATTTGTGCAAGCGGTACATCTTGTCGAGTCCGCCCAGGATATCCTCAAGCCAAATAGGACGCACGGAGAGGAGTGTTGAAAACGCCATCGTCGAAATAGCGATGATGCCGGAAATCTGTGTGAAGGATATTCCGAATTTTTGTTGGTCAAATGGATTGAGGTATAGGCTGTCGGCAAGCAGCCAAAGCCCAATAAGCGCGGCTTCAAACGCTAGAAATATGAAGACTGACTTTCGCATGATCTTCTAGCCTTTCCTGGAAGATGTGGACGCAGGGATGTTCCAAGCCATGCCCCATACTTCAACAAAACAGCTGGGATTCCCAGCACAGCGCGTATCCTCACAAATTTTTATATTATTTGGCTAGTGCGCATGGCGCACGCTTTGGTCTTTGTTCAATCTTCAACAGCGCTCTGCCGTACCTCACATTTTATAGGCCGCTTTCTTTGACTGCCGCTGGCGCGGCTATGGCTTGACTAGCAGCCGAGATGCACCTGATTGACCAATTGTCTGCAGATTATACCGTACTGCTCAATGACCGACGCAAAATTCAGGGGTAACACTATGACCTGTTAACCTGGCACCTAAGAAGCACATCAAGAGAATGACCTTCAGATGTTTTCCCTGGTGAACAAATCAAATGGAAGAATGATGGTCTGATTGCCAGCATCATCGGGGGAATTGCAGGCGCGTATCATGCCCCGAATGGCGCCATCGGCCATACCTTCCAGCGGATGACTGATCACCATGGTCAGTGTGCCATCTAGAAGACCGCTGCGCGTGTTGTCCATCAGCTGAAAACCTAGAGCCGTGAGTTGCCCAGATTTGCCAGTACTTCGCAGCGCATTGATGGCGCCAGAGATACCGCCGCCCGCCACAAATAGGCCCGTCAAATCCGGGTGTTCGGCAAGGAGTTTTTCAGTCATCTCTTCAGCCACAGCACTGGTTTCAAAGGTGGAGAGCGGTTCAAGTAAAGTGAATTCGGGTGCGAATTCGCGGAAGTAAGAACGAAATCCGCTTTCATTCATCTCCTGACAGCGGAAGCGATGATTTCCAACCAGGATGCCGACTTTCCCCGGTGCCTTGGAAATATTACTGATCGCCCACGCGGCTGTCCTTCCCACCTTCCAGTTGTCCAACCCTACATAATTGAAGCTTCCCGTAGTTGAAAGTTGGGAGATGAGAGCAAAGACAGGAACGCCCTTTTGCTTCAGTGTTTCGACTGCTTGCGCGATCATAGGGTGCACTGCCGCTACCACGGCTACCGCCTGACAGCTCTGGCCAAGTTCCAATAGTTTCGCTGAAACGAATTGCGGGCTCAGGTCGTCGGCAAAGCTGATTTCGCATTCAATGTCAGCATCGCCAAAATGATTTGCTGTGGTTTCAATCGCCAAAGCCAATGACTTGTAAAACGTTCGTGATGCTTGGAGCAGGAGAAAGCCGAAGCGGTATTTCGTCCGACGGGCTTTGATCTGGGCTTTGATAGTGCCAAGAGCATAGAAGCCGATGCGCTCCGCCGCCTCATGTACGAGGGCCACAGTGTGCTCCCTGACCCCCTCGGCGCCGGCCAGTACCCGATTTGCAGTTGAAATTGACACTCCTGCGGCGTCTGCAAGGTCTTTAATCTTAGGACGTGTCATAACCCGCTCCGAAAATCTCAAAAAATCTCTTCTAGAGGTATCTCTTGAGATGTTTGACATGAAATGAATGGTCTATTTCATATCAGATTGATTCAAACGTTCCTTCATGTCAATCGCTGGCTACGAAATTCATGGTGTGAAATGGACGACCTGAAATTTGGAACGCGCAACAAGCGGGGCGATTGGACGCCGAGTGCACATCCGCAAATTGCTCATTTCTGGACGAGTCCTCTCGATCTCAAGAAATGGGGTCATTTCATCGTCGGGTATTTCTGGCCTTGGAATGCATTTCATATGGCAGTCACACTTCTATATTGGCGCTTCCTGCTGCCTGACTGGGAGACGATGAAAACGCTCAGCCTCGGCTGGGCTCTGTGGCTGTATGCCATCAACGGTGCAGGCATCTTCCTGATGTATGGTTCGATTGAATTTTTCTACTACTGGAGGCGTAGGCAGGGCGCGCGCTTCAAATACAATGCGAAGTTCCCGTCAGAGCAGCCATCAGATGTTTTTTGGTTCAAAAGCCAGAACGTCGACAATTTCCTACGCACTTATGTGTCGGGTATTACGATGTGGACTTTGGTGGAAGTGATCATGCTTTGGTGCTTCGCCAATCATTATGTTTTTTGGCTATCCTGGCAGGATCATCCGGTGTGGCTGACGGTGCTTCTTCTCGCCACTCCCATGATCCATGAGACGCACTTTTTCATTATTCACCGCGCCATTCATATCCCTGTTCTCTACAAGTGGATTCATTCGGTCCACCACAATTCGGTCAATCCGTCACCATGGTCGTCGTTGTCCATGCATCCGGTTGAAACCTTTCTTTATCACGGCGTGGCCCTTTGGCATCTGGTCATCCCATCCAATCCGCTGATCGCATTGTTTCAGCTAAATGCAGCTGGCTATGGTGCTGTTAATGGGCACATCGGCTTCGACAAGTTGGAGCTCACTGAAAACTCCGCCATCGATAGCCACGCCTATCTTCACTACCTTCATCACAAGCACTTTGAAGTGAATTATGGCGGCGATGGCTTGATCCCGCTCGATAAGTGGTTTGGCACATGGCACGACGGCACGAAAGAGGCACAGGCGAGAATGGATGCCCGCTACGCCGCAAAAATCGCACGCGCCAATGCGCGGCAACACCAGAATTCATGAGCACATGAATCCGTCATTTAGACGGCAACATCGGGAGGAAAGTAAAATGAAGAAATTTGTATCTATTCTTGCGACAACGGCCACGCTGACATTGGGAGCGACTTCGGCCATGGCCGCAAACATCGCGGTGGTCGGTGGGTCTAACGACGACGCATTCTGGAACCTTATCAAAAAGGGCCTGGATGATGCCACACCGGCAGTCAAAGCCAATGGCGGTTCGGTGAACTATTTGCGTCTCCAGAACTATGACAATTTCGCACCGGACGTGGTCCAACTGATCCGCACGGCTATTAGTCAAAAAGTGGACGGCTTGGTCATCCCGGATTGGGTTCCGGAATCAGAAGACCCTGCAATCAAGGACGCGCAGAAGGCAGGCATCAAGGTCATTTTGATGAACGCCGGTGGTGCAGACAAGGCCAAGGCACTTGGAGCCATCAACTATGTCGGTTCGGATGAATATGTAGCTGGCGTTGCAGGCGGCAATTACTTTGGCGCGCATGGCTCAAAGAACGTTATTTGCGTCAACACTTTGCCAGGTGCTGCAAATACAGAATCGCGCTGCAAAGGCGTGATTGACGGGGTTACCAAAGCGGGTGGCAAGGGGGTTCAATTGCCGTTGCCAACCTCGAGCTTCGGAAATGCTACGGCAGTTGCTGAAGCCATTAAGGCAGAGCTTATCAAGGACAAGACTGTGGATGGTGTAATTACCATCGCAGCAGGTGATGCGGATTCGGCCGCCATCGGCATCCAGCAGGCAGGTCTGACCGACAAAACCAAACTCGGTACATTCGACCTGAACAAGGCTGGCCTTGACCGGATCAAGGGCGGCAAGCAAGCATTTGCGATCGACCAGCAGCCCTATCTGCAAGGATACCTCGCCACCAGCTTGCTTGCTTCAGCGATCGACTTTGGCACTGACTTGCCCACGAACCCAGTCCTCACGGGCCCAGGTATCGTCGACTCGTCGAACATTGATGCCACTCTGGCTGGTGTAGCCAAGGGCGCCCGCTAAAACTTTGGGGCCCGGGATCACCATTCCGGGCCCCGATATTTGATCTCAAGAAACGTGTCAGCCCATATGGCTGGTAATATTCAGGGAGGGGAAACTTGTCCATTGGAGCTTATGGAGGTCTGTTCAGACGACCCGAAACAGGGGCTTTTTTCGGCTTGCTAGCCGTGCTCTGTTTTTTCACGATTTTCGGTGGGCTGAACTTTCTTGATATCAACGGTGGCTTGTCGAGCTGGTTGAACGTTGCAGCAAATCTTGGGATCATCTCAATTCCACTCGGACTCTTGATGATTGCAGGGGAGCTCGATATCTCCGTCGGGGCAATGGTTCCCGCGGGTGCAATGATCACTGCAGTTATTGCCGGACACTTCCATTTGCCCATTTGGCTTGGCATCGCCGCCACCTTGAGCTTCGGAGTCCTGGTAGGTCTGATCAACGGCATCATGGTCGTTCGCACTGCGGTTCCTTCACTCATCATCACCCTAGGTTCACTCTTTTCTGTCCAAGGCATTTTGCTCGGACTGACGGTGCTGATTACGAAATCTACCAATGTTGCCCTCACCACAGAAGGCATTGCCAAGCCTATGTTTGGTGACTTCGTGGAACTTGGCGGACTTTTTCCTCCAGGCCAGCTTCAAGTCTCCGTCCTGTGGTGGCTGCTATTCACAGCATGTTACATTTTCCTATTGCACTACTCGCCACTCGGAAATTGGATTTTGGCGATGGGCGGTGATAAAGTGAGTGCGAGGAACGCAGGAATTCCCACTGCAAAGCTCACGATCACGCTCTTTGTTTTCTCGGCCGTATCCGCATCCTTTGTAGGAATGTGCCAGGCTATCCTCTTCAACTCGGCGCAAGTGGGAGGTGGCCAGTCATTCATCTTCAATTCAATCATTGCAGTGGTGATCGGGGGCGTGCTGCTCACGGGAGGATTTGGCTCAATAATCGGCATCTTTTTCGGAACAATCACTTTCGCGATTGTGAGCCAAGGCATCTATTACACCAATTTCGATCGCAATTGGTCGAGTCTCATCATCGGCGTGTTGCTGTTGGCAGCGGTACTGATGAACAACACATTCCGAAATGCCGCGCTGTCTTACGCACCCAGGAAGAAGTGACAATGGCCATGGACGCCCCAATATTGGAGTTAAAAAACGTCAACAAGTCGTTCGGACCAATTGACGTGCTCCACGACATCTCACTGCAAGTGCGTGCTGGAGAAGTGATCTGCCTGCTCGGCGACAATGGCGCCGGCAAATCTACCCTCATTAAACTGATGTCCGGTGTGTTTATTCCGAGTTCCGGTGACATGTTGATGGATGGTCAACCCGTAACGTTTGAAACTCCGCGCCAGGCGAGCGAAAAGGGCATTGCGACAGTCCATCAGTTTGGCGGGACGTTCCCATTAATGAGCATCGGCAGAAGCTTCTTCGTTGGAGAAGAGCTTTGCAAAGGTTGGGGCCCGTTCAAAGTTTTTGATCGAAAACGTGCCAACGCAATTGCTGTTAAGGCGGTTCAAGACTTTGGCATCACCCGAATTGATGATGGCGATCGCTTGGTTGGCGGGTTATCTGGTGGCGAACGCCAGTCGCTCGCCATTGCCAGGGCCGTATATTTTGGTGCGCGTGTTCTAATCCTTGACGAACCGACAGCAGCACTTGGCGTTAAGCAGGCCGCGCACGTGTTGCGGATCGTCAATCAGGCCAAGAAGCGTGGCCTTGCGGTGATCTTCATCACCCATCAGGTGACGCACGCCATGGCAGTGGGCGATCACTTTGCAGTTCTGATCCGAGGAAGTATCGCTGCCGACTTCAAAAAAGGTGAGAAGACTCGCGAAGAAATCACTGACCTGATGGCAGGCGGCGAACAAATGGCCGAGCTTGAAAAAGAGATCGAAAGCTACTCGTCAAATGCCGCCCAGTGAATAGAACGCACCATGAAGTCGCCGTGCATCTTGAAAAATGTTCCCAATTTTTTCGGCAGAACGCGCTGTTTGACTGGTGCTCAAAGGTGGCTAGCCGAGCCTAGAAACTCTTCCATGCAATCTTTCCAATCCGCAGTCTCATCATGATTGTCGCCAAAGTTTAGCTAAACACAAGGAATCTTCATCATGGCAAAACGGAAGCGCCCAACAGTCGCTGATGTACGGGCGAACAAGGGCAAGTATCAATACACAATGATGCGCGTCGAAAGCTGGGACGAGCTCTCGGCCGCCGAAGCCGCCGGCATTGACATGGTTTCAGTGTCACCTGAAATGCTCACGCAAAAGCACTTTCGCGATGTGGCGCCCTCGCTTTTCGCTATTCCGGGTTTGCCCTTGTATGCAGCGCCTGCCGCAACAGATGACTATCTGCGCTGGGCTTTTGAAATGATGAATGCAGGCGCAGACGCGATCTATTGCGCGGCGTCTTTCGATACCGTCAAACGCATGGCGGACAACTATATCCCGGTGATCGGGCATGTCGGGCTAGTGCCGCATTATTGTACCTGGACTGGCGGGTTCAAGGCTGTTGGCAAAACGGCGGAAAGCGCGAAATTGATTTTCGATCGTTGCAAACGCTACGAAGAAGTTGGCGCATTCGGTGTTGAGATCGAGGTGGTGCCCGAGGAAATGACCGCGGAGTTGTCCAGACGGACTCCACTTTTCATGGTATCTATGGGTGGAGGTAAAGGTGGCGATTGTCAGTATCTTTTTGCCTGCGATGTGCTGGGGACCAACAGCGGTCACGTTCCAAGACATTCGAAGAAGTATGTCGATCTCTCGAAGGAATTTGACCGCATTCAAGAAATGCGGGTGAATGCGTTTAAAGATTGGATCAACGAAGTGCAAACTGGCGAGTGGCCGGGGAACGCCAACGTAGTTCATGCATCGCCCACCGAAGTCGAGCGGCTAATTAAGGTGCTACCACCGGTTTGAAATCCTCGGTCGATTTGTGCCTCCAAGCGAAATCGAACAGGACCGGCCCCGGTGGAAACACTGGGGTCAACCTTTATTCAAGCGCAGGTATATCTACTGATGATGCGCACTTGCGTCATGTCCCTATCATGGTGAGGTCTACTGTCGAGCACAGCCTCTAACATTGCGAGGCTCAACATGACTTCACGCTCTTGGTCCCGGCCGATGAGATAATCCATTGTTCCGGTCATGAGAAGTTTTCGAGAATTTGAATTCAGCTCGTGCCCCACGAAGACAACCTCATTCGCAATATTGAGTTCTTCAAGCGCCCTTCCAATCCCTGAATTGCCGCCCGCAATACTATAGATCACATCTGGCTTCCCGTTTTTACGGATATGCTCGACGACTTCCTGATGCGCCACCGCAGCGTCGTTCTTCACATCGATTCTCCGTTTGATCTTCAATTTCGGAAAATCTCTTTCCAGGACTGCATTGAACCCAGCTTCACGATCTCGTCCCGCTTGATAGTTTCCACAGGATACAAAAAGGATATTTGCAGATTCAGATCGAACCAGATTCCCGATGAGCTGCGCTGCTGCCGCCCCGGCGCCGCGCTCGTCGCTGCCAACGTAGCCACAACGCGCCGACCGGGGCAAATCAGTTGCCAAACATATTATTGCTTTTCCTGATCGTTTAATCGCTCTTGCCGCTCTCACCACATTCGTGTCTTCGCGCGCGATCAATACGAGCCCATCACATCTTTCCGCCTCGGCTCTTAAAATATCTACGAATTCGGTGATCCGTAAATCGGCCGACGAAAAGCAGGTGGTTTTCAGGCTCAAGTCCTGTCTTCGCCAGGCTACGGCCTGTACAGCCTCAGTAAGCGCTCGATTGAAGCTGTCTCCCGATTCACAGAGAAAGGTGATTGCAGGTCGTTTATTTTGACGAGGAAGACGCAAGGCCTCGAGTGCACTTATGACCCGTTCTCGAGTATGTTCAGAAAAAGGCTTTCGGTCGTTAAGAATTCGGTCGACTGTTGCTGTACCAACTCCCGCGAGAGCAGCGATCTCTGCCACGGAAGGGCCTCTACGAATTCTTTGGCGCGCCAATTCGATACCTGCCTGCGAAAACCTTGCTGATGCAAAAAACATCAGTGTACTTTTCATTAGCATGCTTTTCTTACGGGGCAAAAGACGACTTCATCACAGGAGTCGAAGAATTCGGGAGGAAAGAAATGAAGAAGCTCATGTTCGCGACTGCGCTGTCTATCATGTCGCTGTCGCAGGCCCATGCAGAGAAGATCGGTGTCAGTATGGCCACGTTTGATGACAATTATCAAACCGTTATGCGCGCCAAGATTAAGGAGTATGCGGCAACTAAACCTGGTGTCGAAGTGCAATTCGAAGATGCGCAAAGCGATGTTTCCAAGCAGGTCGACCAGATTAAGAACTTCGCAGCAAACAAAGTAGACGCCGTAATGGTGACATTGGTGGATACTTCGGCTGCACAAGCTCTCACTGATGCTGCAAGCGCTGCAGGAGTTCCACTTGTCTTCATGAATCTTCTACCCAACAATCTGGCAACCCTCCCAGATTCTGAAACCTATGTCGGTGCCAACGAGATTGAATCTGGCACCTTGGGCGCATTTGAGGCCTGCAAGCTCTTGCGTGCTGCCGGTAAGAGTGACGGGGCGTCGGGCTATATCATGATAGGTGATCTGGCCCACGCCGCTGCTGTCCAACGTACCAAAGATGTAAAAGATATTATCGCCACCGATATGTGCAAGTTCATGAAAATCACCGACGAACAGTCAGCCGGCTGGCAGCGTGACAAGGCTCAGAATCTCATGACGAACTGGCTCACCAAAGGCCAGAAGCCGGATTTCGTGATTGCCAACAATGACGAAATGGCTATTGGTGCCATCCTGTCCATGCAGGCTGCTGGTATCGACATGAAAGACGTCATTGTCGTTGGTGTCGATGCGACTAAGGATGCACTCCAAGCGATGAAAGCGGGCCAGCTTGATGTCACCGTTTTCCAGAATGGTGGTGCAATTGGTTCAACTGCTTTGGACGAGGCGATCAAGCTCGCGCATAAGGAAAAGGTCCCCAAACTGAACTACGTTCCATTCGAGCTAGTCACTCCCGCCAATATGGACAATTACACCAATAAGAATTGATCGTCGCGCCGGGGCAATTACACTTATTTCTCCGGCGAACAGCGCTCTCCAAACCCATTACTGGTGAATCTTGTCCACGGTTGATCCAATCACGCTTGTCCATCCTGAACTTCTTGAACCGCTGAAGCGCTTGGCGGCTCGCGACCCTTCGCTTCCGGGACCGGAAGATCATGCTGTTAGCCCAAGCGAGTTGCTCACCCTTCTTCCCGAACTTCGAGCAAAGTGGGTGGCAGAAACCTCGTACGTCCCCGATATAGCTCGTGATGCCGAGATTCATAAGCACTCCATTCCAGGAAAAGTTGGGCAGCCAGACCTGTTGGTATACGTCGTTAAGCCGCCATCAGCCAAACCTGAACGACCTGCTATTCTCCACATGCATGGTGGCGGATTTATCGTGGGTTCCGCCGTCGAGTATTTGCCGATATTGCAAGCTCAATGCCTTGCTCTGGACTGTGTCATTGTGAGTGTTGAGTATCGGCTTTCGCCTGAAACAACCTTCCCTGGTGCCTTGGACGACAATTATTTGGCGTTAAGTTGGCTAGTCGAACGTGCAGGCGAGCTTGGAATTGACGTGGGCCGCATCGCTCTTCAAGGCGAGAGTGCTGGCGGAGGGCACGCAGCCGCATTGGCCATTGCTGCTAGAGATCGAGGCGCTATTCCGATTTCTTTTTTGTGCCTCACGTATCCAATGCTCGATGATCGCACCGGCAGTGTAGAACATCCCCCAAGCCACGTAGGCACATTCGGATGGACATCGAAGACCAATAGGATGGGTTGGTCGGCATTGTTGGGCACGACGGCGGGACAGGAGAGGGTTCCACAACAAGCAGTCCCTGCACGAGTTGCTTCTGTCGCTGGGCTGCCGCCGACCTTTATTTGGGTAGGCGATCTTGATCTTTTTGCTCAGGAAAACATGTGGTTTGCCCAACGGCTTCACAGAGCAGGAGTGTCGGTGGAGTTTCATCTCGTTCCAGGCGTGTATCATGGATTCGATGGGTTGGCGCCGAAGGCAGACGTCACGATTGGGTACAAACTCGATATGTTTAAAGCGTTTGCGCGGCGATGGGCGCAGCCGCTGGCATCCAACACTCTAAGCCTTATTTCTAGCTAAAGTAGAAACTCTTCCAAGGAAATGTGGACGGCATCAACATTTGCATTCCGTGACGGTTGCCCCGTGTTCACCGTGCATTACCAAACCACTTAAGCGACCTTATTTTCAGCCGGGGTCGCGCCCTTACGTCAGGCTAATAGAGCAGATATAGTTGCAAGGCATTGGATCTGTTGCGTGTGCAGAGTGCATGTGACATTTACCTTGTGCCTGCAGCAATCAATAGATATCCAAAAGTCACATGGTCGGCATACTTAGCGAACTCGTCTTTCCTTTCGATCAAGTTCCGCCTCCAGGCCAAGTCGTTCAAGTGGCTCCAGGCTTCTTGTGGGCGCGAATGCCGCTTCCCTTCAAACTTGATCACGTGAATGTCTACTTCATTCGTGAGGGCGATGGGTGGGCCGTCTTTGACACTGGGATACATGACGACCGCACCTGTCAGCACTGGCGTGAGTTGCTTGATGGCCCGTTCAAACAGCAAACTATTACCCGCGTTATTGTCTCCCACTACGATCCTGATCATATTGGAATGGCAGGGTGGTTGTGCGATCGATTAGGGGTGAGGCTACAAACCACTCTCAGCAGCTATCTCTCATCCCATACCATTGCGTTGAGCCCGTGGGCATCACAGAGTGACGCTTATCGGGAATTTTATCGGTCGCATGGCATGGATGACACGGCCGCTACTATCGTGGGTGATATGGGTCATGAATACTTGAAGATGGTGGCGCCCCTTCCGGCAACTTTCAAGCGGGTATTATCAGGGGATATGGTCCGAATAGGAAACCATAGTTTTGTGGCATTAACCGCAGATGGACATAGCCCAGAACAGGTGATGCTTTATTGTGAATCTGCCAAAGTCATTTTAGTGGCAGATCAGGTTCTGGCAAAGATTACTCCAAATGTCAGTGTTTGGGGTGAGCAGCCTGACGATAATCCGTTGGAATGGTATCTCAAGTCCCTCAATATGCTGAAGGCCGATATACCGGCTGATGTGCTGGTATTGCCCGGTCACCGGCTGCCGTTTTTTGGGCTGCACCTGCGCTGTGATCAAATTATCGATCACCATCGCGAACGCTGCAACATCGTTCACCGTGCTTGCATGGATGCTCCGCAGTCAGTTGCTGACTTAATCTCAGTTTTATTCCGGCCCAATCTTGATCCTCACCAGCTAAGTTTTGCGTTTGGCGAGGCGCTTGCCCATGTGAACTTCATGGTTGCTGATGGCCGGCTGCGCTGCGCGATTGACGATCGAGGGGGTCGCAAGTTTTTCTCGTCTTGAAGGCGCTGAAAGCGAACTTAAGGAACTGCCAGCTTCTACAGTTCAACTTGGCCCGCATGTGGTGTTTGGTCATTATTTTCAACGGCGAGCCTGCACTTTTAGACCAGCTCCAGCATCACAGGGTGAGACCGTTTTTGCACGGCGCGACGTTTAACTGACCGATTTGCGCTTGCCAGTTTTTTGCGTCCAAGTTAAGTAACAGGACTGTTCACAAATTCGACACAACAGGAACAGGCAAATTGGGAGTGGAATGATGAAGAAGATCAAGCTGGGTCAGTCCGGACTTGAAGTCAGCCAGCTGTGCATGGGTTCCGACATTCTTGGTAGCAAACATGACCGCCAGACTTCTTTCGCCGTGCTGGACGCCTTCAGGGATAAGGGCGGCACATTTGTTGACACTGGAAATTTTTATGCCGCGTGGCTCCCAGGGTTTGTAGGCGGCGAGAGCGAGACAGTTATTGGCGAATGGCTGAAGGAACGTGGCTGCCGCAACGAAATGGTAGTGGGAACCAAACTGGGCTTTGATTACCAAGGTAGCTCAGGTGGCTTGTCGGCATCGGAAATCAAGAAGGAATGCGACAGAAGCTTGAAGCGTCTAGGTACGGATCACCTGGATATCTACTGGGCACACCGCGACGATCGCGACACGCCACAGGATGAAACCATGCAGGCTTTTGATAGTTTGGTGAAGCAAGGTAAGGTGCGCGCCATTGGCGCCAGCAATCTAAGAATCTGGCGAATTTCTCGCGCCAACGAAATCGCGCGCGCCAATGGTTGGGTATCATACAGCGTCGTGGAACAGCGTTACACCTACCTCCGTCCCCATCATGCCGCCGACTTTGGTCCCCAACTGTGTATTGGTGACGAATTGAAAGACTTCGCGGCTTCAACCGGAACTGCGCTAGTTGCCTACTCGGTTCTTCTTGGCGGCACCTATACGAAGCCAAATGCGTCCCTTCCGCCCCAATATGCTGGAACCGAAGCGAATGAGCGCATCGCCGTTCTGCAGGCTGTAGCTGGCGAAACCGGCGCCACGATTAGCCAGGTCATCATTGCCTGGATTCGCCAACAGACTCCCGCCATCCTACCGATAATCGCCGGCAGCAAGCCGGCACAAATCACCGAATGTGTCGACGCTCTGCAGCTGCATCTTTCGGATGAACAGATGCGCCGCCTGACTACGGCGGGTGACCCATCAGATAATGGGGGCTGGATAAAGCCGAGTTGATCGGCACAATTCTCTAAATAGTGGCTCGTGAGTTGGCCAACGCTTGATCATCTCACAGCAAGGTGGCCAATGACTCAAGATACCGGAAACAATTTTGGAGGAACTCCTCGTGGTGAAAGATATTTGCTTTAATTTGGTGGCAACCGTGGCCCCTGGAAAGTTTGACGCGTTCAAGGCATTTATTGGACCTGTCGTGGAACAGACAAAAAGAGAGCCAGGCTGCCTTGGATACGAACTGACTGTCAGCGATGACAAATCAACGGTGTATATGTTGGAACGATTTCGGGATTCAGCAGCCATAATCCATCACATCACGGAAACATTTTCGAAGTCGGCCAAGGAGTTCGGTGAACTTGTTACCGTCACCAACTTTGTTATTTTCGGCGACCCTAACCCAGAAGTTCGCAAGATGCTTGAAGGCGCGGCGGCGATCTATACCTCCCGCTTCGACGGATTTACCAAGTAGGTCGCTTCATCGTTGCAATGAGCGTTGATCCAAGAAATATGCGTCAGCTTGACGGCAAATTAGTCGAGTGATAGTTGTAACTAGATAGTTACATAATCATTGGGTGATGCGATGTACATTAGCTCTACGCACGAACAGGTGCGTGACATGGCACGGCAGTTTGCCGACGACATCATTCGCCCGCAAGCAGAGAGCCTTGATCGGGAGGAAAAATTCCCGGCGGACATCTACTTGCAGATGGGCGAATTGGGCCTGTTTGGAATCGGTGTGCCTGAAAGCGAAGGTGGGCCTGGTTTTGACACACTGGCCTACGCTCTCGTCATGGAAGAGCTGTCTCGAGGGTACGCCTCGGTGGCCGATCAGTGCGGCTTGGTGGAATTGGTCACATCGCTTTTGGTGCGCCATGGGTCTGAAGGGCAAAAGACCGAGTGGTTGAAGCCTCTACTACGTGGCACGAAAAAGCCAGCGTATTGCATCACCGAACCTGAAGCCGGGACGGATGTGTCCGGCATACGCACTATGGCAGATCGCGACGGCAATGGATGGCGCCTGAACGGGGGCAAGATCTGGATTCACAACGCGCCTGTGGCCGATGTTGGATTTGTTCTAGCCCGGACCGACAAAGCAGCCGGCCACCGCGGGATGAGTATCTTCATCGTGGATCTACACTCCAAAGGCGTTGAGCGTGGGCCCAAGGAACACAAGATGGGCCAGAGGGCGAGCCAAGTGGGCGCGTTGCACTTCAATGACGTGGTGTTGGACGCGGGTGCATTGCTCGGAGACGAGGGGCGCGGCTTTCACATGATGATGAGCGTCTTAGACAAGGGACGGGTTGGGATCGGCGGCTTAGCAGTGGGCATTGGCCAGGCTGGACTGGAAGCTGCACTGGCCTATGCGCAGCAGCGCAAGCAATTCAATTCCAAGATTAGTGAATTTCAGGGAGTGCAATGGCTATTGGCTGACATGGCGAAGGACATCGAAGCTGCGCGATTGTTGGTTCATAGTGCCGCGGTAAAAATGGACCGAGGCGAAAATGCTACGAAGGCCTGTTCGATTGCCAAGTGCTTTGCGGGCGATATGGCGGTGGCGAGAACGGCTGATGCTGTTCAAGTTTTTGGTGGCAGTGGTTACATCAGGGGTTTTGAGGTGGAACGGCTGTACCGGGACGCGAAGATCACGCAGATCTATGAGGGCACCAACCAGATCCAGAGAATGATCATCGCACGCGAGTTGATCAAAAACGGCGCGCGTTCCTAGTCTGATTTTTGACTCGCGCTACATACCGAGGTTTGGATTTTCGACAGCCTACCCAACACTCCGCAACCTATTTTACTAGAATATTTCCAAGGGGCGTTGCTCCGTTCAAGCCTTCACGTTCTGGGCTTTTTGTGCAGTGCACGCTCTAAACACGGTCTCTCACCGCATAGTAATCTTGCCTAAGTAACTAGATGGTGCTACTAAGTAACAGTTATGTTCATTAACTGATGCCGTTCGCGTGCGGTTGATCCGGGCATAAGTAACAAAGAAAAAAGTTGGAGGAAGCTATGTCGTTCATCAAAGGATTTATGGAACAAGAGAAAATTCGCCGCCGCGACTTCCTGATTGGAAGTGCGCTGGGTGTTGGCGGATTTGCAGCTGCCAGCGCGCTGCCGAAGGGCGCTTTCGCGGCAGACAATATTGCATTGGCGTGGAGCTACCGCGACAACAGCAACCCGTATTGGGGGCGAGTGACCGGCGGTGGCGAGGCCTTCACAGTCGAAACCTTGAAGCGTCCCAAAGAGGACATGACCCACTTGATCAACGGTGGGTCAAATGAAAAATCGCTTGCGGATATCAAGGCTTTTGTCGCCAAAACCAATGGCAACTGCGCGATCGGCTGCGATCCTAATGACTCGCCAAACTGCCGCCCAGTTGTAGAAGCCGTCAAGGCTGGGAACGCATATATTACGACGATTTGGAATAAGACTGACGATCTTCATCCGTGGGACATCGGTGATAATTGGGTCGCCCACATTGGTTGGTCGGGTCTGGAACCGGCCGCACAGATTACCGAACTACTGTGCAAAACGATGGGCGGGAAGGGCGGCATTGTCGGTCTTGGCGGCATTGCGGCCAACATCCCAGCCATCGAGCGCAAGCAAGGCTGTCTGAACGGCTTGAAAAAGTTCCCGGACGTCAAGCTGTTGGACTACCAGGCTGCCGATTGGGACACGACAAAGGCAAACGCCATGATGGCGAGCTACATCACAAAGTATGGTGATCAGATCACTGGCGTGTTCTGCGCGAACGACACTATGGCATTTGGTGCGGTTGAAGCGCTCCGTGCTGAGGGTCTTGCCGGCAAGATCCCCGTAACGGCTTACGATGCAGGCGCCCAGACGATTGAATACATCCAAAAGGGTGAGATTTTGGCTACGGTCGATCAGACGCCGTATTGGGGCGGTGGCACGGCCCTCGCGTTGTCGTACTACGCGAAGACCGGAAAGTTCAAACCCTCAGCTGAACCTAAGGAACATCGTGAATTCAACGGGCCAACGATCTTGATCAGCAAGAACGACGTTGACGACTTCAAGAAGACCTATATTGACGCCACTCCGAAGTATGACTGGCCGGACTTCTGGAAACTGTCAAAGGGGCAGATTTCCTACAACCGCTAAATAACTCCTCCCAAACTAGCGGAGCGCGATCACTCGTGCTCCGCATCTTTCTGTTGGTGGGCCACTAAGTGAAAACATTGCTATCGAAAAGTCTATTGCGACAGCTTGTGCCGGTGTTGGTGCTAGTCGTCCTCTGCCTCGCATTCACTGTTATCAACCCTAATTTTCTGTCGGTCCGGAACGGTGCGCGCATCGGCCTTCTTGCTGCGCCCACTTTGCTGGTCGCGATAGGGGTGACTTACGTCATCATCATGGGTTCGATTGATCTGTCCATGGAAGGCGTGGTTGCATTGTGCGCGATGGTCTTCGCGAAAGTCTTTGTTGCATATGGCGGCTTCGGCGGCTGGGGGTGGACGGCGATCATACTGGCGATCTTGGTAGGCATTGCTGCGGGATTGATTGGTGGCTTGATCCAGGTATGGCTGAAAATACCGTCATTCATGTCGAGCTTGAGCATGGGGTTTGTGTGCTTGGGCGCAACATTTGTGTTGTCAGGCGGGTTCCGCGTCAGCGTAGATGATCCGATCTTTAGGGCGTTGCTAACCGAGCGGCTCTTTGAAATGCCTTATATGATTTACTTCGCCGTTATTGCTCTTCTCGCAGCTCTCTTTATCGAACGTTCAACTGTGGTTGGGCGTAACATCTTTGCCGTTGGGGGAGGAGAAGAGCAGGCGAAAGCCTCGGGACTGAACGTGGTTCGTGTTCGCGTCGTCGCATTTGCAATTGCCGGTATGTTCTATGCGCTGGGCGCGTTGCTCTCCGTTGCACGCGTCGGAATCGCCGACGAAACGAACGGCTCCAACCTAATGTTCACTTCAATCACTGCCGTGGTCGTCGGGGGCACCTCACTCGGAGGTGGCCAAGGTAGTGTCCTCAACACCCTTGTGGGGACCTTAATTGTTGCTGTCATCAGCAATGGCATGGTGGTCATCGGATTGCCTAGCTACATTCAAAGTGGCGTCTTGGGTATGATCGTAATCATCGCTGTAGCGCTGTCCACAAACCGTCAAGCCATTCGCTTTGTGAAGTAGGGTTAAATGCTGGAACTCAAGAAAGTTCAAAAGTCTTTTCCCGGGGTTCGGGCACTGAAGGGTATCGATTTCAAGATATCAAATGGAGAAATTGTCGGTCTGGTAGGCGAGAACGGTGCTGGCAAATCAACGCTCATGAAGATCTTATACGGTCAGTATCCGCACGACGCAGGCGAAATGCTTGTCGATGAACGCGCTGTCAAATTTGAAAATCCTCGCCAGGCAAATGCGCTCGGGATTGGCATGGTGTTTCAGGAGCAGTCCTTGATCGGCAACCTGTCTGTGATGGAAAACATTTTTCTGGGGCATGAGCGTTCGTTTGTCAGAGCTGGGATTGTCAACTGGCGTTCCATGGCCGCGGCGGCACGGAAGCAACTCGCCAAGGTAAAACTGGATATCGATCCCAGGGCGAAGACTGAGACTCTCAGCTTTGCCCAACGACAACTGGTTGAACTTGCGAAGGTGCTGACGCTGGAAGAACGTGTGGATGGAAACCTTGTCATTCTATTGGATGAACCAACTTCGGTTTTGTCACGTGCAGAAGTGGAACTCTTGTTCTCACTGGTGCGAGATCTCCGTTCGCGCGCGTCTTTCATCTTCGTTTCTCATCGCCTCGACGAGGTTCTCGAGATTTCAGATCGCATCTACGTATTGAAAGACGGTGAAGTTGTAGACGTTGTGAAAAAGCAGGAGGCTGCGCCTGAAACCATTCAGCATAAAATGGTAGGTCGGCTCGTGCAAACGGAGTTCTATCGGGAGTCAAAGCAGGTTCCCTTCGATTCCTCTCGTGTCCTGGTACGTGCCGATCGGTTATCACTGACAGGGCACTACGAAGATGTCACTTTTGAACTACATGGCGGCGAGGTGCTGGCGATCGTAGGCACTGATGGTTCGGGACGCGAAGAGGTCATGCGTTCGATATTTGGGCTAGAAATACCCACATCCGGTAAACTATTTGTCGACGGCAGTGAAGTCACCGAACACACCGCGGTCGAGGGCGTTCGACGAGGCATCGGCTATATACCGCGGGAACGAAAGTTCGAGGGAATTTTGCCGGGTCTGAACATCTTTGAAAACATGACCCTGAGCAATCTTGCTGCAGTTAGCACTCACGGGTTTTTGCGAACCAAGGAGGAGCGCTCATTGGCGACAAAGTGGATTGGCAAATTGTCGATCAAGACCCCCACGGAATATGTTGATTGTGGAAACTTGTCAGGCGGAAACCAACAAAAGGTTGTTTTGGCCAAGTGGCGGAGTTGTGGCTCAAAAGTCATCCTTCTGGATCATCCGACTCGTGGTCTTGATGTGGGGGCGAAAGAAGATGTCTATGAAATGGTTCGAGAAATGTGCGCTGATGGTTGTGCGGTTCTGCTGATTGCCGACACTTTGGAAGAAGCCATTGGACTTGCTCATACCATCAAGGTCATCAAAGACGGTCACATTCAACATACATTTGATTGCGCCTTTGGAAAACCGTCACTCTTCGATCTTGTTCATTATATGGTGTGAAGAGCAAGTTATGAACATTGACAAGTTCCGAGCCTATTTTCCACTCTTCACACTAGTTGTGCTGGTGATCCTGGTCGGCGTGATGGATCCCGTTTTTCTGCAGGTGGACGGCCTGTTGCAACTGAGTGCAGATGTTGCCGCACTATTTATCATGGCGCTCGGCATCACGTTTGCCATCTACATAGGCAGCATCGATTTGTCTGTGCAGTCGCTGGCTAGCATGACAACGGTGATTGTGTCCGCGAGCATACCCAGTCTTGGTTTTGCGTCTGTGCCGCTGGTACTCATCATCGGCACCCTTTTCGGCGCTGCATCGGGACTTATTTCTATCAAAACGAAAATCCCAACATTTATCGCAACACTTGCTACCGGCGGCATTGCTTACTCCATCGCGCAGTATGTTTCAGGTCAAAAAGGCTTATCGATTGACGGTGAACTGCGTCAGAAAGATTTGGGGTGGTTGTTCGGAAATGTAGGGCCGATCCCACGTGAAATCGTTGTCGCGGGCCTTTTGCTGGTTATCGCTGCGATTATCGAACGGCGTACAGTGGCGGGGCGTGTCTTTAAAGCAATTGGGGCAGGTGAAGCGGGGGCCATCGCCTCTGGTATTATGGTCGAGCGATACAAGATTGCAGCGTTTGCAATTTCCGGATTTCTGGCTGCTATGTCTGGTCTCGTGCTTGCGGCAAGGTTGTCAGGCGGCTCACCTTCAGCGGCGGATCAGTTTCTCTTGCCGGCGATTGTCGCGGTGCTAGTCGGTGGAACTCCGCTCACGGGAGGTGTGGGCGGTGTTGTGAATACGTTGATAGGCGCCCTCATCGTCGCAGTGATCCGAGCCAGCATGGTATATTTGAATATACCCGCAGAAGGTCAGCAGATCTTCTTTGGCTGCGTTCTGATCGTCGCGATTGGCCTTACAATCGACCGGCGCAAACTGCGAACCGTTAAATAGAGGCGGTGCAAATGCACCAGACCATAGCTAAAACTGACTGCAATTGTGTCTACTTGCCTGTGATAGCCTGCAAGACAAATTCAGTGACGTGAATTCGCCGTTCAGAAAGATACTCTGGTTTCAAGATAGACTTGTTGAACGCTGACGCCAGAGTGTACCTGTTTGACAGGCCAAAATAGCACAAGCCTGAAATAGTAATGTAAAATTGAACCGGATCGTACACGTGCTTGAATTGCCCGCTTGCCTTACCCCGAAAAAATAGATCTTCAAGGCTGTCAATCAACGGGCGCTGAACATCCCGAATGCCTTCTATTTCAGCTATGATTCTTCCACCGTTCAAATTTTCTTGGCTAAGAAGCGCCATGAATTCCGGATTTTCTACAAAGTAGTCATACGTGAATTCGACGATTTTTCGCATGCCTTCAACGGGGTCCATTGAAGACGTATGCAGATTATGTTCTGCCTCACGAATTCTGCGGTAGGCGAATTCGAGGGTTGCAAGATACAGCGCTTCCTTGTTTTCGTAGTAATGGTACAGCATCCGATGTGACAAACCGGAGTCTTTGACGATGTCAACCACTCGCGCCCCGCTCAGACCCAAGCGGGAAAAATGCTTCATTCCGGCCTGAAGAATATTTGCACTGCTTCTGTCAGCGTCCCGCTGTTTAGGAGGCTTTGCGCGTTGCCGCCTTCGATTTGATTGGCGCGTAGCTTTCAATTCAGCAGGTCTCCGATATTTCGAACACTTGCTTCATTACATTGATTTTTGATGTGGCCCAAGTGCAAATGACACGGAAAATCCCATGTTATTCTTGCTCTTATGGGACGCTCTGCGCGTCAAGTTCATGGGGCCGACTAGGCAAATCGGGGTCCAGCGGCACGGGGCCGCTAGACCATGGCGGAGTTAAGCTCCGTCGACTTTTATCCAAGCACTATCCTTGCCAGACCGAATAACTGCTTCCACGAAAGCGGCAGCATCGATACCTGCATCGACCTGGGGAACACCGGAAGCAAGAGCGTCGGGCTCACGCCCACTCTTGGCAGCACGAATCAATTCCGCAGCGTCAAAATAGGTATTTGCAAAGCATTCAAAATAGCCTTCCGGCAGCCCCGCCGGAATTCGAGTTACTCGGCTTGCAGCTTTGCTCACACCAAAACCACCGCGCGTAAGAGTAACTGGCGGCGAGCCATACTGAGTAACTTTCAGATGATTTGGGGTTTCACCGCTCCACTCTACGCCACCCCTTTCACAATAAACTCTGACGCGAAGCGCATTTTCGTTTCCTGGTGCAACTTGCGACGCCCACAACGATCCTCTGGCGCCGCCCTGATAGCGAAGCAGCACGTTTATGTCGTCGTCCATTGCCCGGCCAGGGGCAAAGGATGAAACTTCCGCCATCACCGATTCAAGCTTCAGACCGGTCACATAGCTGGCGAGATTGAACGCATGGGTTCCAATGTCCCCCGTGCAGGCACCCAAACCGACGCGGCTTGGATCTGTCCGCCACTCCGCTTGCTTGTGGCCTGTGGCTTCAATAGGCTCAGTAAGCCAGTCTTGTGCGTATTCTACTTGAACACTCCTAATCTCGCCGAATTTCTTAGACGCGATGATCTCACGAGCTTCACGCACCATTGGATAGCCGGTGTTGTTATAGGTAACCACGAAGACGACCTTGGCTTCGGCCGCCAGACGCTTGAGTTCTTTCGCTTCGGCGGTGGTCACAGTTAGTGGCTTGTCGCAGATGATGTGAATTCCAGCTTCGATGAATGCTTTCGCATTTTCAAAGTGCAGATGGTTTGGTGTGGCTATTGCTACGACGTCGATGCCGTCGGAGCGCGCTGCTTCGGCGCGAGCCATTTCCTTCCAATCGAAATAGATTCGATCAGGGGCTAACCTTAGTTGTCGGCCCGAGTCTTCCGCCACCTCCTTTTTCGAAGAGAGCGCCCCGGCCACCAATTCGAACTGGTCATCCAAGCGACCCGCGATGCGGTGAACAACGCCGATAAACGCTCCGATACCACCACCAACCATGCCGAGCTTTAGACGATTTGACTGAGTATTTTCCATATGGCTTCCTCCTTATTTTACTAAACAAATATTCGTATTAACGGGCCACACCTAGTGTAACTGATAATAATACAGAAAATGACAGATAAGACCACCAAACGTACTAACGAAAACTGTATAAAACACGCTCTGTATAAATAAACAAAATATTTGCTCCAGTGGTAGTGTAGTGGTACAAAATTCAAGCACTGGGAGGATGCTATGTACGATTTTATTGTGGCAGGAGCCGGATCTGCGGGTTGCGTCTTGGCTAACAGGCTGAGCGCGAATGGAGCTGCGAGGGTTTTGCTTCTTGAAGCGGGCGGGCGCGATTCCAATCCATTCATTCACATGCCCGCTGGCTTTGGAAAGCTGCAGATTCCATCTGTGAATTGGTGCTTCAACACTGTTCCGCAGCGCCACCTTAACAACCGCGAGATTTGGTATCCGCAAGGTAAGACGTTGGGTGGCTCGAGTTCGATCAACGCGATGATTTATATTCGCGGACAGCGGGAAGACTACGACGGCTGGGCGGATCAGGGATGCGACGGCTGGTCTTATGAGGAAGTGCTTCCATATTTCATTCGATCTGAAGACAATGAACGCCTTGTGAATGACTACCACGGCACGGGTGGTCTGCTTGGTGTGTCCGATCAGATCTCGCCCAATGTATTATCGAAAGCTTTCATTCGTGCGGCACAGCAGGCCGGTCATGAGTACAATCCGGATTTCAACGGAGCTCGGCAGTCAGGTACCGGCGCCTACCAGGTCACCTGTCGAAACGCCCGACGTTCAAGTACAGCGCGTGCTTTTTTGGCTCCTGCACGCGGCAGAAAGAACCTGGAAGTTGAAATCAAGGCGCGAATTCTTCGCGTTGTCGTTGAGAAAGGGCGAGCGGTTGGGGTCGAATATTCCGTTGATGCCGGAATTGCAAAAACTGCTCGCCTGAATTCCGGGGGAGAAATCGTGGTGAGCTCTGGCGCAATTGGCTCGCCGCGCTTGCTGTTACTGTCTGGAATTGGTCCAGCGCAAGATTTAAAGAAGCTCGGCATTCCAGTTGTACATGACCTGCCTGGGGTTGGACAAAATATGCAAGACCACCTTGACAGTTATGTTGTGTCAGATCTCGCCGAACCATTGAGCTATGACAAGGCAGACGCTTTCCCGCGCAACATTTCTAACGGCCTTCAATACCTGCTGTTCCGCACAGGTCCTGTAACTTCAGTCGTGGCGGAGAGCGGATGTTTCGCGGCATCTAAGAAGAGTGGCCGTCCTGATATCCAAATGCACATTCTCCCAGCTTACGTCGTCAACAGTGGCCGCACTCCGGTCAAAGGCTTTGGAATCACTATCAACACATGCGTGCTTCGGCCTGAAAGTCGCGGTTCGGTTACCCTTCGAAGTTCAAATCCTGACGACATGCCCTTGATCGACCCCAATTTTCACGCTGTGGAAGCCGATCGTAAGGTATCAATCGCAGGCGTCCGGCTTGCGCGAGAGATCCTGTCGCAACCCGCATTAGCCAAATACGTTCTGGCTGAACGTTATCCTTCAAAAGACGCGCAGACCGACGAAGATATCCTCGCTTACATCCGACAATATGCGTCGGTCGATTATCATCCCGTGGGTACTTGCAAGATGGGAAGCGATGAAATGTCGGTAGTGGACCCGCAACTTCGAATCCGCGGGCTCGATGGTATCCGCGTTGTGGACAGTTCTATCATGCCGAATTTAATCAGCGGCAACACCAATGCACCCTCAATCATGATCGGCGAAAAAGGTGCGTCTATTATCCTCAAAGAAAAACCCTTGCGGTCCGTTTTTGGATCACAGGACAACGCATACGTTCAGCCACAATCGAAAGCCCTTTCGAAAGCGAGGAGTGTAGTGACTAAACGAAAGCGGGTTGCGTGAAAAAGCCTCTTTCTCAAAAGGAAATCGCGAAGCCGACGCTACGTCACGTTGCCAAACTGGCTGGCGTCTCAGCATCAACGGTGTCGTTAGTGATGCTCGACAAAGGAAGCATTCCTGATGAGACGCGTACTAAAGTTCGAAATGTAATTGATCGCGTAGGTTATAAGCCTCTCAGGTCACGAAGGAGCGAGATTCCTGATGGACCCATCGCCCTTATCGTGGAAGATTTGGGAAACCCATATTACGTGGAACTGTTCAACGCGATTGAAGAATTCGTTGGGGCTCGCGGTTTTGTAACGATTTTAATATCCACCAGAGGTTCGGTCGAACGCCAGGTCTCTCTTCTTCACAACTTAAAGAACCTTCGATGCAGCGGCGCGTTGCTTGTGCCGGCCGATGGCTCGGCCAACGAAACGCTCAACGCGATCGTGTCGAATCACAACATTCCGGTCGTGTTAGGCGTTAGGCATCTGGGTTTTGGCACGTTCGACTATGTTGGACCAAACTACTTTCTCGGCATGCAAATGGCTACCCGCCACCTGCTTGAACTTGGTCACCGTCGCATCGCGTTTGTTGGTGGATTGCCGCACAATACAGCTTACACGGAGCGCCTCGGGGCATTCCGTATGACTGTTGAGTCATTCAGTAGTTCAAAAATTGACATTATCGAGCGGCCAGGACCCCCTACGTCCGAATTTGGTACCGCAGCTATGAATGAGTTGTTCGAGCTTGATAGGCGGCCCACCGCTGTTATTGGCTACAACGACGTGTTGTCCTTCGGGATTATGGCAGCAGTCCGCGACAAAGGCTTGGCGATTGGCCGTGACCTTGCCCTCGTTGGCTTCGACGACATCAAAGCTTCAGCACAGCCCAATATTTCACTGACGACTGTGTCAACGCCGCCGTCCCGAATTGGTGAAGAGATGGCCCGCTTACTTGTCGCTCGGTTCGAAAGCCCAGATGCCTCGCCAGTCAACTTAATTCCTCCGCCCGTTTTAAAGGTTAGGCAAACTTGCGGTTCAGACTCCACGGGTAGAATCGGCGACATAGCTTCCGCCTCAAATCTTCAAAGTAACTTGGCTTGGCCATGATTCAATACTTCGTCGAGCTGGCCAGCCCAACGCCAAATAAATTCGTGATTGTTGTTGGGCGCGGTCAACCTCGCGTCGGGTCCTAGCCATGATGCGCAGTGATTCCCGCTCTACACGTCAAATCTTCAACCCCGAGAAAGCAGTGTCATGGATCCCGCCAAAGGAGCGCGCGTCGCTAGGTGTGAAGGTGCATAGCAATCGGGTCTTTGAGTAAAAAATCACATTCAATGATGCGCCCCGAAAGATTGAGAGTTGATGGAAGAGAAAACTATGACCGACCCGAATTTGTCAGCAAATGGGCTTATGGCCTTTTGGGCTAGGATCGATGCCGACTACCTGATGACATTTCAGCAGTGGCACAACTGTGAACACGTGCCGGAGCGTGTCGCAATTCCCGGCTTTCTACGGGGCCGTAGATATCGCGACCTGTCGGGAGACGCGTTTTTCCTGATGTTTTACGAAACGCGTGACACCGCGACACTTGGATCGTCCGCCTATATGGCGGCATTAAATTCCCCTACGCGGTGGACTAAAGAGGCGCTCTCGCACTTTAAAGAGCCTGCCCGAAACATCTATTCGTTGGTTCGTGAATGGGGCGGCAGTGGTGTGAATGCCGCCCCCTACCTCGTTACAATGCGATTCAACCTCTCGGCGGACGAGAATGAATCGAAACAGTCTGCGCTGCAGAATAATTGGCTGAACGCGGTGTCTGCCATATCGGGGATCAGGAGAGTTCGCTTCTACGAAGTCGATGAAGCCATTACCCGCATCGCTACTTCGGAAAGAAAAATCTACGGCGATGGACCAGGCGCGCAGCAGTACCTGGTGTTCATCGAGGGGGACGTCCCCGTATCTGAGTGGTTAGACCAAGTCGAAGGTTGCTTGCTCACTTCAACCCAGACCGCCGATCCAAGAAAAAATCTGCGTTCTGACTTGTTCTGGTTGGAATTCGGCTATTTGAAGCAAAATGAAGAGGCAGGAAAATGAAATTATTGCGCTTTGGGTCGATCGGACAAGAGAAGCCCGGCATCGTTGACAGCAACGGAGATCTGAGAGACCTCTCCTCAATAATCCCCGATATCAATCCCAAATTAATCGCAAATAGTGGCCACTTGGAGAGCCTGCGTGGAGATGAAATTCTTAAGCTACCATTGATCTCGAAGGATATTCGAATTGGGTGCCCGATTGCCGGAATTGGAAAGTTGGTCGGTGTCGGCCTAAACTACTCAGATCACGCCGCAGAATCTAATCTGCCAATCCCCACCGAGCCCATACTATTTATGAAAGCCACTTCGGCTATTTCGGGACCGTACGATGATGTTCAATTGCCGCCTGAGGCTGAAGAGGTTGATTGGGAAGTCGAACTCGGAATCGTCGTGGGAAAGCGAAGCAAATACGTCCCACTCGCTAGCGCTATGGACCACGTTTTCGGGTACACTATCGTAAACGACGTTTCAGAGCGTTGCTGGCAAGCGCGCCGGCAGGGCCAATGGACCAAGGGCAAAAGTCATGACACGTTCGCGCCGATCGGCCCTTGGCTGGTTACTCGCGACGAGGTGCCGGATCCGCAGAAGCTCAACATGACTCTCGATGTCTCAGGCATCAGAAGGCAAACCGGTTCCACAAGCACTATGATTTTCGGTGTTAGTTTTTTGATCCATTACATTAGCCATTTCATGACGCTTGAAGTCGGCGATGTCATTACCACCGGCACCCCACCAGGGGTGGGCCTTGGAATGAAGCCGCCTTTGTATTTGAAGGACGGGGATGTCATGAAATTGGCAGTGGATGGACTCGGGGTCCAACAACAAACTGCGATCCGCTCAAAGGCGCGCGGCTAGTCGATCTGCGTGTAGCTTTTTTGTTCGTACATTGATGGAAGTAAAAATGGCTCGTGAGGAGTTTGATTATGTTGTGCTTGGTGCGGGCACGGCCGGGTGCATCGTGGCGAACCAGCTGTCATCAAATTCAAAAAACTCCGTCCTCCTCCTCGAGGCCGGTGGGATGGATAACTGGATATGGTTCCACATTCCAGTGGGCTACCTTTTCGCTATTGGAAATCCTCGATCAGATTGGATGTTTAATACGGTAGCTCAGCCAGGCTTGAATGGAAGATCTCTGGCTTATCCGCGAGGAAAGGTTATAGGCGGGTCATCGGCGATTAACGCAATGATATCGATGCGAGGGCAAGCGGAAGACTATGATCACTGGCGGCAGTTGGGGCTTGCCGGCTGGAGTTGGGAAGACGTTCTGCCAACCTTCCGCGAGTTGGAAGATCATTTTCTGGGTGAAAGTGATTTTCACGGCAAGGATGGTGGGTGGAGAATTGAAGCACCGCGAGTATCTTGGCCGATCTTGGACGCGGTGCAAAACGCAGCTGAAGAAATGGGCATTCACAAGATCGCGGATTTCAACACCGGAAAAAACGAGGGTTCCAGTTACTTCCACGTAAATCAAAAAAACGGTCGGCGCTGGTCGTCCGCAAGAGGCTTTCTCAAGCCTGCACTCAGCCGCAAGAACCTTGAACTGCGGACAAATTGCCTCATTGATAGGCTCGTGGTGCAGGATGGGTCCGTAACCGAAGTCATCTATTACATCGGCGACAGCAAACACATTGTGAAAGCTCGCGGCGAAATTGTTGTGTGCGCTGGCGCTATCGGCTCGGTGCAAATACTTCAGAGGTCTGGGGTTGGCGCGGGAAGTATTCTGAATGAGATTGGGATTCGACCGACTCATGAGTTGAGGGGCGTGGGCGCCAACCTGCAAGATCATTTACAGCAACGCGCTGTTTATAAAATTTCTGGCAGTCGTACATTGAATGAAACCTATCACAATGTCTTTAGACGGGGATTGATGGGACTTGATTACGCGCTGAGGAGGCGGGGGCCACTCACAATGGCACCTTCACAATTGGGCATTTTTACCAAATCTAGCCCTGATTATGATCGACCGAACATACAGTTTCATGTGCAGCCGTTGTCCTTAGACAAATTTGGGGAGCCTCTTCATCAGTTCCCCGCTATCACAGCAAGCGCTTGCAATCTGCGTCCTACGTCAAGAGGAGAAGTGCGCATACCTTCAGCTGATCCAAAAGATAAGCCGATTATTTCCCCTAATTATCTATCAACTGACGAAGACCGCAAAGTCGCAGCCGATGCTATTCGAGTTACAAGGCGCCTGATGGCGCAAAACTCCCTTAGGCAATACCATCCGGAGGAGTATTTGCCTGGTCCGAATGTTAAGAACGACGATACCTCTCTCGCCAAAGCCGCAGGCGACATTGGCACCACCATATTTCATCCCGTCGGTACTGCCAAAATGGGGCTCTCCAGTGATCCCACGGCTGTCGTAGACAGCAATCTGCGGGTCATTGGATTGAGAGGGCTGAGAGTCGCGGACGCTTCGATCATGCCTACCATCACCTCTGGAAACACCAATACGCCCACAGCGATGATTGCCTTGAAGGCATCAAAAATGATCCTGGCCGGAAGATAGAATGGCAATCCCACAGGATTTCGGTCTGCGCAACTTTCGAGACAATATACCAATTGGAGTTTCTAGATGAAACATGTGGCTCTGGTAACCGGTGCAAGCCGGGGGATAGGTTTGTCAGCCGCAATTGCACTAGCTGAACAGAATTTTTCTGTGGCGATAAATAGTTTGACGGACGACGGAGAGCTTTCGAAAGCTGTTGCGCATATTAAAAGTCTGGGTGGTGACGCGATGGGATTGGCTTTTGACGTGTCGGATATCAACGCCCACGTAAAATCGTTGCAAGCGGTGGAGGAGAGACTCGGACCACTTACAACCTTGGTCAATAATGCGGGAGTGGGGGTAATGTCTCGAGGTGATCCGCTTAATGTCACTGAAGAAAGCTACGACCGGTGTATGGCGGTGAACGCCAAGGCAATGTTCTTTCTGACACAAAACTTTTTACGTCTTCTATTGAACCGCCAGCGTTCCGAGTCCTTATTTTATTCAGTTGTGAATATCACGTCTGTCAATGCTACAGCAGTTTCGGAACCGCGCGCCGAATATTGTGCCTCAAAGGCAGCTGCTTCCATGATCTCCAAAACCTTCGCAGTCCGATTGGGAAGAGAGCGAATTTCGGTGTTTGATGTGCAGCCCGGTCTCATCGCTACTGAAATGACCACTACTGTCATAGAAAGCTACGCCAAGCGCGCCGCCGACGGACTGACTTTGATTCCAAGGGTTGGGCAGGCGAACGAGGTTGGCCAAGTCATAGCCTCACTTGCATCGGGCCGTCTTCCTTATGTGACCGGGCAGTCGATTGCCGTGGACGGCGGACTTCTGGTCTCAAGGTTCTAGCTGGCCGCCTTCAGTCAATCAGTTGCTGTGTTATCGGATCAAAGTAGACAGCCTTATCCAGATTGAACGCTAGTCGCGCCGTCTGGCCAGCGGTAACCTTTGCATCGGCCCTTAGTCGGACAACTGCCTCTTTTCCACCAAGATGAGTCACCGCGAAAGTGTCGGCGCCCGCGGGCTCCACAACTTCGATAAGGCAATCAGCTTCAACAATATTCTTTGAAAGTCGATCAGCGCTCTCTGGATCAGTAATCGCTTCAGGACGGACACCAAAGATCACAGTGTTCGCCGAATAATCCTTTAATGCGTGACCTGGTAGCGGGATTTTCACACTCTTGCCGTCACGCTGACTAATCTTCAAAGCACGCGTGCCCGGAACAATCTCTGCTTCCAAAAGGTTCATCGCCGGGGACCCCATAAAATCGGCGACAAATACGTTCGCCGGCCGATTGTAGATTTCGGCGGGTGTACCCGATTGCTGGAGAATTCCATCTTTCAGAACTGCGATTTTGGTAGCCAAAGTCATCGCTTCAATTTGATCGTGGGTGACATACACAATGGTGGTCTTCAAGCGATGATGTAGTCGCTTTATCTCTGTTCGCATGTCTACGCGCAACTTGGCATCAAGATTGGAAAGCGGTTCATCGAAGAGGAACACTTGAGGGCGACGGACGAGAGCTCTTCCCATTGCTACGCGCTGACGCTGTCCCCCGGAAAGCTGAGAAGGGCGCCGATTCAATAAATGCTCGATCTGAAGAGTGGCGGCAACGTCGGCGACAGCTTTGTCACGTTCGGGTTTCGGCACGCCACGCATTTCCATTGAAAATGAAATATTCTGAGCAACAGTCATGTTGGGATAGAGAGCATATGACTGAAATACCATGGCGATGTCGCGCTTCGATGGATGTAAATCATTGACGACTTGATCGTTAATTTTGATCTCACCGGAAGAGATCGATTCCAGGCCGGCAATTGTGTTGAGAAGAGTTGATTTGCCACAACCTGACGGCCCTACCAGCACCAAGAATCCGCCCTCGTCCAAAGACAGATCTATTCCTTTCAGGACCTGGACATTGCCGAAACGCTTCTGAAGCGAACTGATTTCCAGAAAAGCCATTCTATTTTACCCTTTGACTGCACCGGCCATGAGGCCGCGCACGAAATATCGACCTGCCACGATGTAAACTATCAATGTGGGAGCCGCGGCGATGATCGCAGCTGCCATGTTGACGTTATATTCAACGATGCCGGTCGAAGTGTTGACGAGGTTGTTCAACGCGACTGTCATCGGCGACTGATCGCCTGCTGCGAATGTCGAACCAAAGAGGAAGTCGTTCCAAATGTTGGTGAACTGGTAGATCACGGTCACAATGAAGATTGGCATTGAGTTCGGGAGAAGTACCCGTCGAAAGATCTGGAAAAAACTCGCGCCATCGATCATGGCCGCTTTCACCAATTCGGTCGGAAATGCCTGATAATAATTCCGGAAGAATAGGGTCGTGAAGCCCAAGCCGTATACCACATGAACGATCACAAGGTTGACAGTGGGATTTCCGAACCCGAACGTGAAGCCAAATGCATCGTCCAACTGGCGTCCGATTTTGCCGAGCATGCCGAGAATTACTGCCATCGGAATAATGACCGATTGAAACGGTATGAAGCAGGCAAACAGCATCATGCCGAACACGAGTTTATGGCCAGGAAAGTGCCATTTTGTGAGAACGTATCCATTGAGAGCGCCGAGCAGCGACGAGATCAAGACGGCAGGCACGACCATTTTTATGGAGTTCCAAAAATAGCCCTTGATCCCCGCCGTATCGGAGACGCCAATTCTCGCTTCGCCCCATGCCTTGATCCATGCATCGAAGGTAGGATGTTGAGGCAGGGCAAACATGTTTCCGCCTGTAACTTCATCCAGGGGCTTAAGCGACGTCATCACCATTACGACCAATGGAATGATGTACAGGAAGGCAAAAACCAGCAGCAGACCATAAATCACTATTCGCGTCACAAGCGAGTGGCGGGATGGTTCTCCTCCAGCGCCTTTCTCTAGAAGATTTGCGGCACTCACGAGTTCTTCTCCCGCAGTTCAGAGTAAAGGTAAGGGATCATGATTGCAGCGATCGTCATGAGCATGATCACGGCGCTTGTCGAACCTACCGCCATCTGGTTGCGAGTGAACGTGTAGGAGTACATGAAGGTGGAAGGCAGTTCTGCCGCGCCACCAGGGTTTTTGCCCGTAACCGACAAAACAAGATCGTACGACTTGATTGCCATGTGTGCTAAGACAATCAACGCTGACAGAAACACTGGACGCATGATGGGAATAATGATGCGGCGGTAGGTGGCGAAAGTTGACGCACCATCAATCTGAGCCGCTTTAAGTATTTCCCCATCAACCCCACGCAAACCAGCCAAAAACATTGCCATAACGAAGCCAGATGTTTGCCAGATGCCAGCGATTGCGACGCAGTAGATCATCATTCGCGGGTTGACCACCCAATCGAACTTGAAGCTAGTCCAGCCCCATTCATGAACCGCACGTTCCAGGCCAATGCCGGGATCAAGAAATAGTTTCCATGCCGTGCCCGTAACAATGAATGAAAGCGCGAGGGGATAGAGGTAGATAGGACGAAGAATCCCTTCGCCGCGGATTTTTTGGTCAAGTAGGATGGCGAGCATCAAGCCAATGACCAGGCAGATCGCCACATATAGGCCGCCAAAAATCCCCATATTTACGATGGCGGTGTACCAACCTGATGGTGGACTAGTTTCGAATGTCCAGTTCCAGAGCTTTTTGTAGTTGGCCCATCCCACGAGTGTCGTGCTGGCGAACGCCTTAGAATTTGTGAACGATAGGTACACCGTCCAAAGGTTGAACCCATAAACGAACACGAGGATCAGTAAGAATGATGGTGCCAGAACAAGCCTAGGCAAAAAGTTTTGCAAGGATTGGCGCAGCGACTTACGCGAGGCTGCTGCTCGCGCCGCATCCGGCTGTCCTGTTATTGCCATTTGGGATCCCCAGAATTCGATACGCCGACCTTATTAATTAGCGGCCGCGCCGTAAATCCCTCTCCCACCTTTAGGCGGGAGAGGGCCTGTGATGGTTACTTCGAACCTTCGATAGCCTTCGAAAGTTCTGCAACGGCGTCTTCAGACGTTTTGATTTCACCATGGAAGAACTTGGTGACCACGTCGTGATAAGCACCCGCGACAGCCGGCGGCTGGGCATAGTTCTGCGCCATTGAACCTACGAAGGTTCCTGCCGCGTCGGCCTTCTTCACGTCAGCGATGCCTTTTTTGCCACATGCGTCAAAGTCCGTATCAGGAACGTCCATGCGTGCTGGAACAGAACCCTTAACGACATTGAAGGCAGACTGGAAGCTAGGGCTCATGGTGGCGTCAGCCAAAGCAAGCTGTGCAGCTTTGCGATCTGCCGATACGTCAAACATGGCGAACATATCGGTGTTATAGATCACCGACCCATCGGTGCCTGGGAAGCGATAGCAAAGAAAGTCCTTGCCAGCATCCTTGTGGGCAGCCTTGAATTCGCCCTTCGCCCAGTCACCCATGACCTGCACGAGAGCATCGCCCTTGATAACCATGGCAGTGGCCAAATTCCAATCACGACCTGCGTAGTTGGCGTCAGTGTAGTCACGCAGTTTGGCGAGGTTGTCAAAGGCCTTCTTCATGGTGTCAGATTTCAGGGTGGCGTCATCGAGATCGATGAATGCCTTCTTGTAGAAATCCGGACCACCGGTGGACATCACCACCGAGTCGAACATGGTTGCTTCCTGCCATGGCTGACCACCGAGGGCGAGGGGGGTAACGCCAGCGGCCTTCGCCTTGTCCAGGAGAGCGATGAAGTCGTCGAAGGTTTTCGGTTCGGTGCCGCCGATCTTGTCCATCACGGCCTTATTGATCCAAAGCCAATTGACCGAATGGATGTTAACAGGAACAGCGTCCCACTTTCCATTGGTGGTGGTGAATTTCTGAAGGGCCTTGGGCACAACCTTTTCCCAGCCTTCCTTCTTGGCCAATTCGGTGATGTCACCGAGCTTGCCCGCTTCTGCGTAGTCAACTGCAAAATAACCGAGAATTTGCGAAGCAGTGGGGGGATTGCCGGCGGCTACCATGGCCTTAAGAGCCGTCATAGCACCTTCGCCGCCACCGCCAGCGATCGGAACGTCTTTCCAGGCGTAACCTTCCTTCTTCAAATCTTCCTTCAACACATTGAGAGCCGCAGCCTCGCCGCCCGACGTCCACCAGTGGAGCATCTGTATTTCTTTAATGTCCGCGGTGTGCGCCGTCAGCGCGAAGCCGGCTGCAAAAACTGCTGCAGCGCTAGTGCGCAATAGTGTCTTCATTTTCATTTATGTATTCTCCCTTGGCTTGTTACCGCTATCCCGCACATTATCATTATCTTCTTGAAATCATGAATAATAACGTGAATCCATCTTCTCAAAAACATTCAGTAATGATGTAACCGGATAGTTATTTAGCGGGCGGACCTTATTTCCAAACTTCCGGTTGGGCAACGATTATTTGCGATGTGAATAAATGAAAATGTTGGAAGCCCGCAAAATCCTCCAAGGCTTCCGACATTGTGCGATGCACACCGAAAGGTGCGCTGCAGATTTTGTGTTCGGATAGAGCGAGTTAGACGTTTGGAAGTTGATAGTTAGGCAGCAACAAGTCTCATGATCGTATCAATATTAAATTCAAGCCTGTCCGAAAGTGCGTCTTTCGCCATGAGGTCGCGCTCGAACACGATTGAACCCGTGAACCGATTTGTGAGATAGTAATAACCGATCGCGGCGATCGTGATGTTGAGCTGCACCGGGTCTATGCCCTTTCTGAATACCTTGCTTGCCGCTCCTCGTTCCAAAATATTAGTGACCATGCCGACAAAGCGCCTGCTCAAAATCCTCACAGATTCTGATTTTTTGAGATGCTTTGCGCGGTGCAAATTTTCGCTATTCACCAAAGTTATGAACTCGGGATTCGCAAGATAGTATGTCCAGGTGAATCGTATCAATCGCTGCAGTGCTTCCTTCGGCTCGACATCGTCGAGAAGCAAATTCTGCTCAGCGGTTCGAATGTCATGATAGGCATTTTCCAACACAGTCTGAAACAGGTCGTCTTTGCTGCCGAAGTAGTGATACAGCATTCGCTTGTTTGCCTTCGCACGGCTTGAAATTACGTCCACGCGCGCGCCGGCCAAGCCCTTTTTTGCGAATTCGTGCTTGGCGGCTTGGAGAATTCTACGCTTTGTATCTTCGGCGTCGCGAGCTTTACCCTTCGCGCGGACTTGGGCTTTGACCATCTTAGTTTCCTAATCTCTCCAAGGGGCGTCGAATTGTGTGATAAACCAAAAAGATAATCGAACATAGTCCTCCGCAGCGTGGTGAAAAATGCCTGACGGCCTATCGATAACTCACGACATTGACATACAAATTAGTGGATAGGTAACTGGATGGTGCAAAATGAGTTCTTTTGAATAGCTAGACTACAACGCGTCGGAATCCATTTGCATGATCGGATTCACAATTTGAGGCCAGGTGCTGATGAAACATTTTGACTACGTTATCTGCGGGGGAGGCCCTGCTGGATGTGTTTTGGCAAATCGTCTAACTGAAGATGAGGGATGCAATGTGTTGCTTTTGGAGGCGGGCGGAAAAGACCTGAGTCCCCTGTTTCACATTCCGGCAGGGTTCGCCAAGATGACAAAGGGCGTTGCGTCCTGGGGCTGGAGCACAGAGCCTCAAAAGCATATGAAGGGTAGAGTTCTCCGCTATACTCAGGCCAAGATTATTGGCGGCGGCTCGTCAATAAACGCTCAGCTCTACACGCGAGGCAATGCGGAAGACTATGACGCCTGGGGCCGAGATCAGAATTGTGGGGGATGGGACTACGCAAGTGTTCTCCCATATTTTAAGCGCGCGGAAGACAACCAGTATCTGGCGAACGATTATCATTCCTACGGTGGACCCCTCGGCGTATCACGGCCCGCTGCAACGCTACCAATCTGTGATGCTTACATCAGGGCTGGTCAGGAAATCGGCATGCCGTTCAATCCAGATTTCAATGGAGCAACACAGGCGGGCGTGGGGTATTACCAATTGACGCAGAAAAACAGGCGTCGCTCGTCCGCTTCTACGGCTTACCTCCGGCCGATTCAAAGTCGGAAGAATTTGACTGTGCTCTATGGGGCGTTCGTAACCACTCTCAACCTCTCAAAGTCGCGTGCGACTGGTGTGAACGTTACGGTCAGAGGAGTTTCCCACACATACCACGCGAGAGAAGTGATATTGACTGCGGGAGCAATCGGCTCCCCGAAAATGCTACTGCAATCGGGCATCGGACCCGAAGAACACCTGAAATCGGTGGGCGTCGACGTGAAGCATTCCCTCTCGGGCGTAGGCCAAAACCTCCAGGATCATCTGGACCTCTTTGTCATCTCTGAATGCACAGGTGATCATACCTACGACAATGTCGCGAAGCTGCATCGAACACTATGGGCGGGCTTACAATATGTCTTGTTTCGCGCTGGCCCAGCCGCTTCGAGTTTGTTTGAAACCGGAGGCTTCTGGTTTGCCGACAAGTCCGCTCGCTCGCCAGACATCCAGTTTCATTTCGGATTGGGTTCCGGGATCGAAGCAGGTGTCGCAAGATTGAAAAACGCGGGGGTAACTCTCAACTCAGCATTCCTGCGTCCAAGGTCACGAGGCTCCGTCACCCTGCGTTCTAGCAAACCCGAGGATGCCCCACGCATTGATCCCAACTATCTTGCCGACCCCTATGACAGAGCCATGTCTTTAAAGGGACTGCGACTTGCGCGCCAAATCATGCAACAAAAAGCGTTGGCTCCGTTTATTTTGGCCGAGAGGCTACCAGGGCCGGACAAAATAAGTGATGACGAGCTCTTTGACTACGCTTGTGCCAACGCGAAAACTGATCACCATCCCGTAGGAACATGCAAAATGGGAACTGACGCACAAGCTGTGGTCACGCCCGACCTCAAAGTGCATGGCCTTGAGGGACTACGAATATGCGACTCTTCAGTGATGCCTACTGTACCCTCTAGTAACACCAATGGCCCGACGATTATGATCGCTGAGAAGGGAGCAGACCTCATTCGCGGCCTGCCTCCGCTAACGTCGGCCAAGATAAAGCGAATGCCGCAAAGCATGCCGGTCTGACCGAACTGCGCAGCCGAATCACCCCTAACCAGACCGGACCTAATTCCAATCAGGCGAAAACACACTTGCCTTCGAGGACACGACCCTAAAATTGGTTAAAGTCAATTCATCGATGCGTTTCATGTCAACGTTCGAGAGATTGAAATTCATGATATCGAAATTCGTTTTCATGTTTTCGGGTTTCGTCGACATTGTATTCACGGTCACGCCCTTTTGCAGTATCCAGCGCAATACAATCTGGCTCGGAACTACACCGTAGTCATAGGCCAGCTCGTCAAAAAGCTTTTGCTTGAACACTTCGCCCCGCGCAACCGAGCAATACGCTGACAGTGGGATCCCGGTCTCGCAAGAGGCCTGCATGAGCTTGTCCTGGTTCAGAAGAGGATGAAATTCGATTTGATTTACGATCAACGGGGTGCTGATGGCAGATTTGGCTTCGCGCATCATACGAGCGTTGAAATTCGACACCCCAATGTTCCGAGCGAGCCCAGAACGGTGGCAGGTCTCCAACATTTTTAATGGCGGAACTATCGCTCCGTCACTCGGTGGCCAGTGCAGTAACAGAACGTCCACAAACTCCAGACGAAGATCATTGAGGCTTTCCTCTACGCTTGACATGAATTTTTGCTCGTCGAAATTCTTTGGCTGCACCTTGGTGATGATGCACAGCTCATCGCGCTTGACTGCGGTTCGTGCCAGAGCGTTACCCAAATCCCTTTCATTTCCGTACATCTGTGCCGTATCGAACGCCCGATAGCCAACCGACAAGGCCGCGCTAACAGCCGAATTCAGCACCTCGTCCTTCAGCGGATAGGTTCCGAAAATGCGCTGGAAAGTGTTTCGGTACAGAATGTTCATGATAGATCCACTTTGCGAGTCTTGCTGTAAAGCCTTTCGGGCCAATTTGCCACTTGTTAAGTAACCAAATGGTGCGTTATAGAGTTCATCGAAATTGGGCAAGTAATTGAGACCCAATAGCAGGGACTGGAGGCAACGTGTTGTTTCGAAGAGAATTTCGCGTGAGCGGGACTCAGATTTCGCAGCATCCCCGCTTCACTGTCCCGGGACTGAACACTTACCCCGATCCATCCGACGTCGACTTAACCGAACGCCCAATCCAATTTAAGAAGCAGAGGCCGTCATGAACAAACCAACTCTCACAAAAATTCAGTCACTTCCCAGCAAGCCCCGGGAAATGGGGTTTTTCGTAGACGGTGAATTCAAGGCAGCTGGCGACCGCCCTGTTTTTGAACGCAGTTCCCCGGCCCATAGCGTCCCTGTCAGCCGCATTCCGCAATGCACAACTGAAGATGTAAACGCTGCAGTAAAGTCCGCTCGCGTGGCATTTGAGGATGGAAGATGGTCTGCTTTGTCGGGCGCCGAACGTGGTTCCGTGCTGCTTAAGACCGCGGAACTCCTCCGTGCACGCCGTGATGAAATTGCATATTGGGAAACCTTGGAAAATGGCAAGCCGATTACGCAGGCGCGTGGCGAAATTGACCATTCTATTGCTTGCTTTGAAACTGGCGCAGGCGCCGCGCGACTTTTGCATGGGGACAGCTTCAACAATCTTGGTGAATCGCTGTTCGGCATGGTCACTCGTGAACCTGTAGGCGTTGTCGGTCTGATCACGCCCTGGAATTTTCCGTTCCTGATTCTTTGTGAGCGCGTGCCTTTCATATTGGCTTCCGGCTGTACAATGGTTGTCAAGCCGTCAGAAGTAACCTCCATGACTACCTTGATCCTCGCCGAAGTTCTCAAGGATGCTGGCCTCCCGAATGGCGTCTACAACGTGGTTACCGGTTCTGGCCGTACCATCGGCCAAGCTTTAACAGAACACTCCGACATCGACATGTTGTCGTTTACTGGTTCCACCGGTGTCGGAAGGTCCGTGGTTCTGGCTTCTGCAAACAGCAATTTCAAAAAGCTAGGCCTAGAGCTCGGCGGCAAGAACCCTATGGTAGTCTTCGCCGATGCAGATCTGGAAGATGCTGCAGACGGCGTCGCATTTGCAATTTCTTTCAATACGGGCCAGTGCTGTGTGTCCGGCTCGCGGTTGATCGTTGAGCGCTCGGTAGCTGCAAAATTTGAAGCACTCGTCGCCGAAAAGCTTTCGCGTGTTCATGTGGGTGACCCGCTTGACGAGGCGACACAGGTCGGCGCCATTACCACTGAGGCCCAGAATAAGACGATTTTGGACTATTTGGCGAAGGGTCGTTCAGAAGGTGCAAAGGTGGTTCAGGGCGGTGCTGCGATCGATCGTGGTCAAGGCCAGTTCATTGCCCCTACACTGCTCACTAACGTAACTCCCGGGATGTCTGTTGCCCGCGATGAAATCTTCGGGCCAGTTCTCGTCTCAATGCACTTTGATACTTTAGATGAAGCCGTTGCCCTTGCTAATGACACCCCATACGGACTCGCGGCAAGCGTGTGGTCCAAGAATATTGATAAGGCCCTGGGAGCAATTCGGAAAATCCGGGCAGGTCGCTGCTGGGTGAATACTGTCATGGCTGGTGGCCCGGAAATGCCGCTGGGTGGATTCAAGCAATCTGGCTGGGGCCGGGAAGCTGGCATGTACGGGGTGGAAGAATACACGCAGATCAAGTCCATCCATGTGGCGTTTGGAAAGCGGTCGCCCTGGGTGAATTGATGGCATTGGGTTATGACTACGTGGTTGTCGGCGGTGGTTCAGCTGGATGTGTGCTAGCGGCACGCCTTAGCGAAAATCCCGATGTTACCGTGTGCTTGCTGGAAGCTGGCGGAAGGGACACTAATCCCTTCATCCACATGCCGGTCGGCTTTGCGAAGATGACCACTGGTCCTCTCACATGGGGACTCAAGACTGCGCCACAGAAGCACGCCAACAATCGGGAAATTCCTTATGCGCAAGCGAGGGTTCTTGGAGGCGGGTCGTCCATCAACGCCGAAATTTTTACCCGGGGGACACCTTCTGATTTCGATGCTTGGGACAAGGGTGGTGCTAAAGGTTGGTCGTTCAAGGAAGTACGCAAATATTTTTTGAAATCGGAAGGTAACGCAGTTCTTTCAGGAGAGTGGCATGGAGTTGACGGACCTTTGTCAGTCTCCAACATTCCTGATCCGCAGCCGCTGACCAGGGCTTTTGTGAAGAGCTGTCAGGAATTAGGAATGCCCTTTAACGCTGATTTTAACGGTGGTCAGCAAGAGGGCGCGGGCTTCTATCAAACCACCACCCGCAACAACCGCCGCTGTTCTGCTGCCGTAGGCTATCTGCGACCAGCCCTAAAGCGAAGGAATTTGACGGTCGTCACGGGTGCAAGCGTTTTGCGAGTGTTGGTGTCAAACGACCGTGCAAGGGGTGTCGCATACCGTTTGGGCAATGAAATCCTTGTGGCGGAAGCGGGCAGGGAAGTTGTTGTGACAAGTGGGGCAATCGGGTCACCAAAACTTTTGATGCTATCAGGCATTGGACCATCCAAGCATCTCAAAGCCCTTGGGATAGAAGTATTGCATGATCTGCCGGGAGTTGGTCAGAATCTAACAGACCATTTTGGTATTGATATCGTCGCCGAGTTAAAGGCGCACACGAGTCTGGATAAATACAACAAGTGGCATTGGATGCTTTGGGCAGGATTGCAATATGCCATATTCAATTCTGGTCCAGTTACATCCAATGTCGTCGAAGGGGCAGCCTTTTGGTTTTCAAATCGGACCAAAAAGAATTCTCCTGATTTGCAATTTCATTTTCTTGCAGGTGCTGGGGCGGAAGCCGGCGTTCCAAGTGTAACAGCTGGTCGATCAGGGATTACCTTGAATTCCTACACGCTGCGTCCCAAGAGCCGCGGTTCAGTGACGCTTCGGTCGTCGGACCCCAACGACAAGCCTGTCGTGGATCCTAATTTCTTGGCCGAACCCGAAGACTTGCGCATCGCTGTCGAAGGGGTAAAAATTAGTCGCTATATCTTCACGCAGCCAAGCCTGCAAAAATACGTCAGCACCATTCGGTTCCCTAACGCGGAGGTCAAGTCGCAATCCGACTTTGAAAATTATGCGAGGAGTTACGGCCGAACATCTTATCATCCCGTGGGAACTTGCCGGATGGGTGATGACGACTTGGCTGTCCTTGATCCCCAGCTCCGAGTGCGGGGCATTGATCGACTAAGAGTTTGCGATAGCTCGGCAATGCCGACATTGATTGGTTCAAACACAAACGCGGCCACAATTATGATCGGGGAAAAGGCGTCGGACATGATTCGAGGTAACCACTGAAAGTACGAGACTTGGGCGACTTCTCCTCCGGTCGCCCACCCTTTTTCTATGTCGATCCGTGTGGTTGGATCGATGTAACGAGTTCAATCTAAGAATACCGCCCTACCATTCGAACTGCTTTATTCGGGAGAATACGTTGTCAAAGATCAGAACCGCCGAAGCGGCCGTTTCCAATATCAAGGATGGGGCAACTGTTGCCGTCAACTCGTCCTCGGGCCTGTGCTGCCCCGATGCGATCCTGAAAGCATTGGGTGAGCGATTTGAACAGTCTGGGTCACCTAAGAACATCACGTCTATTCATCCTATTGCGGCAGGGGACTTTTTCGGCACCAAGGGGGTCGACTATATCGCCAAGCCTGGAATGCTGAGCAAAATCATCGGTGGTTCCTATCCTTCCGGGCCTACAAAAGCTGATCCGCCGCTTATCTGGCAAATGATTCTGAAGGAGGAACTTGCGGCTTGGAATGTGCCGTCGGGAATTGTATTCGACATGCTGCGCGAAGGCGCCGGAAAAAGGCCAGGCGTATTGACTAAAGTCGGCATGGGAACCTTTGCTGATCCCGCGCTAGACGGGTGCGCGATGAATGAAACGGCCCGCAAGACCCCATTGGTGAAGCGCGTAAAGTTCGATGGCGATGAATGGCTGCACTTTCCGGCAATCCATCCCGACGTGGCAATCATTCGTGCTTCGACCGCCGATGAAAAGGGCAATCTTACGTTTGAGCAAGAGGGTGCCACGTTGGGTGCCATGGAAATGGCACTCGCTGCCCGGAACTCCGGTGGCTTCGTCATTGCTCAAGTTCGGCGCGTCGCTAAATCCGGAACACTCAAGGCTCACGATGTAAAGGTTCCAGGGATACTGGTAGACTATATCGTTGAGGCACCTGACCAGTTGCAGACTACTGCGACGCCTTACGATCCCGCCATCTCCGGCGAGTTGGTGAGGCCTCTAGATACCTTTGATTTGCCGGAATATGGCGTTAACAAAGTTATCGCCCGACGCGTTGCGCAGGAGCTCAAGTCTGGTTGGGCCGTAAACATCGGCTTTGGCATTTCCGCAAACGTTCCCCGCATCTTGCTGGAAGAAGGGCGGCATGGCGACGTTACTTGGATGATTGAACAGGGTGCCGTTGGCGGCATTCCACTTCTTGATTTCAAGTTCGGTTGCGCATCAAATGCAGAGGCGTTCGTCTCATCTCCCCATCTATTCACTTATTTCCAAGCCGGTGGGTTTGATTGTTCGTTACTGTCCTTCTTGGAAGTTGGTGCAGACGGCTCAGTGAATGTTTCCAGGTTGCCTTCAACGCCGCATAGAACAGCCGGTGCCGGTGGTTTCGTTGACATCACGTCAAGAGCAAAGAAAATCGTCTTTTCAGGAATGTTCAATGCCGGGGCAAAAATGTCGCTGGTTGATAGCCAGTTGAAGATCGATGCCGAAGGGAAAATTCCTAAATTTGTTCCCCAAGTCGCACAGGTGACTTTCTCCGGACAGCGTGCGCAGGAGCTTGGACAAGACATTACCTATGTTACTGAACGCTGTGTGATCAAGCTGACAAAAGCTGGCTTAGTGGTGACGGAAATCGCGCCTGGCGTGGATCTTCAGCGCGATGTCATAAGTCAGGCCACCGCGCCGCTGGCGGCTTCACCCGACTTGAAGTTGATGGATTCAGCGCTTTTCAAAAATGAATTGTTTGGCTTGAGGATTTGATGATGGACCCCAGAATCGAGCTCTCAGTCTCCGATGACGTAGCCCGCATAACCATCTGTCGCGTCGAAAAGCTGAATGCTTTGGATCATGAAATGGTCCAGGCCTTAATCGACGTGTGTTTGCAGATTGAGAGATCTGGCGCGCGCGTCGCGATTCTGACTGGAGAAGGCAAAGCGTTTTCTGCTGGTGGGGACATTGATGCCTGGAGTTCCCTTTCAGCTGTGGATTTCGGGCGGCACTGGGTACGTGAAGGACATACTGCCTTTGATGCACTTACACGACTGGCAATTCCGCTTATCGCGGTGCTGAATGGCCACTGCCTGGGTGGCGGACTGGAACTGGCTACTTGCGCAGATTTCCGCATCGCGGAAGATCATATCAAGCTCGGTCTCCCAGAGACTGGATTGGGCATTATCCCAGGTTGGTCAGGAACTCAACGTGCCGCGCGTCGGTATGGTGCCCAGGTCGTGCGCCGCATGTCGCTCATGGGTGAAGTTTTTACAGCACATGAGGCGCAGCGGCTGGGTGTCGTGGACCACGTGGTCGCAAAGGGGGAAGGACTCGCACTGGCGATGTCATTCGCTGAAAAGGTTCTGAAGCGCGGTCCGCAGGCCACTGAGCTCTCTAAAATGTTGATCAACGCTTCGGACGGCGAAGATGTGCCACGCACTCTGGAAGCGATTGCGGGTTTGGTGGCGGCTGGTTCGGATGACCTCAAAGAAGGCCTCGCCGCATTCAAGGCTAAGCGCGAACCGAAATTCCGGAAGTTATAACAGGCAACGTTGATGGAAAGCGAAGATCGCAATTTGCTGACGTCGCTCTTCAACGCTGCTATCGCTGCAGCGGACGCTGATCAGGCAATCCGTCCATTTATCCCCAATCGCCCCAAGGGAAAAACTGTCGTGATAGGGGCGGGCAAAGGCGTTGCTCAGCTTGCCGCCGCCTTCAGTCGCCAGTGGGATGGTCCACTCGAAGGTGTTGTTGTGACGCGCTATGGCTATGGAGCGCCGAGCAATCGCATTAGGGTCATCGAAGCAGGACATCCGGTTCCCGATGAAGCCGGTATCATTGCCACTCGTGAACTCTTTTCCGCCGTGAGAGGCCTGACTGAGGATGACTTGGTAGTCGCCTTGATCTGCGGTGGAGGTTCTGCACTCCTGCCTTTTCCGCCTTCCGGGTTTTTTCTTCGGGATGAGATTGAGTTGAACAAGGCGTTGCTCGCATCTGGCGCTCCGATCAGCGTGATGAATGCCATTCGCAAACAATTTAGTTCTGTCAAAGGTGGACGATTGGCAGCAGCTGCTGCGCCCGCGAAAATCGTTACACTAGTGGTTTCGGACGTGCCGGGCGATTCCCCATCTCAGGTCGCCTCTGGTCCCACTGTTCCGGACAGCGCCACGCGAAATGAGGCTAGAAATCTTGCTGCAAGTTGGCGGATCAAGTTGCCCCCACGCGTAAAGGAGTGGCTTGACGGGGATTTCGGAATGGCGCCGTCACCCGACGAAGAAATCTTTGGGAAAAACGAAACTCACATCATAGCTTCGGCGCGGCTTTCCTTGGAGGCTGCAGCCAAGGCCGCTGAGGCAAAGGGAATTTCAGCACATATCCTTTCCGATGCAATGGAAGGTGAGGCACGTGATGTGGGTTACGTGCATGCCGCTATGGCGCGGGAAGTGGCCACGAGGCAGCGTCCATTCAAGCGACCGTCCGTTATTCTTTCTGGTGGCGAGACGACAGTGACGCTGAAAGGCCAGGGCAAAGGCGGACGAAATAGTGAATTCCTTCTCGCATTTGCGCTGGCTGCGGAAGGGATTGCTTGCGCGGCATTGGCAGCTGACACTGACGGTATTGATGGAAGCGAAGACAACGCTGGAGCCTTTGCGGATGGAACCACCGCAGGACGGCTAAGAGACAAGGGAATGGATGGCGGCGCCATCCTGAACGCCAACGATTCATGGTCGGCCTTTGACGCGTTGGGCGACTTGTTTGTGCCAGGACCCACGGGCACAAACGTCAATGATTTCAGAGCCATTTTACTGAAGTAGATATGAAATGAACTGTTATTGGCGGACACAGTAACTATGAAACCAGTCGCTTTGGTTACAGGATCTGGACGGGGTATTGGCCTGGAGTGTGCGATGGCACTTGCCCGTGGCGGCTTTTCAGTTGCGCTTAATGGGTTGGGCGATGACGCCGAATTGGCGTCTGCCGTCGAGCGCGTGAAGGGAGTGGGTGCAGATGCGATTGCTGTGCCTTTTGATGTGACCGATTATGGCTGTTACGCGTCGAAGTTCGAGCTTATCGAAACGCGGCTAGGTCCCCTGACTACCCTCGTCAATAACGCTGGCATTGGCGTTATGTCACGTGGGGATATACTCGACGTCACTGAAGCCAGTTACGACCGCTGCTTTGCTGTTAACACAAAAGCGCCTTTCTTTCTCACCCAGGCATTTGGGCGGCACGTTTTGGTCAGGAACGAGCGCGAAGGGCATTTTTATTCTGTTGTCAACATTACGTCATCTAACGCTACGGCAGTTGCCGAGCAACGCGGTGAATATTGCGCGTCAAAGGCTGCGGCGGCGATGATTTCCAAGACATATGCGGTGCGTTTCGGGCGAGAAAACATCGCGGTTTACGATGTACAGCCCGGGTTAATTTCCACCGAAATGACGGCCAGCGTTATTGAGCAATACGATAGGCGGGCAAAGGGCGGTCTAACATTGATCCCGCGGGTGGGGCTGCCTGAAGAAGTTGGTCAGGTCGTTGCGCAGCTAGCCTTTGGCAATCTCAAATACACAACGGGCCAGGTGATTTCCGTCGATGGCGGAATGTTGGTTTCGAGATTCTAGGAGTTTTAAAAGTGCAGATTTCCCTTCCCGACGAAAACGGCAAGTCCACTGCCTACACACTGATTGGAACACCCATTCCGGTAGCGACTCTGGGAAAGTCGGCGGCACGCTTGGTCTATTCAGCAGCGCACGTGGTCGCAGATCCTTTCACCAACAACGACCCGTCAGGCCGCGCCAGTGTTGATTGGAGAAAAACTCTGGAGTTTCGGCACTATCTGGCCGGGATGGGGCTAGGCATTGCTGAAGCCATGGATACTGCGCAGCGCGGCATGGGGCTGGACTGGCACGGAGCGCTTGAATTGATCAGGCGCACCAAGGAAGAACTGCCTGACGCTTTGGTAGCGAATGGCTGCGGCACTGATCACCTGGATGTAAACAATGCCAAAACGCTGGATGATGTGCGGCGGGCCTATCTTGAGCAGGTGGAGGCGATCCAAAAGGTGGGTGGCCGGATCATTTTGATGGCGAGCCGCGCCTTGGTTAAGGTTGCCAAGTCGCCGGAAGACTACATCAAGATTTATTCGGATGTGCTGAAGGCTTGCGACCACAAGGTGATCCTGCACTGGCTGGGAGATATGTTCGATCCTGCTCTGGCTGGTTACTGGGGTTCTGCAGTTTTTGAATCAGCAATGGAAACGGCGCTGACAGTCATTAGTCAGAACGTGGGCAAGGTTGATGGCATTAAGATTTCCCTGTTGGACAAGCAGAAAGAAATCATCATGCGTAACCGGCTTCCGGCCGGCGTCGTTATGTATACGGGAGATGATTTCAATTATCCTGAATTGATCGCAGGGGACAGCAATGGCTATTCGCATGCCTTGCTGGGCATCTTTGATCCACTGGCGCCCGCTGCGGCCCGTGCGGTATCCCTGCTAGGGAAGGGCGATGTCGGAGGTTTCCATGCGGTTCTGGATCCGACGGTGCCGCTGGCGAGACTGATCTTCAGGGCACCCACGCAGTACTACAAGACCGGCGTCGTGTTTCTGGCTTGGTTGAATGGATTCCAGGATCACTTCATAATGCTGAATGGACATCAAGCGATGCGTCCGCTGACCTACTTCACGGAAACTTTCCGCAAAGCTGACGCTTGCGGCCTTTTGCGTGACCCGGAGGCGGCAGCGCACCGCATGAAGCAACTGCTGGCCATGTACGGGGCCTGATTTGCGCGACTTTAGCAATGACCATACAACCCTGGCCCTCAATACCGCGACCTTGGGCCACAACGTGGACAGCCATGGCGCTGGCTGGTCACCAAAACAGGTGATCGATGGCTGTGCCGCGCGGGGATATGGTGGAATTGTATTCTGGCGGCGGGAAATTGGTTCGAACGGTATTGCCATCGGCGAATACGCAAGGTCGGCGGGATTAAAAGTAGTGGGACTTTGCCGCACCCCGTTTCTGGTGGGTTCGCTCGCGCCAAATGGCATTCAGGCAATTATGGACGATGCACATGCGTCAATTGACATCGCAGCGGCCCTTGGCGCGCCGATCCTAACGATTGTGGTGGGTGGCGTTGAACCAGGAACCAAAGGCGTCCAGGACAGCCTGAAGCTAGTGGGCGAAAGGGTGGCGACCCTGGCACCTTATGCTGCAGAACGTGGCGTGAAGCTGGCGCTTGAGCCGCTGAATCCAGTTTATGGCGGGAACCGATCCTGTCTGACCACGGTTCGCGATGCAGTCGACTTGTTGAATTTGATTTCAGCCGACAATGTTGGTCTGGCGATCGATGTTTACCATGTATGGTGGGACACCGACCTGCGGAACCAGCTGAAACGCGTCAAACCAAGCCAGATTTATGGCTATCACCTTTGTGATTGGCTGGAAGACACCAGGGATACCTTGTTAGACCGGGGGATGATGGGGGACGGCGTGGCGGACCTTCGCAACTTGCGGGCGACGGTTGAGGGAGCTGGGTATAACGGTCTGTGCGAAGTGGAAATTTTTTCAGCACACAACTGGTGGAAGCGCGATCCAAACGAGGTTTTGGACACTGTGATGGAAAGATATCGCAGTCACTGTTAGTTGGATAGGCGCCAAAAAATGGGGCAAATTACGAACCTATGACAGACTTCCCTTTTTGTCACATGTTGAAAGCAGCCGTTGTGGTGCCCGACGATGAATTGGAATTTTTGCCGTGGTGGACAGATATTCAACCTATGCTGAACTGGCCAAGGACAAGGTGCTGGGCCGCGACTACAATATTCAAATCGAAAACCGCAAGAGCGGTGTCGCCATTATCGCGCCGCACGCGGGCAAAATAGAAGCCCATTGCTCCCTTTTAGCGACTTACATCGCAGGTGCTGACTTGTCGCTTTATCTGTTTGAAGGCTTGCAGGTGAACGGCAACGGTGACCTTCACATCACGTCAGCCAAGTTCGATGAACCCGAGGCGATTGAGTTCCTGGGCCGCTGTGAAATGGCAGTGGGGATCCATGGTAGAAGCGACCAAGGTGACAGCGAAACGATCTGGGTGGGCGGAAGAAACAAGACTTGCGCCCAACAAGTAACAAAAGCATTGGTTGCCGCAGGCTTTAGCGCCGCCGCTGACGGACATCATATGCTGGGTCACGAAAAAACCAATATATGCAATCGGGGCATTTCTGGTGCGGGCCTGCAATTGGAACTTCCGCTGAGCTTACGGAGGCGGCTTGCGCTGGAAGATGGCCTGCGTGATCGCTTTGTGGCGTCCTTGAGGAAGGTTCTGCTAGCCCATTCCTGGTGATACACCGACATATAACCTTGTGCCGATGGCTTCTGCTGCTGAAATACAGCACAACGCCTGACGTGATGGGTAACAAAAGCCGACGCACATAGGCCGTGCCACCCCAGTCAGTGTCCACAGAAAAGTACAGGCGTCGTGGAAGGTGAATTAATGATCAGTCTTAAGCGAGACAATTCGGGTCAGGAAGAACTGAATTAATGCAAGGCGCGACGTTGTATTCCAATGGTCAAGAAAATTAGGGGCGCTATCCGGATTCGGGAAAAGTGAGGAAGTATCTTCAGTGTTGCCGCCACTGTCCCCGGCGCTTAAAAGTCAGATTCCTGTGAACTAGGTAGTTACTTCTATAGCGCCGGCAAGTGTGGGGAGATTATGGGAAATACAAGCAGCTCAGGCTTGGGGATCGAATGACAGACACCTGCATTATCTGCGGTCGACCAGCTGCTTCCGGGGACTACATCTTTCCGGGTTCACCGGGGTTACGGAAAACAAGCGAAAGCATTTATTGTAGGTACCATAGCAATCAATTCAACGCCCTGGCCAAAACGGTCAACAAAGCACTGGAACCCCTTAGCTCTTTGCTTGCTACAAGCACTGATCAAGACGGACTGGCGAAGCCGTTGCTCTACACTTCACCCGACGGTCGTCAGGCGACAATTTCGAATTCAGGTATTGGGCCAATGTTGGACATGGCTGATAGCGGCGATGCTTCCGATGTTGGAACGAATTTCGGTGGGCAAGAGGGGCTGCGTAGCATTGCTTATATGGCGCTGACTTTCCTAGCGCACTACAGACCTAATGCTGCGCGTGATGAGGGTACCAGTGTCATCAAGGATTTCTTGGTAGAAGGGACACCGAATTCATTTGTTTGGTCTGAACCCGATGAAGTAGCCAACAAGTTTATGGGGGGCGGTTTTGAATTCGGTCACGTAGTAGCAATCATCACTTCGGAAGCAGGACCCTTGCGCGCTTTTGTATCTCTATACGGCGCATTTCATTTTGGTGTTGAATTGGGAACTGCGGGTGGTTTGAGGGACGAAACGATCGTCACTTATTTGGATCCACAGGTACTAAGTGGGCCCCTTGATGGAAGAGTTGATATGGCACCTTACGTGAATGCAACTTTGAGAAAGCCTGACAATATTGAGTCTCACTCGGAATCGGTGATTGGTGCCGACTATTGCCATAAGAGATTTGAGGACTTGCTGGGCAGAATTGAAAAATGGCAATTTCGAAAGGAAACTGCGTCTGCACTGGTCCGGCTGAATGCGAGCCGCAGTCGTGCAGCGAGTGACCGCCACCGTATCGTAACCCAGGAAATCATCAAGCTGATCGACTATGTCTTTAAGCTGATGCAATTCGTGGTGCGTGATTACGCCGAACACAACTCCACGGGACCCGGTGCGGAATTCGTCGTTCCTCGACTGAGAAAAATGGTTTCCTCCGACGCTGAGGGAAAAGCTCTCAGCCCCGAGGGGCGACGTGCGATGACGATGGCAATTGCGGCCATCTCCAAAGATGTCAAAGACAGGCTCTCGAAAACCAAAATCGGCGCAGACGACTTGTGGGCCATTCTGCACGGGGGACATGGGGCATCAATTGTAGGAGAAAAGATGTTTGAACTCGTGAAGTCGTCGCTCTTGAATTAGTAAACTGCCGCCACGGTTTCAGTCGACCCCGCTCCCATTAGTCTGATGCCGAACCATACCATTATGAGACGATAACATGAGCCGAAAAGCTACATGCCGCTCAGATGTCGTTCACTGACCCCCTTCATTGAGCCAGCGCTTCTATCTGCATAACAGCAATCTCTATTTCTCTCGCCTTCAAAGTGCGGACAAGGCTGGCGAAGGAAAGGGCGAATTCTATGTCTACGGATGAATCCCTATTGCTGGTGTCAACTTTAGGGAGGGGAGCAATTGACCAACTATAGCCAGTTTTCGCTGACGCTGGTTGCGATCTGCTAGTTGTGGCACTTGGCCACTTTTGTCACTGGTTGGGATTGTCAAAAGATTCCGCCCACCGGCTATTGCGGAAGGCCGTTCACGGCTACAGTCGGGACAAACTGTTCGGACAACTGCTTTTGAGAGATTTCCCCCCCGTTTGAACCGACCAGCTTGCGATGAGCCCTACCGTAACATGCAGCACGGCGCGGTGAGGGTCACTCCAATATCTACTATATGATGATAAAGGATATTGTCACATATAGCTGGGGTTAGAATCCCTGACGTGTAAAAATGCTAAATTCAAAACTGCTGGATTGCGGTATACGTTTAAGAGATTTGGTACTTCAATCGTCGCTGAACAAAGGCGGGTTTAGATCCTTCAAGGATTTTGACGATAAGATCATTAATCCGTGGGTTCTCGATAGACCCGCACTCATGTGAGAATTTATAATCTGCTGCCTTATCTAAAGACACGTAGAGTATTTGCTCAGCATCTGCGCCAACAGCGAGATTTGGATGGTGCGTGACAAGTATTACCTGCCGCATCTTTTTCGCGTGCCTAATGCACTTCGCGAGAACGCTGAAAATACGTGTCTAGGTTGTCTTCGGGTTGGTCGATGATGAGCGGGGTCTTCTCTTTGTCTAAGTGGAGATAGAATATGAGAAGAAGCAGTCCTTTTTCTCCCGGTGAAAGTTGGTTCAGATTTTTGCCACCCAACCGCAGCTCATACCGCGCGTCGAAATATTCGAATGAAAACAGTAAATCATACAAGCGCTTGATGTCACTGACTTGCTTATTCACATTTTCGGCACGGATCGCATCTATGATGCCTTTCGCAAATGCTAGGACGCTTTCCACTTTGTCCCAGTCTGTTTCGGCCATTCGCACTGAGGGTCGTTAGTTCCCGTCGAACCGTCGAAGGCGCTGCATGTTCCAAGCGTTGCGTCATCCATGCGTTGATCGCAAGTGTGGATATTTTGTCGATAGGCATACTGCGAAACGAGGGCATAAGGTGACAACGAATATGGACCGCCGCGATCGCGTGGCTCCGCAGCCTCTTTTCAGACTGCTTTAGCCACTGCTCCGCCCATGTCCCAAACGTCGGCAATAACGTCTGTTCCAGCGGCTCGCCCCTGTCGGCCTTTCCTTGGAGCTCATCACGTTTGTGCTCCAGGCCATGCCAATCCCAGGATGCCAATCGCCCAAGTTTGATCTCGATCGCGCTGCCCGCACGGTAATGCGTGCCACCGTATTCACACTCCCGCTTAACGCGGATCTTGATCCATGCGGTTTCAAAACGCTTCCCACGAAACACTCCAATGCCGTCTACATATTTTGCGCGACGCTGACCGCTTTTCGGCAGGTCTTCCAAAAGTTGCTCGTACTGCGCGTAGCGACGGGGCCGGCCACTTCCTTTTGCCATCATTTTGTTCCTACTTTTAGTGTGATCCTAGTGTGAGATCGCAGATTTGCGAAGCCTCATTCTCACACCATACTCACACTATAAACGCGGAAAATTGCCGAAAACGAGTGGAACTTTCTAAAACGACAAAATAAATTTCTCGAATGATCTCAGCGAATATTATCAACGCAAGGAACGAGCAAAACCGCATTCCCTACCTTGACATGGTAAGGGTCACAGGTTCGATCCCTGTACCACCCACCATTCTTCTCACACCAAACCACTGGTCTCATACACTTCCCAAATCCACGGGCTTGTGCCGAAGCTCGGATCACTGATAGCGCACGGAGAGACATTTCCGATGCGTACGCTAATCTCACAGCGCTTTCTTGTGCTTGGTGTCGATCATCGGCAGGTCTTTCAGCTGGTCGAGCAGGAAGGCGTGGGTGGCGCGATTGGCGACGATTACGATGCCGGTGTTTTCGTAGAACTCCGGTCCACGCCCCCACCAGTCGGTGACGATGCCGCCTGCCTCCTGTACCAGCAGCACGCCGACGGCCCAATCGACGAGGCCGGATTCCTCATAATAGCCGGTGAGCCGACCGCAGGCGACATAGGCGCAGGAATTGGCGGAGCTGCCGACGGTGCGCACGCCGCCCACCGGCTCGGCGATGCTCGCCAGATGCTCGTAAAAGCCGGGCCAGGTGGCGCGCTGGCTGGTGGGAATGCTGGTGCCAATGGTCATGAGGCCGATCTCGGTCTCTTCGCGAACCTCAATGCGCTGGCTGTTGAGGAAGGCGCCGCGGCCTTTGATGGCGGTGAACATCTCGTCGGCGACGGGATTGTAGAGAGCACCGCATACGGTTTCGTTGCCGCGGCGGAGCGCGATGGAGATGGTGTAATGCTGGCCGTTGATGAAATTGGTGGTGCCGTCGAT
>Ga0105240_10000367_pt1 | contig 84666 bp, 76 predicted proteins | sample KBSC54metaG_FD_80426 | JGI IMG/M metagenome (GOLD analysis project Ga0105240, IMG submission 80426) | Corn rhizosphere microbial communities from Kellogg Biological Station, Michigan, USA - KBS C5-4 metaG | ecosystem: Host-associated > Plants > Roots > Rhizosphere > Soil | place: Michigan, USA...
CCCGTGAAAAGATGACGGGTCAGCCTCTTGCTTTTTATCTCCAGCTCCCGGACCTTTTTTAATATTTCGGCAGTTGTCAGCATATTATAATTTATACAGCAGCGCTGTGCTCTGCTAAGGGATCGGGATCGCTTTTAGTACATCATCGATCACCTGCTCTACGTTCACGCTTTCTGCCTCGGCCTCGTAGGTCAGACCGATGCGGTGGCGGAGGACATCTTTGGAGATCGTGCGCACATCCTCCGGTATCACATAACCGCGTTTGTTAAGGAAGGCATTGGCTTTAGCGGCCAGCGCCAGGTTGATGCTGGCACGGGGGCTTCCGCCATAGGCGATCAACGGTTTCAGTTTTTCCAGCTTGTATTTCTCCGGCGTCCTGGTAGCAAACACGATATCCAATATGTAATGTTCCACCTTTTCGTCCATGTACACCTGCCGTGTCAGGTCTTTAGCTTCCGTGATCTCCTGCATGGATACCACCTGTTCCACTTTCGGGGCCTGGAGACCCTGCACATTCTGACGGATGATCAGCTGCTCTTCCTGTTTACTGGGGTAGTCCACGATGACCTTCATGATAAACCGGTCCTGCTGTGCTTCCGGGAGAGGGTAGGTACCTTCCTGCTCAAGTGGGTTCTGTGTCGCCAGCACGAGGAAGGGCTCTTCCAACTTATAACTTGTATCCCCGATGGTGACCTGCCGCTCCTGCATGGCCTCCAGCAATGCGCTCTGCACTTTGGCCGGAGCCCGGTTGATCTCATCCGCCAGCACAAAATTGGCGAAGATGGGGCCTCTGCGCACGACAAATTCGTGTTTCTGCTGGTTGTAGATCATCGTCCCGATGACGTCGGCCGGCAACAGATCAGGGGTAAACTGTATACGGCTGAACCTGGCATGAATGGCCTGGGACAGGGATTTAATGGCCAGTGTCTTTGCCAGACCCGGAACGCCTTCCAGAAGAACATGTCCATTGCTGAGTAAACCAATCAGCAGTCTGTCCAGCATGTGATGCTGCCCTACGATGACACGCCCTACCTCGTCCCGTAACCTGTCGATAAATGCCGCCTGGTATTGTATCTTATTGTTCAATTGTCTGATATCCTCTGCGGTATAGAGCATATTTCTAATATTAAGATTGCAAAATACGAAAACACAGGCAAGTAGCTTGCCAGATAATCAATATCTTATTTTTTTGGCTCATTGCGGTCAAATACTCTCTTAAAAGAAGATTTATCCTGATCATCACCGGTTGTAAAAAAAGCGATTCATCATCAGGTTATTCAACCCAGCAGCTGGCGGGCACTTGCAAGATGACAGCCGCCACATCGACCTCGGGGGCATCACGGTTGATAAGTTCGTGGCAGCGGCGGCAATGATTACGCCCTTAACAGCTCGTTGGCAGCCCTTCTTATTTGGGGAAATGTTAATATGTTTTAATCGGTTAAGACAATAACTTTCCCGGTGAGCAGTTTTAAACCTGGGAGGGGTCCCTTCCTTCCAATGTCCCGTGCGCATGTCGATAAAATGGACCATATTATTAATCCTATCAACCAGTCTGGCTCTTGGCAGCTGCCGTCATGCGTCCGGTCGCGACATGGAACTCCTGACCAATTCCCCCTGGATCTACGAAAAAGCCATCTTTAATACGGACTCGGACGATGACGATGATGTTCACTTCGACGCATTGGATCCCCGTATAATGGGCTTTGTAAAGGATTATACGGTCGTTTTCCGGCAGGATGGTACCGGTACACTAAGAGAAAGTAATACGAACGGTAAGCACCACAGGCTCGACAGCTTTCCTTTCCTTTGGTCATTCCAGAACAAGGATAGCCTTCTTTATTTCCAGGACCAGTATTACCGGGTGAAAACCCTGACCAATGATCACCTGGTCATCTACGCTGACCATAAGCTAAAAGGGGTCAGTTCACGCTACACCATCATTCTCAAGCATTAAGCACCCCTGCTGGTGGGGCAGACCGGGGCAGCCTGGCCCGAAAATTGCGCATTGTATACAATAAGAATAGTATTTTACATGTTATTGCTTGTCACCCCTTTATAGCGAAAACTTATGAAAAAGCATCTATGGATCCCCGGCCTGATCATTCTGACCTTTTCGGTTGCCTGGGCTGCCTGCAGTAAAAGCAGCTCCAACAATAATAACAATAACACTATGGTGACCCTTATGACAAAGAGCACCTGGAAGTTCGATACGTCAGGCATCGACCTGGACAAGAACGGGACGGTCGACCAGGAGGATCCCATCCTGGATCCCTGCTTCAAGGACAATACCTTTGTGTTTAACAAAGACAGTACGGTTGTCATGGATGAAGGGGCCGATAAGTGCAGCACCAATCCGCAAACCGCCACCTACTCCTGGACCATTACTAACGGCAACCCGGCTATCCTGAAATCGACAGTCAATCCCATATTGGCGGAGGGGGTAAAAGTTTATTCGCTGACGGATACAAAGCTCGTTGTGTACAAGGACACTGCTATCGGACCCATCAGTTTCTGGTATGTGATGTCGCTCAAGCACTAACCCTCAGGAAAGATACTTGCCTACGATGGGAACGCGCCGGCCTACTCCAAAGGCCTTGGAGCTTACCCGTATGATGGGGCAGAATTGATTGCGTTTATACTCATTCGTGTTTACCAGCCGCAGCACCCTTTTTACCAGGGCTTCATCGATCCCCATGGCAACGATCTCTTTGGGTCCATGTCTACGTTCGATGTACTGGTACAATACTTTGTCCAGCAGCTCATACTCGGGCAGGCTGTCACTATCTTTCTGATCGGGTCGTAGTTCCGCCGAGGGAGGTTTCTCCAGGATATTCGCCGGAATGATCTCCCCGTCCCGGTTGATATACCGGGCCAGCGCATATACCTGCATTTTGTATACATCACCCAGCACGCTGAGACCACCTGCCATATCTCCATACAGCGTACCATAGCCCGTAGACAGCTCGCTTTTATTGGATGTGTTCAGCAGTATATAACCGAATTTATTGGCAATGCCCATGAGGATATTTCCTCTTGTCCGGCTTTGTAAATTCTCTTCCGCCAGTCCGAACGAAGTTCCTTTAAATGCAGGCTCCAACGTATGCAGCAATGCCTCATAGACTTCCCGGATGGGGATAATGTCATAAGGATTGCCCAGCTTACGGGACAGCTGCTCTGCGTCGCTGACGGAGTGGGAAGTGGAATAAGATGAAGGAAGCAGGATGGCCCGCACATTGTCCTTACCCAACGCTTCGCAGGCCAGCGCCAGGGTGACGGCGCTGTCGATGCCTCCGCTGCTGCCCAGGATCGCTTTGGAGAAACCCATTTTCGAAAAATAATCCCGGATACCCAGGATCAGGGCCTGATGTATCTGACGTATGTTCTCCGTATTCGTCAGGTATTCGATAACCTTATTGGGGTCTTTCAGCTTGGATACCCGCATTTCCTTGTCGAATGCAGCGGGTTCGCCGGGTGCAGCTACCGGAGCCGGGGTGCTCGCCTGAGCTGTTGTCTCTCCTGTACCGGGGCCTGGTGTCTTCTCCGTGGGCGTCAATAATTCCTCACCGGCTTCGTCGGCATGGATAGGTATGGAAAAGCCCGGCAATATCTCTTCATATAAGGGGGGGACGGGCGCAGGCAGGTCGATCACTGCCATATCTTCTTCAAAATATTTCAGCTCTTTTACGAGTCTTCCTTTTGCGTCATATACAATGCTGCCGCCGTCAAAAATGATCTCCGTCTGGGAGCCCACTGCATTGCAATAGTACATGGGCAGCTTGTACTTCAGCACATTTTGCCGCACTACCTCTTTACGATCTGCGTCGTGATCGTAGTCAAAGGGGCTGGCGGAAATATTGATCATCACGTCCGGCGACTGCCCTATCAGCTGATCCATGGGGCAGACCCGATACAATGGATTATCGCCCAGGGTCCAGATGTCCTCGCAGATAGTGAGTGCGATCTTCTTCCCTTTAAAAGGGATCACCTTCCAGTCGTAAGCCGGTTCGAAATAGCGGTATTCATCGAACACATCGTAGGTGGGCAGGCAGGTCTTATGGGCGATGCCTTTGATCTCTTTTTCATACAATAACCAGGCAGCATTGAAGAGGTCTTTCCCCTGGAGCGCTGTATTGCGGGCCGGTGAACCTATGATGACGCCGATGGTATCGGCTTCTTCCCGGATGCGGTCCACGGAAGCATAGCATTGTGCGATAAAATCCTCGAATTCGAGGAAATCCCGGGGGGGATAGCCACAGACACACAATTCGGTGAATACGACGAGGTCGGCGCCTGTCTGCTTCGCCTGCCGGATGGCATCTATGATCTTACGGGTGTTGGCCTCGAAGTTCCCGATGTGATAATTTTGTTGGACGAGCGCGATCTTCATACCCCAAATTTACAGAAAACCCGTCTTCCGGACATTATTTCGGGCGCATTGACGTTATTTCGCAGTATGAAGAACCCGTGTAGATCTCTCAGCCTGGTATTAGTTGCCGTCGGCTTTATTTTCAGTCTTCTGCTTGCCGCCTGCGGACATGGTGACAACGCTCCCGATGTTTCCGGTGTAGATGTAAAACCCGTACAGATCGTCCGTTATGACACGGCCTGGTTTTCCCTGGATTCCAATAACATTGTTCCCGGTCTCAGACGGCTGAGCCGGGAATATCCTTATTTCACAGGAGATTTTGTAGGTAATATACTGGGAGCAGGGCCCCTGTCGGACACGAGCCAGGTGGCTTTTGCTGCCAGCCGGCAATTCCTGGTAAGCTATCTACCCGTAAAAGATTCGCTGGAAAAAAAATATGCCCGTCTGGAGTGGCTGAAGGAACAGCTGACGCAGTCCTTCCGTTATATAAAATATTATTTCCCCCGGTATAACCTTCCGCCGAAAGTGGTGGTCTTTATCGGGCCTTTTGACGGACCCGGCGTGGCCATCACTCAATTTACGCTGGCCATCGGGCTCCAATCCTATGCAGGAAAAAATTCGTCGTTCTATGCCGGTCAGGACCATTACCCATCCTACATCACCCGCCGATTTGAGCCCGAATACATCGTTCCCAATTCCATCACCGCCCTGTCTGAGGACATTTTCCCTGACAGCAGCGATGGCCGGGCGCTCGTCGAGCAGATGATCATAAAAGGTAAATACTTGTGGCTGGCCGGCAAGCTGCAGCCCGGGATACCCGACAGTATCCGGACAGGTTATACGCAGGCACAGCTTAAATGGTGCGGCGCCAATGAAGCAGGGATCTGGAATTTCTTTTTGCAAAATACCGATCTGTATACCAAAGATCCCGACCTCATCAAAAATTATATCGGCGATGGGCCCAAGACCCTGGGAATGCCCGATACATCACCCGGTAATATCGGCGCCTGGGTAGGCTGGCAGATCGTAAATAAATACGTACAACTACATCCCGACATTACCCCGGTGGCATTGATGCGGACGCCTGCGCTAAAGATCTATGAAGAAGCGAAGTACAAACCGAGGTAAGTTCGATACAAAGCATACAGAGGAGGAGCAGCTTATGGATCATCGGTCTTAGCAATAATGAATGCTCCTGTTGCCAGGGCCAGATCTAACATGGCTCCCGTCCATTCGACGGCGACGTAAGGATTGGCTATCAGCATGGGAATGTGCTGGAGGAGGGCCAGTGCTATGAGGACCCACCCCAGCACACTGGCCACCCAGCGTATATTGTCAGTGAAAAGAATACCATAGGCTGCGGCGATCAAAAAGATGCCGATGAGGTAGTCGAAAACATTTTTTAAAGGGAAATAGCCGGGGATCTTTGCCGTCACAAAAGCATTATGCGTAAAGTGCTGTGCGCCCAGGACTACCAGGGGCAGGGCATAGCAGTATCGGGCAATTACGGGTGCTTTGGGAGAGGAAAGAAGGGGTAAAGTTTTTCCGCTGCTGATAATGGCCAGACCAAAAGCCGCCCCCATGATGGCTATATCCTGCATCACTCTTGTCCAATGGACGCCTACCTGCGGTTCCTTCGCTACTAACAAGGGGTGCAGCATCAGGATAAAAAGCAGCAGCATGCAGCTCAGGAGGAAGGCTGCCAGCTGTGCCTGCCGGCGGATGATAAAGCCGGTACCCGCGGCGATCATCGCTACGCCCGTGAGATAGACCCAGAAAATACGCACGGGCATGTAGGCCGGTACGAGGTCCCTGACAAAACCTGCATACATAAAATGTTGTATCCCGAATACGATCCAGGGGATGCCGAAGAGGGCGATAGCAATGGGGAGTATATTGGCACGCATGTAGTGAATATCGGCAATTGGTCATGTGCGGGGAAGCAAACTCTACCGGCAACCTGCAAAAACCAACATACGGCGCTGACTGTGGGATGGGAGCAGTTGATAGGTAGCAGATCGTTGCTCGTAGGGTTTTGCCTGTCATCCGGCAATTTCTTCCGCCAGCAGGTGGATGTGCCACCCCTGTTTCCCGATATTTTTCCGACTTTTATGCTCCATGAAAAGGATCTGGCTGCATATCGCTTTCTGGGTACTGTATGTCCTGCAGGATATCATGCTGGCCTACTCCTGGGTCGGCCCTTCCTTTAAGAACATCAGCTCCCAAAAAATGCTGGGTATTGCCGTAATAGCCGCATTGATCAACATGCCCTATAAATTGCTGCTTAGCTATTTCGTGCTGTATGTATCCATCCCGAAAATATCGGCCGGCGGACAGCGTATGGGAAGGATCGTAACAGAGATCGTGCTGGTCTATGTCGTCAGTGTCGTGCTCTATCGTCTGACCTCCCATTACATTTTGTATGCAAAAGTTTATGGCGGCACCATCCCGGACGGGGATACATTCAGCCCGGCCAATGTCATCGTAGCTACCATGGACATCGGGTTTATCGCGGGGCTGGCAGCTTCGATAAAATTCGTACGCATACAGCTGACGACAAAAGAGAGGGAGAAAAGCCTCGTGAAAGAAAAGCTGGGGGCGGAGCTGAAGTTCCTGCGTAACCAAACCAATCCTCATTTTCTGCTGAATACGCTAAACAATATCTACGGGCTGGCCCGGAAAAAGTCCGACGATACGGCCGAGGTGGTGATGAAGCTATCCGAGCTGCTGCGGTTTATCCTGTACGAATCCCGCAGCGACCTCATCACCCTTGCGGATGAGATCAAGGTGATCGAAGACTACCTGGAACTGGAGATGATACGGTATAACCAACGGCTTTCCGTAGGGTTTAATAAATCACTTGACGGCGAATGCTACAGGATCGCCCCTCTCCTGCTGCTGCCGTTTGTCGAGAATGCTTTTAAGCATGGGGTCAGCGAAACGCGATTTGAATCCTTTATCCGGATAGATATCCAGGCAAAGAACGGGCGATTGCATTTCACCATCGAGAATACGAAAGACAGGGACCAGCCATGTCAGAACGGCAACAACATTGGCCTGATCAATGTAAAAAGACAGCTGGAGCTGAGCTATAGGGATTATCAACTGGATGTCCGCAATGAGGAAAATCTTTTTACTGTCAACCTTTTTTTAAATTTGGAAAGCCATGTTGAAATATAGCTGTCTTATCGTCGAGGATGAGCCGTTGTCGGCCGAGATCCTCACTGATTATGTACGGCAGGTGCCATTCCTGGAACTGCGCTCCGTCTGCACCGACGCCATCTATGCCATGGAGCTGCTGCAGAAAGAAAAGATCGACCTGCTGTTCCTGGACATCCATTTGCCGAAGTTAAAAGGCATGGAGTTCCTGGAATCCCTGCACAACCCGCCCCATGTCATCATCGTCTCGGCTTATAAGGATTATGCGCTTACCGCATTCGAGCTCAACGTGGTGGATTACCTGTTAAAGCCGATCAGGTTCAGCCGGTTTTTAAAAGCAGTGAACAAGCTCAACCAGTCTTCGGAGAGCAGACCGCTGTCCATCCCCGCAGATGCCGGTGAAAGGACTTATTTTTTCTTTTCCGTGGGCAAAAAGAAAGTGAAGGTATTTTTAGATGAGATATTGTATATCGAAAGCCTGCGCGAATATGTCCGTATCACTACCTCCCAGAAAAGCATCCTCACGAAATTCCAGCTAAGCGCCGTCGAAGAGCTGCTGTCGAAGAACAATTTTATCCGGGTCCACCGGAGCTTTATCGTGGCAAAGGACAAGATCAGCGCCTTTACGGCCACGGATGTCGAGATCAACAGCAAACAGATACCCATCGGCAGAAGTTATAAGGAGCTGGTGATCGGGCTGTTGGAAAGGGGCGGATGAATGGCGATTGTATTACTGCGCCGGCTTTTTCCCCAGTTCCCGCATTACCTGAAAATGACTGCGTATCGCCTGTCGCATGGTAGGAAATTCGTGGTACTCGATGCCGTATTTGCGGCAGGTGTCCTTTACGATCACATTGATCGCAGGGTAATGTATATGACTGATCCGGGGGAAGAGGTGATGTTCCACCTGGAAGTTCAATCCGCCGACAAACCAGGATATGATCTTATTACCCGGCGCGAAATTAGCAGTGGTCTTTACCTGGTGAACAGCCCATTCATCTTCCAGCTTCTTTGTCTCTCCTGTATCGATATGGGCGAACTCTGTCCCCTCCACGACATGGGCCAATTGGAATACAATGGCAAGGGTCAGGCCCAGGGCCAGGTGCATACAGGTGAAACCAATGGCCCAGTTGCGCCAGCCGACGACATACACCGGGATCGCTATATAGAAGGCGATATAAAGGAGCTTGCTCAGCCAGAATATGAAATGTTCCCGGGCATCCATTTTCTGCAGAGGGGTGTTTACGATCTTTCGCGAAAAATATTTAATAAAATCCAGTGTCAGCACCCACAGAAAGGAAGACAGCGCATAGACGAGGATCATGTATATGTGTTGGAAACGATGGGCCGGGACCCATTTCTGGCTCGGACAATGCCGCATGACCGGGCTCTTGGCAATATCATCGTCGATGCCGTCCACATTCGTGTAGGTGTGATGGATGATGTTATGTTTGAACTTCCAGATAAAGGCATTTCCGCCCAGGGCATTAAGGGAAAGACTCATTAGTCCGTTGACCCATTCCCGGCTGGAATAGCTGCCATGGCAGGCATCATGCATGACGTTGAACCCGATGCTCGCCAGCGCAAATCCCATTAAAGCACTCATTACAAGCCCCGCGATCGCAAGCACGAGGGAGGTATCGGCAGCAGGATGACGAAAAAGGTCCAATAAGATGATGTAGAGGATGATAGTTACCGGTATCAATACGCCTGTTTTTGCGTAAAGCCGCCAGTTGCCTGTTTTGCGGAGCGCCGCCGTCGTGAAATACTGGTCTACCGATGCTTTTAGCGTAGTGTAAAAAGCATTGTGTTTATTTGAAAATGAGATCTTGGTCATAAAATCAACCTTTTATATGTTCTTTTAACAGTTGCCGGGCGGCCTGGATCTCCGTAATATCCTTGAAGGAATCTTTGGGGATCAAAAAGAAGCTCCGGGCGTCAAAATACAGGTGAAAGAAATAAGCCGTCTCCTTAAACGCGCTGAAATTCTCCCAATTCCAACGCTGGCTTCCTTTTTTTGTTTCGAGCAGGATACCCCTTTCTTCCATGGTGAGGATGAATGTATCATGGAAAGTGGCGTTCCTTTTATAGATGCTCAGGGGCAGCAGCCGCCGGATGGCTACCCACAAGAGAAACCAGAGAATGGAGAAAAGCAGGAAAGGGAGGGGTTGTATTCTCTTGAACCAGAATAAGATAGCCGATATAATGGCAAAGACGTTGATCGTTATGAAGAGAAACCTGATCTCAGGCCGGCCGAAAAAGTGGCCTCGCAACCCATCCAGCACTTGCTTTTTGTTGTACCCAAATTGAATAGTCATTCCGCCTTAAGTGTAGTTAAATGTCCTTTCGGACGATGGACCTTCGGTCCATTTAGCGGTAAAAATAAAGGAAAAAAGTGGACCACCCCGGAAAGGGCTTCTGGCGAAATAACAAAAAAAGAGCTGTCCCATAGCCTACGGGACAGCCTAAATGACATTATATTAGGTCCGAACAGGTTACTCGAACAAACGAGGTTACTCCTTAACGGACGTCCCGGCAACGACCATAATGATGATTTGCTGCATCTCCGGGCGTGACGCTACGCGCACAGGAGGCAAGAAATGAGATGACGATGAGAGCCAGGAGAATACGCTTCATAGTTTTCCGTTTTAGGTTATTAAGGATTATATATAACGAAAATAAACACAAAGTATTATGCGTTATTGTTCTCGTTTGTACATGAAAAGTAGTAATAATTGGATAATTAAAATAACTGTTTTTTTAGTGTTCGGAGGATATGGGACAAGCCCATCGGGAAGGGGCCTTCAATGAAAATCCCGCCATAGACATAGCGGGATTTGCGAAATGTTTATTTAGTTATCGTGAGAACTGAGTTTTTTACCCGTACCTACGGTACGGGGATTTGTTAGAGGCTAAACTATTGCCCTTCGGGCGGCCTCGCTGTGCTCGGCCTAGGAGCACCCCATGCTATTCCCGCAATTCAGGCATTTATAGCAGGTGCCGCTGCGGATGGTGATATGTCCGCAGGTATTACAGGCCGGTGCGTCGCTCTGCATGCTTTTCGCGGCTGCATTTACGGCGTCCAGGCCGGTTTCGGCTTTTATGGCCGACGCCCTGGAGGTCCTGGCGGTCCCTGCCGGGGACTGTCCTGCCGGAGATGTGCCGCCTCCTGCTTTTGCCAGGATACGTACGTCACTCAGCTCGGGTGTGCTTTTATCATATTCCAGGGAAGTGGGGATCTCATCCCATTCGTCAGTCCCTGTATTGGCAACCTCCGGTCTATCCAGCACATGGACCAGGTCGGTTCTGTTCAAATACTCATATGCCAGGCTACGGAAGATAAAGTCCACAATGGAAGTGGCGCTCTTGATATTCGGATGATCCACCATGCCCGATGGCTCAAACCGGGTAAAGACGAATTTCTCCACAAACTCTTCCAGGGGGACGCCGTATTGCAATCCGATGGACACTGCAATGGCAAAACAGTTGGAGAGGCTTCGCATCGTCGCGCCCTCTTTTGCCATGTCGATGAATATTTCTCCTACGGTACCGTCGCTGTATTCGCCCGTGCGTAGGAAGAGCGTCTGTCCATTGATCTTGGCTTTCTGCGTAAAGCCCCGGCGCTTGGCAGGGAGGGTCCTGCGTTCGACGATGGTGGCAAGGGCCCTTTTCAGTTTTGTATCGGGTGAAGCCTGTACTCTTTTTTGTACTTCTTCCAGCAGCTCCTGCACCGTCAGCTTGCTCATGTCGACGATCATCGTTTCTTCGGCAGCCGGCGCTTCCGTGGCTGATGTTGTTTTTTCCGTCTCGGCGTCTTTCTTTTTCTTATCGGATTTGGTGCTCAGGGGTTGAGACAGCTTGGAGCCGTCACGGTACAATGCGCAGGCTTTCAGACCCAGCTGCCAGCTGAGCATGTAGGCGTCGGCAATGTCTTCTACGGCAGCCTCGTTGGGAAGGTTGATCGTCTTGGAAATGGCGCCGCTGATAAAGGGTTGTGCGGCTCCCATCATACGGATATGACCGTGTGCGTGAATATAGCGTTTGCCGGTCTTACCGCATTTATTGGCGCAGTCAAAGACGGCCAGATGTTCATCTTTTAATCCGGGTGCGCCTTCCACCGTCATTGTGCCGCATACATAATTGTTGGCGGCCTCGATCTCGTTTTCGGAGAAGCCGAGCGCTTCCAGCAGGCTCCAATCGAGATTGTAGTACTGCTCTGGTGAGAAACCCAGGCGTTGCAGACATTCTTCGCCCAGGGTATAGACGTTGAATACAAAACCGATCTCGAATGCCGAGCCGACGGCAGTATCCAGCTTCTTTATTTCTTCGGCGATAAATCCTTTTTCGCTCAGCGACTGGTGGTTGATATGTGGTGCGCCGGCAAAAGAGCCTGCGCCGACCGCGTATTTGACGATGGTGTCTATTTGCTTATTCGTATAGCCCAGGTTTTTCAGGGCTGTGGGCACGGACTGATTGATGATCTTGAAATAGCCGCCGCCGGATAATTTTTTGAATTTGACGAGCGCGAAATCCGGTTCTACGCCTGTGGTATCGCAATCCATCACCAGGCCGATGGTGCCCGTGGGGGCGATGACCGTTGCCTGTGCGTTGCGGTAGCCGTATTTCTCACCCAATTGCACTGCTTCATCCCAGGCCTTGGTAGCCGCCTTGAGGAGGTAGTCGGGGCAATAGCGGGCTTTGATACCCTGTGGCTTTATGCCCAGTCCTTCATATTCGTCGGCATCATAGGCCGCCAGGCGGTGATTGCGCATGACGCGCAGCATGTGCGCCTTGTTCTCCTCGTATCTGGGGAATGGGCCCATTGCAGCGGCCAGCTCTGCGGAGGTCTTATAGGCCACGCCTGTCATGATAGCCGTGATAGCGCCGGCGATACCGCGGGCTTCCTCGCTGTCGTAGGGGATGCCCATGATCATCAGCATGGAGCCCAGGTTCGCGTAACCAAGTCCCAGGGTGCGATAGTCATATGAGAGCTGCGCTACCTCTTTGGAAGGGAATTGCGCCATCAGTACGGATACTTCCAGTACTGTAGTCCACAGACGGCAGCAATACTCGAATCCTTCCACGTCGAAAGTGTTGGTGTTCTCATCGTAGAAACGGCGGAGATTGGCGGAGGCCAGGTTACATGCGGTGTTGTCCAGGAACATGTATTCACTGCAGGGGTTGGAGGCCCGGATGCGGCCACCTTCAGGGCAAGTATGCCATTCATTGATGGTGGTGTCGTATTGGGTACCCGGGTCAGCACAACGCCATGCTGCATACGCAATCTGGTTCCAGACTTCTTTTGCCGGAATGCGTTTCATTATTCTTTTATCGCTGCGGGCGGTGAGTTCCCAGTCTTCGCCCCTGGCCAGCTTATCAAAAAATTCGTTGGTTACACGGATGGAATTGTTGGAGTTTTGTCCTGAGACAGTGCGATAGGCCTCGCCTTCATAATCGCTGGGATAACCGGCCGCGATGAGAGCGGCTACTTTCTTTTCCTCTTCGACCTTCCAGTTGATGAACTCCATGATCTCGGGGTGATCGAGATCCAGGCACACCATCTTGGCGGCCCGGCGGGTAGTGCCCCCCGATTTGATAGCGCCCGCGGCCCTGTCCCCGATCTTGAGAAAGCTCATCAGACCGCTGGATGTTCCACCTCCGCTGAGCTTCTCGCTTTCCCCCCGGATATAGGAGAAGTTGGTGCCTACGCCTGAACCGTATTTGAAAATGCGCGCTTCGCGTACCCACAGGTCCATGATGCCGCCGTCGTTTACGAGGTCGTCCTCTACGCTGAGGATGAAACAATTATGAACGACGACTCCATTTGCCGAAAATTGCGAGGAAGATGTTTGAATATCATACACCATTTCATCACCGACATAGGCAATATCCACAACCGTCAATTCAGATAAACTCTTTTTACTTTTCCCTTCTATATTGTTGTTTAACCGCCTGAGCTTTGACTTCTTTTCGGCACTTACAAACCCGATGATTTGTTCATATTTCAATCGCTCTGAAAAATAAGCGATTGTCACCTGATAGCTGTTGTGCCTGGTTTCCCTTGCATCCCTTACCAGGGATATATTGCTATAGATTCCCAATGATAATAGCAACATTTGTACCCCGTGAGCCAAATCCTCACTGATGGTCGTCAGGACGATATCTCCCGAATTTCTCCCGTCCTCATTTCTTGTTCTGACGGTACCGTCTGCCTGGAAAAGACTCCGGAGAAAAGCGGCTTTTTGCACTATGGATCCTTTCATGATGATATCCGGAACAAATGCATTTAGCGATGTTTGATCCAGCTGATATTCCTCAACGAAGGGATCTGCTTTTTTCGAATCATATTTTACAATACGGTACAAATCATTCACCGTCTTACGTATTACCGTGTTGTGCGTACCAAAAATATCAAGGAACAGACTACTTACGAAGGCATATTCATCCTCATTTATTGTTATGGCGCCGAACATGGTCGTCTTCTTGTTACGGTTGTATTTGCCATAGTATCCATCTCCTATGATCCATCCTGCAAGAGCAGCTTTTTTAACGTCATCTGTAACCGGGTCTTTAAAATGGAATTCATCCTCCGGGGCAATAGTGTTTTTTAAATAGCTTTCTACCAGGTTAAAGCGCCTGGTTCCCCCTTCCGCCAATGCCACCTCTTCAACCAGCTCCAATTCTGGCAGCACGTCGGACAGGGATATTTGTTGTACTTTTTTTCCCAGTAGAGTTTTCAGTTCGCCCCAGGCGTACTCACCGCCCTCCTTTTTACGCTTGTCTGCGTTCCAGACCAGATGATCATCCGTAAATTCGATGAAGTTGCCATTTGCAAGGGTAGCCCGGTAGATGCTTTTTACTCCATTGTTCTTTGTGGCCAATATTTGAACAAACCCATTTCCGTCAAATATCTTTAGATCAGTCCGGTGGTCATCCACTATCTCCCCTATATCAAAGATCCCTTTATCAGTAAAGACCTTTGTGGTATATCTGGCACACGCATGCGGTTGAGGTCTTTCATATGCTGAGGTGGATCTCTTCAGCTGGCCATCCGCCTGGTCGACAAAGTAATGTCCCTGTGGCTTACCCGTGATGCCGTAGCTTTCGTGCAGACCTGTATTGAACCATTGGGGAGAATTGGGTACACAAGCCTGGTCCAGGATGCTGTAAACAAGCTCTTCGTAGAAGACCTGTGCATCTTTAGCACTGGCAAAATAACCGTATCGCTCACCCCATACCCGCCAGCAGTTGGCCATACGGTGGGCTACCTGTTTTACGGAAGTTTCCCTGCCCAGCGAGCCGTCCGGCTGCGGAACGCCTGCTTTACGAAAATATTTTTGTGCAAGTATGTCGGTGGCGATCTGGCTCCACTGTTTTGGCACTTCTACATTGTTCATCTCAAATACCACTTCCCCGCTGGGATTACGGATCACGGATGTACGGTAGTCATAGGTGAATTGATCGAATACATTCACATCGTCCTTCGTATTGCGGCGGGGAAACTGCAAGCCCTTGGTAGTTTGCTTTTTGGTTGCCATCAGTGCCAGTTTTTACCAGATTTAAAGATGATTTTTAGCTACGTTTTCGACGGGTCGGTGGGGGTAACGAAAATATTTTTTTGAACTGAATTATCAATATCCAACTTATCCCCATAATGTGCAGAAGGTTTCTATTTTCAGATCAAATGCACGCCAACGCCTTAATTCATGTGTGGATAATTAATCACAACGTTTTAACTGTCCCAAACAAATTGAAAATCATTTCATATGCATGTATCCTTTTCCTATTTAATTTACAAAAAAGAAAGTAATACACTCCTGTTGGTAACTAAATTGATGTCAGTAAATTGATTCGACTATTTTTGAAAAAAATAAGGAGGAAACAGTTTTTACACTGTCCGCTTGGGAAGATTAAACGTAAGTAAAGATTTGGACTCTTCCTCCTTTATAGTTTAATTTCTTAGCGTTTCCTCCTTTGTTATACGAGCCGTTCTATCCTAATAGAGCGGCTTTCCGTTTATAACAAAGGCGAATATCTAGCTTAATATGTTTTCTTTCAGGTCCTTCTTTTGCACATCCATGTGGAAAAGAATGTGGATTACAGACAGGCAACGGGTTACCTGATTTATACACATTTTGTGCCTTTTATTTAACGCGCCAACAGCCAAATTGTTAAAAAGAAGCGGCCAACCGTTGAATTTATTTCCTATTTCTATATAACGAGCTAAACTTTACAGTCTCAACATGTTATATGTATTACAAGCTCGGTATTTCCCTGTTGGTCATGCTGGCCGTCATCAGCTTCTCCGACTCCCGGTCCCCCGCCCCTGCCGGATGGCGGCCTGTTTTTCAGAATGACATCAACGGACGCCCTTTATTTGGGGATAAGAAAGCGCTTTTACAAGCGGTAAAACAGGGTTGTCCCATCCGTGTCGCCTGGGGAGAAAAATTGCTGGACGGCACCACGGACATTGAATATTCGACCCCCGACTTTACTTCCCTTGTCGATGACTCCGACCTGGTGGTGCAATTTCCCGCCAGCGTCATCCAGACGGATTATATGAATGCGCATAGATCCTTTTTAAAGACTGATCCTCCCACTACGTGGAGAGCGCTCATGTCCACGGACGGTCATTATCATCAGTTTCATCAGAACCTGCTCACAGGGCAGGTCACCCGTATCATGTACCTGCGGGCTTCCATGCTGTGGTATGCTTTTACCAATGAAACGCCGGAGAGGAGGGAGAATGATCGTATCCCCGATATGGCGATTGCGAGGGGAATCGTGCTGGATAGTATTATCCGGAAATGAGCCGGGCCCTGCGTCGCCACATCTTTATGGCAATAATGAGTAATATTATTCCTGCTATCAACGGCCCATTGAAAAGTAAATACCAACCAGGGGAACGTCCATGGAAAAATCCTAAAAAACGGGGAGGCTCGTGGAACACTTCCTCATGCACTGTCACATATTCTCCAAACGCCAGGTAGTACAGGCCACAGCTGCAAAGTATCAGTAAAATGCCAAGAAAGGTTAATCCGAAGCTATTTATTCTCATACTCTGAAATTTAAGATTTCTTTTGAATTTTATTGCTTCTTTTTGGGGAATGAAAAACATCTTCCAACTGACCATTCTGATGTCCGTACTCACCTTTGCCGGCATTCGATCCGGCACGGCACAATCCCAGTTCTCCGGCTGGGCAGCCACCTTTCAAAACTATAAGCTTTCACCCAAATGGGGCTTTTACTTTGACATCCAGTACAGGTCTACCGACCAATGGAAGCAAATGCAGGCGCTGCTCATCCGTCCCGGCGTCAACTATTATTTCAAACCCAATATCACCGGTACGGTGGGATATGCCATCATCCCTCAACAGCGTATAGCTGGCGGCGTTACAGGCTATCTGCCGGAACATCGCACCTGGCAGCAACTGATCGTGAGCCACAACGCGCACCTTTCCCGCAAAGCCCGCAACACGGCGATACAACACCGGTTCCGGCTCGAACAGCGCTACCTGCCCCGGTTCCATGCCGAAGGGGAATCATTGGTAAAGGATAAACACGTATATGCCGGCAGGTTCCGTTATTTTACCCGGGCCGTCATTCCTTTGGGGGGTGTACATTCCGTCAGCGCTCCGCCTGCCGATGCCACGTCCGGCGGTGCCGCCCAGGCAGGACCCGCGGTCGTCTCGCGGGCATTTACCCAGGGTTTCTTTGCATCCATCCAGAATGAGATCTTCGTCAACGTGGGGGACCCGTCCCCTGTCAATGGAAAGTTCTTTGATCAGAACAGGGCTTATGTTTCTATCGGCTATCGCTGCAGCAAACAATTCGACGTGGAGATGGGCTATCTCAACCAATATATCAGCGGTGCAGGTAATAATTCAACCGTCAACCATGTATTGCAGGTAGCTACCTATGTGAGATTGTAAGTAGTTTTTATTTGATGCCAGCCCCGGGCTATCGCTGCAAATTCGGGTGATCATCCCTGTATTTCGGGTCCAGGACATCCCTGTTCTCAGGATGTTTTTTCAGCCAGCTGGCCACGAAGGGACAATAGACCATGACAGGGATCTTATGCTCACGGGCATATTTTATCGCATATTCCGCCAATGCTGATGCAATGCCCCTGCCGCTCAACTTTTCCGGCACCTCTGTATGCATAAGGGCTATATCGTCTTTGTAGAAGCGATATTCCAGGTAGGCCAGTTCGCCTTCTGCCCTTACCTGAAATTGCTGCTGCTGCTCGTTGTTAATGATCTGCAATGGATCCATGTTTTTATTTTACAGATAGTAAAAATCTATTACATTTGTTTGCGGTCGTGAATTTACGGGTACCCGGTTCGTAAAAATCACATTCCCACGAATTTACCCCCTTAAAGCGGAAAACTTTTCGCATTTTTGCACAAGCCCCAGGAAAACGGCAATAGCGAATGAAGCAATTTATTTACGAGTCCTTGTTGGCTAAGAAAAAAAAGGGACAGCGGTCATTCGCCGTCCTTATTGATCCGGACAATGTGAATGCGGGAAAGATTGATGAGCTCACCGGGTTGGCCGTCGATGCGGGGGTAGATTACCTTCTGGTTGGCGGAAGTCTTGTTATCTCCAATCACCTTGACGAGGTAGTCCAGCATATCCGCCGGAACTGTTCTATACCTGTCATTCTTTTTCCCGGCACTCCTTCGCAGGTGTCCCGCTATGCCGATGGTCTTCTTTACTTATCGCTTATTTCCGGAAGAAATCCAGAGCTGCTGATCGGTCAGCATGTCATCTCTGCTCCTGCCGTACGCAGCAGCGGTCTGGAGATCATTTCCACGGGCTATATGGTCATCGATGGCGGCGCCCCTACGACCGTCTCCTATATCAGCAATGCAGTGCCTATTCCTGCCGACAAGAATGAGATTGCCCTTTGTACGGCCATGGCCGGAGAGATGCTGGGCATGAAGCTGATCTATATGGATGCAGGCAGCGGAGCCCGTCATGCCATCCGCGAAGAGATGATTGCGGCTGTCGCGGGGCATATCGAAGTACCACTGGTAGTAGGGGGTGGTATCCGTGAACCGGAAAAAGCTTATCGCAATTGTAAGGCTGGGGCAAATGTCATTGTCGTGGGCAATGCGATCGAGAAAGATCCTGGTCTTATCAAAGAAATGGCGGCAGCGGTGCATTCGGTGGCCATCAATCCTGTATGACCAATCGACTACTGTATAAGGCCAATAGCCGCCAGCAATTCAGCTGGCTTATCCACAGCAAACAATAGTACTTTCGCCTGACGTTGAATACCGAACATGCGGATTACCGTCACCGGTTGACGGAGCTTTATACGCATTGTATGGCTTTCCAGCGCGCCGAAAAGGGCCAGTTTCAAGGCTTCTTCTCCTCTTAGCGTCCGGCTGGTTAGCGTGATTTCGTTGATATCCTCAATTCGTACGTTTACATCCGCCGCCAGTCCATTGCGGAGGTATAATATTCCATCCGCTATACGGATTGGCCGGGCCTTCATAGCCCGCATATGGGCGTATAGCTGCAGCATGGTGTAAGCGCTCAACCCCGTGAGAACCCAGGCCGTCATCGGACTCCAATGGGCGATCAGGAAATGTAGCCCCACACTCTCCGCGATCATCGCCATCATAAAAACGCCCAGCACGGGAATAGCCCCTGTAGTGCGGGAATAGGAAAAAGAGTTATTCTGCTGTTTTTTAAGGGGTGCAAATGCGTAATAAAATACGGCAATCTCCGACCCCATGATATTGCCCATCTTCTCACTTCCCAGGATGACCGTCGCCATATTCCTAGCCTGCGAGAGGAAATCGGGTTGTCCAACCTTTGCCTGTTGCCGTGCCTGATGGAGTTTCCAGATCACGGCGCCGATGACGAGGGTTTCCACTATGGGTGAAATCCATGTCTTGATGCCGTGCAGCAAGGGATTGCGGTGGCTTAATAATAGCCCGGCTACTGCCAGGCCCAGGATAAATACACGAATCGTGGAGCTCTTTGGAATATTGGTTTTTCGGATAGCGAGAAAATACAGAAATGGCGCCGTCACTGTCAGGTCAAGGACTACTGCGGTGGAAAGATGGGTGGCATTCCTCGCGAACAGCGGGCTGAGGACGATAATGGTGCAGAAGATGAATACTGCCCCTGGAAGTCCGAGCGCGAGAGGCCAGTTGGGGCGAGGGGAGGTTGTCATGGTGACACAAAGGTACGCTAATCCCGGTGCGCTTAGGGCCACCCCTCTGTCCTCAAACTCTCCACCGGGTTCCTTGTCACCGCCCGGAAAACCCGCGAGCCTGTAACAGTGAGCGTAATGATCCCCAGCAGCATCAGGGGCAGGCCAAACAGGTCCGCCGTCAATGAAACATGATAGGCATAAGAAAACAGCCATTTATGCAGGCCCCATCCTGCGAATGGCAGCGCCACCAGCGCAGCCAAACCCATCAGAAGGAAGAATTCCCTTGTCAGCAATAGCACGAGCCCTTTACCGGATGCCCCCAGGACCTTGCGGATGCCGATCTCCCGCATACGGCGCATTGTGATCAGCGACACGAGCCCATACAGACCCAGACAGGAGATAAAGATAGCCAGCAGGGTAAACCCGTTGAATAAGGTCATGGTCAGCCGGTCATCCTTGTATTGTTCGTCAAAGGATTCATCCAGGTAGGAATAATTAAATACATCCGAAGGAAAATAGCTGCTCCAGAGTGCTTTTAACCGCGGCAGCACGGACGGAGGCGCCTTTGCCAGGATAGCCCAGCCAAAAAGGGCGCTGTCCTTATAGATCATTGCTGCAGGTTCGATGATATTGTGGAGGGATTTAAAAAAGAAATCCTTTGTCACACCCACCACCTTCCCTTTTCGGCCATAGCCCTCGATGGACTGTCCCACGCCTGAACGCCAGCCCATGGCCCTTACAAACGCTTCGTTGACGATGAAACCTTCATTCCTGTCTGTGCGCATGCTATCCGAGAAATTGCGTCCCTCCGCCATTTTGATATGCAGCAAAGGCACAAACTGCGGATCGATGAAAAAGTAATTACATAAGAACTCCTTTTTCCTGCCGCCTGAGCGTACTGTCGTACTAGCCATAGCTACGCCGTCCACCGGTATGCCGCTGCCCATCGACACTCCTTGTACCCCCGATGCCTGGCGTACGGCCTGGCTAAAAGCGCCCAAATGCGTATTGGAGATGGAGTCTCTCGGAATAGACATACTGAATATCTGTGATCTGTCTGCCCCCAGGTCCTTGTGCAATACATAATGCATTTGCCTGTGAATGACCAGTGTGCCCATCAGCATGATCAGGGCAATAATAAACTGGATGACCGTCAGTACCTTGCGCAGACCGATGCCCCGCCCCTGGACCGTCAGTCCTTTCAGTACCCGGATAGGCTGGAACCTGGATAGGACGAAAGCCGGCCAGGCGCCAGCCAGGACGGCCGTCAGGGGGAACAGCAGGGTCAATAAAAGCAAGGTGTTTCTGTCCGCCAGTGAAATATGCGCATTGAGCAACCTGTCGAAAAATGGTATCGCCGCTTCGGCCATTATTATTGCCAGCAGCCAGGCGATGGCCATCAAAAAGAACGACTCGCCTATGAACTGACTGATCAATTGTCCCGGCTTTGCACCGGCGACTTTCCGGACGGCCACTTCCCTGGCCCGCTCCTCCGCCCTGGCCGTAGACAGGTTGACATAGTTCAGCAGGGCCACCAGCAGGATGAAGACGGCCAGCGCTGAAAAAATAATATCGAAGAGCCGGTTACCTTTCGGCGTGTCGGCGATCCTGCCTTTACTGAAATGTACATCGGACAAGAGCTCTGACCGGAAGACCACATGGTATTGGGGAGAGCCCTGCTTGTCCAGCTCAGGCTGTATGTAAGCAGCAGATTCTTTGGCCAGAAAGTTGTCAAGGATGCGCAGGTCCGGCTTATTGTTAAAAAGGACGAATGTATAGACCTCGAAGTCACCGTCCATCCAGGAGGTGGTAGCTGCAAAATTCTTCCACAATAAGGCGTCCATAGGGATATCCGAATTCGCCGGTCTGTCCGCTATGATCCCCGTGACCTTATATGTATGTCTGTCACATTCCAGCGTGCGTCCCATGGCAGCTTTCGCTTCCCCAAAATATTTCAGGGCTGTGCTCCTAGTAAGCACGATGGAATTGGGTTGGGTGAGCGCACCGGCGGGCGTGCCCTCCAGGAATGAAAAGAAAAAGATAGAGAAGACGGATTGCTCTGAATAGACGAAGTGGGGCTCTTTGAACAGGGTCGATCCCTGCCTGACAGTTACTTCATCCGGCTCGATACGGGTAGTCGCCTTCAGCAGGGGGCAGTCCCGCAATAAAGCTCCGGCCAGCGGAACATTCGAGGTGGCAAAGGACAGGTCCGTCTCAGGAGAATGGAACGAGGCCGTCACCCGGGCGATCCGGTCTGCCGCGGGATGGTAGTCGTCAAAACTCTCCTGGTAATGGACATACCCATAGATCAGCAGACAGGCGGCAATACCCGTGGAAAGACCCAGGATATTGATCAGGGAAAAGGTTTTATGCCGCAGCAGATGACGCAGCGCCATCCGGAGGTAGTTGGCAGAAGTAATGATCATATCCCAAGAAATGCAAAATTCTCCTCCTGAAGAAGCCTGGTTTAAGTGGTTTAAGAGTACTTTAACAGGCTAAGGCCGTATCAAATAACACATTATAAAACATTCAAATACAAAACCCAGGTGGTTTAGCAAGATTTATCCAAAAAATGACGTTAAAATAGTGGCTACAAACTAAAAAATGTCCCATCTTTGCACCGTAAAAATCATTTTACACAATTTCATCTGTTCTGAAATGAAAAAAAACTCACCCATATCACACACCTTGGTGATATTGCACGCCTTCAATAAGCGTGGGTTTTTTGCTGCAGCCCTGTGCTCAGTTTTTTCCGTTCGCCCTGTTCCCTTTTGGGTGCGACGTTGATACTCATCTTACCATAGCGACCCCTGATATAGAGGCACTATTTCCCCATCTGCGGCGGTTCATCTTTTGATTAATCCCGTTTCAGCCATGGAGCATCATTTTTCATCTCAAGAGCACACTTCAAAATGGAACAACAGAACTTTAAGATATTAATAGCTGATCATACCCACCAGGATTTCGCAAAGATCATTTGCGACGAGATGGAGTCATCCGCAAAAGCGAGGGGTACTGGCATTGCCAAAAGGAGCCCTGAATATATCCAGCAAAAAATGCGGGAAGGCAAGGCGGTGATCGCCTTTACGACAGACGGGGTCTGGGCCGGCTTCTGTTATATAGAGACCTGGAGCCATGGGGAATATGTGGCCAATTCCGGTCTCATCGTATCTCCTCCATTCCGCAAGAGCGGTCTAGCCAAACTCATCAAGAAGAAGATCTTCGAGCTCAGCCGCAAGACCTATCCCGATGCCAAGATCTTTGGGCTTACCACGGGTCTGGCCGTCATGAAGATCAACTCCGAGCTGGGTTATGAACCCGTTACCTACTCCGAGCTTACCCAGGACGAAAATTTCTGGGCAGGCTGTAAAAGCTGCGTCAACTATGAGATCCTTATGAGCAAGGAGCGGAAGAACTGTATGTGTACCGCCATGCTCTACGATCCCAAGGATCACTATGAGCCCGAGGAGACCCAGCAGGATTTTACCAAACATTCGAAGCTGTACGAACGCTTTATGCGGATAAAGCAGTGGAAGCTGCTGGCGCCTTTCCTGAAACATCATGAGCCTGCTAACAACAGTAAGCCTGGCGCCAACAATGGCGGTAAGTCCGGCGGCAGCCCTGAAAATGCCAAACGCCACCGCAGCCTGTTCCATACATTCTTCAATCTTTAACACATACATCCCTATCATATCATGAACAATAAAGTTGTATTAGCATACAGCGGCGGACTGGACACTACCTATTGCGCAATCTATCTGCAGAAAGTAAAAGGCCTGGAAATACATGCCCTCACCGTGAATACGGGCGGGTTTAGCGATAAAGAGATCGAACAGATAGCTGCCAGGGCGAAAAGCCTGGGCGTTGCTTCCTTTGAATGCGTGGATGTGACGAAAGCCTACTACGACAGCTGTATCAAATATCTCATCTTCGGAAATATCTTGAAGAATGCCACCTATCCCCTGAGCGTTAGTGCCGAGCGGATGGTACAGGCGATTGCCGTGGCAGAGCACGTAAAAAAGACCGGCGCTGCCTATGTAGCTCATGGAAGCACGGGCGCGGGCAATGACCAGGTACGTTTTGATATGGTGTTTCAAAGTATGCTCCCCGGCGTGGAGATCCTCACCCCTATCCGCGACCTTCGGCTCAGCCGGGAGGAGGAGATCGATTTCCTCAAACAGCATGGCGTGGAAATGAATGCCGAAAAAGCAAAGTACAGTATCAATAAAGGTCTTTGGGGGACTTCTGTAGGGGGAAAAGAAACGCTGACCTCCAAAGAATACCTCCCGGAGGAAGCCTGGCCAACGCAGGTGACGGAAACCGGTACAAGGCAATTGGAACTTACATTTGAAAAAGGCCAGCTGGTGGCTGTAGACGGGAAAAAATTCAGCCACCCCGTGGAGGCTATCCAACACCTGCAAGCCATTGCACAGCCTTATGGCGTGGGAAGGGATATCCATGTAGGCGATACGATCATCGGGATCAAAGGCCGGGTAGGTTTTGAAGCTGCCGCGCCTCTCATTATCATCAAAGCGCATCACCTGCTGGAAAAACATACGCTTACCAAATGGCAGCTGTACTGGAAAGACCAGCTGAGCACCTGGTATGGCAACTGGCTGCATGAAGGCCAGATGCTGGATCCCACCATGCGGAATATCGAGAAGTTCCTGGAAGATACCCAGGCCACCGTCACAGGCAAGGCGTTCGTAACCCTCCAACCTTACCGATTTACAGTCACTGGCATCGAAAGTGCGCATGATCTCATGAGCAGCAAGTTCGGCAGCTATGGCGAAATGAATAAAGGCTGGTCCGGCGACGACGTGAAAGGTTTTGCCAAGATCTTCGGCAACCAGACGGCCATTTACCACAAAGTAAACGAGGGGGCACAATGAGCAAGGGAAATGCTATAAAGGCAGGCATTATCGGCGGCGCAGGTTACACAGGCGGAGAGATGCTGCGGATACTGCTCAGGCATCCCAACGTCGAGCTTTCCTTCGTACACAGCAAAAGCAATGCGGGTAAGCCCCTGCACGCTGTGCACGAGGATCTGCTGGGCGAGACGGATAAAAACTTCGACTCCGAATGGAGCTATGATGTCGATGTGCTCTTTCTTTGTCTGGGACATGGTGAAGCGAAGAAATTTATTGAAGAACACGGGCCTGTGAAGGGGAATGTTAAAATAATTGATTTGTCGCAGGATTACCGGCTGGGCTCTGGTGGACAGTCGGGATCTCCCCTGACAGGGCGCCCCCTCCTCGACGGACAGCCCGTTATCTATGGTCTTCCTGAGCTGAACAGGGAGGTCATCCGGACGGCAAGACATATCGCCAACCCCGGTTGTTTCGCCACGGCCCTTCAGCTGGGTCTGCTGCCTCTGGCGCAGGCCGGTCTGCTGGGAGACGTATATACCACTGGTATTACGGGGAGCACCGGTGCGGGTCAAAGTCTCTCCGCAACCTCCCATTTCTCCTGGCGCGCCAATAATATACAGGCCTATAAAACGCTTACCCACCAGCATTTGAAGGAAGTCGGGCAGTCGCTGCAACAAGCGGCGGCGGCGGGGCAGTCGGGACAGATCGCGGCAGTCGCGTCAACCCAGTCGGGGCAGCCCGCCGGGTCATCCATCCACTTCGTTCCCTGGCGGGGCGATTTCACCCGTGGCATCTTTGTCAGCTCGCAGCTTCGTGTCGAACGACGACAGGAAGAGATCCCCGCCCTTTACGATACTTTCTACAAAGGGCATCCTTTTACCATCGTGAGCCGGCAGCCCATCTCGTTAAAGCAGGTGGTCAATACCAATAAATGTTTAATACAGATCGAGCAGCAAGGTTCTCAGCTGGTAGTCCATTCGGCCATTGACAACCTGACCAAGGGAGCCTCCGGACAGGCAGTGCAGAATATGAACCTGATCTTTGGATTCGATGAGACGGCCGGCCTTCAGTTGAAAGCAACCGCGTTTTAACCACCGGTCTGCCCGAGCTCCATCCGGCCCGGGCAGACCTCAAATAACCTTATATGAATTTATTCGACGTCTATCCCATCAATGACATTACCATCGTAAAAGCCAAGGGCTCCTACGTGTGGGATCATGAAGGACAACAATACCTCGATCTGTATGGCGGTCATGCCGTCATCTCCATCGGTCATACCCATCCACATTATGTCAGCCGTATCACCGATCAGCTAAATAAGGTGGGGTTCTATTCCAACTCTATCCGCATCCCCCTCCAGCAGGAGCTGGCTGCCAAACTGGGGAAGGTATCCGGCAGGGAAGATTATCAGCTCTTCCTCTGCAATTCGGGTGCGGAAGCCAACGAGAACGCCTTGAAGCTGGCGTCCTTTCACAACGGCAGAAAAAAGATCGTCGCTTTTACCAGGTCATTCCATGGCCGCACCTCTCTCGCGGTGGCCGTGACGGATAACCCTTCCATCGTCGCACCTGTCAACCAAACGGATAATGTCATCTTTCTTCCCTTCAATGATGAGGCAGCGCTGGAAGCCTGTTTCCAAAAACAGGGAGAAGAGATATCTTCCGTCATTATCGAAGGCATACAGGGTGTAGGCGGGATACAGGAAGCTTCCGCTGCTTTTCTGCAAAAGATCAGTAAGCTCTGCAAACAATATGGCGCCGTGTTTATTGCCGACAGCGTGCAATGCGGATATGGCCGCAGCGGTAAATTCTTTTCCCATGATCATGCGGGGGTAGATGCGGACATCTATACCATGGCCAAGGGAATGGGCAACGGCTTCCCTGTAGCAGGCATCATCATCGCTCCTCATCTCCATGCAAAGCATGGCATGCTGGGTACTACGTTCGGAGGCAACCACCTGGCCTGCGCCGCTGCGCTTGCCGTACTGGAGGTCATCGAACAGGAAAAGCTTATCGTCAATGCAGCCGAGACCGGCAGCTATCTGATGCAACAGCTGAAAAACATCCAGGGTTTGCAAAATGTAAGAGGCAAGGGTCTGATGATCGGCTTCGATCTTCCAACAGAGTGGAAAGAGCTGCGGAAGAACCTCCTGTTCAATCAACGCATTTTCACCGGCGAGGCGAAGCCCAATACCATCCGGCTGCTGCCTTCCCTGGCATTGAGAAAAAAAGATGCAGATGCATTCCTGGAAGCGCTCGAAGAAGAAATAAATGTGCTGCAGGGTGCAGCCAGGATCACTGAAGAATGAGGCATTCATCCGGGTGATCGATAGTATAACAAACGAGCTCAATTCAAATAGAAATGAAGAATTTTATCTCTGCGCATGATGTAAAGAACATCGACAACCTGGTACAATCCGCCCTGGCCTACAAGGCGGATCCCTTTAAGGATAAAAAGATGGGCGCCGACAAACGGATAGGCATGTTATTTCTCAACCCCAGCATGCGCACCCGTCTTTCTACACAAATCGCCGCGCAGAACCTGGGCGCAGAACCCATTGTCTTTAACGTGGACAAGGAAGGCTGGGCCCTGGAATTCGAGGAGGAAGCCATTATGAGCGGTAATAAGGTGGAACATGTAAAGGATGCGGCGCCCATTATGGGCAACTATTTCGATATCCTCTGTATCCGTACCTTCCCCGGCCTGAAGAACAAGGAAGAAGATTACAGCGAGCTTTATATCAACCAGTTCGTCAAGTACTCGGGGATACCGGTAGTCAGCCTGGAAAGCTCTACCCTGCATCCTCTTCAGAGCCTGACGGATATCATCACTATTTCTGAAACGCTGGGGTTCCCGCGGCTGGAGATCCGGCGCCGTCCCAAGATCGTCCTCACCTGGGCCCCGCATGTAAAAGCGCTGCCCCAGGCGGTAGCCAACAGCTTTTCCCAGTGGGTCAATGCCTGGGGACAGGCCGACTTTGTCATCACTCATCCGGAAGATTACGAGCTGGATGAGCAATTTACAAAAGGAGCCACTATTACCCATAACCAGGATGAGGCGCTGAAGGATGCCGACTTCGTTTATGTAAAGAACTGGAGCACATTTACCGATTATGGCAAGATCTATTGCAACGATCCCGAATGGATGCTGACGCAGGAAAAGCTGAAAGCTACCAATGATGCGAAAGTGATGCATTGTCTTCCTGTGAGACGAAATGTAGAGCTTAGCGACGAGATCCTCGACAGTCCTTCCAGTATCGTGACAAGGGAGGCGTCGAACAGGGTTTGGGCTGCGCAAGCGGTCCTCGCGGAGCTACTAAAAAAATAGATCATGCAACTTTCCATCATCAAGATAGGCGGTAATATCATCGACGACGAGGAAAAGCTCGAATCGTTCCTCACCGCCTTTGCAGCCGTACCCGGTAAAAAGATCCTTGTGCATGGAGGCGGCAAGCTGGCCACCAAGGTCGCCAACGGTCTGGGTGTTCAACAGCAGATGATCGATGGCCGTCGTATTACGGATGCAGAGACCTTAAAGATCGTCACCATGGTCTATGCGGGCACCATCAACAAGAACATCGTGGCGAGCCTGCAGGCCAGGGGCTGTAATGCCATGGGGCTCACCGGCGCGGACGGCAATGCCATTCTTGCGCATAAACGGGTGCATCCCACTATCGATTATGGTTATGTAGGAGATGTGGACGCCGTGGATGCCGCCCTGCTTACCAGCCTGCTGATGCTGGACAAGACGCTCGTACTGGCTCCTATCACCCATGATGGAAAAGGGCAGTTATTAAACACCAATGCCGACACCATTGCCCAGGAAGTGGCCAGGGCCCTTTGCAGGACCTTTGACACGAGCCTGGTCTATTCTTTTGAAAAAAGCGGTGTTCTGCTGAATGCGGAAGACGACAATTCCGTCATTGGGCGTATCGATCCGGTCTATTACAAACAATTAAAAGAACAGCAGGTGATCTTTGCCGGCATGATCCCCAAACTGGATAATGCATTCGCCGCCCTGAACAGCGGTGTGGGGAAGGTCATCATCGGGCGGGCTGAACAGCTGCCCCAACTACTCGCCGGCAAGTCCGGAACAACTATTGTACATGCTTAATGCCGATATTCATACATTACAGGAGGAAGCTCTTCAGCTGCTGCGACAATTGATCGCCATTCCTTCTTTTAGCAAGGAAGAGGACAAGACTGCCGCGCTCCTGGAAGAATATCTGAGGAACAGGGGTGTGCCGGTGGAGAGGTTAGAGAATAATATCTGGGCGAAGAATAAATACTTCGACCCGGCCAAACCTACGTTGCTTTTGAATTCTCATCACGATACGGTGAAACCGAACAAGGCCTATACGCTGGATCCGTTTACTCCTATAGAAAAGGAGGGCAGGTTGTATGGCCTGGGCAGCAATGATGCAGGCGGACCGCTGGTGTCACTGATCGCTACGTTCATTTACTATTACGGCCAAGAGGGGTTGAGTCACAACATTCTGCTGGCCGCAACAGCAGAGGAAGAGATCTCCGGTCACCAGGGCATCGAGCTGCTGATCCCCCGCCTGGGAAAAGTGGATTGGGGTATTGTGGGTGAGCCTACGCAGATGCAGCTGGCTGTCGCCGAGAAAGGGTTGCTCGTGCTGGATTGCACTGTTCATGGCAAAGCAGGGCATGCCGCCCGTAATGAGGGCGAGAATGCTATTTACAAGGCTCTTTCCGACATCGAATGGTTCCGCACGTATAAATTTCCAAAAGTCTCGGACCTTCTGGGGCCTGTGAAGACAAGCGTCACTGTCATCGACACCGATAACAAGGCGCATAACGTCGTACCCTCTGCCTGTCATTTTGTGGTGGATGTGCGGGTAAACGAATTATATACTTTTGAAGAGATCCTGGGTATTATCCGGCAACATGTCTCCTGTGATATACAGCCGCGCAGTATGCGTATGCGTAGCTCTTCCATTTCCCTGGACCATCCGGTAGTGCAGTCCGGCATCCGGGCAGGAAGAAAGTGCTATGGCAGCCCTACGACTTCGGACAAGGCGTTGATGCCTTTCCCGATGCTGAAGAGCGGTCCCGGAGATTCAGCCCGGAGCCATACGGCCGACGAATACATTTTCCTGGACGAGGTAAAGGAAGGTATTGCTGCCTATATTGATTTGTTAAGGCCTATATTGATAGGGGGATAATGCCCACAAAATTTATTTTATGAGCGGACAAAAACTTTGGAGTAAAGCAGCCACCAGCACTTCTGAACAGGTAGAAGCCTTCACCGTAGGCCGTGACAAGGATTTCGACGTGCTGCTGGCCGAATACGACGTTCTGGGTTCCCTGGCCCATACACAGATGCTGGAAAGCGTCGGTCTTCTCAGCAAGGAAGACCGGGACCTGGTACACCAGGAGCTGAACAATATCCTTACTGTTATCAGGGAAGGTAATTTTGTTATAGAAAAAGATATCGAAGATGTCCATTCCCAGGTGGAATGGATGCTGACCCAACGCATTGGCGAGGCCGGTAAGAAGATCCACAGCGGCCGTAGCCGTAATGACCAGGTGGCCGTGGACATCAAGCTTTATCTCCGCGCCCAGGTGCTGCACCTGAAGGACGAGACAAAGGAGCTTTTCGACCTCCTTATCCGTCTGAGCGAGCAATATAAGGATAAGCTGCTGCCCGGCTATACACATTTGCAGATGGCCATGCCTTCGTCCTTCGGGCTTTGGTTCGGCGCTTATGCGGAAAGCCTTGTCGATGATCTGGAGCTGCTGGCTGCCGCCTATCACATTGTCAACAAGAACCCGCTGGGCAGTGGTGCCGGTTATGGTTCTTCCTTTCCGTTGGACAGGGAGCAGACGACCCGTCTGTTGCAGTTTGCCACGCTAAACTACAATTCCGTATATGCCCAGATGAGCCGTGGTAAGACGGAGAAGATCGTCGCCACGGGGCTGGCCTCTATTGCCGCCACCCTCAGCCGGCTGGCGATGGACTGCTGTCTCTATATCAATCAGAACTTCGGCTTTATCTCCTTTCCTTCAGAGCTTACTACAGGCAGCAGCATCATGCCGCATAAAAAGAATCCCGACGTATTTGAGCTGATACGGGCCAAGTGCAACAGGATACAGGCCGCGCCCAATGAACTGACCTTACTGATCAATAATCTTCCTTCCGGCTATCACCGTGACCTGCAGCTGACCAAGGAGATCCTCTTTCCAGCCATCGAAGAAGGGAAGGCCTGCCTCCGGATGATGCGCCTGATGTTATCGAACGTCCAGGTAAAGGAAAATATCCTCGACGATGAAAAATATAAATACCTGTTCAGTGTAGAGGCCGTCAACGAGCTGGTGAACAAGGGTGTTCCTTTCCGTGAGGCGTATCGCCAGGTAGGCAACCAGATAGATAAAGGGGAATTCCATTTTGACCACCGGCAGCAGCTGCATCATACCCATGCCGGCAGCATCGGCAACCTGGCTAATGATAAAATATCCGCCGAAATGGAGAAGGTGTTGGTGAAATTTGCGTGACAGGCCATATACGTGGTGTAAGATAATTCCTTAAATTGTACAGACAAGCTACTGCATGATGAAAATCCTCCATTTGTCTGTTTTCCTCCTGACCACAAGTATCGCCCGGGCCGGTGGTATCGACACCACCCTGAAAACCGCCGCGGCGGCGGATATCCAGGCACATTATGATGAATATAAACGAGTCGCGCTCCAGATATGGGATTATGCCGAAGTAGGGTATAAGGAAGTAAAAAGTTCTTCCCTGCTGCAAAAGACACTCAGCGATGCGGGCTTTACGGTAAAGGCCGGCGTGGCCGACATCCCCACTGCTTTTGTGGCAAGCTATGGGTCAGGCGCTCCTGTCATCGGTATCCTGGCTGAATTCGACGCATTACCCGGGCTGTCGCAGCAGGCGGTGGCTGAGAGAAAACCTTTTGAAGGCAAGGCCGCCGGTCATGGCTGTGGTCATCATTTATTCGGCACCGCATCCGTTGCCGCGGGTATCGAGATCAAAAAACTCATCGAAGCCAAAAAGCTCTCCGGCACTGTCCGCGTATATGGATGTCCGGCAGAAGAAGGGGGATCCGGCAAGGTATATATGGTACGGGCGGGATTATTCAATGACGTGGATGTGGTCATCCACTGGCATCCGGCGGACGGGAACAGTGTGACGCTCACCAGCGCCCTGGCCAACAAGTCGGCGAAGTTCCGCTTCCATGGGTTGGCGGCGCATGCGGCTATGAGTCCCGACAAAGGCCGTTCAGCGCTCGACGGAGTGGAGTCCATGGATTATATGGTCAACATGATGCGGGAACATATTCCGCAGGAGACCCGTGTGCATTATGTTATCACCAACGGCGGGAAGGCCCCGAATGTGGTGCCTGACTTTGCAGAAGTGTATTACTATGTCCGTCATCCGAAGAAAGAGGAAGTAGTGCGGATCTTCGACTGGGTAGTCAAGGCGGCGGAAGGGGCGGCCCTGGGTACACAGACCACTGTGGAGTATGAGGTCATCGGCGGGACGCATGACCTGCTGTTGAACAGGAGCCTGGCAGAAGACATGCAACAGAACCTTTTGCTGGTAGGCGGTGTTACCTACACGGCGGAAGAGGAAGCTTTTGCCCGGAAGATACAGGCTTCTTTTGCTTATAAGGCGCCCGATATGAAGGAAGCAGTTATTATCGAGCCATTGAAAGAAGTGAATGATGCCGGTGGAGGCTCCACCGACGTGGGAGATGTAAGCTATGCCGTTCCTACAGTGGGTATGAGCGCCGCTACGTGGGTCCCCGGGACACCGGCCCACAGCTGGCAGGCGACGGCTTGCGGCGGGACGGACATCGGTATAAAAGGGATGATGGTGGCGGCCAAGACGATGGCGCTCACTGCCATCGATCTTTACACCAATCCCGGATTGATACAACGGGCAAAAGAAGAGTTCCGGAAAGATAAGGGAGATTACCAGTACAAGGCCTTGCTGGGAGACAGGAAGCCTGCGCTGAATTACAGGGATTAACCCCATAAGTATGAAAAAAATATATGCCGTGCTTATTGTGCTGGTGCTGCTGCCGGCAGGATGGATCCTGGTGCGAGCTTTCAATGCCAAGCCCTGGCCTTCTCACAAGGCGGCGCCTCTTGCCGTCCTGCCCGATAGTGCACTCTCACACCTAAGCAACGCCATTCGCATCCCTACCATATCTCCCCAGGACCCTTCCCGCATCGACACCGGCGCCTTTTTACGATACAGGTCGTTCCTGGAAAACGCCTATCCTTTGATCCATCAGCAGTTGAGCCGGGAGGCCGTTGCGGACTTCAGCTATATCTATACCTGGAAAGGAACGGACTCTTCGCTGGCACCTATGATCCTCATGGCCCATTACGACGTGGTGCCTGTAGAGCCGGCCACTGAAAAACAATGGACGGCAAGACCTTTTAGCGGTGAGATCAAGGGTGACACTGTCTGGGGCAGGGGCGCCGTGGATGACAAGTGCAGCATGATCTCCATTATGGAATCGGTGGAAGCCTTATTAAGACAGCATTATACGCCACGCCGCAGCGTCCTGCTTTGCTTTGGTCATAACGAAGAGTCCACCGGTCAGGGGGCTGCAGCTGTTGCCCACCTGTTGCAGCAAAGAGGCGTCCATGCCTGGATGGTGGTGGATGAAGGCGGGGAGATCTCCCATGAGCGGATACCAGGTCTTCACAGACCCGTAGGTCTCATCGGCGTCGGGGAAAAAGGTTATGCAACCTTTGAGCTCCTGGCGGAAAAGACGGGAGGGCATTCTTCAAGACCGGACAAAGAGACGGCCATCGATATGCTTTCAAGGGCCTTGTACAAGCTGCGCCAGGAGCAGACACCTCGTCGCATACTGGACCCTACCCGTGAATTCCTTTTCCGTATCAGCGGCTCATCGAACGACTTTTTGAATAAGCTGGCATTGAACAATCTCTGGCTCTTCGAAGGTTATGTCCTCTATAAAATGGGAGAGGACAAGGATGGACGTGCGATGATCAGCACCACTATTGTCCCTACCATCCTTGAAAGCGGCATACGGGAAAATGTTATCCCTTCCCAGGCCAGGGCCATCGTCAATACGAGGATACTGCCGGGTGAAAGTATCAAAGAGGTGGAAGCATTTATCCGGAAAGGGGTCGATGATGACAGGATAAAGATCCGGCTTACCGGAGACTTTGCAACCGAACCGTCCCCCATGACGGACTTCCGTTCAGATGTGTTTAAAAAAGTGTCGGATGCGGCCGTCTCTGTCTCGGATGATCTTATTCCTACTCCATTTATCATGGTGGGAGCTACGGATTCCAGGAACTTTCGGGCCATCAGTAATGGGGTGATCAACTTCTGCCCTACCACTGACAGCAAGGGTTATCATGGCATCGACGAGCGGCTGCCCATTAAGGATTTTCAGCGGGCGATCCAGTTCTATACACTGCTGATCAACGGGTAGGTCCCGGGGAAGGGTCTACTGATCAACGGGTAGAGCCCCGGGAAGGGTCTGCCGATCGAGGAGTGATATCCAACAGATCAAAACTCTGTCCGGCCCCGCCCTTTAACGTCATCTCCCTGATCTCCCCAGGACCTTCAAATGCCATGCGTACCCCGATGATCTTTCCGATGGATCGAGATTGTGCGGCATCGAAGATCTGTGTCTTGTTCAGCCGGATCTTCAACCGGTGATCCTTTACCGAGCATTCCAGCTGCTGCAGCTGCCGGAAGTCGCAACCAAAAGCGGAGAGATCATGATCTTTTCCGTGAATCAATTCATATCCTGTCAGCAGATTGAGGTCAGCAATACAACCTTTATCTGCGAGGGGAATGATGATGGCGCTATAGGTGCCCAACAGGTACACCTTTACGCCGCGACAAAGACATTGCTCCACGGTAGCTGTATTGCGTAAAGCAGTAGTAAACGTAAAATCATCAGCAGGCATATCCCCGAAATCCCGGACATTATTGAATTGCACCCAGGTCCCATTGAAAAGGGCAGCGCCTGTCTTTTGCTGCAAAGTGGCGGCAGAGACTTGCAGCCCGTCATGATCTTTTATCTCGTCATCCTTCAGATAGATGGGCAGCGGTTCTTTTTCGATGATGCCTTTCCAACCCTTTGTTCTGATAAAGACGTCCGTTTTTTTGACGGTCTGTCCATCTGCAATAAGGCGGGCGGTAAAAAAACCGGGATAATAATAGAGGGAAGTGTGTGCCTTGCTGTCAGGGGCTACATCCTCTCTCCTGGTGGTATCCCAGGATTGCTGTATCATCAGCTTTTCCGGATGCAGCGTACCCGCATCATAATGAAACACGACAGAGTTGGGAAGGCCGTCGGAGACCTGTCTCGCGTCGAATGACAGATTCGTCGCACCCGTGGGGTGTTGTTTTAATCGTGATCCAAAAAGGGAAAGAAGGCCAATGATTACGGCGCAAAGGACGATGAGCAGGCCCATGCGCATACGACGGCGGGCAGGGCGAGGAGGTGGAGGGGCGGAGGCGGATGGGTCTTTGGATGTGGTGGTTTCCGTGGATGTGGCTGTTGTGGATGGGTTTGCGGTGGATATAGCTGCTGTGGATGTGGTTGCTGTGCGCGAGCCTTCTGTGTGTGACGTAAAGTCGCGCCAGCTTTCGAAGCCGGCAAACCGGGCCAGCGCATTTAGCGTCGCGGGGGTGGGCGAACTGTCATAACGTACTTTTCCCCAGATCCTTTTTAGCGTGGAGATGCTGAGCCTGACAGATGTCGTCGTATATATTTTTTCGCTTAACTCTTCAAAATCCTCGTTGCTCCAGGAAGATGGGTCGCCCCATTGCAGGGAATCTTCTATCAGACGCCGGCATCGCTGTATGGATGTTTCATTTTTTGTCACGGACAAAGCATGGGTTAGCCAAATTTAACGCTTATTTTCACGATATGAAGGAGTTCTTATCCCAATAACATCTTATCATGTACGAACTTGAAACAGAAAGGACAATCCTCCAGCTGCTGACGGAAGAAGACCTGCCGGCCATGGAGGCATTGGCCCGGGAAGAGGATACTTTTAAATACCTGAGATTCCTCCGGGTGATGAACGCGGAGGAGTATACGAAATTCCTTTATACCAAGCTGGAGCAGATACGCACAGGCATAGGCTATCATTGGGCCGTGCGGCTAAAGACAAACAACGAATTTATCGGGGCCGTCAATCTCAATCGTATCAAGGGTACCGACAGGCTACAGATCGGCGCGCAGCTGAAAAGGGATTATTGGGGAGGAGGGTATGCCTCCGAGCTGATGGCCAAACTTGTCGAATTCGGTATACACGAGCTACGCCTCCCCGCCGTCTATGGCGTGTTTGAAAAGGAGAACAACGCTTCCCGGAGACTACTTGAAAAACTGGGATTTGTATTTGAAGAAAGCTTTCAGGAGCAGGAAGTGGAAGTGGAGGTCCATAAATACGCAGCGCCAGGCTCTCATACCGCTTAATTGAGCCAAGTTAATTGAACTTATACACGCTGAGCACAAAGATCCCCGCAAATAACAACAGCTGTCCGATGTGCATCACCAGTATACTGCTCTTTAAGCTCTCAAGGCTGGCCTGCGCATTCCCTCCCGCTATTTCCATCCCCACCATCTGTCTGAGCCTTGACGTCAGCCGCTGACCATACACCGCCCCATTGAGCAATATGAGCACCAACAATCCCATCTTGATACGGAACCAGGATTGCTCCGCAAAGACCCCGCGGGTCTGGACCATCATGCCAATACCGCTGACCAAAAGCAAAAGAAAACCTCCCGCAAACAGAAACCTGAAAGAAGCCGTAAGGTTCAATATAGCCATTGCTCTTTCCTTTCCCAGCGCGTACTGCCGCCAGAATTGACCATAGGTTACATAACTCACGATGGTAGTGCCGGCCATAGTAGCCAGGCCGATAATATGAAGCACCAGGAAGAAGAATATATTCATGTTCGATGTATTTATATCAAAAATACACCGAAATCGAAATAATAAAAATATTTTTGAAGTATTTTTATTCGAATTATTACGTTTCCGAATTATTTAGCAACTATCGAGCTGCTCGCCACCTGATATATTTCTTCAAAACTGTCGCTCTTATGCTGTTGCCAGAGAGCGGCGAATTTGATCTCTACATTCTTCAACAGCTGCGTACACAGCTTGATATCCTCTTCATTCATATCCGCCAGCATCATGCCCGCACATTTCTGCATACGTTCAGCGCAAAGACTGATAGTCTTCTCTCCTGCCGGCGTCAGGCTCACCCGTTTGGACCGTCGATCTTCCTTATCCGCATATTCTTTGATAAAACCTTTTTCCCGCAGCCTGTTCAACATATCTGTCCCGCTGCTGAGCTCGAAGATATTGGCATAGATGATCTCCGTCTTTCGCGGCGTCTTTAGACGTCTCACCGTCAACAACATTCCAAATTCCTCCAGCTGGTCGATCCCCGTACCTTCCAGCGCCTTGGCCGCAAAGATGAGATTGAGCTTGTTGATCCTCCCCATCATCTTCAACAGCAGCCCATTGGGATGCCAGGGGATATCCCCCCCTTCCAACGGCATTTTCCTGTCCTTTTCCCGTTGGGAGATCAGATAATGGCGGCAAAAATCGCCGATGTCTGCATCGGGATGACGCTGCTCGAAGCTCGCCCACTCATTCACCAGCTCTACCGTCTTGTTCATGGTAAATTATTTCAGTTTCGAAGCGAATCTACTGAGAATGTCCGGAAAACGGATTTCCCGGGAATTATAATCCGTTTTCCGGAAAGGGCAAATATCTGTCCTTCGGACAACGAACCTTCGGTCCGTTTTGTATGCGGAAGCCTCTTTATCTGTGCCGGGCAGTGGGATGAAATGCCGGGGCGAAGGGTGGCCGGGGGGATTACCGCAGCTGTGTCGCATCTACCCGGGAGGGGGTATCCGTCCCCGCGATGATCGATCTTGCGCTGAGCGCAATGGATTTGATGATCTCGGCCATATTCTTCATGTCCAGCGTACCGATCTCATCTCCCTGGGTGTGATAATATTTCTCCGAATCCATTTTCGAGGTAGAAATGGTATGGGCCGGCACTCCCTGTCTGGCGAGGGTGGCATTGTCACTGCGATAGAACAGCTGTTGATTGGGATAGGGGTCAGGGTGGAAAGTGAACTTGCTGCCCGTGAGATTTTTTTCTAATATCTTTCCCATATCCGTTTTTTCATACCCCGTTATAAAAGCAGAATTGGTACCCCATTTGCTCTCCGTCCCGATCATTTCAATGTTGAACATCGCCATTACCGTAGCAGGGTCGAATTGATGGGAAAAGTACTGCGAGCCGAACCCGCCTATCTCTTCAGCGGTGAAAGTGACGAATACGAGTGTCCTTTCATTATTCTTTATTTTCCCGAAGTATTTGGCCAGCATCATCACCGCTGTGCTGCCGCTGGCGTCGTCATTGGCGCCATTGAAGATGGAATCGCCTTTGTCGTTCGGCTGGCCTACACCGAGATGATCGTAGTGGCCGGAGAAAATGACATATTCATTCTTCTTACTTTTACCGGGAAGGACGCCTACCACATTGGCCAGCGGTTTTTCATTCACCTCCTGGTCCACGGTAATGGAATACCTGGAAGGGTTGGCTGTCGTGAGCAGCATCACCACGTTACGGGAAGATTTGAATTGTTGGGCGGCGAAACCGGCCAGGCGGGGAAAATTCTTTGAAAAGCTGGTATCGATGAGCACCAGGTAACTCTTCTTCTCCTGGGACAGATATTTTAATATGTCCCTGAAATTATCGCCCGCCTTTATAAATGCCTTTTCATAGTTGTTGTCCTGGTCGATTGCCAGGTGGGGGGAGGAAGAAGCCAGGGCAATGGCAGATGCCGGCAGGTCGACTCCATCAAGGGTGGCTTTTGCCGACACCACTTTTGCCTGTACCAGGGCAAAAGGTTGCAGATAGCTGGAGCCGCCGTCCCAGGTGTTCAGACCGGCCTCTTTGAACTGCGATGCGATAAAGGCCGCGGCCCTGTCTATATCCGGAGTGAAAGTGCCCCTGCCCCGCATGGCATCGGAGGATAGGACCTTTTCAATATTTTCTACTGCCGAAGGATTGATGACGGCGTCAATATTTTGAGCAAACAGGTTGTTACTGGTGACAAGGACTAAGGATGCTAACAGGAATTTATTCACGGATAATTTGTTTTATAAGCTCATCATTTCTTTGAACTTTACCGTCTGGCGACGGCTGACCTCGATCTTCTCACCGCCTTTCATTTCCAGCAGCAGCCCCCCGTTGAAATAGGGCTCGATCTTTTCGATGAGCCGCAGGTTCACGATGTGCTTACGATTGGCGCGGAAAAAAACTTTCTCATCCAGTCTTTCTTCCAATGCATTGAGGGATTTCAGGATCAGGGGTTTATTAGCTCCGAAATAGACTTTTGCATAATTGCCCACGCTTTCGAAGAGGCGGATGTCGGAGAGCTTTACAAACCAGCAGCGTTCTCCATCCTTTACGAATACCTGGTCGTGCTCACCCAGGATGCTGCGGTTCACAGAGATAGGATGGTCCGAAATAGGCTCCTTATCCTCTTCCAGCTGCAGTTTCTGCAGCGCGTCCGCCAGCCGTTTGGGTTCCACCGGCTTTAACAGGTAGTCGAGGGCGTTGACCTCAAAAGCCTTCAGTGCATACTCATCATAGGCAGTGGTGAAGATGACATTGGGTGCCCGCTCAAGTTCCGACAGCATGTCAAAACCTGTTTTGCCGGGCATCTGTATATCGAGGAATATCAGGTCGGGGTTCAGCGAGTCGATCTTTTCCACGCCTTCGCTGGCGTTGGCAGCCTCCGCGATCACTTCGATCTCGGGAAAGTCCATCAACAGCTTTTTCAGCTCGTTCCTGGCAAGACGCTCGTCGTCGATGATGATAGCTTTTATCATGGTTCCTATTAAATTATTTCGTGTCGATGGGGATCAATACACGCGCTTCGACAACATTACCGTCGATCTCCCGGATATCAAAGTTTGCCTTTTGTCCGAACAAGATCTGCAGCCTGTTCTTTGTACTGGCCAGACCAAAACCGTCGCCATTGCGGGCCCCATTGAGATAGCCTGTGTTTTGGATCACCAGCTCGTGGTAGTTGTCTGAAAAGTCGGAGACGATCTTTACCTTACCACCGCCCACCTGTTTACTGATGCCGTGCTTGATGGCATTTTCCACCAGGGTTTGCAACATCATGGGAGGGATGGGTTGATCGAGGGTATCTTCGTCTATCTCGTATTCTATTTCCAGTCTGTCTTCAAAACGGATGTGCTCGAGGGCCAGGTAATCTTTTACGATGTTCAGCTCTTTCTCGAAAGTGACTGTTTCCAGTTTTTCCGCCTGCATGCTGCTGCGGAGTATATTGCTCAGCTCCGTAATGGCCGTACGGGCACGGACTGGGTTTTCATCCACCAGGGCCCGGATGCTGTTGAGGGCGTTGAAGATAAAATGCGGATTGATATGGGACTTGATGGTCTTTAGCTCCAGCTCTTTTACCAGGGCTTCCAGCTTCAGGGTATCCAGCTGCTGTTTACGGCTTTTTTCGATGTAGTGATAGAAGTAATAGATGAGTGTCCAGGGAATGATCAGGAGGCCATTGTCGAAGGTGGTGGCCAGCAGACGGGGAAGAAAATCCATCTTTTGCCGGGTGATGGACAGGCCCAGGCTGTCCACTACAACGATGCGGATAAGGCTATCGGCTACACAAGTGAGCAATACACCGATCAACAGCTTAGGCAGGGCTTTTTCCACAGGCAGCATCAGCCAGCCTGATCTGCGTATCACTTCCCGGAATATATGCGTGGTGAAAATACCTGCGACGACGACCACCGCCAGGAAACCTATGAGTTTAAATGTGATCTTTTGCTCGAATGTGGAAGAGAAAAGCACCATAACCAAACCCAAAAACCCCCAGCCACTGATCTGACACAACCAATAATATCTGCTTGCATTTTTAGGCATACGCACTCCTGATGAAGTTGGAATTCCGTCAAAACTAACCTTTTCCCGCCTTCCTCAATCCGGAAAAAGTACTAATGGCTGAATTAAGTAGGCCACCGGTTCAGCATACTACATGAAAACGGCCCTCCGGGCAGGGCGCCCGTCCTCATAACCCGATGGTTAGCCACTGATTAGCGCCTGCTGGGAATACCGCCGGAAAAGCGTACTTTTACATGATCAAGCAAAAAGGAACGCTGAATGGAAATTACCCCCGGACCGTTGTTGAAGTCCATTGATTCTCCTGCCGATCTGAAAAAGCTCAGCAGGGAGCAGCTGCAAAAGATCAGCGACGAGCTGCGTCAGTATATCATCGACACAGTCAGTGTCCATGGAGGCCATTTTGCAGCCAGTCTGGGCGTCGTCGAGCTGACCGTAGCCCTTCACTATGTTTTTAATACTCCTTATGATCAGCTGGTGTGGGATGTAGGTCATCAGGCATACGGCCACAAGATCCTCACAGGCCGCCGGGATAATTTCAGTACGAACAGGAAATACAACGGCGTCAGCGGGTTCCCCAAACGTTCTGAAAGTCAATATGACACCTTTGGGGTTGGACATTCTTCCACTTCCATCAGCGCTGCCCTGGGCATGGCCATGGCTGCAAAATATAAAGGAGAGACAGACCGTAAGGCAGTAGCTATCATCGGGGATGGCGCCATGACGGCCGGAGAAGCTTTTGAGGCGATGAACCATGCAGGTGTAGCCGATACAGACCTGCTCATCATCCTGAACGACAATTGTATGAGCATCGACCCCAATGTGGGCGCCCTGAAAGAATACCTTACCGATATCACCACCTCCCAGACCTATAACCGCCTGAAAGACGATATATGGAAGGCCCTGGGTAAATTGCCTATCGGCAGTCACTTCAGCCGGGAGATAGCTTCCAAGATCGAACATAGCATCAAAGGCTTTATCAGCCACAGCAGCAATCTGTTCGAATCCCTGAACCTCCGTTATTTTGGTCCCATCGACGGGCATAACGTCACCAAGCTGGTGGATACCCTCAATGATCTGAAGAACATTCCCGGTCCCAAGCTCCTCCACGTCATGACCGTAAAAGGCAAGGGGTATGCGCTGGCTGAGAAAGATCAAACCAAATGGCATGCTCCCGGTCTCTTCGATAAGATCACCGGAGAGATCTATAAAAAGCATTACGAGACCCCGCAGCCTCCCAAATACCAGGACGTTTTTGGTCTTACGCTTATCGAGCTGGCCGAGATGAACCCAAAAATCTTTGGGATCACGCCTGCGATGCCCAGCGGCTCTTCCCTGAAGTTCATGATGGAGAAGATGCCCGACCGGGCTTTTGACGTAGGTATATGCGAGCAGCATGCCGTTACCCTTTCGGCTGGCCTGGCCACCCAGGGCATGCGGGTATATTGTAATATCTACTCTTCGTTTATGCAGCGGGCTTATGACCAGGTGATCCACGACGTAGCGATCCAGGGTCTGCCGGTAGTCTTCTGTCTTGATCGTGCCGGTCTCGTCGGAGAGGACGGCCCCACCCATCATGGAGCTTACGATATTTCTTACATGCGCTGTATCCCCAACATGATCGTCAGCGCCCCTATGAACGAAAGCGAACTTCGCAATCTACTTTATACCGCCCAGCTGGACAGCAATCAGCATCCCTTTGTCATCCGCTATCCCCGCGGCGAAGGCGTCATGCCGCAATGGAAGACGCCGCTGCAGGAGATCCCCGTCGGTAAAGGCCGGAAGATCAAGGATGGAGAGGGTCTTGCTATTTTAAGCCTGGGACATCCCGGCAACTTTGTCACTACCGCCATACGCGAACTAAAAATGGACGGCCTCAACCCGGCTCATTACGACATGCGCTTTGCCAAACCGCTGGATGAAGCGTTGCTGCATGAGGTCTTCTCCAAATACGACCGCATTCTCACTGTGGAGGACGGTACAGTAGTAGGCGGCTTTGGCTCTGCCATCCTGGAATTCCAGGCAGCCCATGGCTATCACGCTTCCATACGCATCCTCGGTATACCCGATCGCATCGTCGAACATGGTACGCCCAAAGAGCTACAGCACGAATGTGGCTATGACGCACCTGCTATCGCCGCTGCCGCACGGGATATGATGAAGGATAAGGTCAATGTGAGCCTGCTGCAATAATATCTCTGCCGGTTATCGTTTTTAATAATCTTTAACAGTCTCCGCAGCATGATAGCTATGGAATGCACGTTTTAGTGCATCTCAATCATCAAACATCATTTTATGCGGCGGCTTCGCAGGACACTGCTGGTGCTGGCGGGGTTGGGTATCGTCGTGTGTGTATTGGCGGCACATTATTACTACAAAGGATTTTACAGATGGAAACATGCTTCAGGGGCCACGGCCGGCCCGCTGCGATTGCGGCGGGTGGAAGCGCAGCGGCTTTCGGAAAAAGCGGCTGAGTTGAGATATTCTATGGGTGGCGCTGACAGCAGGTATAGTACAAAGTTGGCGTTCCTGGTGGATATGCGGCTGCCTTCGGGGAAGAATCGTTTTTTTGTTTACGATCTGGAAGGCGACTCCATCCGGATGGCGGGGCTGGTGGCCCATGGCAGCGGCGGTCATACTTTTAGTCTTACGCCCGCTTTTTCCAATGTCAATGGCAGTAACTGCAGTGCGTTAGGGAGATATCGTGTTGGCGGGGCTTATGCAGGGCGGTTTGGAAGGGCTTATACGCTCCATGGCCTGGACAGCACCAATGGCAATGCGCTCGAAAGGCATATCGTATTGCATTCCTACAGCTGTGTACCCGAGGGGGAGACGGACCCTTATCCTATTTGTAACAGTCAGGGATGTCCGATGGTAGCGCCGGCGTTCCTGCAACGGTTGCAGCCATTGATCGACGGGTCGAAAAAACCCTTGTTGCTATGGATATTTGATTGAGCTTATCCGAACATGGGCACTTCGATAGCCAGCAGATCGGCGGCTGTCACGGCATGGATCGTAAAGTCTGGTGTCTCAGAGATACCGATGGCGTCGCGGCGTTGCAACTTTTTGCCGCCTACTTCCACCTCCCCTTCCACTACGAAGAGATAAATGCCGCTGCCTTCAAACGCAGGCGTAAAGGTGATATCCTTTCCCGCGCTTAGTTTGGTCAGCGCCATACGGGCATCCTGGTTGATCCATACACCTCCTTCGGCAGGATTGGGACTTACCACCACCTGCCATTGATCTCTGCGCAGATTCTGATCAAAGGTTTTTTGGTCGTGGCGGGGCTTTATATTCTGTTGTTTGGGAAAGACCCATATCTGGAGAAAGTTCGCGGAATCATAATGCGAGGCGTTGTATTCGGAGTGGCGGATGCCGCTGCCCGCGCTCATGATCTGCACATCGCCGCTGTAGACGATGCCTTCTGTTCCTGTACTGTCCTTATGGGCTATCGCTCCTTTCAGGGGAATGGAGACGATCTCCATATTGTCGTGCGGGTGAGTGTCGAATCCTCCGCCGCCTTTCACTGTATCGTCATTCAACACACGAAGGGCGCCAAAATGTACTTTTTCGGGATGGTGCCAGTTACCGAAGCTAAAAGAATGGTGGCTGTCGAGCCAGCCGAAGTTGACATGGCCTCTTTCAGAGGCAGGATAGAGTATGGTCTTCATAAGTATGTAAAGATAAGCGCCTTAATTCAAAAGTGCCCGGTCATCCTCTTCGCCGGGATCATCGTCCTTGTCGCCCAGGTCTCCTTCATCCGCCCCATCCTCGTCAAAGCGTAATTCCGGCTGCTCCGGCTGCTGATTCGCCGCCGGCGTATTGTAAAGCTCCAGCGCGCTTTGAGGGCCTGCAGCATCCGTATTATCTCTTTCTACCGGGAAGAAACTGTCGTCCTCTTCTTCGCGGTGCTCATTGAACTCGATGATAAAATTATTCCGGCCCTCGCCGATGAGGATGTGCATATATTTTGCCTGTACCAGCTCCAGCATGGAGAGGAACATAAAGATCGCATGCAGACGGTTCTCGCAGGTGTCGAAGATCTTTTCGAAGGAGAGGGTCTTTTCCTTTTGTACGATGTTCAGCATGTATTCCCGGCTCTCCTCCATCGTATAACGATATTGGACAACGGTATGGACGGGCTTGTTCTGGCGTTGTTGTATGCGCTGCATGAGCCTTTCGAAGGTCTTCATGAGCTTGAAGAGGGTGATGGCCTGGATCTCTGTGCCTTCGCCGGCCTCCTCCCCTATGCTGGAGAGCTCTTTCTGGAGGTTGCCGCGGCGGACCATCAGGTGACGGATGGCTTCCATTTCGGCGAGGGTGGCGGCGGCTTCCTTGTAGCGTTTGTACTCCAACAGCTTGTCTATCAGCTCCTGGCGGGGGTCTATCTCGTTGCCTTGTTCGTCCAGCTCTTTGCGGGGCAGGAGCATTTTAGCCTTTATCCGCATCAGCGTGCTGACAAAGAGGATAAATTCACTGGATAGCTCGATATTGAGATGTTCCTCTGAATGAATATAGGTGAGGAAATCCTGGATGATCCTGCTGATAGGAATATTATAGATGTCCAGCTCGTCCCTTTCAATAAAGAACAGGAGGAGGTCGAAAGGACCTTCGAACTGAGGTAGCTTTATCTGATAAGTTGCATTGTTCATGGTGACTCTGGCGAAAATACCTTAAAATCCGGAGGAGTTACCCGCCGGTTTTCCCCAAATTAACCCCATGGAGGGCGGTATGGCGTGTGGTGGCTTATTGTGCCGGAGCCGCCGGTTTATTTGCCGTTTTGCGGTTGTTGAACGCATAGGCCAGCCCGATCCCCATCACTTCCTGCAGCTGGACTTTGGGTCCGTCAAATGTGCCGTCCGATTTAACGGATTTGATATCATTGTCATATACCATGTTCAGCGTAAGGTTCATGCTGATAAACCGGGTCACTTTCACCGCCAGGATATTATTCCAGAAGACAGCGACGTTCCCGGCATGGTGTAAATAGTCGGAAAAAAGGTCCAGCTTGGTCTTATAGATAGCCGTTTTGCTGATGTTCGCCGTATAGGTGACGGAGGCGAAAGCGCCCAGCTGGAATTTGACATGTTTGCCAGTGTCTACGCCAAAAGCCCCGACGGAGGAAAGACTGTCGTTGCTTACGATCACCCAGCGGGCGGTGGCAGGGGACAGGAAGAGCGAGAAATTGTTCTTCGGCTTCCAGTCCATACCCAGGGACAGCAACACATAGGCGGGGGACAGGAAGTTCGAGGTCAGCCTCCTGGCTGTATCGCCTTCGTATGCGTAACCCTTTGCAAACTGGCTTCTGAAATTGAACAAAGTGCTGAGATACCATTTTTTGCCTACGTCGTATCCGTATTTGGACACCAGGTCGATGCGGTCGTCTGCCTTGCGGGTTCCCAGGCTGGTGGATTGCACAAGACCGTAAGCCAGGTCCAGGGTATTGTCCCAGCTGCGTTTGCCTTCTTTATAGAATGCATACAGGCTCAGCAGCGTGGAAAGAGAAAGAGATGATTTATCGCCGCCTGCCGCCCAGTTGCTTAGCGCTGCCTGGTTAAAGTTGAGGTTATACAGGCCGCCGGCCTTCCATGTCTGAGGTATCGTATCGTTGGGATCTTTTGTAATGGACCGGTTCGATTCGTCCCTCAGCCCCTGTATCTTGTTCTGTGCATTCGAAAAAGAGATGCTCCCTACCGTGAGGACGGCCAATAGTACAAAGTTCTTCATAACAGATCTATTTGATTGATCAATTCACATCGATTCACAAAAAAGCTGCCAGGATTGCCCCCGGCATTTTATTTTTAATTACGCACCGGATAGGGTGCGCCCCGACACTCACCTGGCAAGCAATCATGCAGATCGAACACTGGGCATCGAGCCTATCAGACATTGGGCTTTTTCTTCAGCTCCGCGAGGATGTCGGCCAGTAATTGTTCTGTGGCGGTGGGCGCTGTTGCCGACGGCACTTTTTTCTTCTCCAGGCTCTTGAATCCCTTTACGATAAGGAAAAGAATAAAGGCAATGATGACAAATTTAATAATGGCAGAGACAAAGCTTCCCCATTTCACCGCACCCCAATGCAGCTGTTCTATATTTTCCAGGTGTGCAAACTTGAGTGCCGGCGTCAGTAGCAATGGAGTAATCACCGCATCCACCAACGAAGAGACAATAGCAGTGAATGCAGCGCCAATAACCACTGCCACAGCCAGGTCCAGCACGTTGCCGCGCATAACAAAGTCCTTGAATTCTTTTAGCATACTCATGTTATCTGGTTTTAGTTGGTTACTCACTTCTTCTTCAAGCCCGGGTACTGCATGTTCAGATCTTTTAGTGTGTCCCTCAGCGTGGTAGCTATCACGTATTCTTTATACCAGTTCTGGTCAGCCGGCACGATGGTCCACGGTATGTCATTACAGTTCTCAAAACAGTCTTCGTACATGGCCATGTAATCGTCCCATAATTCAGCCTCTTTAAAATCATTCTCATTGTACTTCCACTGTTTGGCAGGGTTGCGGATGCGTTCTTCCAACCTTTCCTTTTGTTCTTTTGGTGATATATGCAGATAGAATTTCAGGATATGCGTATCGTTATGCTCCTTTAGCAATTGCTCGAACTCATTGATGGCTTTCATGCGCTTGCGCGCCGTCTTGTCATCGATCCATTTGTGTACGCGGGTGATGAGGATGTCTTCATACTGGCTGCGGTTGAACACCTGTATATAGCCTTGGGATGGCGCATGTGCATGGATACGCCATAAGAAATCGTGGGATAGCTCTTCGGGGGTGGGCACCTTGAAAGATCTTACCAATACACCCTGGGGATTCAGCTTTCCCAACACATTGCGTACGGCGCCGTCCTTACCGCTGGCATCCATGCCCTGGATGATAATGAGCACGGCATGCTTCGACTCTGCGTATAAAAGATTTTGCAGTTCATCCAGTTCTGTGAGAATGTCCACCAGCTTTTCCTTCGTCTCCTGTTTATCCCAACCATCCGGGGCTCTTGTGCTGATGTCTTTTAATTTGATTTTTCCCATTGATCCCCGATTTATAGTTCGAATGTATAAATTTTTCCCTTAGGAAGGGGCAGGGTGTAATGAATGTTATACAGACATGATCTCTTTCTCCTTAGCTGCCAGGTGCTTGTCCACAAGGGCGATGAACCTGTCTGTCAGGTCCTGCATCCTTTTCTCTGCATCCTTGGCTTCGTCTTCGCTAAGGCCATCTTTCTGCAGCTTTTTGATCTGTTCGATGGCCTCACGGCGAATGCTGCGTACCGAAACTTTGGATTGTTCGCCTTCTCCATTGGCCCGTTTTACGAACTCTTTTCTTCTTTCTTCCGTCAGCGGGGGCATGAACAGGCGGATGATATTCCCATCATTCTGAGGAGTAACACCCAGGTTAGCATTGATAATAGACCTTTCAATGGGTTGGAGCATATTTTTTTCCCAGGGCTGAATGGTCAGGGTTCGGGCATCCATCACGGATACGTTAGCTACCTGGTTCAGCGGGGTGAGGCTGCCGTAATAATCTACTGTCAGGCCATCCAGCATCTGGGGGCTGGCCTTTCCAGCGCGTATTTTAATCAGTTCAGTTTCAAGATGATCGAGCGCTTTTTGCATGTTGTCCTGGGCGTCTTCCAGGATCAGCGTAACATCGTCTGACATAATGCTATAGATAGGTTACAAGCTGCAAACCTAGCGAAAAAATGCTAATCTACCCTCCAAACCTTAATTGTTTTGCTCCAGCATCGTGTCCTTGCTAAGGGACATCAGCTTGGAAGCCTTGGTAAGCTGGGCGCTTTTTTCTGCCCCATTCTTGGCGACAAACAGGCGGGGAGCAGGGCGCATGTAATAAATAACCCCGATCATCGTGAAGAAAACAGCGAAGACGGAAAAAATGAGCAGCGTGCAATTGAGCGATCTTCCCATAAATACAAGGGCGATCATGGCCGCATTGATGGTTACCAGGAAGAAAGTAATGGCTTTATGGGAAAAACCCTTGTCCAGCAGCAGATGATGGATATGATTTCTATCCGGGCTGAAAGGACTACGACGATGCAGTATACGGATGCCGAATACCCGTAGGGTGTCCAGCAGCGGTATCATCAGAATGGTAAAACCGACGGCAGGTGAAGAGGCGATGCGAAAAGACACATCATCAGAACCCGCGACATTGATAAATTTTATAACCAGTATCGCATTGATCGTACCTACCAGCAATGAACCCGTATCGCCCATGAAGATCTTGGCCGGTTGAAAATTGAAGATAAGGAAGGCCAGTAAACTGCCGGCCAGTGAGAAGGCGATGACAGCATAGGGCAACATGTTTGCATTCATATTAAGGAAGTATATCCCGAAGACGACAGTGGACAATAACCCCAGACTGCCAGCCAGACCATCGATGCCATCGATGAGATTGAAAGAGTTGATCACCACAATAACGGCAAAGTAGGTCAGCAGCAGGCTGAACATTTCAGGCAGCTGATAGATGCCCAGGAATCCATGCATACTTCTGATCTGGATGCCTCCATAATATATAATGATAAAAGCTGCCAGCACCTGACCGATGAATTTTTTTATTGGCGATATGATGAGGATATCATCTTTTAAACCCAGGAAGAATATAACGAGCGAAGCCGCTATAAAATATTGAAGATCAGCGTATTGGCTAAAGCGAAGCGTTAACAGGCACGCAAAGACGAAACCTGCAAATATACCCAATCCACCGAGAGGGGTGATGGGAGAATGATGCACCTTGCGTTCATCCGGCATATCGAACAGCTTCTTCATTTCAGCTACATTGATAACTGCCGGGATAGCCAGGAATGTGATCGTAAATGATATAGCTATCGAAAGTAGGACATCGAACATCAGCCTCGTTTTGAATTGGTTAACAAATATGGACAACGAACCTTCCGTCCGTTCTGTAGGAATCTTTTTTCCATTTTAATATTGCTACGAATCACCTGCCTAAAACATTTAATAACATCTTTTCGAAGTTGGTAGGCCAGTTCAAGTTAGAGTTTGTCTCAGATGTCTTTTAAAACCTGATTCAGCTAGTAAGCCCTTGGTAGTTAAGGGAAATCAGGACGGAAAGTTAGTACAAAAGTTTAAAGCGTCAAACAATTTCGTGAGAATAAAATCATTAGCTTTGCTCACCAAATCTTGTAAAACGCAGTCGCAAAGCTCATAAAACGTTAATTATGGCCGATTTGAAAGCAATAGCTACCCAGATTAGAAGAGACATTGTCAGAATGGTTCATGGTTCCGCAAGCGGCCACCCGGGCGGTTCATTGGGTTGTACAGAGTATTTTACAGCACTTTATTTCAAGGTGTTGCAGCACAATCCCCAATTCAGCATGGACGGCAGGAATGAAGATCTCTTCTTTTTATCCAACGGTCATATTTCTCCGGTGTTTTACGCTGCACTGGCAAGATCAGGTTATTTCGACATCAAAGAACTGGCTACCTTTCGTAAGATCAACTCCCGTCTTCAGGGACATCCGACCACTCATGAACACCTTCCCGGTGTAAGAGTAGCCAGCGGATCCCTGGGTCAGGGGATGAGCGTTGCCATCGGCGCTGCTCTAGCTAAAAAACTCAATAACGATAAAAATATTGTATTCTCACTCCATGGGGACGGAGAATTAGATGAAGGGCAGAATTGGGAAGCGATCATGTTTGCGAATGCGCATAAGGTTGATAACCTCATTTCCACTGTCGACTGGAATGGCCAGCAGATAGACGGCACCACAAAATCCGTGATGGACCTGGGCGATATCCACGCAAAGTTCGAGGCCTTCGGCTGGACCACCCTGGAACTGAAGAACGGCAATGATATGGACGAAGTAGTCGCCACGCTGGAAAAAGCCAAGGGAATGACAGGAAAAGGAAAACCCATCGCCATCATGATGCACACCATCATGGGTAAAGGTGTGGACTTTATGGAAAACGACCACCACTGGCACGGTGTAGCGCCCAATGATGAGCAGCTGGCAAAAGCGCTGGCTCAATTACCCTCAACCATGGGAGATTATTAAGAAAGGCTATCTGAGCTCTATCGGCGTAGCAGCGGCCTTCCGCGAAGGTATCCACGAAGCCAGGAGCGCTACGATCAATATAGTGGACAGCACCAGCAGAAAATCCGCCGGCACCAGCTTTACAGGATAATAATCGATGAGGAATGAGCCGCCCTGCAACGGTACAAGGTGGTATTTCACCTGCAACCAGCAGATGATCACGGCCAGAAGGATCCCACAGCCACCCCCTAACAGCGCCAGCAATATCCCCTCGCTCAGGAATATCCGCTGTATCCTTCCATCATGCGCTCCCAGCGCTTTCAATACATGAATGTCCTTCTGTTTTTCCCATACCAGCATGGTCAGGGCGCCTACCATATTAAAGGCAGCCACCACAAGGATCAGGGTCAGCACAATATAGATCACCCATTTTTCCATACCCATGACATTATACAGGCTTTGGTTTTGCTCATAACGGGTCTGGACAACATAATCTTTCCCCAGCAACCGGCCTATAACAGCCTTTAGCGCCGCCTCCTGACGCGGATCATCCACAGCCAGCTCCGCCCCGCTGTATTCATCCGGACTTAGTCCCAGCATTCGCCTGACAAACGCCAGGTTGGTAATGGCGTAATGGTTGTCAAAGTCCTGTTGGATATAAAATGCCCCGGAAGTGGCCATATTGGCATTACTGAGAGAAGATGCGGGGTCCGCTGTATAATTCCCCTCCCCTTTTTTGAACATAAATACGGACAAAGGCAGGATGGCCCTGTCAGACTCGGTGCTCAGGGCATTCTCGATGCCCGAGCCCAGCACCACCAGCGGATGATCCTCCGTGCCCAGCTCGAACTTCCCCCTCACTACCTTCTCCTTTATACCTGTGACCTTTGTGTAATTTTCGTCTACACCTTTCAGGTAAGCGATGGTTCTCCACTCTCCGTTTTGCAATACGGCATTATCCTGTGCTTCCAGGGATACAGCGCGAACCCCTTTTACCCCAGCCAGCTGCTGCAACTGTTGCTGTGTCAGGGTTAAGGTCTTACCGGCGGCGGGCGAGATCTTTATATCGGGATAAAAGCTGGTGTAAAGACTTTTTACCAGGTCTTCAAAGCCGTTGAATACGCTGAGCACGAGTATCAGCGAAGCAGCGCCTACCGTGATGGCCGCCATGCTTACCCAGGCAATGATATTGATGGCATTGGTAGATTTTTTTGCTTTGAAATAGCGCCAGGCAAAGAGAAGGTTCATTCGTTAGCTTATTGATTCGGTGATTTTCCGTCCCGGGCCTGAGAAGGGTCCTCCGAATTCAACCGCCGGAACAACTCCTCCATCCTGTCTGCATGCTCGAGGGTATCATCCTGGAAATAGGTTATGATGGGAATGCGACGCAGCTGATGCTTGACCCTGGCGGCCAGCTCGCGTTTGATCTCCCAGCTCCTCTCCTCTATCTTTTTCATGGCGGCGGGGACATCCTTTACTTTAAAAAAACTGAGATACACCCTGGCCTCCAATAGATCGGGCGTTACTTTTACGGCGGTCAGCGAGACCAGGCCGCCATCTATCATACTCAATCCCAGCCGCTGGAAAATATCACTCATCTCCTGCAGCAGCAGGGCGCCCACTTGCTTCTGTCGTTTTCCTTCTTGCATACAAAATATTTTTATTGGATAGCCGCATCCGGGTGAAATTGATCGATCTCCTGCGGCGTCCATTTATCTCTCAGCTCGATCATCTTGTCAAGATCCGCAAACGGCGTCGGTTTCACCGCATATTTCGCCGTCAAACGGATGTAGTGATGGATAAATACCCCCAATGCGATATGACAGGGCTTGATATCCCCCATTTCCACGGACCGTTTTTTCGTCCGTATAAAGAGATCCCAATCCGCCCCCTGGATGCGCTCATCCCAATCACCCATAATAGATACGGCGCGGCGGGTCATCATCACATTGTTGCCGACAATACCTTCTACTGTGCGGTGGTCGAATGTTTTTAGTCTCTTTTCACAATATGCCTCCCAATTGCCGTACATGAGCCGGTGCATCCGGCGAAGGTTGCGCTCTCCGAAACCGAACATGAACATCAACGGATTTTTTACCTTCTTCCACCGTCGTGACAAGGCCTTTGTCTCTTTGGAATTACCCATATTCTCGATACCAGCTGCAGAGATGATATCGATATCCCGCTCCCGGGCGATCTCTATCAGATGTTTGTCCCAGGAAGGGGAGACCACGATATCGTTGTTCAGAAAAAAAAGATACTCCCCCTTCGCCGCCCGGATACCCTGGTTCTGGGTATAAGGATACGAATAGTTCAGGTTATTGGCGATGACCGTACAGCCCTCCGACTGGAAAAATTCCCGGGTGCCGTCCGAGGAAGCATTGTCAATAATAATGACCTCATAGGGATGATGGGTGTACTTTCGGATGTATTCAAGATATATCTTATTGAAAGCAAGACCATTATGTACAGCTGTGATAATACTTATCATTGTTAATTTACCTTAACTTTGCTCCCTTCTATTCAACTCGTAGAGTACATTGCAAATCGAACCGTAAAAGTACATGAAAATTTTCTTCCGCCTTCTCGGATTTTCAAGGCCTTACCATCATTATATCCCTGAGTATATTGTATATATATTCTTTTTTATTGTTTTCGGACTGGTGAATTTTACCCTGCTGGTGCCCCTGCTCGACATCCTTTTTAATACAGGTCATACCCAGGCCCAGGCCGTCGAACATCTGCCCGCCTTTTCGCTGTCCGCCTCCTGGTTCAAAGACGCCTTTTATTATTATGTAAATTATTATAGCAAAGGGCCCTCCGGAAAAGTGTCTGTGCTGATCTTCGTCAGCATCATCATCTTTATTGCCACGCTGCTCAAAAACATTTTTGGCTTCCTTGCCCAGAAAGTGCTGACCCGTATGCGTGTCAACATGGTAAAAAAGATGAGGTACCTGATCTACGAGCAATATTCGCGTCAATCCCTTGGATTTTATGTCCACCAGCGTAAAGGGGACCTTATCTCCATTATGAGCAATGACGTCGTAGAGATCGAGAATTCCGTTGTCAGCAGTATCCAGACCATCTTCCGTGACCCGCTGGTCATCATCAGTACCTTCGTGATGCTGTTCTACCTGTCCGCTAAGCTGACCCTGTTTACTCTTATTCTTTTCCCTGTCTCGGGTACCATCATCTCACTGATTTCCCGCAAGCTCAAAAAGGGGGGGAGAAGCAGCCAGGCTATCCTGGGCAAAATCCTCAATACGACGGAAGAAACCCTGTCTGGCATCCGTATCATTAAGGCTTTTACTGCCGAGATATTCATGGGGAAAAAATTCGATAACGAGAATGCGGCCTTCGCCCGCAGCACCAAAGGTTTGCTCAATCAACGGGAGCTGTCCTCCCCTCTCGCCGAAACCCTGGGTGTGGCCGTCATCGTAGCGATCATTATCTATGGAGGTAAGCTGATCCTGACCGGCGCTTCCACCACTTTTACCGCCTCGACCTTTCTCGCTTATATTGCCCTTTATTTCGGTATCATTACCCCGGCCAAGAACATTGGAGGCGCCGTTACCTACCTGCAACGGGGTCTGGCCGCCGGCGAAAGGGTGCTGAGTGTCATCGATGTTCCCAATACCATTGTAGATGCGCCCGATGCAAAGACCATCTCCAGCTTTGAAAAGACCGTCGAATACAGGAATGTCTCTTTCCGTTATGACCAGGCAGAAGTGTTAAAGGATGTCAACCTCGTTATCCCCAAGGGAAAGATCATTGCGCTGGTGGGCAGCAGCGGGGCCGGCAAATCCACGATGGCCGACCTGCTACCACGGTTTTACGACGTCACGGGCGGTGGTATCTACATCGACGGGCTAGACATCCGCAGCCTGACAACGCATTCCTTACGCGAGCTTATCGGCATCGTGTCGCAGGAGCCGATACTTTTTAATGACAGTGTCTTTAACAATATTGCCTTTGGGATACCCGATGCAAAAATGGAAGATGTCATCGCAGCCGCCAAGGTGGCCAATGCGCATGAGTTTATCACGCAGCTGGAACAGGGTTATCACAGTACCATCGGCGACAAGGGCATGAAGCTCAGCGGCGGTCAGCGGCAGCGTCTGACCATCGCCCGGGCCGTGTTTAAAAACCCTGCTATCCTGATATTGGATGAGGCGACTTCCTCACTGGACACAGAAAGCGAACAGCTGGTGCAGGAAGCTATCAACAACATGATGCAGCACCGAACCAGTATCGTCATTGCCCACCGTCTCAGCACTGTACGTCATGCGGATGAGATCATCGTACTTCAAAAAGGAGTTATTGTCGAGAGGGGAACGCACGAAGAGCTGGTGGAACATCAGGGATTCTACAAACGGCTGTTGGATATGCAGGAGGTGAAATAAGCGTGTGTCCGCCGGGAAAGATTTCTTAAATTGGTAGCGTAAAACTGAAGCCTTATGTCCAATTCCTCTTCCCGTAGAAACTTTCTGAAAGCCGGCGCCGGTCTGCTGGGTCTAACCCTCACCGGAGCCGCCGGACTGGCCGCAGCCGCCCATTCACAGGTCATCCCGTCCAAAGATGCCGGTCTATTGAAAAAACTCCCGCCACTTTCCTTCTCTACGCTGGGCTGTCCGGACTGGTCCTTCTCCGCCATCATGGATTTTGCAACAAAAAATGGCTACTCAGGTATTGAAGTGCGTGGGATCCAGCGTCAGATGGACCTGGTCAAATGTCCTGAATTCAGCAGCGCCGCGAACATCACCACCACACTTCAACAGATGAAGGACCACGGCTTAAAGTTTGTCGATCTCGGCTCTTCGGCGGCATTACATTATGCCGACCCGGCTACCCGGCAACGTAACCTGGACGAAGCGCGCCGTTTTATCGACCTGGCCCAGCAGCTGCATTGTCCTTATGTACGGGTCTTCCCCAATGGTTTTCCCAAAGACCAGGACCGGCAGGCGACCATTGGGCTTATCACCAAAGGTCTGCAGGAGCTGGGGGAATATGCCCGGCACAGCGGTGTGACGGTGCTGATGGAGACGCATGGCGATCTGGTGGAGACCGCCGTGATCGAACAGATCATGCAGGGCGCCGGTGAACGGAATACCGGCCTGATCTGGGACATTTATAACATGTGGTCCATCACGCATGAGCCGCCTGCGCAGGTATATCCCAGGTTGAAGAAATACATCCGGCATACCCATATCAAGGATGGGAAGACCATCGGCGGACGCGAAGAGAATGGCAAGATCGTGGATGGTAAAGAACAATACCTCTTCCTTGGACAGGGCGAGTCACCCATTTTCGAAGCCATCGGGTTGTTGTACCAGGGTGGTTATAAGGGCTACTACAGCTTTGAATGGGAGAAGCTGTGGCATCCGGAGATTGCCGAGCCGGAGCTGGCGCTGGCGGATTATCCGAAGAAGATGAAGGAGTTCTTTAATACGTTATAGTTTTTCAGGAAGCGCATCCGGGATATCCAAAATAATTCCCACCCATCCGGATTAATTAGCGTACATTACTGAAAAGGAATAGTTCTGTGAAAATATTGATCGTTACCACCTCGCATGCACAAATGGGGAACACGGGTCGCAAGACAGGCGCATGGCTGGAAGAACTGGCTATTCCCTATTATATATTTAAAGACGCCGGCGCCGACATTACCCTGGCCTCTCCCTTAGGCGGCCCCATACCCATAGATCCCAGGAGTGAATCCATTATTGCCTCCACCTCTACCATACGACGTTTTCAAAAAGACCTTGAAGCAGCCTCCTGGCTCGCGCATTCCATCCCTTTAGGTACATTGAAAGCCTTTGGCTTTGATATGGTCCTTTTGCCCGGAGGATATGCGGCAATATGGGACTTTCCCGGCGACAGCCATTTAATACAATTATTGGAAGACTTTGACAGGCAGGACAAGGTCATCGGTCTGCTGTCGTATGCGGCATCAGTCCTTGTATCGATGAAGACAGGCGACGGAGAACCCTTTGTAAAAGGAAAGGACCTCACAGCCTTCAGCGACGGCGAAGAGCAACTGGCCGGCCTCACCGGGATCATACCCTTTTCCCTGGAGTCAGCATTAGTCGCATCCAAAGCCAATTACAGTAAAGCGGCGGATTATGTTTGCCATACTGTAGTCAATAAACATATTGTCACGGGACAAAACCCTGCATCTGCCGGAGAAGTAGCAAAGAAAATGCTCTTGCTGCTAAAAGAAGTGTCCCGAAACAAGCCGGCTTCACAGCCCTATTGATCGTTCCACTCATCTTCCTCCGGCATCCTCCCATTCCCTCCCTTCTCCCCCGATTGTGGCACCTCCCGGTCCATCTCCAGCATGTCCACGGGTCGTGGCGTCTCATCCCCTATCAGCCAGTGCGAGAAGTAATCCGCCATGCACCAAAAAAAATATTCCGTCATGTCCGCATAGCCATGGCGCTGTCCGGGCAGCAATACCAGGTCAAACCGCTTTCCCGCCTTTATCAGCGTGCTGGCCACCCGGATCGTATTACCCGGATGTACATTGTTGTCGATGTCGCCCGTGGAGAGCATCAAATGCCCTTTTAGATTTTTTGCCAGGTCGGGGTTCTTCTCGATGCTGTATACAAAAGAGGTGTCACCTTTCGGACCGATGATCTCCTTTACGCCATGGTGCTTTTCGCTCCACCATCTGTTGTAGATGGAATTATCGTGGTTGCCCGAAGAAGAGACGGCGACCTTGAAAAAATCGGGATATACCAGCATGGCCGCCGTGCTCATAAAACCGCCGCCGCTGTGACCATGTATACCCACTCTGTTGATATCGATAAAAGGATACCGGTCTGCCAGCTGCTCGGCAGCCGCCTTTTTATCGGCCAGTCCATAGTCACGGAGATTGCCGTATCCATAGTTGTGGTACCATTTGCTGCGGGAAGGGCTTCCGCCCCTGTTACCGAGGGTAATAACGATCATGCCCAGCTGCGCCAGTCTGTCCACTCTATCCATGCTCCGGCTAAAAGCTTTATTGACGGACTCGGTTTGCGGACCGGGGTACACATATTCCATGATGGGATATTTCTTTGTCGAGTCGAAGCTGAAGGGTTTATACATCACCCCGTAGATATCCGTAATACCGTCATCCGCCTTGACTTTGAATGGTTGGGGGAATTTATAACCTGCCGCCATCAGGGCGGTGAGATCGGCTGTCTCCAGGTCCATGATCTTTTTGCCAAGGGCATTGTATAGCACAGAACGGGGCGTGGTATTTACCCTGGAATAATTATCGACAAAGAACTGCTGATCGTCATTCATGTCTGCTGCGTGATCAAAGTCGCCCGGGTCCAGCAAGGTAAGGCCCGATCCATCGAAGTTCACTTTATAAAGGTGCAGATAATAAGGGTTCTCGCCGGACTCACGGTTATTGGCGGAGAAATAAAGTACTCTTTTCTTTTCATCGATGCCTATGATATCCTCACAGTGAAAAGCGCCGCTGGTAATCTGGTTTTCCAGTTTACCATTGCCATCGTACAGATAGAAATGCGCCCAGCCGTCCCGCTCGCTCCATTCGATGAGCTCCTTCCCCTCATTTACCAGTCCCAGGCGGCGGACCTCAACATAGGTGTTCAACCGCTCCTGGATAAGGGGTTTTGCGACAGAGTCATTTATATCCTGTACGCAGACATCGATCCGTCTGAGGTCGCGACTGGTGCGCGTGAAATAAAATTTGGTATTGGTACCAAGCCAGATGGAAGGTCTGTATTCATCGTCACGCGTCCTGGCCGGCGCAGGTCTTGCCCACAGGGCGACGTCCTGGTCTTTAAATCCTGCAGCACTGATCTCGCGATGCATAAATGTCCCGCCCGTTACCGAAGGCGCCACCACATCGAATAGCACCAAATGTTCGATGGGGCCGTCTTTCTCTCCCGGCATCTGGTATTTATATGTTTCCAGCGTAGGCCGGGGGTTTGCCAGGGAGTTGATCACCCATAGCTCTTTTACTTTACGGTTATCCGTATGCGCCATGACAAAACGTTTCGAGTCAGGGCTCCAGAAGATCTGTGCGGGTTTACGTTTATCCTTGTTCTTTTCCTTATCGACATTTGTCTCACCGCCTCCTCCCTGGATGCCGCTGCCGTGATAGCTGAAATACTCTACTCCGTCTGTTGTCAGTGTGTGCTCCACGATGGTGGTGTCTTCTTCATTTTTAAGGGCTTTTTCATAATTTGCCCTATCCATCCAGTATAGGTTAAAGTGTTTGCCGTACACGATGATATTACTATCTGGGGAAATATTTGCCCATGTGGGCTTGTGTTTGGGTTTTTTATACCCCACCAGCTCATTAAGCGTACCGTCCTGAAGATTGTATTCGAAGTAAAAAACCTTTTTTTCTTTCGCTGTGCCACTGCCATGTGTCGTATCAATCTTTTCCGCGTCCTGCGTGCTTTTCACTTCGAATTGGATCCAGTTTTCGTCCTTTATAAAACGCAGGCTATCCAGTCCCAGGTGCTGTGCGTCGAAAGGGTCATGTACGATGCGGGTGATGGCTGCTGCCAGCTTCTCATTATCAAATAGCAATTTCTTTTCCATCTTTAGCGGGTCGACGATATACCATTTCTTTCCTTCAGAGGTCTCATAGAGGTACCAGAAGCGATTGCTTTTCTTTAACCAATGTGGGTCCACGCTGGTGGTAAAGACCATTTTATCCAGTTTTTTCGGGGAGAACCGGGCGGCTGCCTGATAATCGGCTTTTGTGACGGGGGTGGGTTGGGCCTGGGCAAAACAGCTGATGAGCAGCAGGAAGGATAAGGGGGTCTTGAGCATAAGCGGTGATTTAGACCCCGTAAAATACTATTTGGCGTGGTAATCCGAAGAGTCATCTCACTAACATCCACGCACGGTGGCTTTTGGGGATGAGTGGGGAATCAGGAGAGTGGGCATGGAAAGACAGCCGGACCTGGACCATGAGTTGGACAGGTGCGGGCAGTATATATCAAGGGAGAGAGCTTAAGCCTTATCAGCTATTTATTCATCATCTGTTTAGCTTCGATGGAAAGCGTGGCGTGGGGCACTGCTCTCAACCTTGCTTTATCGATGAGCTTACCAGTCACCCGGCAAATACCGTAGGTCTTATTTTCAATTCGCATGATGGCTTTCTCGAGATGGTCGATAAATGTGATCTGGCGGCTGGCCATCTGGCTCAGCTGCTCGCGTTCCATACTCATGCTTCCATCTTCCATGGTCATGTAACGCGCGTCATCGTTGTCGCCACCCATTTCGTCCTTGCGGGTGATCAATCCCTGCAGATAAGCCAGTTCTTTTTTAGCTGCATCCAGTTTACGGTTGATCAGCTCTCTGAATTCTCCAAGTTCTGCGTCGCTGTATCTCATAGTGGGTCCAGTTTGTTCTTCTTGTGGTGTATCTAATACTGATTTTGTGAATTCCGGTTCATATTTACGAACCGTTTTTGTTTTAATTTCCGGGATAACCACTTTAGCCGGTTTGGCGGGTGGGGGGACCGGTTTTTTAATCTCTGGTTTGATCTGCATAGGGGGCGGAGGGGGAACCACAGCTTTTTTAACCTCTTCTTTAGGGGCAGCTTTGCTGGCGGTAATGTTATTTACTACCGGTTTAGCAGTGCCTGCTACAGGAGGATGAGCAGGCTGCGGTTTGGATATGTTGGATACAGTCGGTTTCTTCACAGCGGCAACGGGTTTTTTGGATGGGGAAGCAGAGGCAACCTTTTTAGCTACCGGCTTGACAGTACTCTTAGCTGCCGGGGCTTTCTTGATCGCTTTACCGGCGCCTGACGAGTGGGCAGGTTTCGCGACCGCCTTTTTAGCCGGCGCTATTTTCTTGACATTAGGAGTAGATTTTTTGGCGGGCTTTGCCGCTTTCTTCTTGGTTGCCATACAATTAGGCTTTTTTTGAAACAAACACTTTTAAAAGAACATCATTCACTTCAATTTCAGTGCCATTAGCCAGTTCTGCTACCAACTCGATAGAATCTGCCAAAATTTCCGAGCAAATATAATCATTAAATTGAGTCAAGGAATCCTTGAGGGCGGGTACGTCTGCGACTTTTACTAAAATTCGGTCTGTCAATTCATAGCCATTGTCTTTCCGGATCTTTTGAATGCGATTGACAAACTCGCGTGCATTTCCTTCCTGGGCTAGTTCGGGAGTCACAGTTACATCCAGGGCTACTGTAAGGGTGTCCTTTCCGGCCACCACCCAGCCTGGAATATCTTCGCTGGTTATCTCCACTTCATTAATCTTCAATATTAATGGTTCGCTTTCAATTAACAAAGTATATATGCCTTCTTTTTCCAATTTTGCTATATCTTCTTGCGAAAAAGCGCCCAATGCAGCGCTGACGGCCTTCATCTTCGGTCCCAGCTTCTTTCCCAGGGCTACGAAATTGGGTTTGATCTTCTTTTTGATAAACCCATCCGAATTGGAAAGGTATTGCAGCTCTTTTACATTTACCTCTGCCTTTACCAGGTCCTCGACTTTTTCGAGCTGGTGTTTCATCCGGGGATCCAACACTGGGATCAGCACCTTTTGCAAAGGCTGCCGTACCTTGATATTCACTTTCTTACGAAGAGATAATACCAGGGATGAGGCATCCTGGGCCAGCTGCATCCGTTCTTCCAGTGATGTATCGATGACCTTTTCGTCGGCCTTGGGGAAATCGACATGGTGGATCGATGTCACCCTGACCCTTTCTGTGACCTCGTTGAGGTTACAGAAAAGCCAGTCGGAAAAGAATGGGGATATGGGGGCCATCAGCCGGGTGACCGTCTCCAGGCATTCATAAAGGGTCTGGTAGGCGCAGAGCTTGTCATGACCATAGTCGCCTTTCCAGAAACGCCGACGGCTGAGACGTACATACCAGTTGCTGAGATGTTCGTCCACGAAGTCTTCGATCAACCTGCCGGCAACAGTGGGCTCATAGTCGTCCAGGTTTGCCACCACTTTGGATACCAATGTATTGAGAGAAGAAAGTATCCAACGGTCTATCTCTGGTCTGTCTGCCAGCGGTACATATGCCTCCTGGAAGGAGAAGCCGTCCACGTTGGCATATAAGGCAAAGAACTGGTACGTATTATATAATGTCCCAAAGAACTTACGCTGTGTCTCCCGGATACCCTCGATGTCGAACTTCATGCTGTCCCAGGGAGAAGCATTGGTGACCAGGTACCAGCGGGTGGCATCGGCTCCAAAATCCGCGATGGTTTTAAAGGGGTCTACCACATTACCCAGGCGTTTGCTCATTTTATTGCCGTTCTTATCCAGGACCAGGCCATTGGATACCACGGTCTTGTAGGCGATGCCGGGATAGCGTTTTTCCAGCTCGGCTGCCGGAATACCCGCCGCACTGAGCTTCTCGTGGACGGATTCTTTCAGCAGGGCGGCCAGGGCGTGGAGGGTGTAGAACCAGCCGCGTGTCTGGTCGACGCCTTCAGCTATGAAGTCGGCCGGATAGTTCTTTATAAAAGTATCCACATTTTCGAAGGGGAAATGCCATTGGGCGTAGGGCATGGCGCCGCTGTCAAACCACACGTCGATGAGGTCAGGTACTCTCCGCATGGGCTTGCCGTCGGCAGATACCAAAACGATCTCATCCACATAGGGTTTATGCAGGTCGGAGGTCAGCTTATTAATGTCAGTGCCGGCGGGCATGATACCTGCCTTGACTGACTTTTCCAATTCGGCCTGCAACTGTGCGATGGAGCCGATGCAGAGAGATTCTCTTGCTGCGATCTCCTCATCCGTGGGGTTCTCCGGCAATTCCGTCCGCCAGACGGGAAGAGGGGTGCCCCAGTACCGGCTACGGCTGAGGTTCCAGTCCACCATGTTCTCCAGCCAGTTGCCAAAGCGGCCTTCCCCGGTGGACTTAGGTTTCCAGTTGATCGTTTTGTTCAGCTCAACCATCCTGTCTTTCAAGGCAGTAGTCTTTATGAACCAGGCATCCAGGGGATAGTAGAGGATGGGTTTATCCGTCCGCCAGCAGTGAGGGTAATTGTGCTCGTATTTCTCGATCTTGAAAGCCCGGTTTTCCTTCTTTAGTTTAACGCAGATATCTACATTGACGTCAATATACTGCGGGTCATCCTTATAATTCTTTACATAGCGGCCGCTGAATTCGCCCAGTCCATCGACAAACTTACCTTGTTTGTCCACCATGATCAGGATACCTATATTATATTTCTTACCTACCTTAAAGTCATCCGCGCCAAAGGCGGGAGCCGTATGCACGATGCCTGTACCGTCTTCCGTCGTAACAAAGTCGCCCAGGAGGACCCGGAAGGGATCGCCACCGGCTTTTTCAGGGCTGTTGGCTTCGTAAGGCAACAGCTGCTCATAACGGCATTCTTCCATGTCGCGCCCCTTGAACTCCGTGAGGATCTTCCAGGGAAGGATCTTGTCGCTTTCCTTATACCCGCTGAAGTCACCGTTCCCGCCCTCGGGTTTGAAGTATTTGCTTAATAAAGCTTTGGCCAGGACGATATTCACCGGCAGGTGTGTATAGGGGTTGAAGGTCTTTACCAGGACATAATCGATATTCGGTCCTACCGTAAGACCCAGGTTGGAAGGCAGGGTCCAGGGAGTGGTGGTCCAGGCCATGAAGAAGACTTCAGTGCCGGCGGATGCGCTCGCCGGCTTGTTCGCCTCATCCGCCGCCCTGAACAGGAATTCACTTTTGTCGTTGCGTACCGTCTTGAACATCACCACCGCCGACGTATCCTTCACATCCTTATAAGTTCCGGGCTGGTTCAGTTCGTGTGAGCTGAGACCTGTACCGGCCGCAGGAGAGTAAGGTTGTATACTTACGCTCTCATATAGCAGACCTTTTTTATATAATTCGTTCAATATCCACCAGAGCGTCTCGATGTATTCATTCTTAAAGGTGATATAAGGATCTTTCAGATCTACCCAATATCCCATCCGGCGGGTGATCTCGTCCCATTTGTCCTTGTATTTCAATACCTCGCGACGGCAGGTCTCATTATACTCCGCAATGGATATTTTCTTACCGATATCCTCTTTTGTGATGCCCAGCATTTTCTCCACGCCCAACTCGACGGGAAGGCCGTGGGTATCCCAACCGCCTTTGCGTTTGACCTGGAAGCCCTTCATGGTTTTATAGCGGCATACCAGGTCCTTGAGCGTCCGGCTAATGACGTGGTGAATGCCCGGCATGCCATTGGCGCTGGGGGGGCCTTCATAAAATACAAAGGGAGTGGCCCCTTCTCTTAGTTCCACGCTCTTTTCAAAAGCGCGGTCAGCCTCCCATTTGGCTAATATTTCCTGGCTGATGGCCGGCAGGTTCAGCTGTTGATATTCTTTATATTTATTGGGCATAACTTACCTTCACTTTGGGGGTGCAAAGGTACAAAGAATTTCGCCCCAATGGCCTATCCAGCGTAAGGCTGGTTTTTTTGAAATTGATGCAACTTTGATCTATAACAATTGTTAAGGATATGTAAAAGCGGATTTAAATTCTTATTGATCTTTGTCAATTATCCACATTAACCAGCTTTGGCATAATTTATGGTTAAGTAGTTTCAGAAATGACAAACTAAAAGGTGAAAACACCTTTTAGCTCATATAAATAAAGAAATTACAGCCCTTAATGCCATAAGTTGTTGATTTACAACTGCATTAAGATAATTCTTTCTACGGTTTAGGGTTTAGGGGTTAAAAAGGGGGGTATTCCTACTCCCCTTCCTTTTAAAATCTCCCTCCGTACAACCAGCCTGCCTTATTCCGTGTACTATATTATTCATTCATTCATCCGCCTTATCGTATCTGTTTCGTCCGTAGCCACCCGTTTTTAATCTCTGATATTACCTTGGAAGAACCCGATCGACAAGCACCAGCCTTCTAAAAAGAATCTACCAATTCCTGGATTACCGCATTAAAGAAGTTCAGTTTCCTGAAAAACTACCTTTTTACCCCGGAATAGAAAAAAACCCTCCCGGCCATTGCGTCGGGAGGGTTTTTCTTTGTTTTGTGGTTGTTATTCTATGGCTGTGCTCGCGTCAGGCAACAAGCTATTTCTTCGTTCTCACGGTTTTATAGATGCGAACAGCACTCATCAGGACGATGACAAAACCAAAAAGACCTGCCAGACCCCAGGCCCAGCTCATATTTTGTTTTACCACCGCCAGCATGACAATGGCTACTAAAAATATAGTGGCTACTTCATTCCAGATGCGCAGCCGCTGTGAAGACCATTTGAAGATACCTCGCATTTGCTGTTTGTAGATCGCTTGAAGGGAGAAGTGATAGGCATATAGTCCTATTACAAAAAGCAGTTTGATCTTTAGCCAGACAGGCATGGCGCCCATCAGCCCCATCACCCATGGACCGAATATCAGGGTGAGGATAGCCGAAGGCCAGGTGATTATCAGCCAAAGCCGGCGGATCATGATCCGGTACTGTGCCTGAAGGATACTTTTCTCCGGTTCAGACCTCTCAGCCGCCTCAGCATTATACACGAAGAGACGTACCATATAAAAGAGTCCGCTGAACCAGGTGACGATGAAGATAACGTGGAGCGCTTTAATGTAACTATACATAGGAATTGATTTATCTAGTCCAATATCATGTCCTTCTTCCCCGCCTCATAATCTTTTATCCATTCCCTCAAAGCCTGCACCCACAATGGATGCACATTGAGACAAGGGATCATCTCATACTCCTCGCCCCCTGCCCCGAGAAATGTTTCCTTTCCCCTGATGGCTATCTCTTCCAGCGTCTCCAGGCAATCGCTGATAAAGGCAGGACAAAGGATCAATAGCTTTTTTATACCTTCTTTGGGCATTTGCTCCAATCGAATGTCCGTGAAGGGTTCCAGCCATCCCTTGCCCAACCGGGATTGAAATGAATTGCTGTATTTACCTTCGGGTATATTGAGGCGGCGAACAACTTCCGTGGTCGTTGCAAAGCATTGATGCCGGTAACACCGGCCATGCGCCATCGAAGGAATGTCACAACAGCCGGAGGAAGACAGGCAATGCTGATGGGTGGGATCCGTTTTTTTTATATGCCGTGCCGGTATCCCATGATAGCTAAATAATATATGATCGTAGTCCCTGGAAAGATAAGGGCGGATGAGCTCACTCAATGCGTGTAAATAATGAGGGTCATTGTAGAACGGCCGGATAAATCGAAGATTGAAGGAATATTTCTTCCGTCGATATATCTCTCTGGCATATTCCACCGCCGTCTCAAAGCTGGCCATGGCGTAGTGCGGATACAGCGGGATGGCGATCACCTCTTCCAGACCGGGAACCTTTGCCAGAAGACGTTCATATGCCTGCTCCATGCCCGGATTACCATAACGCATGGCTATTTCTACGGGTTCGTTCACCTGCTGCTGCAATGCCTGCTGCAATTCCCGGGTCAGGTGTATCAGCGGCGAGCCGTCCCTGGTCCAGATGGTTTTATATGCCTCTGCCGAATTGGATGTCCGGGAGGGCACGATAATACCCTGTACGAGTATTTTGCGAAACAGCCAGGGGTAGTCGATGACCCTTCCGTCCATGAGGAATTCAGTCAGATAACGCTTGACGTCCGGCGCTTCCGTGGAATCGGGTGATCCCAGGTTCATTAAGATAATAGCGCGCTTCACCGGTGAATTGGTCATAATTTGGCAAATGTAGTCACGAATTTGTCACGATATTGTAACAAATGTCAGGTAGATTTCCTGATCATCGTCAGGCGGCTGTCTGATGAAGGTCATCCATCCTCTCTCCGGTGCTGCCTATCTTCACAACCGCAAGAAGACTCAAATAAATGAAATTAACAACGCGGAAAGACATTTAGACAAAAGAGCGGATCATGAAATGACAGTCTAATGACAGAAAAATTCGTGTAATAGGAACCCTTGCAAGTAATTTTGCGTACATATTTAGAAGCTGATACACAATGGGCAATAAATCGACTGACATCTCTAAATTCTTCATAGCCGGGATCAATTACAAAAAGACGGATGCGGCTATCAGAGGTCAGTTTGCCATCAGCAACGAACAATACGAGAAGATACTTACCCTGGCGCCTGTTTACCACCTGCACGAACTGTTTATCCTTTCCACCTGCAACAGGACGGAGATATACGGGTTTGCCGAAGAACCTTCCCAGTTGATCAATCTGCTGTGTTCGCAAACCACCGGTACTCCTGCTGCTTTTTTCGATATCGCTTATATCAAGAACGGGCTGGATGCCGTAGAGCATCTTTTCGAGGTATCGGCCGGTCTGGACTCCCAAATATTAGGTGATTACGAGATTGTAGGGCAGATCAAGACGGCGGTAAAATTTGCACGGGAACGCGGGTTTGTCGGCGCCTATACCGAAAGACTCGTGAACTGTGTGCTGCAGTCCTCCAAATCCATCAAGAATCAGACAGCCCTCAGCGGCGGGACGGTATCCGTCTCTTTTGCTGCGATACAATATATAAAAGAGCGGATGGGGCAGGTGGCCGGCAAGAAGATCCTGCTGATCGGTGTCGGTAAGATAGGTCGCAATACCTGCCGCAATATGGTGGATTACCTGGATACCCGGAATATCACTCTTATCAACCGCACCCCGGAAAGAGCGTCCGACCTGGCCGAAGAAATGGGGCTTTGTCACGCTCCCCTGGAGGATATGACAAAATATATCAGCGAATCCGATATTATCCTGGTGGCTACCAATGCGGAACAGCCTGCCCTGCTCCGTGCTCACCTGGAAGGCAAAGGAGAAAAACTGCTGATCGATCTTTCGATCCCCTGTAATATAGAAGAATCCGCCGGCGAGCTGCCCGGCATCACCCTGGTGAATGTGGACGAGCTTTCCAGGCTGAAAGACGAGACCCTGCAAAAAAGAGAGGCGGAAGTGCCGAAAGCAAAGGTGATCATCGCCGAGCATATGGACGAGTTCGTGGAATGGCATAACATGCGTAAATATGTCCCCGTGCTTCGGGCCGTCAAGACAAAGCTGAAAGAGATGCACACATGTCCCATCTTCAGCCGTTTGTCGGGAGAACCTTTTCCTTCCACCGTCCATACGGACGAACAGATACAACGTGTGATCAATGGCATGGCCACCAAAATGCGTCAGCGTAATCAGGGAGGCTGTCATTATATAGAGGCGATCAACGAATACATCGCTACCGGCGCCCATTGGGCCTCAGCTCCGGCCACCACCGGGCTAAATTAATCTCCATGCAGACACCCATCCGGATAGGCACAAGAGAAAGTCAACTGGCTGTCTGGCAGGCAACCCGGGTAAAAGAGCTATTAGCACGGGAAGGCACAGCCGCAGAATTAGTTTTTATAAAAAGCGAAGGCGATATCGACCTGAAGACACCCCTGTATGAAATGGGTGTCCAGGGCGTCTTTACCCGTAGCCTGGATGCAGCCCTCTTAAACCGGAGGATCGACATCGCGGTACACTCCATGAAGGATGTCCCCACACAGTTGCCGGAAGGTTTACAGCAGGCCGCAGTACTGAAGCGTGGACCGGTGCAAGACTTGCTGGTCTACAAGAACGATCCGGCTCTTTTTGGAACGAAAGATCATATCGCACATATCGCCACCAGCAGTATCCGGCGTAAAGCACAATGGCTGCATAAATATCCCGCTCACCAGATACACAACCTCCGGGGTAATGTCAATACGCGATTGAGGAAACTGGAAGAGGAGCAGTGGGATGCTGCCATCTTCGCCCTTGCCGGGCTGGAGCGTATCCATCTCCGTCCTGCGAACAGCCTGCTGCTGGATTGGATGCTGCCCGCACCCGCGCAGGGCGCCATCATGGTCGTATGCAGGGAAGAAGATGAGACGGTTTTTAATGCGTGCCAGTCATTGAATGACCCTGATACCGCCTTTTGTACAAAAGTCGAGCGGGACTTTCTCCGGGCCTTGCTTGGAGGTTGTTCCACTCCTATCAGCGCGCTGGCTGAGATAGAAGATGAAGAGCTTTACTTCAGAGGTAATATCCTGTCGCTCGATGGCAGCCGGAAAGTAGAGATCGAGAAGATCCTGCCTGTAGAGAAGGCTAATGGGCTCGGACGGATGGCTGCTGAAGAATTGCTGGAAAGAGGAGGCAAGGCCATTGCCGATGAGATCCGGGCCGCCAGTGTGCCGGCAGGTAAAAGTCCCGCTGCAGGATAATGAGTCATCCGGTACGTATATTATCGACCCGGCCACTGGAGGCTGCACTGATTGGACAGGCGGTGGAAAAAAATATTACCATCCATGCACTACCGTTCATCTCCATCGAGCCCGTAAAAGATGAAGTGTTGTCCCGACGGGTACGGTCCTTAGGGGATCTTGCGCTCACCGTCGTGTTTACCAGCGTGAATGCCGTGGAGACAGTGGCGAAGATGCTGGGCGCTGCAAAGGCCGGGCACTGGAAGATATTTTGTATTGGCGCTGCGACAGGAGGAATGGTAGCGGATCATTTTGGTTTGGCTGCCGTTGCCGGGACAGCCCATTCGGCGTCGGCGCTGGCGGATGAAATTCTTCATCAGGCGCCTGTGGAAGTTTTTTTCTTTTGCGGGGATCAGCGCAGGGATGAACTGCCCGATAAATTATCTGCAGCCGGCGTACGGGTGAATGAATGGGTGGTTTACCGTACTATACAAACGCCACACAGGATAGAAACATCGTATGACGGTGTCGCCTTTTTTAGCCCGAGCGCCGTGCATAGTTTTTTTTCTGTGAATACGCTGCCTGCGACGACGCCCCTGTTCGCTATCGGGAGCACAACGGCTAACGCCATTCGTACGTATTGCCCCAATCCGGTGATCACCAGCCCTTCACCGGAACAGGGAAGGATGGTGCAGCAAATGATCGATTATTTTCAAAATAATATATGAGCCAATTAAAGAACGATCTGTTACTAAGGACATTAAGAGGAGAGAAGACTGAACGTACGCCCGTCTGGATGATGCGGCAGGCAGGCCGTTATCTGCCCGATTATATGAAGTTAAAAGAGAAGTACTCTTTTTTCGAGCGTTGTCAAACGCCTGAGCTTGCTACAGAGATCACTATACAACCGGTGGAACAGGTGGGCGTGGATGCCGCCATTATCTTCTCCGATATCCTGGTAGTGCCGCAGGCTATGGGAATGGAGGTCCAGATGGTGGAAGGTAAAGGTCCTTTCCTGCCGGCGCCGGTGAAAAGCGGAGCGGATCTGCAGCGTTTACATCTTCCCGATGTAGAAGCTTCGCTTGGCTATGTATTCGATGCCCTTCGTCTTACCAAAAAGACCCTGGACGGCAGAGTGCCTCTGATTGGATTCGCAGGCGCCCCCTGGACGTTATTGTGCTATATGGTGCAGGGTAAAGGCTCCAAAACATTTGATGAGGCAAAAGCTTTCTGTTATACACAACCTGAGACAGCGCATCGTCTGCTGCAGATGATCACCGATACGACCATTGCCTATCTGAAGGGACAGGCAAAAGCCGGCGCCGACGTAGTACAGATCTTCGACTCCTGGGGCGGGCTGCTGGGGCCAGATGACTTTGAAGACCTTTCGCTCCGGTATATCCGCCAGATAGTAGCAGCGTTGAAGGATGAAGTCCTGACCATCATTTTTGCAAAAGGCGCCTGGTCCTCCCTTGAAGGGATGGCGGCTACGGGCGCTCATGGCCTGGGCATCGACTGGTGTATCCGTCCCCGGATGGCCAGACAGCTGGCGGGCACGAATGTAACCTTACAGGGGAACTTCGATCCGGCCAAGCTCATGTCTCCCATCCCCGTGATCCAACGGGAGGTGAAAGCGATGATGGATGCATTCAAAGGTACCCGGCATATCGCCAACCTGGGTCATGGTATCCTCCCCGAAGTTCCCGTGGATCACGCAAGGGCATTCGTGGAGGCGGTTCAGCATTACAGGTAAATGAGGGGTGGGGGCCGGAGTACCGTCAAGGCATGACGATTGCACTGCCGGAAGGAAATCAATGTATATGAAGAAGAAGTTCTTACATACGGTCTTTTTCTGCTGCTGTGTTATCTTCAGCCAGCCGGCCATGGCGCAATCCGGGACGCTTCCCGGTGAAGTGTCCCCGTCTATCACCGACACCCTTGTTCCGCTGGGTCTCTGCCTGGAAAATTACATATATCCATATCCCGTAAAGTATATCACTGTAAACGCACAGGGACAGATGTTGAAGATGGCCTATATGGATGTGATACCCGCCCATCCCAATGGTCACAACGTGATGCTGTTGCACGGCAAGAACTTCTGCGGAGCGTACTGGGGTCAAACGGCCGCGGCCCTGGCAGATAAGGGTTACCGTGTTATCATCCCCGATCAGATAGGCTTTGGTAAATCTTCCAAGCCCGGCAACCTGCAATATACTTTTCAGCTGTTAGCCGGCAACACCAGGGCCTTGTTGGACAGCCTGCAGATAACCAGGGTGGCTGTCCTCGGACATTCCATGGGAGGGATGGTAGCGACCCGGTTTGCCCTGATGTATCCGGGCATGGTAGAGAAATTCATATTGGAGGATCCCATCGGGCTGGAAGACTGGAAGCTGAAAGTTCCGTATCAAACGGTGGATGTGTGGTACCAGCGGGAGCTGCGGCAGAATTATGGTTCGCTGAAGAAGTATGAAATGGACAGCTACTTCCATGGCAGCTGGCGGCCGGCCTACGACAAGTGGCTGAACATTACAGCCGGCTGGACCCTTAGTCCCGAATACAACCGTATTGCCTGGAACTCTGCACTTACTTATGATATGATCTTTACACAACCCGTGTGCTATGAGTTCGGGAATATACAGGCGCCTACGCTGCTCGTCATCGGGCAGCTGGACAGGACGGCGCTGGGAAAAGATATGGTCCCGGACAGCATCAAACGAACGCTGGGCAATTATCCCGTGCTGGGACGGCTGACCCATGAAAAGATCAGGAATTCCCGGTTGATAGAGCTGCCGGGGGTCGGTCATGTGCCTCATGCAGAGGCATTTGATCTTTTTATAAGACCTTTGCTGGACTTTTTAAATCAATAGAATGGTCACGACAAGCTTCAGGGAGAAATGGACAGGATATATTCATCAGTTGCAGGACAATATCTGTCAGGCCCTGGAAGCCATCGACGGCAAGGCCCGGTTTATCACCGACGAATGGAAAAGGGAAGGCGGCGGTGGCGGTATAACAAGAGTGATTGCCGATGGGAACGTTTTTGAAAAGGGCGGCGTCAACACTTCCGTGGTATGGGGAGAGGTTACCGACACCATGCGGGCGCAACTGAAGATCGAAGGTTCTAAATGGTTCGCCTGCGGCCTCTCTCTCGTGATCCATCCCTTAAATCCTTATGTGCCTACCACCCATGCCAACTGGCGGTATTTTGAATTGTATGACGGACAGGATAATGTCATCGACAGATGGTTTGGCGGCGGCTCCGATCTTACGCCCTATTATCTCTTTGAAGAGGATGCCAGACATTTCCACGGTGTTTTGCGTGGTGCCATGGAATCTTTTGGAACGGAGAAGTATCCGCAGTATAAAAAGTGGTGTGATGAATATTTTGTCAACAAACACCGGGGAGACGAAATGCGAGGTATTGGCGGCGTATTCTACGATTATCTCCGTCCGAAGGACACGAATGAGGCTGATCAGCTAATCGCCTTCCAGCAGGCCGGTGGAGATGCTTTTCTTTCTGCTTATACCCCCATCGTCCTGCGAAGGAAGGATACGCCTTATGGAGAAAGAGAAAAAGAATGGCAGGAGATCCGGCGGGGACGTTATGTGGAATTCAATCTTGTCCATGATCGTGGGACCCTTTTTGGGCTCAAGACCCAGGGGCGCACGGAAAGCATCCTGATGAGCCTGCCACCAAGGGCACGTTGGGCGTATAACTATCAGCCTGCTCCAGGATCACCTGAAGCTGAGTTACTGGATGCCTGTCTGCATCCGCGGGAATGGTAGACTTTTAAATTTATAGATATGTACCTGCAAAGACGCAATCGCATTTTACGTAGAACACCTGCCATCAGGGCGATGGTAGCGGAGACGATACTGACCCCGAATGATTTTATCGTTCCGCTTTTTATAGACGAAGGGAAGGGCCAGCAGCATGAGATCCCCTCCATGCCGGGTTATTTCCGTCGCAGCATCGACGGCACGGTAAAAGAGGTAAAAGAACTATGGGGCCTGGGTATCAAGAGCGTATTGCTCTTTATCAAGTGCCGGGATGAATTGAAAGACAATACGGGTAAGGAAGCCTGGAATCCCGATGGGCTGATGCAGGCCAGCATCCGGGCCATAAAGGATGCCGTACCCGACATCGTGGTGATGACCGACGTGGCATTGGACCCTTATTCCTCCTATGGTCATGACGGTATCGTGGAGAATGGAGAGATCGTAAACGACCCCACGGTAGAAGCATTGGTAAAAATGAGCCTCAGCCATGCGGATGCAGGGGCGGACTTCGTGGCGCCGAGTGATATGATGGATGGCCGCATCGGCGCGATCCGCCAGGCATTGGAAGAGAATGGTTATATCGAAACGGGCATCATGGCCTATAGTGCGAAATATGCATCTTGTTTCTATGGTCCATTCCGGGATGCGCTTGATTCCGCGCCGGGCTTTGGAGATAAGAAAACTTACCAGATGGATTATGCCAACAGGCTGGAGGCTGTCAAAGAAGCGCAGATGGATGTGGAAGAAGGCGCCGATATCGTCATGGTCAAGCCCGCCCTGCCCTACCTGGATATCATCCGGGAGGTGAAGAATGTTGTGGAAGTGCCGGTCAGCGCATACAACATCAGCGGTGAGTATGCGATGATCAAAGCTGCTGCCAAAATGGGTTGGGTCAACGAGGAGAAAGCTATTTTGGAAACCCTTACCTCCATAAAAAGGGCCGGGGCAGACCTTATCGCCACCTACTTTGCAAGGGATGCAGCCAAACTTTTAAACCACTAGGCGTATGTTCATCATCGAATTGACCTACAAAGTCCCTAACGACGAGATCGATAAGTTCCTTGAACCGCACAGGGCTTTTCTGGACAAGCATTTCGCCGCCGGGATATTCATTGCTTCCGGCGCCCAGGTACCCAGAAAAGGAGGCATCATTCTGGCCAATGCTCCCTCCAGGGAGGTCATCCTTTCCATCATCGGGGAAGATCCGTTCTATATCAACGGGCTTTCCGACTACCGGATCATTGAATTCACGCCGACAAAAAAGGCCCCTGAAATCCAGGATCTTTTTGCGTAATTAAAATTTGCACAAACACAGCATATGTACGAAAAAAGCCAGCAACTTTTTGAAAGAGCCCAGCAAAGCATTCCAGGTGGCGTCAACTCCCCCGTCAGGGCTTTTCGCAGCGTAGGCGGTACGCCATTGTTCATCCAAAAGGCAGAAGGGCCTTATCTCTACGATGTGGATGGTAACCGCTATATCGATTATATCGCTTCCTGGGGACCGATGATCCTTGGTCATGCCTGGCAGCCTGTGGTAAAAGCCATCCAGGAATATGCCGTGTATTCTACGTCCTATGGGGCGCCTACGCAGCTGGAAGTAGAGATGGCAGAGCTGATCCTCAGCATGGCGCCCAACGTAGACCTCATCCGCATGGTGAGCAGCGGCACCGAGGCCTGTATGAGCGCTATCCGGCTGGCAAGAGGATATACGGGACGCAATAAGATCATCAAGTTTGAAGGTCATTATCATGGCCATGCCGACCCCTTTCTCGTAAAAGCGGGCAGCGGCGTAGCGACCTTTAATATTCAGACCGTTCCGGGTGTAACGCCGGGGGTGGCGCAGGACACGTTGACGGCTGCTTACAATGACCTGGAGGCAGTGAAAAAAATTGCGGCTGCCCATAAGGGAGAGATTGCCGCCATCATAGTAGAGCCCGTGGCCGGCAATATGGGATGTATCCTGCCCAGGCCAGGTTTCCTGGAGGGGTTGCGAAGCCTTTGCGATATGGAAGGTATTGTACTGATCCTGGATGAAGTGATGACGGGTTTCCGACTGGCGCCCGGAGGCGCCCAGGAACGATTGGGCATCCGGGCAGACCTGGTTACCTATGGTAAGGTCATCGGGGGGGGCATGCCCGTGGGTGCGTTTGGAGGAAGAAGGGAGATCATGCAGCAGATCGCTCCGCTGGGGAATGTTTACCAGGCAGGCACATTGAGCGGTAACCCCATCGCCATGATCGCCGGGTATACCCTCTTAAAGGAATTAAAGAATAACCCTTCCATTTATAAGGAGCTGGAAGAAAAGACCATCTATCTCCGGGATGGACTGGATAAAGTGCTGAAGGCCTGGGGGCAGCCTTATCAGATCAACCAGCTGGGATCTATGATCAGCGTGCATTTTAGCGAGCATCCCGTTACCGATTTTGCTTCGGCCTCAGCGGCAAATAATCAGCGGTTCAAGACCTTTTTCCATGCCTTGCTGAAGCGGGGCGTATATCTGCCGCCGTCTGCTTTCGAGAGCTGGTTCCTGAACAATGCGTTGCAGCAAAAAGATCTCGACGACACTATCCGGGCAGTGAAGGAAAGTCTGGAAGAGATTTAAACTCTTTTTTAATGCAACAGCAGCTCACAAGGCTTCAACCCCGTATGCTTCTTAAAGGCTGTGGAGAAATGAGAGATGGAAGAGTAGCCCAGCATGATGGATACCTCGGTAACGCTCAATCCTTTTTCGTAGAGAAGATAGCGTGCATGCTCCATGCGCTGGCTCTGGTAAAAATCGAAGATAGTGGTGCCGAACATTTCCTTGAATCCTTTCTTCAGATAGCATTCATTGATGGCGACCTTGCGGCTCAGCTCCTTAATGGTGAGGGGTTCTCCGATGTGCTGCAGAAGCACCTCTCTGGCCCGAACGATCTTTTCCCTGTCCGCTTCATTAGCCAGGAATTTACACTGGAATCCCTCCACTTCTTTTTCTCCCACCATGCATTCCAGGCTGTACAGCAGGAGCATCTGGCTTTGGGCGTTGATGAAGATATTCTCCATGCTGTCCGTGTAGCCATGGTTGAGCAGAGCCTCCAATAACAGGCGTGTCCTTCCGCAAAGGGAGAGGATCTTGGAGAAAGAGGAGGGGTGGCGGAAGTCCAGGATATCCTGGCTGAGCGTGCTTTCCGGTTTACGGGGTTTGCCGAACTGGGAGAGATGGACGGACAGGAACCGGAAACTGAGCACATCTACCGTATCTACACGCTCGGAACAACCGGGCGTTTCGCTCACTTTACAGGCATTACATTCAACACTGTCCTTGCGGCAATATACATTCCCAGCCACACAAAAACGCAATTCCAGGTAATTCTGAGAGGGGTCTTCTTTCCTGTAATGATAGATCAGCATCCCCATATCATCCAGGCTCCATTGGGGGTGACGTTCATACCGTTTGATGGCATATTGTACAGAACCAGGTATATGTCGTTCTTTTTCATCGAGTAACGACAGCTGCCCCTGCATGACAGGAGTCTTATATGCCATCATCAAAATATCAGGAGCCTGGTACATAAGCTGCAAATTTAGGTCACAAATGTCAATTAACCCGTGTTTAACCCGCGTTGTCGTAAATGGTTGCAGAAAGACCGTTTTTTTGACAAAATCATGACTGAACAAGATGTAACTTATGCACATAAAGCCCTCCGAACTTTGGGGATATTATAACCTCAAAAAACCACCAAAACCCCTTATTTTTCTTACATTTGCAGGCCTTATTAATTTATTGTTAACGACAATATTTTAGCTAAAAATATGAGTGAACAAACACAGGAAATCCTGACCCCCACAAGCAATGGATATGGCGCAGACAGTATCCAGGTTTTGGAGGGGCTGGAAGCCGTTCGCAAACGACCTGCCATGTACATCGGGGACATCGGTGTAAAAGGACTTCATCACCTGGTATATGAGGTAGTGGATAACTCCATCGACGAAGCGCTGGCCGGGTATTGTAAGAATATCACTGTTACCATCCTTGAAGACAATTCGATAAAAGTAGAGGACGACGGTCGCGGTATCCCGACGGGTATCAATACAAAAGAAAAGAAAAGCGCCCTGGAAATGGTAATGACCATTCTCCATGCCGGTGGAAAATTCGATAAGAATACCTATAAGGTGTCAGGTGGATTGCATGGTGTAGGTGTCAGCTGCGTGAACGCTCTTAGCTCCCATTTGCATGCCACTGTTTACCGGGAAGGCAAGGTCTTCGAACAGGAATATAACATCGGCATACCGCAATATGAGGTACGAGAGATCGGTGTCAGCGATAAGACGGGCACCACCATCCAGTTCTGGCCCGATGCCAGCATTTTTATTACTACTGTCTATAACAGGGACATCCTGGAAGGCCGTCTTCGTGAGCTGTCATTCCTGAACAGGGGCGTACGCATCCTCCTCAATGATCTTAGGGAGAAGGAAGAGGATGGCAGCACCTACAGCAAGACATTCTACAGCGAGGGTGGCATCACGGAATTCGTGGAAATGCTGGACAAGAATGCCGGTCGCACACCACTCATCCCCAACGTCATCTATGTGGAAGGCAGGGATGAGGACACCAACGTCGCCGTGGAGGTAGCGTTGACCTACAATGACAGCTATAGCGAACATATCTACTCCTACGTCAATAATATCAATACCATCGAAGGCGGGACCCACGTTGCCGGCTTTCGCAGGGCCCTTACCCGGGTCTTTAAGGCATATGGAGAAAAGCAAAATCTTTTTGAAAAGGCCAAGGTCGAGATCGAAGGTGACGATTTCCGTGAAGGTCTCAGCACCATCGTCTCGGTGAAGGTGCCCGAACCTCAGTTCGAAGGTCAGACAAAGACCAAGTTAGGTAACAACGAAGTCAGTGGTGTGGTCGACTCCACGGTTTCAAAGGCCCTGGATGCTTTCCTGGAAGAAAATCCCCGTGAAGCCAAGAATATTATACAAAAAGTAATTCTGGCTGCGCAGGCCCGTGCGGCAGCCAAGAAGGCCCGTGAGCTGGTGCAAAGAAAAAGTGTGCTCAGCGGCGGTGGTCTTCCCGGAAAACTGGCCGACTGTTCGGATCGTGATCCTGAGCGTTGCGAGCTTTTCCTCGTCGAAGGAGACTCGGCCGGCGGCACTGCCAAACAAGGCCGTGACCGGAGCTTCCAGGCCATCCTTCCCCTGCGCGGCAAGATCCTCAACGTGGAGAAAGCCATGGAACATAAGATCTACGAAAATGAGGAGATCCGCAATATGTATACGGCACTAGGCGTCACCGTTGGAACTGCGGAAGACCCCAAGGCGCTCAACCTTGTTAAGCTTCGCTATCACAAAGTGATCATCATGACCGATGCCGACGTCGACGGCAGCCATATCGCCACGCTTATCCTCACCTTCATCTATCGCTATATGAAAGAGCTGGTAGAGCAGGGATATGTTTATATCGCACAACCTCCTTTATATCTCGTCAAGAAAGGTAAAGAACAATCTTATGCCTGGAATGAGGAGCAGCGGAGAGGATGGGTGGAAAAACTGGGCGCGGGGAAAGAAGAGAGCGTCACCGTACAACGCTATAAAGGATTGGGAGAGATGAATGCGGATCAGCTTTGGGACACTACTATGAACCCGGATACCCGGACCTTAAAACAGGTGACCATCGAAAGCGCCGCGGAAGCCGATCGTATCTTCAGCATGCTGATGGGAGACGAAGTAGCGCCCAGAAGGGACTTCATCGAATCGCATGCGAAATACGCCAAACTGGATGTATAATTTTGGGTAAAAGCCGGAATATTTAATATTTGGTACTAATCTTGCGAGTGAATAGCAGACACTAAATCAATAAATCATGTCAACGGTAACACTTACGGCCTACAATGTAAAGACGAAAGAAAAGAATGTACCTATTCAGGACGCAGTCATCACCAAAACCGCCAAAGGAGCTTATATGGCCCAGGGACATGATGGTAAAGGCAATAAGCTGACCACCCTGCTCGGTGAAGAAAAGGCCCTGGCTGCGATCAACGCTGGTGTAGCCAAACAAGGCTGGTAAACAAGGCTTTATAGCACATTAAATATGCCGGCGACCCGCGGTCGCCGGCAATGTCTTTTTATAGCAACCATTTGAATCCTACGGTAAATCCTCCCAGTGTGCCGGAGAAGCTGCTGCCCAGGCCAAAAGAATCGGATTTGGGTTCTTCCGTCGGCCCGTCGATCGTGGTCTTATTATGTGCGCAGGTTGCATAGAACAGATTCTGAAATCCTGTTTCCAGCTGTACATGAGGACTGATGGCGTAGGCAATCCCGGGATAAAAACCGAGATTAAAAGTGAGCTGGAACCACTCTCCCATCTGTTGTGCATGTAAGACAGGTTGACGCCCACCAACTGGTTGTCTTTTGTGGCTAAAATTTATACGGATAAAGATTGCCTGAAAAAGCAAGTATTCATAGCCGTTGGCCTGTCTTTCACAAACAATTATCAATTGTATTAAACATTACTTAAAAAAGGATTAAACAATCCTTAAAGTCGATATCCCGTGCAGCGAAGCGTGACACGCTCTGAAAATGTCATATCCTGTCCGCGCCGAAATAGTTATGCAGGGCTTTGGGTAGTGCAATATGATCCACTGCCTGGTGGTTTTCCAGCAGACAAGCTACGATACGAGGCAGGGCAAGGGAACTGCCATTCAGGGAATGCACCAGCTGAGTCTTTCCTCCACCATCCTTAAAACGGATCTTCATCCTGTTGGTCTGGAATGCTTCGAAATTGCTCACCGAGCTGACCTCCAGCCATTTTTCCTGGGCGGCGCTGTATACTTCGAAGTCGTAGGTCATGGCGGAAGTAAAACCCATATCGCCTCCGCAAAGCCGCAGAATGCGATAAGGCAGCTCGAGGGATTGTAATAATTTTTCAACGTGCGCCACCATCTCTTCCAGCGTCTCATAACTTTTTTCCGGATGCACCAGCTGTACTATTTCCACCTTATCGAACTGGTGCAGCCTGTTGAGACCGCGGACGTCCTTTCCATAGCTGCCTGCTTCGCGGCGGAAGCAAGGTGTATAGGCTGTCATCTTCAGCGGCAGCTGTGTCTCTTTCAATATTTCATCCCGGAAAATATTCGTCACGGGAACCTCTGCCGTTGGGATCAGGTAGAGATTATCTTCTCCCACATAATACATCTGGCCTTCCTTATCCGGCAGCTGTCCTGTACCACGCGCCGAAGCTTCATTCACCATAATAGGGGGTTGATACTCCGTATAGCCTGCGGCGGTATTGTAGTCTAAAAAGTATTGAATAAGGGCCCTTTGCAATTTCGCGCCCTTGTTGATATAGACAGGGAAGCCACTTCCTGTTATCTTGTTACCCAGCTCGAAATCGATGAGGTCGTACTTTTTTGCAAGGTCCCAATGCGGTTGTGCGCCGGCGGGTAATGTCGCTTTTGCGCCGCCTTCCCGGATGGTGACGTTGTCGGCAGGTGTCTTCCCCCGCGGAACAGCTGCAGCCGGAAGATTAGGCAGGCGTATCAGTGTGGTATTCAATTCGTCTTCCACGGCCGTCAATCGTTCGGCAATAGGGGACAGCGTGGTTTTCAACGTAGCCACTTCCTGTTTTTTTGCTTCCGCTTCCTGTTTTTGTCCTTTGGACATGAGCTGCCCGATCTCTTTTGAAAATGCATTTATTTTGGATTGCGTCGTGTCTGATTCCAGCTGTAGCTTTTTGCGCTGATCGTCCAATTGTATGATCGTATCTACCAGGTCTGTTTCCGGGAAATTCCTCACGCCTAACCTTTCCTTAACAAATTCCGGGTTCTGACGAATAACTGCCAACTGTAACATCTTCTGAAAATTTTGGTAAAGATAGTATTGTAAATGTCCGGAAAAAGGCTATACGAAAAATAAAGCCTTTTTCCGGAAACCTCTAATAATTGTCCTTTGGACGACGAACCTTTGGTTCGTCCAAAAAGCGTAATTTTATCTGAACTCACTACAAAACCCTCTTATATGCTAGACCAATCCATGATCACTACCAGCACCGAGCTTGATGGCTATCGTGTTACACGCAACCTGGGTGTAGTGCGAGGCATTACCGTCCGAAGCCGCAGCGTTCTCGGTAATATCGCCGGCGGCCTGCAGACTCTTTTCGGCGGACAAATATCCATTTATGTGGACCTTTGTGAAAAGACGCGGGAAGAAGCTTTTCAATACATGATGCAACATGCCGCCGAGCGTGGCGCCAATGCCATTATCAATATGCGTTATGACGCCAATGAAGTAATGAATGGCGTGACGGAAGTCCTGGCTTATGGGACGGCTGTGACGGTAGAGAAGATATAGGTGGTATCCGGGATACGGCCGGAGGGATAATGTTTCGTGTACAGCACACCGTTAACCGCATCCAACCATAGGTTGAACATGCGGATGCCGCCTGGATTTACCATGAACAGATAGCCGGCAGAAGTGCTATATTTGCACCATGCAACAAGCGCAAGATGATCTGCAGACGCGGTGGTGGAACCTGGAGGCAAAGCTCGTGGAAAGGTTCGGGAAAAAGCCCGATATGGAGGCCATTTTATTCCTCATCGGTATCCAGGAGTTTGGAGAGCTCCGAAAGAAATTTTCGAAAGAGCAAAAACAGGATCTCATGCATATCGCTGTATGTTCATTATTCCGGCAAAGCGGATATTATGAATTGGAGAGAGTGGATGAGGATGGCTGGCCTCACTTCCGGCAGTTGAAAGCCCTTCCCGTCATGACGATGCCCGAGCAGGAGAATTTCATGAAAGACCATATATTGCTATACTTTGAGAATGCCGGTTTGTAAAAATCCCCGTCTTACCGGGCTGTTTGCCCTCCTTTTCTTCGCTGCCTGTAATCCCAGGCTGGCCAGCGGTTTGCGAAAACACGACCTGCACAGGGATGTAGAGATGGTCACCACCCGGGGCGTCATTGTCCTCCGCCTGTCGGATTCCACACCGCTGCACCGCGATAATTTCCTGCTCCTGGTAAAAAAGGGTTATTACGACAGTGTCTTATTTCACCGGGTCATTCAACGTTTTATGATACAGGCAGGGGATCCGGGCAGCCGGCATGCGGGGTCCGATACTCCCCTGGGAGATGGGGGGCCTACGTATACCATCCCTGCTGAATTCCGTCCCAGCCTTTTTCATAAGAAAGGGGCGCTGGCCGCTGCCAGGGAAGGGGATGATGTCAATCCTCAAATGGCCAGCAGCGGCAGTCAGTTCTACATTGTTCAGGGAAAGATGTTCACAGCGGAAGGGCTGGATTCGGTGGAGACTTTCCGGCTGAAAGGCAGAAAGATCCCCGCAGGTCAGCGGGAGGTTTATCAGCGCATAGGAGGCGCCCCTCATCTCGATCAGCATTATACGGTTTTTGGAGAAGTCATCAGGGGTATGGAAGTAGTGGATTCCATTGCTGCCATGCGTACCAGCGGACGGCCGTATGACAGACCCTTACAAGATGTTCGTATATTGAAAATGAGGCTGATAAGCAGAAAATAACCCCGTCTGTACCATTCTTTTTTTGTTTGATCCCTTTTTCCAATATTTGCATCACAAAATATATTCACCATGAATTTCCCCGAGAATTTACGCTATACGAAAGACCATGAATGGATACGCCTGGAGAATGGTAATACAGCCGTCATCGGTATTACGGAGTTTGCTCAAAAGGAATTGGGAGACATCGTGTACGTGGAGATCGAGACGGTGGGTAAGGCTCTGGCAGCCGAGACGGTTTTCGGGACGGTAGAGGCTGTTAAGACAGTGTCCGACCTGTACCTGCCCGTCGCAGGCACCATTACAGAGGTGAACCCCGCGCTGACAGGTGCACCTGAGCTGGTAAACTCTGATCCATATGGAGAAGGATGGATGATCAAAATGACGGTAAAAGAGCCGGCAGACCTGGATAAGCTGATGGATGCCGCGGCTTACGCCAACATCGTGCATTGACCGTTATTTTCCTTACATTAGAGTATCCATCTATATTATAAACTTTGGGAATACCTACTACCTATAATACAGAGCAGGAATTAGTGCTGGCCTTGAAACGACGGGATAACCAGGCTTTCAGTACTCTATACGACAATTATGCAGGTGCTCTCTATAGCATTATAAAACAGATTGTTACCGATAATGCCGAACTGGCCAGCGACGTGTTGCAGGAGGTGTTTATCAATATCTACAGGAAGATCGATACGTATGATCAGACGAAGGGCCGCCTGTTCACCTGGATGCTGAATATTGCGAGGAATGCCTCTATCGACATGCTGCGATCCAAAGGTTATCAGAATTCTCAAAAAAACCAGGAGCTCCCGGATAACGTATATAAGAGTACGGGCAACCAGTCAATCCAGCTCAACGTGGACAATATTGGGCTTAAAAAGGTGCTGGAAAAGCTGAAACCTGAACACCGAATATTGGTAGAACTTGCTTATTTTAAAGGTTTTACACATGAAGAAATAGCGGAAATGATGAGTATTCCGCTTGGGACCGTAAAGACCAGGATCAGGAACGCGTTGTTACAACTAAGAGAATACTTACAGTAAATTGAATATACAAGAGTACATAGAAAGCGGCATTATCGAGACCTATGTCCTGGGTCTTGCCAGCCCATCGGAAAGCGCTGAATTCGAGCGATTATGCACTCAGTACCCTGAATTAGTAGCAGCTCGCAGAAAATTTGAAGAAGGGCTTGAAAAGCATGCGTCGACCCACGCTGTGCAACCTCCTGTCGGGGTTAAGGTAAAGGTTTTGGAAGCAATCGGGGACACCGCAACCGGTGATACCCCCCAAAATGTTTCTTTAAATCCACCTAAAATAGTCACCATGCAAAATGAAAGTAAAAAGGGTTCTTCCGGCTGGCTGCGCTTTGTAGCCGCTGCTTCTGTGATATTGCTCATCGGGCTGGCCTGGTTCAGCTATCAGTTCTACAATGAGAACTCAGAGCTGCAGAGATCCAATACTGCCCTCAGAGATAAGTTGAGCTCCTCCGACAGCACCTTGCACAAGATCCTGGACGAAACAGTAAAAAATCCCAATACTACTGTCGTCAACATGGTCGGGACCAAAGTCGCGCCCAAATCCTCTGCCAACATTTATTGGGACTCGGCCAACTCCAATGTATACCTGGTCGTAAAGAACATGCCCAAACTGCCCAATGACAAGCAATACCAGCTCTGGGCCATCATCGACGGTAAAAGCAGCCCCAAGGATCTGGGTGTCTTTGACGCCACCGATGATAAGGTGATCCTGAAGATGAACAATACCCAGAAAGCACAGGCCTTTGCCATCACCATTGAAAAAAAAGGTGGAAATCCTACTCCCACGCTGGATAGCATGCAGGCGATGGGAAAGACCCTGCAGACGCAATAATTTACCGGATAGCGTGCGGGAAAAAAGCTCTACACTGATAGAGAAAAAAATTTCGCAACCGGATTTCGCAACCGGTAGCAAAAAATAACGAAAAGAGATCAGTCAAAATTTTTATGTTTGGCGGTCTCTTTTTATTTTAGTGCCCATCGCTACATGAAGCAACTGCTAAAAAAATATCTGGGAAATATTTACGTTCCTATCGCCTGGACGCTGTTCGTCACCTTTCTTCTCTGTATTCCAGGCACCATGCTGCCCAGCGAGTCCCATTTCGCTATTCCTAATTTTGATAAACTGGTACATATCTGCTTATTTGGCGGATTTGTGTTATCCTGGAATATCTATCTCAGCAAACGCAGTACTTCTCCTTCCCGGCTCTTGTGCTGGTACTTTATCGTGTTTATAGTGGGTAATGCATTCGGCATCGGGATGGAGTTCATGCAGAAGTATTACATCCCTTTCAGGGATTTTGATACGGAGGATATTATTGCCGATATGATCGGGGCAGGGTTGGCGTATGGCGTTTCGAATATCTGGTTTGTGAAATAGGTTTTCGTCTATATATGATTGGGAGTTTTTTCCGAGCCTGACGGCTCGGGGTCCGGCAGTAAACTGCCGGAGTTTGGTTAGAGGCTAAACAGAACTTCGCAGTGCTCGGTCATGCTTACGCGCGCCCTCGCTGTGCTCGGGCTTGCCAAAAAATAAACCCCTGTAGAAACAGGGGTCGTAACCAAAACTAACTGCTTATGAGAAAATTGACTGCTTTATGTGAGTCAAATAGAAAAGACTAATTTATAAACTATATAACGCAAAACAGGTGCCAATATTACTACAACCTTTC
>Ga0105240_10000369_pt1 | contig 84513 bp, 70 predicted proteins | sample KBSC54metaG_FD_80426 | JGI IMG/M metagenome (GOLD analysis project Ga0105240, IMG submission 80426) | Corn rhizosphere microbial communities from Kellogg Biological Station, Michigan, USA - KBS C5-4 metaG | ecosystem: Host-associated > Plants > Roots > Rhizosphere > Soil | place: Michigan, USA...
CCCGGGCGATCGCCACGCGTTGCTGCTCGCCGCCGGACAGCTGATCGGGGAAGGCGCCCTGGCGATCGCCCAGGCCCACGGCCCCCAGCAGCTCGCGCGCGCGCGCCCGGTCGGCGCCGGCGGCGGCGCGTCCCAGCTCCAGCGGCAGGCGGACGTTCTCCTCGACCGTCAGGGTGGGAATCAGGTTGAAGAACTGAAACACGAAGCCGATGTGCCGCCGCCGGAAGAGCGAGCGGTCGCGCTCGCCCAGCGCCGACACCTCGACGTCGTTGATCGAGATGCGGCCGCTCGACGGTCGATCGATCCCCGCGACCAGGTTCAACAGCGTCGACTTCCCCGAGCCGCTGCGACCGACCAGCGCCACCAGCTCGCCGGCCTCGATGGTCAGGGAGGCGCCGCGCAGGACGTCGCGCCGCTTCCCTGGTTCATCGAAAGATTTTACGAGCTCGGAGACCGCCAGCGCCGTCATCCGCGCAAGACTGACACGGGCGCGCGCCGGAAGCCGGGCGCTACTGGCTGACGATCTTCAGCATCACGATGCCGTGCGAGGGGACGCTGGTGGCCGTGTACATGTCGGTGAACGGTCCCAGATCCTTCTGCGCGTAGAGATCGCGCACCGTCGCCGAACCGGCGGGTAGGCCGATCTGAGTCCAGGTGACGGCGATCGACGCCGCCGCGCCGGAACGGTTGAACAGCGCGACCGCCCGGACGTTCGTTCCCGACATCTGCTTCGACCAGACCTGCAGGTTGGAGCCCGGCGTCGCGACCAGCGTGGCCTGCTTGCCGAGGGGATCCTGATTGACGGCGATGACGTCCGGGTTCGTGAGGATGGCCTTCGTGGTGGCGTTCATCGATCGGATGTCGTTGCCGGCGATCAGCGGCGCCGCCAGGATGGCCCACATGCCGAAGTGCGAGCGGTCCTCGTCCGTCGTCATGCCCCGGCCGACCTCGAGCATGTCGGGGTCGTTCCAGTGGCCAGGACCCGCGTACTGGGCCAGCGGCTTGTCGGTGTCGATCAGGCCCGTGAACGAGCTCCAGCTGGCGTTGATGTCGAAGCCGATGCGCCACATGTTGCAGACCTTCAGCTCGTCGACCGAGCAGTTCGGCGGCACGCACGAGCCGGCACCGTAGACCGGGTTGATGCTGTAGAAGATCGGGCGACCGGTGGCGACCAGCGCGTCGTGCATCGTCGCGAAGGCGGTCAACGGTCCCCTGCAGTCGTCGTATTTCAGGTAGTCGACGCCCCAGGACGCGAACGACTTCGCGTCCTGCATCTGGTGATCGGCGCCGCCCGTCTTTCCGGCGCACGTGGTGGCGTACGGGGTCTCGTAGATCCCCAGCTTCAGCCCTTTGCCGTGCACGTAGGTGGCCAGCGCGGGAATTCCGTCGGGGAACTTCGACGTGTCCCACTGCAGGTTTCCGCTGGAGTCGCGGCCGCTCATCCAGCAGTCGTCGATGTTCACGTACTGGTAGCCGACGGCGGCCATCCCGCTGGAGACCATGGCGTCGGCGATTCCCTTGATCAGGGATTCGCTGGGGCTGCACCCGAAGGTGTTCCACGAGTTCCAGCCCATGGGAGGCGTCCCCCCCAGGATCATCGAGCCGCCGGAGCCGGTGGCGCCGCCGGAGCCGCCGGGCATGCCGGCGCTTCCCCCCGTGCCGATCGTCACATGGCCGCCGGCCCCGCCGGTCGCCGTCCCCGCGCCCCCGCGTCCCCCGGAGCCGGGCGCGCCCGCGCCGCCGCCGGAGCCGCCCGTCGGCACGGCGCCGCCCGTTCCGCCGCCGCTCTGACCACCGGAGGCCGCCTTCCCACCCGAGCCGGGGCTGCCACCGCTGCTCGATTGCCCGCCGCTTCCCACGACGCCGCCGCTTCCGGTGCTGCCACCCGTGGCCACTCGTCCGCCCGTGCCCACGGCACCGCCGCTGCTGGAAGAGGTGCCCCCCGAGCCCGGCGAGGTCGTTCCCCCGGAGGCTGACGCACCACCGCTGCCATCACCCTGTCCTTGCGAGCCTGACGAGCACGCCGCCAGCGCGGTGAAGGCGGCCAGGGCGACGTGGAGCGTGAGCTTTCGTCCCGTGCCCGCGCGTTCCACCCGCGGAGCCCGGTCGGGACCAGTGCGTCGTGGATGAGAGAGCCCCTGAGCTGTTGGCGCAGATGTCATGTGAAGATCGTCTGTCCGACGCCAGGCCGAGTTGTGAGCATTTCTGAGCGGGGCCGCCAGAATTCGGCATTTGGCGGTGCTCCTCCGGCGCGCTCCTGACGAATGACGCCGGGGCCGCGGCCCACCGCCGGCGTTGCCGCGGTGCGCGGCCTTCTTCTATCAAGGGCTCCAGGCGCCCGTGGAGACATCCAGCTTCCAGCTGGTCGCGCAGGTCGTGGAGACCGTGGTGCCGTTGATGGTGAGCGGCAGCCAGATGTAACGGGAGTCGGTCAGATTGTTCGAGTTCCAGCGGTCCGCCAGCAGAACGTACGTGGTGGCGCTGCTGCCCATCACGGGCAGGATGAACGCGGTCTGCGAGTTGCACGTGTTGGTGCCGGAGGGCGCGAAGCTCTTCCAGCTGGCCCACGGCCCCGCCATCGACGATGCGGTGGTGTACTGGTTGTCGTTGGTGGACCAGCCGGTCAGGTGCGAGCCGAAGAGGAAGTACGTGCCGCCGATCTTGGTCACCGCGGGCGATTCATACTGCGACACCGTGGCCACCAGCGACGAGACGGTCAGATAGTCGTCGGACAGCCGATAGATCTGCAGCTTGGTGTTGGTGCGGTCCTCGCTGATGAAGTACCCGGTCATCCCGTCCTGAAACAGGGTGTCGTCGAGGCTGTCGTGGCCGAGCGGCTTCACGCTTCCCTGATAGGTGTACGAGCCACACACCGTGCTGCTGGTCGCCACGCCCGCCTTGCGATCCGAGTAACTCGAGCTGTCGACGTGCATGTACATGACGAACTGGGACGTGCCGCTGTTGTAGATGACGTGGGGGCGCTCGATGACCCGGTTCGGACCGAGATCCCCGCTGGCCTGTCGGGTCAGCACGTTGGCGACGAAGGTCCAGTTCTTCAGGTCGCTGGACGAGTAGCACTTGATGTTCTGGAAGGCCGAGCCGTTGGTCTTGTCCTCGCCCAGCCAGTAGTACTTGCCGTCGACCTGGATGATGCCCTCGCCGTGGGCCTGGATCACGTTGCCCTGGGTGTCGTTCCACACCGACCCCGGGGTGATGGTCACGGTGACGTCGGTCCCGGTGGTCGCGCCGCCGGCGCCGCCGCCGCCGGGCTTGCTGCCGCCGGTTCCAGCGACGGTGCCGCCAGTCCCGCTCGCTCCGGCCTTGCCGCCGCCGGTCCCGGCGCCGCCGCTGCCGGTGCTCGCCCGGCCGGCGCCGCCGCCGCTCGCTTTGCTGCCGCCAGTCCCCACGGTCGCTCCGCCGCTGGCCGCTGGGCTGCCCCCGCTGGCCGCTGGGCTGCCTCCGCTGCCCGGTCTTCCCCCCGTGGCCACGCCCCCCGTGGACACCGTGCCGCCCGAGGCGCCGCCTGACATGGTCCGACCGCCGGTGGCCCCGGTCATACCGCCCGTCGCGACCGAGTTCCCCCCCGACCCTCCGCTGGCGACGCCGCCCGACCCGACCGCCGTGCCGCCGGTCCCGCTGTCGGTGCTGGCATCCTGCGCGCCGCAGCCGAGGCCGGCCGTGGCAACCAAAAGCACGACCGCAGCGCAACGAAGGTTCGGAAGTCGCGTCATTCGGTCTCTCCGCGCATCCCGCAAGTCTACCCCGTCGACGACCGTGGCCCTTCGGGGCCCGGTGCTTCATGACGCCGTGCTTCGGTTCGCTGGTGCCGGCGTCCTCCTCGAACCAGTCAGGCGCTCAGGGGCCGGGAAAACGCTGCTCGATCTCCGCCAGCACCTGGGCCGTCTCGTTGACCACCCGCTGCGAGATCATCGGTTGCGTGGCGATGTACCCCAGCGCGCGTATCGTGGTCGGGGTCGTGGCGGAGCTGCCACCGGCGATCGAGAGATTGAACGTCGATGTATAGCGGCCGGTCAGCGCCAGCGGATCGATCGCCGCGCCGCTCGCGCGGGTGCTCATCAGCACCGTCGCCACGTGACAGGCGGCGCAGGGCACCGTGTCGGCCGTGCTGGTCAGGGGATTGTCCACGGCGGCCAGCGCCGTCAGATAGTCGCGCTTCGCGGAGGCATCCGCGTTGGTGAACATCGTCTGGGAGAGCGCGCCTGCCAGCCCCACCGGCGTGTCGGTGCTCGGGGTCACCTGGTACCCCGGCGAGCCAGTGAAGGTGACCGTCTCGGAGCTGCCGGTCGAGCCGGCGATGGTGATGTCTACGAAGGCGTCGCCCTTCTTCTCGATGCCGCGAAGGGTCCAGACCACGGCCGAGGCGTTGAGGTTCCGTGCGTTCATCGTCAGCCGCAACAGCCGCGCCTCGCCGCCGTAGCGCTTCACCAGCTCGCGCACCTTTGCCGCATAGGCGTCGCGGTTGGGCCCGGTCAGCGCGGCGCTCACGCGCAGGACGTCGTCGACCGGTGTGTTCAGCGAGGCCAGCGCGCGCAGCGCCCCGAGTGTTGCCGCCAGCTCGTCCTTGTGGATCACGTAGAACGCGTGAAAACCCATGTCGTCTGCGTTTCCCTGCGTCGAGACGGGCTGGAACACCAGGCGCAGCACGGCATCCTCGGTCTCCGAGCACGGGCCCGGCAGATGGCGATCGCACAGATCGAAGCGGACGGCGACCAGGTGCAGGTGGTCATAGGCCGTGTCGAGGGTGGGCAAAGGCTTGCCGCTGACGGCGTCGGTCACCACGCGGTCGTAGAGCGCCCGAGGAAGGAACGGGCTGCCGTCGTCGGCCAGGTCCGTGCCAGTCAGCAGAACGGGCGCGGCGCCGGGCGGCGGAAGCGGCGCCAGGATCGTCACGTCATTCAAACCCAGGACTGGCAGCGCCCCCCCGCCGCCAGCGCCGCCCGCCCCGGCGCCACCGCCGGAGCCGCTCGTACCCGCGGCGGCGCCAGCTCCGCCGGATGCCGTCGCTCCGCCGGATGCCGTCGCGCCGCCGGACGCCGTCGAGGCGGCGCCGCCCGTCGCGCCGGTCCCGGCGACTCCCCCGGCGCCGCCCGAACCAACCGGAGCGCCCGCTGCGCCACCCGTCTGGCTGCCCCCCGTCGCGCTTCCGCCGCCGCTTCCGACCGCACCGCCGCTCGACCCGCCTCCACTGGCGCCACCCGTCCCCAGCGCGCCCCCACTGCCATGGCCACCCGAACCGGTCTGGTCACGCCCGTTCGGGTGGTTCGAGCAGCCCAGGGCGAAAGCGAACGCGGCCACGACGAGAGCTGGCTGAGTCTTCATTGAGGCCCCCGCTCGAGATCATCCAACGTTCGCGGGCTGCCGGCAACCTCCGTTCAAATTTCGCTCCGGAACGGATTACGAACGTGGGGCGCGAAGAAAAGGCTCGCCGCCGGCCCGCGCCTGGCCGACCGTCGCCCTGACCTCCCGGGCAACGGTCGCCCGGCGCGCTTCATTTATTTGCCGGCGGACCCGGGGATGGGCGCGCCCGTGTACTGATTGAATCGCAGCGGCACGGACTGCGGAGAGGTGGTCAGGTCCAGCGCGGCGCGCGGGCCGACCGCCTTCCACCACATGGGCAGCGACTTGAAGCAGAAGACCTCGTCGAAGTCCATCGCCACCGAGCCCTTGTCCATTGGCTCGGTGCCCAGGCGGTCCTTGAACCACTTCATCCAGGCCGTCGAGGCCTGCTCCGGCGAGCAGATGTTCGCGCCGTTCGGATCGGGCTTGCCGTTTTCGCCGCACAGCTTGAACCCCGGAGGCGCGCTCTGCGCGAACGAGGGGAGCAGGAAGGACGGCATCTTGTGCTGGCCGACGTTCCACTCGGCCGTGCTGTGGCAGCTCATGCAGGACGAGTCGGGCTCGTTCTTCTCGACCTTGCCGTTGACGGCGATGTCGTTGCGGGCGCCGTCGTTCGGGCCGGAGAGGCGGCCGCCCCAGCCCAGCGTCTCGGTCGAGTACTTGGGCGCCTTGGGGTTGTTCCAGTTCTCCACCAGCGGCTGCCCCGGCTTGGTGGCCTGCGCGTCGTTGCCCCACTGCGCGCCGAGCGGGATCATCTTCGCCCACACGTCGCCCGGCACGCTGCTGTCATAGACCAGCGTCATGAACACCCACCCGGTCTGCGGCGCCGACTTCGAGTCCTTCACGATGATGTCGAACTGGGCCACGTAGCCCGGCCACACCTGTGTCGGCACGGAGGGGTCCGAGGTGGGATTGATGTACACCGGCCACTCCTGGGCGCCCTTCATGGCGTCCCACCAGTTCCGGGGCTGGTTCCGATCCGTCGAGGTGAAGACGGCCGCCTTGACGATGACCGAGCCCTCTTCGAACTGGGCGTTGCCGGTCTGAATGTTCGGGTTCATCGCCGTCTGACCCCACAGCTTGTACAGCGAGTAGGCGGCCCGCTCGTCGTAGTAGGTCAGCACGTGCGTCGAGAACGTGGCCCGCAGGCCGGTGTCAGGGAAGATCCCTGGCCCGAACTCACCCGCGGGGTAGGTGCCGTGGATCGACTCGCGCAGGCTGCCCAGCCACGGCTCGTTGTACCAGCGCGCCTTGGCGGCGTCCCACGTGTCGTAATGCATGATCAGGTCCTTCGCGTTCTGCGCCACGTAATCTCGCAGCGCGGCGGCGTACGCGGGCGCGTTGGCCACCGTGATCTTCTCGCCGTGAATGGCGGCGCTCCACGGTGGATTGGCCAGCGGCGGCATCGCCGTCTTGGGCCAGGCCGCGTTCAACTTGAACAGCGGGCCGCTGTAGACGCTCTTGGGCGGCACCAGCCCATTGTTGTCGGCGAAGGGCGAGGGGCCTGACCCCTCGAGGCCGACGAAGGCCGGTCGATGCGCCGTCTGCGCGCCCGCCGGCGGGGCGAGCAACAGCAAGACCGGGAGCGCGACCATTCTCGTGGCATTCCGCAGAATCCGAACCTGTCCACCCATGATGCAAGTCCTCACTGTGAAGGGGTTGCAAACACACCGCACGCAGCCGGGCCCGCCCCGAGAAAATAGTCCCCCCTGACAGTGCTGCATCACGGAGGACAGCCCACGTCGGCGCGACGAGGTTAACGCTGGTCGTTTGGCGCGGTCAAGCGCCGGTCCGCCGACCAGCTCGTCGATCGGTTCATTGGGTTTGCGTCTCTTGTTGCGTCCGTCACCTCGCGTTCATTCCCGCTGCTCGGGGAGGCAGGCCTGGTCAAAAACGGACAACGGCGCATTGGGGAAGGATTCGCAGGAGCGACGTTGAGAGTGCGATGCGACGTTCTGCTCACAGCGACACTCGGGCCCGGGTGCGCGGTGCGAGACCAAACGGGAGGGAGGTGACGTCGATGAAGATCAAGACCAACGTGAAGGCCGGATTGCGGAAGGCTCGTTAGTTCATGGGGCACCGAGGGCTGAGCTGACCAACGGCTCAGCCCTCGGGGCTTTTGGCGCTTCATCAAAGATCACCCGGACCACGCAAGCCCAGACCACGAGCTCACGGATGGCCTATCCATTTCAACGCACGCTCCGCTCGCTGAACGGCACCGAATCCGGAATCCGCGTCGTGCTGATGACCTTCAGCGTGGTTGCGCTGTGTGGACTGGCGGGCTGGGCGCTGAAGGCTCGTATCCCCGTCCTGAAGGTCAGCTCGCTGGGCCGGATCGAGCCGCACAACGCGGTCCATCGCCTGGAGCCGCCGGAGTCGGGGAAGGTGATCCGCTCGAACCTGACGCTGGACCGCGAGGTGGCCGAGGGCGAGCTGCTGGTCGAGTTCGACGCCGAGGCGCAGCGACTGGAGCTGCAGCAGAGCGAGAGCAACCTGTCCACGCTGGCGCGTGACCTGTCGTCGCTGGGCGAGCTCATCATTCAGAAGAAGCGAGAGCTGGACGAGAGCGTGCTGGCCGACGAGGCGGCCCTGCGCGAGGCGGAGGCGCGCAGCCGGGAGATCGCGCCCAAGTTCCTGCTGGCGCAGCAGCGCCAGCGCCGCGTGGAGGAGAGCGCCCCGGGCGCCATCTCGGCGCTGGAGAAGCTGGAGCGGAAGACGGAGTCGGACGAGCTGTCGCGTGCCACCGAGACGCAACCGATCGCGCTGCAGCGCCTGCAGCGCGATCAGGTGGTGCGCCGCACCGGGCTGGCGGGCCAGCTGCTTCAGCTGAAGCGTGACCAGCACAGGCTGGAGGGCGAGGCCGAGCGGATCAAGATCAACATCGCCAAGCTGAAGTACGACATCACGCGCCGGCAGGTGCGCGCCCCGGTCGCCGGCCAGCTGGTCGACGTGGTCGAGCTGGCGGCCGGCGACTACATCACGCAAGGGCAACGGCTGGGGACCATCCTGGCCAAGGGGCCGCTGCGGGTGCGGGCCCGCTTCGCGAAGGAGACGGTGGGGATCATCAGACCAGGTCAGCCGGCGTTGCTGAAGCTGGACGGGTACCCGTGGAGCGTCTACGGCACGGTGCGCGCGCGGGTGACCAGCGTGGGCACCGAGCCCACCATCCTGCCGACGGCCGAGGCTGTGCCGGGCACGGTGCGGGTCGAGCTGGACGTCGAGGCCCCCGACGATGCGCGCATCCGGCTGCAGCACGGGATGACCGCCACGGTCGAGGTCGAGGTGGCGCGCGTCTCGCCCGTGGTGCTGCTGCTGCGGGCGATCGGCGAGTGGAGCTATCCGGGAACCGGGGCGACGGGGCCGGGCAGTCCCGACCAGCCGGCACCCCCGGCGGGTAGCGGAACGAACGAAGGAGGGCTCGCCCTTGGCGCCGCCCACTAGCCCGACGCGCCTGCGGAAGCGGGCCCCGTTCATCCCCGAGGTCGTGCAGACCTCTGCCACCGACTGCGGGCCGGCGGCCATGAAGAGCGTGCTGGCCGGGATGGGGCTGCGCATCGAGTACCGGCGGCTGCGCGAGGCGTGCCAGACCGACGTCGACGGCAGCTCGATCGACAAGCTGGAGGAGCTGGCGGTCCAGCTGGGCGCCGACGCCGAGCAGATGATGCTGCCCGTCGACCACGTCTTCCTGCAGGAGTCGGGGGCGCTGCCGGCGATCATCGTGTCGCTGACCCCGGGCGGCAGGCCGCACTTCCTGGTGATCTGGAGGCGGGTCGGACCGTTCGTACAGGTGATGGATCCCGCCACGGGGCGCCACTGGAGCACCGTCACGGCGTTGCGAGCTCGCCTGCTGGTGCACACCACGCCCGTGCCGGCGGAGGCGTGGCGCGCCTGGGCGGGGACGGAGCAGGCGACGCTGGCGTTGCGCCATCGCCTTCGCGAGCTGGGCGTGCCCGACGCCCAGGGGTTGCTGGACGCAGCCTGCGCCGACCCGGGCTGGCGTTCCCTGGCGACGCTCGACGCCGCCACGCGCGCCGTCGCGGCGGTGGTGCAGGGGGGCGGGGTCCGTCGCGGCCGAGCCGCCGGCGCGCTGGTGCGCTCCATGATCGATCGGCAGCGCGCCGGCGCGGTCGCCATCCCCGACATCTACTGGTCGGTGCGAGAGCTGCCCGCGCAGGCTCCCGCCGTGAATCCGGGGGACGACGCCGATCTGCCCGCCGAGCAGGTCCTGCTTAAGGGGGCCGTGCTGCTGCGCTTCGCCGGCTGGCGCGACGGGATGGCGCCCCAGCTGGTCAGCGCGGAGGGGCGGGCCCGCGACCTCGGCAAGCTGTCGCCGGATCTGGCCAGCGCCCTGGCGGCGCCCGACGTGCAACCGGGCCGCGCGCTGCGAAACCTGCTGAAGGCGGACCCGGTCGACGTGCCGCTGCTGGTCCTGTGCGGCCTGGTGCTGGCCACCGCGGGAAGGGTGACGCAGGCCTTGATGTTGCGGGCGGTGCTGGAGCTGGGGCGCGATCTGGTCACCGTCAAGCAACGCGTGCTGGGAATGCTGCTGATGGCGGCCTTCGCGCTGGTGCTGGCCCTCATCCAGCTGCCGATCTCCGTCGGGCTGCTGGGCATCGGCCGCCGGCTGGAGATCCGGCTGCGCAAGGCCTACCTCGAGAGCCTGCCCAAGATCGAGGACCGCTATTTCCAGAGCCGGCTGGCCTCGGACATGGCCTCGCGCTGCCACGCCATCCAGGGCATGCGCACGTTGCCGACGGTGGTGGCCCAGTTCGTGACCACCTCGCTGGAAGCGCTGGCGACCGCGGGCGCGCTGATCTGGGCGGCGCCCGCCCAGTGGCCGATCACCGTGGCGCTGCTGGCCGTGACGCTGCTGCTGCCCTTCGTCGCGCAGCTGTTCTTCTTCGAGCGGGACATGCGCGTCCAGACCCACACCGGGGCGCTGACCGTCTTCATCCTGGACGCGCTGCTCGGCCTGTCGGCGATCCGCATTCACGGCGCCGAGCGCTCGCTGCGGCGCGGGCAGGAGTCGCTGCTGGTCGAATGGACCCGTGCGCGCCATGCGCTGCAGAAGCTGTCGGTCGCCTTCGAGGGGTTGCTGGCCACCAGCGGTTACGGGCTGGTCGTGCTGCTGGTGTTCTCGTACCTGAAGGGCAACAGCAAGGCGTCGCTGGTGCTGCTGCTGGTGTTCTGGGCGCTGCGCTTCCCGGCGATCGGCCAGCGCTTGCTGGTGCTGACGCGCGCCTATCCCAGCATGATGAACCGGGTTCGCCGCCTGCTGGAGATGCTGGAGAACGCCGAGGCGGAGACGGCGCCTGGAGCGAGGCACGCGGCGGCGACGCCCGAGGGGACTGCACCCGTGGCTTCCGGCGACTCCGGCAACGGCGAGGTTCTCCTGGGCGACCCGCCCCGCGGCGTCGCCGTCACGCTGGAAGGCGTGCAGGTCAAGGGCGGTGGCAACGTCCTCCTCAACAAGGTCAGCGTCCAGATCGACGCGGGCGAGCACGTGGCCATCGTCGGCCCCTCCGGCGCCGGAAAGTCGACGCTGGTCGGCCTGCTGCTGGGGTGGCTGCGTCCGGCGAAGGGCGTGGTGAAGGTCGACGGGCGACCGCTGGATCAGCAGGCGCTGGAGCAGCTGCGTCGCGCGACCGCCTGGGTCGACCCGGCGATCCAGCTGTGGAACCAGAGTCTGCTCGACAACCTGCGCTACGGAAACGATTCGTCGCGGACGTGGTCGCTGGACGAGGCCCTGCGCGCCGCCGATCTGCACGACATCCTGGAGGCCTTACCGGGCGGACTGCAGACCGCGCTGGGCGAAGGCGGGGGCCTGGTGTCCGGGGGCCAGGGACAGCGCGTGCGGCTGGCGCGCGCGATGCTGCGGACGAACGTCCGCCTGGCGATCCTGGACGAGGCCTTTCGGGGGCTGGATCGCGAGCGCCGCGCCCGCCTGATGAAGGAAGCGCGCAAGCTGTGGTCGAAGACCACGCTCCTGTGCGTCAGCCATGACGTCGTGCAGACGCGCGACTTCGATCGCGTGCTGGTGATCGAGAACGGGCGCCTCGTCGAAAATGGCCCGCCGCAAGAGCTGCTGTCCAACCCCGCGTCTCGGTACGCGCAGCTGGTCCGCGCCGACGAGGAGAACCATCGCGCTCTGTGGCGCGGCGGCGCCTGGCGCAACTGGCGGCTGGCCCAGGGGCAGCTCGAGGAGCGCGCCGAGGCATGAGCGCAGATCCCGTGACACTGCTCTGGCCGCTGGAGCGGCTGGCCGGCGCGCTGGAGCTGCTGGCGGTGCGCGCCGGCTACGCGGCCCGGGGCACGGAGGCGTGCGTGCCGGATCCGACGGTCGAGCCGAGCCGGGCCTGGATGAACGCCCTGGCCGCCCGGATGGGCGTCGAGGTCGAGCCGGTGGTGCCCCAGTACCGCGAGTTGCCGCTGGTGCTCCGGCGCGCCGCGCCCGCGCTGCTGCAGGTCCGCACCGATGGGCTGCCCCGCTACCTGGTGCTGGTGGGGACGTGGCGCGGGAAGGCCCGCCTGCTGGGCCCCGACGGCACCGTGACCCTGGCCGCCGGCGCGGCGGTGGCGCGGCTGATGCGCCGGGAGCGGCAGGGCCGCGTCGCCGCCGAGGTCGAGCAGCTGCTGGCAGGCTTGCCGCCCTCGCGGGATCGCGCGCGGGTCCGCGAGAAGATGCTGTTGCAGCGGCTCGGCGATCACCAGCTGCGCACCTGCTGGATGGTGCGGCCCGCGCCGTCCGCGCGCGCCACCACCTTACTGGGCCCCGTTCCGGCGCTGCTGGTGAAGATCCTGCTGAACCACGGGCTGCTGTCCCTGCTGCTGGCCGGTTCCTTCTGGATGCTGGGTCGGGCGGCGCTGCAGGCTCATCTGGAGATGGGCTGGTTCACCGGCTGGATCGCGCTGCTGGCCTGCGCCATCCCGCTGCGGCTGCTCGAGGTCTGGTGGCAGGGCCTGTTCTCGCTGCAGCTGGGCGGGGTGCTGAAGCAGCAGCTCCTCGCCGGCATCCTGCGGCTTTCGCCGGACGAGATCCGGCTGGACGGCGCCGGACGCCACTTCGGCCGGGTCATCGAGTCCGAGGTGGTCGAGCAGCTGGCGCTGGGCGGCGGCCTGCTGGCGATCCTGTCGTTGCTGGACCTGGGGATCGCGGGGGTGATCCTGGCGCAAGGAGCGGGCGGCTGGGCCCAGGTGGTCGCGCTCTGCGCCTGGACGCTGCTGGCGCTGGTGCTGACCGGGCGCCACTACCTGGCGCAGCGGCGCTGGGCGCTGCAGCGGATCGAGGTGACGCACGAGCTGATCGAGCGGATGATCGGTCACCGCACGCGGCTGGCCCAGCTGCCGCGCGAGCGGTGGCACGCCGGCGAGGACGCCACGCTCGCCGACTACCACGAGACGTCGCGGGTGATGGACCGGCGGACCACGCAGCTGGTCGCGGCGCTGCCCGCGGGCTGGCTGGTCGTCGCCCTGCTGACGCTGGTGCCGTCGTTCGCCGACGGCCGCACGCAGGCGACGGCGCTGGCCATCTCGCTGGGGGGCACGCTGCTGGCGCTGCGCGCCTTCGACGAGATCAGCGGCTTCTTCCAGCAGCTGTCGCTGGCGGCGGCCTCGTTCGAGCAGATCCGGCATCTGCTGCAGGCTGTGCGGCGGCCCGAACAGGTGCCGGCCATCCCGCTGGAGCTGGAGACCGAGACCCTGAACGCGGGCAGCGGCACCGGCGCCACGCTGCTGGAGGGGCGCGGGCTCACCTTCCGGCACGGGGAACGGGCGCGGGCGGTGCTGGAGGGCTGCGCCCTGCGGATCGGCCGTGGTGACCGCATCCTGCTGGAGGGGCCGTCCGGTGGGGGCAAGTCGACGCTGGTCTCGTTGCTGACCGGTCTGCGCAGGCCCGACGCGGGCGTCCTGCTGCTGCGGGGCCTCGACCGCGCCTCCTTCGGCGGGATCGGCTGGCGCCGGCGGATCACGGCCGCGCCGCAGTTTCACGAGAACCACGTCCTGTCGCAGAGCTTCAGCTTCAACCTGCTGATGGGGCGCGAGTGGCCCGCGTCGGAGGAGAGCCTGGCCGAGGCCGAGGCGATCTGCAGCGAGCTGGGCCTGGACGAGCTGATCGCACGCATGCCGGGCGGCCTGTCCCAGCCCATCGGCGAGACGGGCTGGCAGCTGTCGCACGGCGAGAAGAGCCGGCTCTACATCGCGCGCACGTTGCTGCAAGGGGCCGAGCTGGTGATCCTGGACGAGAGCTTCGCGTCGCTGGATCCGGAAACCATGGGGGTGGCGGTGCGCTGCGTGTTGAAGCACGCGCCCTCCCTGATCGTCGTCTGCCACCCATGAGCACGACGGCCGGCGCGCGCTTCTTCGTTCGTCCGCTGCCGTGGGCGTTGCTGGCAGCGCTGTCGCTGCCCGGGTGCGCGCTGGCCAGCGAGGGCGCGCCGCCGTTGCCGCTGCAGCCCCCGTCGCAGTACCTGTTGCAGACGGTCGAAGCCCCGATCACCAGGCGCGTCAGCGATGACGAGGCGAAGCCCGACACGACGGCGGCGGCAGAGTCGACGGCGACGGCCGGGACGTCGCGCGCGGTACCAGCAGAGGCCGCCGCGCCCGCCTCGAATCCCGCCACCGGGCCCTGGTGGAGCGCCTTCGCCGATCCGGCCCTCGACGCGCTGATCGACGAGGCGATGCTGCACAACCACACCCTGCGCGACCTGCGGGGCCTCTATCACGAGGACATGCTGGCGCCGGCGCGGCCCAACGGTCCGTTGTGGCCGCTGCAGATCGGCATCCCGGCCGCCGTGGAGCGGGCGAACACCGTCTCGGCCCTGGGGCCCAGCAGCGGGGCGGGGGTCGTCGACAACATCGCCTCCGCCGGTGTGACCGCCAGCTACCAGGTGGATCTGTTCGGGCAGCTGGCCCTGCAGCGCAGGAGCTTCGACGATTTCACGGCCATCCAGGGCCAGTCGGCCGAGGCGGGCGCGCAGAACACGGCCGCGCAGGTCGCCCAGGTCTGGTTCGAGATCCTGGCCCAGCGCGCGCTGCTGGACCTGATCCAGCAGCAGGTCAGGCTGAACGAGGATCTGGCCCGGCTGGTCGAGAACCGGTTCGAGGTCCATCTGACCAACCATCTGGCGGTCCTGCAGCAGGCGCAGCAACTCTTGAACACGCGCGCGCAGGTGCCCCTCATCACCGCGCGGCTGGCGTTGCTGGGCTCGGAGCTGAGCACCCTGCTGGGGCGCGCCCCTTCGCCCTCCACGGCGCTGGTGCCGGCGGATCGGCGGCTGCCCGAACTGCCGCCCGCGGCCCAGGTGGGTATTCCGGCCGACCTGGTGCAGAGCAGCCCCGAGGTGCGCGGCGCGCGGATTCGCGTCGCCGAGGCGGAGCACCGCCTGGCCATCAACAGGGCCAGCTGGCTGCCCGTCATCAACCTGTTCGGTGACGCCGGCTGGCAGACGTTCGACTTCAAGCAGCCGCTGACCTTCAACCAGAGCAGCGCCTTCGTGACCTGGGCCTACGGGGTCCGGCTGACCTGGCCGATCTTCGACGGCGGCCAGCGGCTGACGGAGGCGAAGCAGCTCACGCTCACGGTCAGGCGCAGGAACATGCTGTACGAGCAGGCCTTTCTCGAGGCCGTGCGGCGCGTTCAGGACGCACGCATCCAGGAGGCCAAGCAGGCCGACAACGTCCGGACGCTGCAGTCGGAGGTGGAGCTGGGACGGAAGGTGCTGGACGAGGCCCGGCACCTCTTCGAGCAGGGCCTGTCCGACTACCTCTCCGTGCTGACCGCGCTGGGCAATCTGTCCGACCTCGAGCGGGCCCTGATCCAGGCGCGGCGCGTCCAGCTGTCGTACCGGATCCAGCTGTATCGAGCCCTCGGCGGAACGTGGTCGAGGGCCGTCGTCGAACTGAAGGACTAAAGGAGGACACCATGGCCGCACTTCAACCCAGCGACGTTCTGTGCATTCCGCAACGCCGGCGCTTCACCCGGGCCATGCTGACCGGCGCCGACGGCGGCGAGGCGCTGCACATCTTCTTCGGCGAGAAGGAGATCATCTTCGACGAGGCGGATCTGCTGCCCTTCGGCCAGAAGCTGTTCGAGGTCGACCAGTTCAAGGCCGAGGAGGCGATCGCCTGGTCCGGCGCGGCGCCCTACGACTGGGAGAGGGTGCGCGGGCTGCTGGAAGCGCTGATGGAAGAACAGATCGTCAGACCGTACGAGCAGACGGCGGCGGGCGGCGGGCAGCGCCGGGCCTTCCCCGCGACGCTGGGGCGCGCGCAGCCAGGGCAACGACCGGAGACCTACAGCGCGCACGAGGCCCAGGGTTGCCCCATGACCACCCAGCGGATGCTGGGGCGCGCGGTCGACCTGTCCAACCTCGAGGTGGTGCTGCCCGTCCAGCGGGTCGCCCATCCCGCGGTCGACACCGACGGGCGGCAGGTGGGCGAAAACAACGTCGTCGATCCGTTGTTCCTGGACCTGCCCACCGAGCGGCGCCTTTGCAACTACGCGGGCAGTCGCTATCACAACGAGGCGCCCATCAATTACACGGCGCTGAAGGCGATGACGAAGCGATGGCCCGACCTGCTGTCGCTGACCGCGCAGTTCCGCGACGCCTTCTTCCAGCGCCTGCCCCGGCTGGGCCCGCAGGTGCTGGCCGGCGAGGTGCACCTGCTGGCGGTCACCTGCCTGGCGACGGTGGGTTATGTCATGGTCCGCGGCGTCGACCCCGTGCCCAACGGTCAGCTGGACGCGGGACTGGCGGCGATGTTCCGCTTGATCGACGGCGTGCGCATCTGCACCACCGAGCTGGTGCGCGACACGGCCGGCCAGCACGGCTGCGACCGCGTGGCCACCGGCAAGAGCATTCACGACTACGCCGAGCAGCACCAGCTGTTCAATGACCGGTGGGGGGTGTGCGCCGGTCCGCAGGTGCTGATGGAGGAGTACCTGGGCGTGTTGATCGACGGGAACGACGCGCCCATCGACGTCCAGCCGTCGCTGGCGGACCGGCTGGGGGAGCTGCCGGCGGCGCTGGACTACGGCCTGCACGGCCTGCGGATCGAGGCGATCGTGCGCGCCTACGGCGCGCTGCAGGGGCTGCTGCACGAGCGGCTGCGGCGGGCCTTCGCCGACCACGCCACCGCGCGCAGCAGGTTGCAGGAGCTGCTGGAGGTCCCCATCGATCAGGCGCAGTTCCCCTTCCTGCGCCTCGAGCATCCGCTGGAGGAGATGTACCGGATGGAGCTGCGGGTGGGGCAATGGATGCTGGAGCGGTCGCGTCGCGGCTTGCCGGACCAGCTGCCCGGCGCTCTCGCGTCGATGGACGACCTGACCGGCGGCGATCCCGCCCTGCGCGCGGCGCACGCCGGTCGGGTGGCGGACCTGTTGACGGCGGCGGCGCCCGAGCTGGCGGCGCAGCCGCAGGCGCTGCGGGCCGAGCTGCTGGCGGTGCTGGTCGAGTTCTTCAGCCTGCAGCGCAACTGCCTGAGGGTGGTCGGTGTGGAACAGCACCGCCTGAACGTGCGCCTGCAGCGCCCGCAGGGGCGGCCGCTGTGTGACGAGGACCTGAACGCCTACGCGCGGCGGACGTCACCCGCGCTCAACCGCGTGTTCGCCGAGGGGCTGGGCATCGCCGTCGCGACGGACGCGAACCGCACCGTCCTGGGACAGGGGGACGGCAGCGTCACGCTGGCCGATTAGCGCGTTCACCGAAGGAAGGGAAAGGAGTCTCGATGCATCCCGAGCTGGTGCGCCGCTTCAACGATCGGGTCCGCGACGAGGCCGCGAGCCGGTTCGGCGCCGCGCCCGACGAGCTGGCGCGGCTGAACGCCTTCGAGAATCACGTCTACGAGTTCACGAACCCGGACGGCGTCGAGCTGATCTTGCGCATCTCGCACAGCGCGCGGCGAACGCACGACTACACGCAAGGCGAGATCGAGTTCGTGCGCTTCCTGGCGGCGGCCGGTCTACCCGTCGCCAAGCCGGTGCTCTCGGACTTCGGCCAGTTCATCGAACGGATCGAGGACGACCAGCCGGGGCACTACTTCCTGGCCGCGGCGTTCGAGCGCGCCCCCGGCGTCGTCTTCGACGACGCGCCGACGCTGAAGGCCGCCTACTGGGGGCCGCCGCTGTTCCGCGAGCTGGGCCGGACGTTCGCGCGCCTGCACGCGCGCGCCGCGGAGTACCGGCTGTCCAGTCCCCGGTTCAAGCGACAGGAGTGGCACGAGTACGACGTCGTCGACATCGATCGCTTCGCCCCGCCGGATGAGACCGTGGTGCGCGAGCGGACCGCCGCGATCATCCAGCGCCTGCAGCGCCTGCCGCGCACGCCGGACAGTTACGGGCTGATCCACGCCGATCTGCACATGCACAACTTCTGCTTCGACGACGGCAAGATCACCGTCTTCGACTTCGACAACGCCGAGTACGCCTGGTTCGCCAAGGACATCGCCGTCATCCTGTTCTACGTGGGCAGGACCGCGCCGCCGCAAGAGCGCGCCGCCACCGCCGCCGCGTTCCTGGGCCCGTTCCTCGAGGGCTACCGGCAGCTTCGCCCCTTCGGCCGGGAGTGGCTGGCCACCTTGCCCGACCTGCTGGCCCTGCAGCGCTCCATGAACTACGCGCTGTTTCACCAGTACCGCGATCCCGAGGTGGTGACCGCGGAGGATCGCGACTCGTGGCGGCGATTCCGGCGAGACATCGAGGCGGACACGCCGGTGCTGGACCTCGACTTTGCCCGGTTCTGAAATCGCGGGGGCAGTTACCCGCTCGGCACCCGCTTCGCGAAGGCTCAGCGTCCGACGGGGGCAGCGGTGGTCCCCGCCGGTCGAGGATCGAAGTGGCGAACGGTCGCCGCGATCCCGAGCCCCGCGAACAGCACCACGCCCGCGAACAGGAAGACCCGGGCTGCCTTCATCAGGCGGGTGCGCGCCACCGGTTTGCCACCGCGCGGGCTGAAGCCCGTCACGGCGACGATGACCACCAGGATGACGGCGATGGCCAGATAGACGAACGGGTTCATGGGTCCAGTCTGGGGCGCGGAACTGCCGGCGCCAGGGGGCGCGGACGACGCACGACGCAAGAACGGCCCTCGCCGCCGGTGAGGAAGGCGGGCGGGTGGGGCCGCCGGGCGGTAACGACCGCCTGACCTGCCGGCGCGGTTGCGCTAGATCGGTCGCATGACGATCCGGTTCCGACATCCTGGGGTGCTCTTGGCGGGCGTGCTGGCGATTGGTCTGCTTCCCGCTTGCCGTTCCGACCTGCGCCAGACCGACGGCGGGACCCCGGACGGGAACGCCGGCGGCGCGACGGGCGGCGGCGGGCGTGGCGGCGCGGCAAGCGGCGGCGCCTCGGCGAGCGGCGGCGCACCCGCGACGGGCGGCAGTGGTGTCGGCGGCGCGGTCGCCGGTAGCGGCGGCATTTCGGGAAGCGGCGGCGCCGCCGGCAGTATGGGGAGCGGCGCCGGCACGAGCGGAGGCGGTGGTGGCGCCGCCGGCTCCCAGATGGGAGGCGCGACGGGGACCGGTGGGACGCGAGGCAGCGGTGGCATGGCCGGGGCCGGCGGCGTCATCGGTGCGGGGGGCGCCGGCGGCAGCGGTCCGGGGCGTCCCGGTGATCCATGCACGACCGGAACCCAGTGCTCGACCGGGGTGTGTGCCGATGGCGTCTGTTGCAACGGCACGTGCGGGGGGCAGTGCGAAGCGTGCAACACCTCGACGGCGAAGGGCACCTGCGTGGCCGTGACGACGCCGCGCACGGCGTGCACGGGCACGGGCACCTGTGGCGGGCGCTGCGACGGCACGACTAGGGCGTCATGCGTCTATCCGGCGGCGACGGTGTCGTGCGGCGCCGCTGCCTCGTGCACGAATGGCAAGGCGTCGACGGCGGCGCTGTGCGATGGCGCGGGCAGCTGCCAGACCCCCACCGTCACGACGTGCACGTACGGCTGCCGCAGCGATGGGCCCACCTGCGACACCGGCTGCCCCACCGGGCAGGCCCTGTGCGGCGGGTCCTGCGTCGACGTCCTCAGCTCGCCCACCCACTGCGGCGACGCGTGCACCGCCTGCAGCGGGACCGCGACGAAGTGCATGGGCGGGTCATGCGTGCAGTGCTTGACCGGCAACGATTGTCAGACCGGACAGGTCTGCACGACGTCCCACACCTGCCAGTGCCGCCCCAAGAGCGCGACCAACATCATTCTCAACCCGGGCTTCGACGCGTCGCTGGGCGGTGGTCTCGGAAACTGGACCCCGTCGACCACGTACGCGGCCACGTTCAGCACGGACGACGCCGACGGGTGCGCCGGCTCCGGCTCGGCGCACGTCGCCTTCGTCGTGATGGGCCAGAACAAGGACTTCGGCCACGTCTCGCAGTGTGTGCCGGTGGCGCAGAACACGTCTTATTACCTGGGTTACAAGTTCAAGCAGGATGCGGACGGACAGACCGTCTGCGAGCTGTGGTTCTACACGGGCGCGTCGTGTGCGGGCTCGCCCCTGAACACGGACAGCGTGCAGCTGCCGTCGAACCTGTCGGGGGCCGTGACCTCCTGGACGCAGGCCTCCACGCAGGTCACCACGCCGGCCAGCACAGGCAGCGCGACGATCATTTGCCACATGATCCCCGACTCGAGCGCCGGGTCATTCGATCAGATCTATCTGAACTCGGCCGCCAACAACTACTAGGACGCGGCGGGCGCTCAGAAGCGCCAGGCGCAGCCGACGCCGGCGACGCCGGGGCGCACGTCCGGGACGCAGGCGCGCAGGGCGGCCTGCACCGGCCCGGGCGGCGGCTCGGTCAGCCAGAGGACGGCGCCCGTGGCGGCGGCCACGCCGAACCCGATGAAACCGCCCAGCTCCATGGCGAAGCCGCTGTCGCGGCGGCTTCGCCAGCTGTTGCACTGGTCCGTGCTGACCGACTTGCCGGTCAGGGGAGCGACGGTTCCGCCGGCGTCGACGGCGCAGTTGTCGTTGAAGTCACTGGTCGCCCCGCTCTGCCGGACGTAGCCGAACACGCCCACGCCCAGCGACGCCGCGGCCGCCCCCCACGCGATCCACTTGGCGCTGCGCCGGGCCGCGGAAGGGCCACGATCGTCGGCCGGTGACGGAGCGTGGGATGGAGCGGCGGCGGTCTCGCGCGCGGGCGCGACCGCCTGGGGCACCGGTACCGCCTCCGCCTCCGCCGGCGCGCTGGCCGCCGCCAGCGGATCGAAGGACTCGCGCGACACCTGGTGGGCGCGGATCTGGGCCGAGCGTTGCACCGCGACCAGGCCCGCCCCGGACAGGCGGACGGTGACGATGCCGATGGGCAGGATCAACGGCTCTGGCAGCGGCAGCTTGCCGCGTACGACGCCGTCGATGCTGACCTCCGCGTCCGCCGAGCCGCCCCGGATGTCCAGCTTGCCGACGTGCTCTTCCACCTCGGCCAGCGCGCGGCGCAGGGCGGGGGCGTTCTTCGCGATCCAGGGGTCGGTCGTTGCCTCCAGCGCGTGCGTCAGGTCGCCGTGCGCCTGCACCCAGCGGCCCAGGGCCTGCTCGGCCAGCCCGATCTGCCCCAGGGCGCGCGCGCCATGGTCCAGTTCGTAGGCCTGCTGAAAGCGGCGCAAGGCCCCCTCGTCATCACCGGTCCGCCGCAACGCCACGCCCTCCTGGATCAACTCGGCGGCGCCGTGCTCCGCGTGGGCGAGGGTCTGCCAGCACAGCATCACGGCGATCAAGCAACCCAAGAACGTCTCACGCGCGCGGGGGCGCGCGAATCCCCTGCTGGTCAACACAGAGGGCACATTATCCGCTGGGACCAGGCCCGGGAAGTACGGTTCGCGCTTGTAGTCCCTCGAACCTCACCGGCTTCGAGGACTACCCGTTCATCGCCCTCATCTCTGGGTAATGGTAGACGGCCGAGGTCGCCGGCGGGGCCAGCGCGGTCGCGATCATCGCCTTCGCGATCTGGTCGACGGTGATCGATCGGTACCTGGCCGGGGTCGCGAACGAGAAAGCAGGCAGCACCTTCTCCAGCAACCATGGCGTGTGGCGCGAGCCGATGATCATCGCGGGACGGAAGATGCTCACCACGGGCGGCCCCGCTTCCTTCACGGCCTCCTCCGCCTCACCCTTGACGCGGGCGTAGCGCGCCATCCCGGCGGCGCCCGACCCGGTCGTGGCCGCGGTGGGATCGGCGCCGACGGCCGACATGAACGCCAGGTGCTGCACGCGGCCCGATGCCTTCAGCCCCCGCGCGAAGGCCGCGTTCAGTCGCACGTCGATCGCGCGATGCTGATCGAGCGTCAGCTTCGCCGTGCCGGCCCCGACGCCCAGCACGCTGAACCCGACCACCTCGCCCTCCAGCGAGCGAACGGCCTGCGTGGTCGCCGCTTCCAGGCCAGCCGGGTCCATGGCCGGGATCAGCACCTCTCGCAGCTCGACGCCCGCCTCGCGCGCCGCCGCGACGTGCTCGGGCTGCCCACGCCGCGCCAGCGTCACGATGGGATTGAAAGCCCCGTCGCGCAACAGGCCCTTCATCAGGGCGTTGCCCACCGACCCCGACGCACCGAGAACCACCGCCGCTCGCCTGTTCGTCATGAACCGATTCTGCTCCGGCGCCTGGTCGGCGTCAGCATCCGACGGCCAGCGCCGCCTGCAGCTCGCCGAGGAGGTCCTGCGGTGTCGCGCCCGCGATCAGGCGAAAGTCCGCGATCAGATGCGCCTGATCGTAGTAGCCCGACTCGGCGGCGATCCTCGCCCAGCTGGCGCGCGCGCTCTGGCGGGCGGCGCGCAGGGCGCGACGGAAGCGCGCCAGGCGCGCGAACGTCTTCGGGCTGACGCCCACCGTGTCACGAAACAGCCGCCGCAGGTGCCGCTCGCTGACCCGCAGGTCGGCCGCGACCGCGGCCACGTTGCCGTTCTTCAATCGCTCCGCCGCCTCGGTGACCAGCGGCGCGGGCGTCAGGCCGCGCTCCGCCGAGGCCAGGCGTTCGGCGATCGCGCGCTCCAGCACCGCCGCCGCATCGACGGCGGTGCGGGCGTCGCCCAGCCGATTGACCAGGCGCCGGGTCGCCACGTCACCCCACAGGGCGTCGATGGCGACGATGCGGCCGGCCAGCTGGGAGGCGGGCGCGCCCAGCACCGCCTCGTGCGCGCCCAGGCGCAGGCGCGCCGTCACGCTCCACTGCCCCCCGCGCAGCCGTTTTCGATGGACGCGCTCGCGGACGCCCATGGCGTGGACGTCCAGGCCGCCGCGCGCCGCCGGCCCGAAGCGCGCGACCAGGTGGACCTCGGGGCGGGGAATCGCCATGCCGGGCGTGTCGCGGGCGTGCTCGTCCACGAACAGGGCCGCGAGGGCGGCGTCGGCGGGCGCGCCCGGTGCGATACGACTGCGGTCTTCGGCGCGCGCGTACATCGGACCAGAGTCTGTTTCGAGGATGATGGCGGCGCAACCTCGGGCGGCCGCATGTCCGATTCTTCCAAGCCGCCGCGCGCGCCGGAGCCTACCGTCGACACATGAAGATCCTCGTCACGGGAGCGACCGGAAAAGTGGGAAGCCGTCTGGCCAGGCGACTGGCGCAGCGGGGGGACCAGGTGCGCGCCCTGGTGCGCGACCGGGAACGGGCCGCATTTCTAGGCGAAGCTGGCGTCGAGCTGGCCCAGGGGGATCTGCTCGACGGGGCCTCGCTGGCGGCCGCCATACGCGACGTCCAGGCCGTCGTTCACTGTGCCGCGTTCTTTCGCGGCGCGACGCCCGAACAGGCGCACGCGGTCAACGATCTGGGCACCCAGAACCTGGCGCGCGCCGCTCGCGCCGCGCACGTGCAGCGCTTCATCTTCACCAGCACGGGCCTCGTCTACGGCTCGAACGACGGGCGCCTCGCCGGCGAGGACGACCCGTGCGCGCCGACCGCGGCGTACCCGGTCAGCAAGCTGGCCGCCGAGCGCTTCCTGCTGGCCGTCGAAGGTCTCGACCTGCGGGTGCTCCGGCTGCCCTTCGTCTACGGCGACGGCGATCCGCACATCGCGGAGGCGGTGTCGTTCATGCGCGACTTCTCGCCCGCCCAGCGGCTGTCCCTGGGCCATCACGCCGACGTGGCGCAGGCCGTGGCGCGCCTGCTGGACGCGCCGTCACCCGCACATCGCATCTACAACGTCGTCGACGACGAGGCGCCGGACCTCGCCACGCTGTTCGCGTCGGTTGGCGCGCCGCCCCCCGACGGCTCGAACGCCGAGAAAGGGCGCGCCTTCGATGCCCTCCTCGATGGCCGGCGCATGCGGGAAGACCTGGGCTTCAGGCCGCTGTTTCCCCGGCTCGCGGACGCGCTGGCCGCGGGCGCGTTCTGAGGTGCGGCATGAAAACGGGGGGGCCCCGGCCCCGCGCCGTTCTTTTCGTGCATTCGGCGGCCGGACGAAGAAAAATGTCCGCCGCCGCGAGCTTCGCGCGTCTAGGGGGGGAAGCCGGCAACGACGCCGCTTCGAACCAAAGGAGAGACCATGAGCCAGTTCCTGTTTTTGTACCGGGGTGGAATGACGGGCAACGAGTCGCCGGCCGAGATGCAGCAGCAGATGGGGCGGTGGATGAGCTGGTTGAAGGATCTGGGGGAGAAGGGGTTCGTGAAGGACCCGGGCCAGCCGCTGGAGCGCGGGGGTAAGGTGGTCTCGGGCAAGCAGAAGCTGGTCACGGACGGTCCCTTCGCCGAGAAGGACCTGGTCAGCGGGTTCACGCTGGTCGAGGCGAAGGACCTGCCGCACGCGACCGAGCTGTCGATGGGGTGCCCGGTGTTCGCGTACGGCGGCGCCGTCGAGGTCCGGCCCATCGCCAAGATGTAGCGGGTGACGGACCAGCGAGAGGACCGCGTGGACCTGGACGGGCGCTTCTTCCGGCGGGAGGCCGGCCGGTTGACCGCCGCGCTGACGCGCCTGTTCGGGGTCCGCAACCTGGCGCTGGCAGAGGACGTGACCCAGGACGCCCTCTGCCGCGCGCTGGAGGTGTGGAAGTTCCACGGGCCGCCCCCCAACCCGTCGGCCTGGCTGATGGCGGCGGCCAAGAACCGCGCCGTCGATGTGCTGCGCCGCGAGCGCACGGCCCGCACCTTCGCGCCCGAGCTGGCCCGCTGGCTGGAGACCGAATGGACGCTGCGCCCGACGGTCGACGCGCTGTTCGCGGCGGACGCCATCGAGGACGATCAGCTGCGGATGATGCTGTCGTGCTGTCACCCGCGCCTGCCCGAGGCGGCGCAGCTGGCGGTGATCCTGCAGGTGCTGTGCGGGTTCAGCGTCGGCGAGATCGCCAGCGCGTTCCTGGACAGCGCCGCCGCGGTCGAGAAGCGGGTCACGCGCGCCAAGAAGGTGCTGGCGGCGTCGCGCTCTTTGTTCGATCTTTCCGACGCGGGCGAGGCGGCGGCGCGGCTGCCCGTCGTTCACCGCGCGCTGTACCTGCTGTTCAACGAGGGCTACCACGGCGCCTCGCCCGAGTCGGCGGTCCGCGCGGAGCTGGTGCAGGAGGCGATGCGCCTGGCGTCGTTGCTGCTGGCGCACCCGACGGGACAGACGCCGGCGACGCGCGCGCTGGCCGCGCTGATGTGCCTGCACGCCGCCCGCATGCCGGCGCGCCTCGACGAATCGGGAGACCTGACGCCGTTCTTCGAGCAGGACCGGTCGCTGTGGGACGCGGCGCTGATCGCGCAGGGGCGGCGGCTACTGGACGAATCGGCCGCGGGGGCGGAGGTGACGCCGTATCACATCGAGGCGGCGATCGCCGGGGTGCACGCCGCGGCGCCGTCGGCGGCCGAGACGGACTGGGGCGCCATCGTGCGCCTGTACGATGCGCTGCTGGCGCTGCGACCCTCACCGGTCGTCGCCCTGCACCGGGCGATCGCCTTTGGCCAGCACCAGGGGCCCGAGCGCGGTCTGCAGGCGCTCGCCGCCATCGAGGGCCGCGAGCGCCTGGAACAATATCCTTTCTATGCCGCCGCCCTGGGCGAGATGGAGCTGGCGCGCGGCCAGGCGGCGCGAGCGCGGGAGCGCTTTCGCCACGCGCTGTCGCTGGCGCGTAACCCGACGGAACGGCGCTCGCTGGAGAAGCGCCTGGCCGCCTGCGAGGGTGGGCGGGACGGCTGAAGCGCCGGGCAGCAGCGCTTGATCCGGAAGACGAGCCGGTATCGAATGAAACCGTGCAGCCTCTCGACGTCGTTCCAGCAGGCGATCGGTCTGGCCGGCGGAGAGAGGCCGGTCTGGCGGGTGGCGGGCGTGAACGACAGCGCCTGATGGCAAGGTGGGCATTCGTAGCGTCGGTCCTGCTAATTGAATTTCTGGGCGGCGCGGGCTGCACGTCCTCCGAGGAAAACAAGAGCGGCTCGGGGGAAGTCGGGGGAGGGGGCGGCGCGGCTTCCGGAGGGGGCGGCGAGACCGCGGGCGGCGCCGGCGGCGCCGCTGCGGCCGGGGGCGGCGTCGCGATGGCGCCCGACATGCTGGTCGTCCTCGATCGGTCGGGATCGATGAACGATGCTGTCGACGGCACCAGCTGCACGGGCGGCTGTGGCGAGGCCTCGAAGTGGAACCTGTTGAAGACCGAGCTCGGGGCCGCGCTGGCGCCGGAGGAGACCAACGTCAGGTGGGCCCTGAAGCTGTTCGCGTCGAGCAATCTTTGTGCTGTCACCGACGGCGTCGAGGTCGCGCCGCAGTTCTCGAGCGCGGCCACGATCGCCGCGCAGCTTGGTCTGGTCTCCGCGACCACCTCGACGCCCACCACGGCCGCCGTCAGCGCCGCGGCGGCCTACCTGGCGGCGCTGGCCGATGGCGCCCCGAAGTACATCGTTCTCGTCACCGACGGGGCGCCCACCTGTGGCAGCTCACCGTGCGCCCCGGGGCCCGGAGAGACGGGCAATCAGTGCGACGACGACAACGCGATCGCCGCCGTCAAGCAGGCATACACGGCGCTGGGCATCCCCACGTTCGTCCTGGGAATCGGCGTGTCGGGGCCGGCCGAGGCTACGCTGACGCAAATGGCCCTCGCCGGGGGAGAGCCGCGCGCGGGGCCAGGGCCCCTTTATTATCCGGTGGCAAGCGCAGCCGATCTGTCAGCCGCCTTTTCGGCCATCGCCGCCGTCGCGGCGCCGTGAACAGGTCGGGCGCACGCGAACCCCGCTCCGTCACGGTCCTCCGCCGGGGCTTCAGCGCTCTTCGACCCCGGCGCGCTCGGGACAGGCGCTACGGCCGGACCAGCCCCGTGGTGGCGCCGCCCAGATCGGCGATGCTGTCGTACAGCAGCTGCGCCATGTAGTCGAAGTTGTGGGCCCAGGCGCCGGGCTCGGTGCGGGACAGCTGGTAATTGAAGGACGCCTTGACCAGGGCGGGGGTCCAGCCGGCGAAGGCGTTCGACGAGACCGCCTCGGCGGCGCTACACGCTCGGTCGCCGTTCGTGTCCTTGAAGAAGTACGGGTAGGCGCCCGCGCCGTAGCACAGCCCAGGCGCGGGGGCGGCCGCCTGCATGGCCGCCAGCAGCTTCGCCGCCAGGCCGTCGATCTCGGCGGACAGCGGCTCGGTGGTCAGGCCGTCGCCGTCGTAATCGGCCGGGTGCACCAGGCGGATCTTGCCCGGATCACCACCGGCGTCGGCGTGGCAGACCTGGCACGTCGCGACCCAGGCGTCGCTGATCTTGAAGGTGTGGTGGCTGGACACGGGATCGTGACAGGAGGTGCATTGCTCGCCTCCCATGTGGGTCATCGGGCCGGCGTAGGTCTTGCCGTCGTACTCGTACCCGACGTGCGCCGCCGACCCCAGCTTCGTGGCGCCGGCCGGCAGGTAGTGCACGTTCCGGAACTGCGGCTTTCCCGTGGCCAGCTGGGCGTCGACGGTGGCCTTGGCTTCGCGCCCGCGGTGGCAGGTCTCGCACACGTTGTCGAAGCCCGGTTCCTTGCGCACGACGCCCGACGGGAACGTCACCGAGGGGACCGCCGCGATGGCGGTGAAGTCGGTGCCGGGGCTGTCGTGGCAGGTGCCGCACTCGAGGCCGTTGGCCGTCTCCTGGACCACCTGGCCCACGCCGTACTGGACGTAGAACCGAAACCCCTGCTCGCCGCCGTGGCACGAGGAGCAGGTGGCGTCGACCTGCTCGCCGGAGTCCCAGTGGCGCGCCGCCACGCCCGCCCCATCGAAATGCCCGAAGTCGGTGCGGACGGCCTTGCTCAGATCCACCTTGGCCACCAGCGCGCCGTCGAGATCCGCGATCGAATCGTAGAGCAGCTCGATGATGTACTTGGCGTTGTGGGCGAACGCCCCCGGATCCTTGTTTGCCATCTGGAAGTTGTAGCTGGCCCGGACCAGGCGCGCGGTCCAGCTGGCGAAGGCGTTCGTGCCCACGGCCTCGGCCGCCGAACAGACGCCGTCGCCGTCGGCGTCCACGAACCAGTAGGGATAGGAATCGCCCGCGTAACAGACGGGCGTCTGGTGCTCGGCGCCGTACCGGGCGATCGCCGTCCCCAGCTTGGTGCGCAGCCCGACCAGCTCGCCGTAGATGCCCTCGGTGGTGTCGCCGTCGCCGTCGTAGTCGATCCCCACCGAAGAGATCATGCGGATGTCGTGGGCGGCGGTCACGTCCGTGACGCCGGCGTGGCAGGTCGCGCACTCGTCGAACTTGACCTTCGTGGAGTGGGGATCGTGACAGCCGATGCAGGTGTCCTTGCCCTCGACGTGACGGAAGCGGACGTCGTACACCTGACCCGGGTACTGGTAGCCGCCCTTGGCCACGCCGGCGAACAGCGTGGCGGCGGCGGGAAAGTAGTGGATGTTCTGGAACGTCAGCGCCGCGCTGGGCGTGTCGTCGGTGGCCGGGGCGGCGGCCGCGATGGCGGCGTCGACGCTGGGCCCCGACGAGCGGCCTTGATGGCAGGTCATGCAGCGGGCCTCGCCGCCCAGGCCGGTGACCGTGGCGCCGGAAGGGAATGTCACGCTGGTCAGCGCGTCCGCCGCTGGGTTGTGGCAGGTGGTGCAGCCGATCACCGAGCCCGTGGGGGCGGGCCGGTCCACCTGGCCGGCGGCGCTGCCGTCGCCGCCCAGATAATCGACGAAACCCTGCGCGCTGTGGCAGCGCGCGCACGTGGTCGGGATGGTTCCCTGCAGGTTCCAGTTCGTGAACGCGGGCGCCGTGGCGTCGGCGTGCGCGGACATCATCCAGTTCGCGTAGTACGGGATCTGCGCCTGATCCTGGGGAGCGACGACGACCACCGGGACGACCGCGGTGGCGCCGCTCTGGGCGCCCGTGACGGTCACGGTGGTCTCGCCCGGCGCGATGCCCGTCACCACCCCCGCGCCGCCGGCCAGCGCGACGGCGAGGTTGGCGCTGGTGAACGTGTAGCTCGTGTCGGCGCCGTTGGTCGTGGTGGCGGTGATGGTGATCGTCTGCCCGACCGTGACCGCGTGGGGACCGGCCGTCGTGATCGCCGCCGGGGGAGGCGGCACCTTGTCGCTCTCCAGCTTCGCGCAACCCGACGCCCCGAACGCGGCCAGGGCGGCGGCCGCCGCGGCGACGATCGATCCAAGATGGATTGGATGGCTTGGACGGCTCGGCTGGCTCGGCTTGCCGAGCTTCCGCGGCTTCGGGGTCATGGTGGTGCTCCTTGCTGAATCCAGGTCAGGATGGTCTGGTACTGGGGCGAGCCAGGCAGGAAGATCGCGCCGCCGCCGTGGCCGTTGCCGCTGGCCTTCGACAGCAACCGGCTGCTGCCGGGTGACGCCGTGTCCACCAGACGAACGACGGCGGCGTAGCTGGCGGAGGGATCGGCGGTGAACAGCAGCGAGGTGCCGCCCGCCTGGCCGCCGGCGACGTGGCAGGTCGCGCAGGGCGCCAGCAAGGGCAGCACGTCCGTCGCGAACGACAGCGCCGCGGCGTCGCCGCCGTCGGTCGCAGCGTCGCCGGCGTCGGCGGCGACCGGTGGCGACGGCTCGCCGCGCGACAGATCCGCGCACGCCCCCAGCGCCCCCACGGCGACGGTGAGCGACGCCGCCGCGAAGAGGTGCCAGGCGGGTGGGCGACGTTCAGAACTCATAGGTCAGGCTCGTGCGCAGAAGGTCGTTCCGGATCTCGTCGACCTTCTCGAGGTTGACGAAGTAGTAGATTCCGAAGGTCAGGGCGCCGGTACGCGCGACCGCGCCGAAGCTGTGCGTCGAGCCGTCCGCCGACGTGAGCCGCGAGTTGTCCAGGATCAACCCGCGGCGGTTGTCGAAGGTGCGTAGCCCCTGGCGATACTGAAGGTACAGCCAGTCGGTGGGGTGATAGCGAAGCTGGAAGTAGCTGGCGAAGTGATAGTAGTCGTAGCCGACGCCCCCCACGCCGGCGCCGCCGCCCGAGACATCGGCGCGCAGCAGGCCCGCCCCGGCGCTGAAGTGCTGCGCGACGGGGATGCCGCGCGGGCGCCACAGGGTGACGTCGACCGCCTGCATGAACAGGCGGCGGCCGAAGCCCAGCGTGTTGAAGTAGGACGAGTACCAGGCCGACAGCCAGCGCCAGGCGAAGCCGGCGCGGTTGCCCCAGCCCAGGCGGGTCGCGTCGTCGGGCGAGAAGTCGTTCTGCAGGTTCAACACCGTGTTCGCGTGCGCCAGCGCGTAGCCGCGCACCACGTACAGGTCGTCGGTCACCGCCAGCTCGCCGAGCGGCCACACCGCGTGCGCCGCCACACCCTCGATCGACCAGATCGTCGGCAGGACGACCTGATCGAAGCCTTCCAGGCCGCCGTAGCTCTGATGAAATAGCGGGTCGGCGCCGAACGGGACCACGATCTTGCCGCCCGCGCCCGTCACGCGCACCGGCCCGAACCAGCGTGGCAAGCGGCAGTGCGCCTCCCAGAACAGCAGCGACGTCACCTCGGCCGTGATCCCGCACGGCTCGCCGACGTCATGCGAAAGAAAGAGGAAGTGGTGATAGCTGCGCAGGGCGCCGACCGAGCCGCCGGCGAAAGGATCGCCGTCGAACTGCTGCCGTTCGTAGGCGAGATCGAAGCGGCCATCGAGGGCGAAGTCGAGCGGCAGGCGGACCGGTCCCGCGGACCCGTGTGGCGATGCGGCGGCGCGCGCCGTCCCTTCAGGCGCCGGCGGGGGCGCCGTCGTCGCCGCTGCTGGGGGACCGGATGCGGCGGGAGCGGGCGGTGGCGCAACGGTGACGGAGCGCGCCCAGTCCGCCAGCTGGCGGGCGCGCGGATCTCCGGCGGGCAGCACGGCGCCCCCGCCGTGCATCAGCCCGCCCGCCTTGGTGACGAGCGGACTGCGCTCGGGCGCCGCCGGGTCGACCAGCGCGCGCGCCGCTGCGAGGTCGTGGGTCGCGTCGCCGTTCAGCACGAGACCCGTCCGGCCTGCCATCCCGCCCGCCCAGTGGCAGGGGGCGCAGGCGCTCGTCAGCAGCGCGTGCATGTCGACCAGCGGCGTCGCAGGAGAGGCAGAGGCGGCCGCGCCCGGCTCGTCCGGAGGAGTGACCAGGGGTGACGGGCCGGAGGCTGCGTCCTCGGACCCGCCGGTGATGCTCGGCATGCCGGCTGGCGCCGGCAGGACAGGCGTCGCGACGCGGGACCGCGGTGTCGTCGCGGAGGGCGCCGTCGCTGCCGGCACTGCCAGGGCGGGAGAGGCGCCGCCTTCGCCGTCCAGTCGCGCGCCGCTGCGGATCCAGGCGAGCGCGCGCGCGTGAGCGGCGCTGTCCTCGGGCCAGGGCGCCCCGCCGCCATGAAGGGTGGCGCCGCTGGCCTTTCGCAACAGCAGGCTGGCGGGCGGATCGGCGAGGTCGACCAGCCTCACGACCGCGCCGTGGTCCGCGACGGCCTCACCCGACAGCACCAGGCGCGTCATCCCGGCAGGTGCGCCCGCGCGGTGGCAGGTTCCGCACGCGGCGGACAGCGCCGGCTCGATCGACTTGCGAAACGAGGGGGCGGTCACGCTGCGGCGGCCGGGCGCGGGCGACGATCTGCCCGCGGCGGCGGGCGCCTCTTCCCCGGGCGCCGCCGCGGGGACCTCCGCTTCCGCGGGGGCCGCGGCGGGGGGCGATGGGGCGGGATGGGCCGTCTTCTGCAGCCCGATCTCCTCCAGCAGCTTGCGCCGCTCGTCCTCTTGCTTGCTCTGCGCGTGCACGGCGCCGCCGGTCAGGGCCAGCAAGGCCACGGCGGCGACGACCCGGCCCCGCTCAGCGCGCGGCCACATGGCAGCTTTCACAGCGCGCTCCTTCGATGGAAAAGGCCCTGCCCCCGTCGTGGCAGCGGCCGCAGTAGCGTCCCGCGCGCATGTCCTCGTGGGTGAACGCCAGCGGGGCCTGCGGAAACGTCGCGGGGTGGCAGCCCAGGCACATGAAATCGCGGTGGGCGCGGTGCGAGAAGAGCGCCGCCGGCAGCGCGGAGCCGCGGGCGGGGTCGCGCCGGGGCAGGCGAACGATCGCCGGGAACGCGGCCGCCGCGGCCACCGACGAGACGAACAGCGACAGCCAGACCGTCCGCCGGCCGATGCGCCCGCGGGCCGTCATGACGGCCCCTGGTTCTTCAGGCTCTTCCACACCGCGCGCAGGAACAGGAAGCCGCCCACCAGGATCAGCGGCAGCCCGACCACCGCGGACGCGATGAAGGTGAAGGGCGTCCAGTGCAACGCCGCCACCAGCTGGACCAGCAGGCCCAACCCGGTGCAGATCGCCGCCCTGCGAATGGCCCGGATCATTGCGCTTGCCAGAACTGGTGCGCGTCGACCTTGGCCATGTCGTGCGCGATCCGGTGACAGGAGAGGCAGGAGACCGAACCCGCATAAAGCTGGGTGGCGATCGTCCGGTGGACGTCCTTCTCGACGAAGCGGCGTGAGTCGTCGTGACAATGAAGGCAGTTGGAGTTCGGGTACGCTTCGTACAGCTTGATCTGCGCGGGCACGCCCGTCACGTAGTGCGCCCACACATGGCGAAGTCCGTTCAGCTTCGCCTTCACGTCGCCAAACAGCGCGTAGTCCTTGTGGCACGTGTAACAGGTGTTCTCGCGCGGGACCAGCCGGTTCTGGTAATGAACCGCCGCCAGCGCCTGCTTGTCGTCGACGAACAGCGAGCGCCCGAAGCGCTCCATCTCGTGACACGACAGACAGAATCGCGTCGAGCTGGACTCGCTGACCCCGTAGGAAAGATTGCCCGCCGAGAGCAGCAACGGCAGCGCGACCAGTCCGACCAGCAGGACGAGGCGGCCCACCGTGTGTGCGGCGAGCGGTGTCACGCCCAGAATCAGCATCGCCACGAGCACGACCCCGACGAGGAGCGCGACGACCAACGAAGTGGGCAGCACAGCGGCGCGAGTATAGGGCTTTCCATCATCGCGCCAGCGGCATTGCGGTCATTTCGTTGCGTTCTTTTTGTTGCGCCGCCGGCGCGGTCGCAAATATTGCGCGCGACGAGGCGAAGGTGATCGTTCGGCGCAAGCATTGCGCAAAATCCAATCCGACGGCGGGCGGCCGCCCGCTGCCCGCCCGGAGGATCCAGCGAGTGCGCCGCGGGTGAGGCGCTTGGCGAGGTGAGGTACGCTCCAGCCGATGGTCGATCTCGACGCACTCTATCGGGCGCACGCGCCGGAGATGACGGCGTCGCTGATGGGTGCGTTCGGCGCCCGCCGCCTGGATCTGATCGAGGCCGCCGTGCAGGAGGCGTTCATCGCCGCCCTGGAGAGCTGGCAGGACGAGGTCCCCGAGCGGCCCGGCGCGTGGCTGCAGGTCACCGCCCGGCGCCGGGTCATCGACGCCATCCGTCGCGCGGCCTGGATGAGGCCCGGCGAGTCGCCGGATGAGGTCGAGGCGGCGCCCGCCACGGCAGACCCCGACGAGGCGCTGCTGAAGACGATGTTCGTCTGCTGTCACCCCGCGATTCCGCTGGAGAGCGCGGTCGCGCTGGCGTTGCGCACGCTGTGTGGTTTCCCCCTGCCGGCCTTGCGCCGCGCCCTGCGCCTGGACGAGGCGGCCCTGGAGAAGCGCCTCATGCGGGCGCGGCAGGTGCTGCGGGAAGCGCACGTCGAGCTGGAGCTGGAGGGGGACGACGGAGAGCTGGCGGGACGCATCGACGGGGTCCTGCGCACGCTCTACGTCCTGTTCTTCGAGGGCTACAGCGCGCACGCCGGCGATGCGCAGATCGACGAGGAGCTGTGTCGCACGGCGATCCGACTGAATGGCCTGTTGCTGGCCAGCCGGTTCGCCACGCCGCGCGGCCACGCCCTGCAGTCGCTGTTTCTGTTGCAGGCGGCGCGGCTCGCGTCGCGCGTCGATCCGGCCGGCGATCTGATCCCGCTCGATCGGCAGGACCGGGCGCGCTGGGACCGGGCGATGATCGCCGAGGGGCTGGAGCAGCTGGGGCGCGCCGCGACGGGCGACGCCCTGTCGGCGTTTCATCTGGAGGCGGCGATCGCCGCCTGCCACGCGCTGGCGCCGGCCTACGCCGACACGGACTGGCGGCAGATCGTCGCGCTGTACGACCAGCTGCTGGCGATGGGCCCGTCACCCATCATCGCCCTGCAACGGGCCATCGCCATCGGGCGCGCCGACGGAGCGCGCGCGGGCCTGCGCGCGCTCGAGGCGCTGGTGGGGAACGATCGCCTGAAGGACGACCCGGTGCTCGCCGCCGCGATCGGCGAGCTGGAGGCGCAGCGGGGCAACGCCCGGGCGGCGCGGGCGGCCTACCGCCGCGCCCTCGCGCTGGCCGGCACGGCCCCCGAACGCCGCTTCCTCGAGGAGCGCCTGGCGGCGCTGCCACCGTAGCTAGGGCTTCGGAAACGTGCCCAGCATCCGCACCTCGGTGGTGCCGCCGACCTCCGCGTGCGGCGACTCCGCGGCGATGGCGCAGGCCTGTTCCAGATCGTCGACGCGGACCAGGAAGAAGCCCAGCACCGCCTCGCGTCCTTCGGCGAACGGACCGTCGACGACCAGGCCCGCGCCTTTGCGCCGCACCGTTTTGCCGCCCTGGGCCAGCGCCTCCACGCCCGCGTACACGCCCCGGCGCTTCAGGTCGGCCGCCCAGTCGACCAGCTTCTGGAACAGCGCCTTGGCCCGACCGTCGGCGGTCAGCTGCGCCCAGTCGACGCCCTCGTCGCGGAACAGCAACATCGCCGTCTTGCGTGTGTCGTTGCCTTGCTTGCCGTCGTCGATCGTGGTCATCGGTCGCTCCTTATGCCGCCTTCGGGTAGGGATGACCAGCGCCCGTGGTCAGGTAGCCGGCGAGGCTGTTCAGGAAGTACGGCCACGCTTCGGCGCACCGTTCGTACACCTCGTTCATGGCCGGGTAGCCGGCGTGGGACAGGTGAACCCGCGTTCCCCCCGGCGTCTCGTCCAGCGCGATGGCCAGCGTCGTGCCCAGCCAGTCGGCGTTGTGCTGGTGATCGGTGCAGGTCATGACGATGCCCCGGGCGTGCGCGCGGTCGACCTGGAAGGTCACCGAGCGCGTCTCCGTCGGCTGGGCGAAGCGAAACGTGCCCCGCTTGCCGTCGAAGTCCGCGTCCTGCGCGAACCAGGCTTGGAAGCCGGCCTCCGTGGTGACGGCGGCGCGGACGTTGGCCAGCGGGGCGGGGATGTCGATGGTGGCGTCGATGGTGAACATGTGGTCTCTCCTTTCACGAGGACGTCGCGCCAGCCGCTTGTCTCCGGACAACGATCGGCAAGTCGTTGAAAGGCCTCGGTTTCGCCGCATATGTCGGGTCTCGCGCCAATCGGTAAAGTATCCTGGGACGGCGAAGCGACAGCGACGAACGTCAGATGGGCCGGGACCACGCCGGCCAGAACCGAGGAGCCTTTTCAGCTTGTCCGCAGCGGCGCATTCATCCCAGGCGGTGAACGTCCCCGAGACGGGCGAGCTGGACGTGGTGGTCGTCGCCGACACGCACGGTCGCGCACACCCCAACGCGGCCGACCTGATCCGCAGGTCGTCTCCCGCCCTGATCATCCACGGCGGGGACATCGGCGAGCTCGAGGTGCTGGAGCCGTTGCGGGCCATCGCCCCGCTGCTGGCGGTGCGGGGAAACATCGACGCGCGCGTGCCGGGGTTCAGTGACTCGATGGACATCGACTTCGTCCGCGGCGGGAAGAGCGTGCTGAAGGCCTGGCTCACGCACATCGCCGTCTACGGGCCCAAGCTGCGCGCCGAGGTGGCGCGCGCGGCGCGCGCCTGCTCGGCGGGGCTGGTGCTGTGCGGGCACTCGCACGTCCCCTTCATCGGGCGGGACAAGGGGCTGGTGATGTTCAACCCGGGCTCGATCGGTCCGCGCCGGTTCCACCTGCCCATCACGTTCGGCGTGCTGTCGATCCGGCCGACGGGGATCGCCCTGCGTCACGTCAGCTGCGAGACGGGCGAGACCTGGCTGCCCTGAGGCGCGCTCAGGTGCACGCGCCGGTGTGCGACAGCTGGACCTGCGCGCGCTGGCGTTCGCAGTCGTTCGAGTAGGTGTGATTGTCGCAGCCGCACACCGGCGTGTAGTCGGCCGTGCAGCCGTCGGGCTTCACGATGCAGTGGCCGATCACGGCGCCCGCGCCGCACCGGTTCGGCATGTCCTCGTCGCACACCAGTCCGGTGGGGCAGGGCATCGGGGGCGCCGAGCTGCAGGCCTGGCCGGTCCCGCCGCCGGCGCCGCCAGAGCCCCCGTGGCCGCCATGACCGCCGGCGCCCGATCCCCCGGCACCGCCCGCGCCGCCCGCGCACTCCAACGAGCGGACGCAGCCCTCGAAACAGCCGCCCGCGTAGGACACCACGTAGGGGCCCTCGCAGTGGGGCGTCTGCACCGTGCACGAGATGGCCGTGGGGCTGCACATCGCGGTCGCTCCCTCGGCACAGCGAGAGAAGTGCGTGCAGCAACCAAGCGTCGCGCAGTCACAAGCTTGCCCGTCGACGAACACCGCGTGGCAGGCACCGCGCGCGTTGCAGTCGGTCTCGGTCGTCGCGGTCGAGCAATCGCCGGGCGCATCGGGAGCCCCCGCATCCATCACGGGACAGCTGTAGGCGGGACAAGGTCCCGAGCTGCAGGTGCCGCTTCCGGGCGTGCAGCCGGCGCACCAGCGCTCGTTCGGCGCGCACATGCCCGCGCCGGCTCCTCCGCCCCCGCCCGCGCTGGCGCCGCCGGACCCGCCCGCGATGCCGCCGCTGCCAGTTCCGCCGCCGCCGGTGGCGCCGCCCTTGGCCCCGCCCGTGCCTGACCCGCTGCCGCCGGTCGCGCCCCCGGTGAGGCCTGCGGCGCCTCCCGAGCCGGGCTTCGCCCCGCCGGAGCCGGGGTTCGCGGAGCCGCCCGTTCCGGGGTGCGCCGCGCCGCCCGAGCCCGGGTTCGTCGACGAGCCGGCCTGACCGCCGCTGCCGGCCGTACCGTGCGTGGAGGTCGAGCTGCAACCAGCGAGAGCGACGCCGAGGAGCATCGCGGTGACGGGCGCGGAGAGCTTCATCGCGGCGAGCCGAAGCATCCGCCATGCCGTCGCGCCCGGCCAGTCCGTCGGCCCGGGCGACCCGAAGTCCCTCGAAAATCTGAGGGCATCGCGGGGAAACCGTCAGACAAGCGCGCGCGCTTGCCGTGGACATCACGCAGCGACCCGCCGCTGCTGCCGCCGGCACGCACTCTTGCGGGCGAGATGCGTGTCTATTATAAAAGAACGCCTTGTCGGCCGGTCGCCAGTCATCTGCTCGCCGATGGCGGGGCGCCACGCTGCTGGCGACGGCGGTGTTCGTCTCCGCTGGCGCGCTGCTGCTGCGTGCCCGTCGGTCCGGCCTGCCCGATGGCCCGCCGGTCAGCCCGGGACCCGCCAGCGTCGCGCGGTTCGTCGGCTCGCAGGCGTGCGCCGCGTGCCACCCCGCCGAGCAGGCCGCCTGGGCCTCGTCGCATCACCGTCACGCGATGGAGCCCGCAGCCGCCGACACGGTCCGCGGCGACTTCGCGGACGTCACCGTTCGGTACTTCGGCCGCGAGACGCGTTTTTCGCGCCGGGGCGCGGCCTTCCTGGTGACCACCGAGAATCAGCAGGGCAAGCCCGAGACGTTCCAGGTGGCGTACACGCTGGGGTACGCGCCGCTGCAACAGTATCTGGTCGCCTTCGATGACGGGCGCATCCAGCCGCTGCCCTTCGCGTGGGACACCCGGCCGCGCGCCCAGGGCGGGCAGCGCTGGTTCCACCTGTACCCCGACACGAACGTCACGCCGGCCGATCCGCTGTTCTGGACCCGGCCGCGCCAGAACTGGAATCACCAGTGCGGCGACTGTCACACCACCAGCTTCAGCAAGCGGTTCTCGGACGCGACTGGTCGCTTCGACAGTCAGTGGAGCGAACCGGGAGACGGCTGCGAGAGCTGCCACGGCGCCGGTTCTGCGCACGTCGAGGCCGTCCAGCACGGCGCGCGAGGCGCCGACGCCCGGCGGCTGGTGAACGGGCTGCACATGCAGGTGGAGCAGCTGGATCAGTGCGGCGCCTGCCACGCCCGGCGCGTCCGGCTGCGCGAGGAGCCGTCGCACGAGCGCATGCACGACACCTGGCGTCCGGAGCTGCTGCGCGAAGGTTTGTACTTCGACGACGGTCAGATCAAGGACGAGGTGTTCGAGATCGGGTCGTTCCTGCAGAGCAAGATGGCGGCGCGCGGGATCACCTGCAGTCACTGCCACGATCCGCACTCGACCCGCCTGCGCAAGGAGGGGAACGCGCTGTGCACGCAGTGCCACGACCGGCAGACGTTCGACGGCCCACAACACCATTTCCACGCTGAAGGCTACACCGGCGCGCGCTGCGTGAGCTGCCACATGCCGCAGCGGACGTACATGGTGGTGCACCAGCGCCGCGATCACCGCATCGCGGTTCCGCGCCCCGATCTCACGGAGGCGCTCGGCACGCCGAACGCCTGCGCGGCCTGTCACCGGGACCGCGATGACGCCTGGGCGGCAGCCGCCATCGCCCGTCATCGCAGCGGAAGGCGGCAGGGACCTTCCGGCGCCGAGCTGCTGGGCCCCGTGCTGTGGAGCGTCCGGCACGAGCAGCGGGATGCCGCCGCGGCGGTGCGGGCGCTGCTGGCCAATCCAGCCGTGGCCGCGTTCTCGAAGGCGTCCGCGCTCTCGGCGCTGGCGGGCCCCGCGCCGGCCGAGGCGGCCGCCATCGCCCGGCCCTTGCTGGCTGACGGCGAGTCCTGGCTGCGCTTCGGCGCGGTCGAGGCGCTGCGCGCCGCCCCGGAGCGCGCGCGGTTGCTCGCCGGTCTGGCCGGCGACCCGTCGCGGGCGGTGCGCCTGGACGCTGCGCCGTCGCTCGCCAGCGCGCGCGCGCCGGGCGATGCCGCACCGGCGGACGTCACCGCGCTGGTGACCGAGTACGACGCCTGGCTGACGGCGAACGCCGATCGCGCCGAGGCGCTGGTCGAGCTGGCTGCCCTGCGCCAGGCCACGGGGGATCCGGCGGCGGCGCGCCAGGCGTTCGAGCGGGCGCTGCGCCGGGACGATTCATCGATCGTCGCCCATCTGAACTTCGCGGACCACCTGCGCGCCAGCGGCGACGACGCGGCGGCGGAGGCCTTGCTGCGCAAGGCCTGCGCGCTGTATCCAGACTCGGCCGACGCGCACTTCGCGCTGGGCATGCTGCTGGTGCGCCGCCAGCAGGTGGCGGCCGGCGTCGCCGAGCTGGGTCGCGCCAGCCGGCTGGCGCCCAGCAACAGCCAGTACGCGTACGCCTACGGCGTGGGCCTGCACTCCACGCAGCAGGACGAGCTGGCGCTGGTCACGCTGCGGAACGCGCGCACGCGCTTTCCCGACAACGCCCCGATCCAGACCGCGCTGCAGGCGCTGTGCGCCGCAGCGCCATCGCCCGGCCGGCGCTGCCCGTGAGCGGCGGCCCTGCAAATGGAAACAGCGCCGCCCCCCGGATGGTGCACGGGGGATGCGGCGCTGTTCGGGGACCGGGTCGTTACGGCAACGTGAAGTAGCCGGCGGGGGCGCCGGACTTCAGCACGGCGATCTGCGCCAGCAGGGCGCCGCGCACCGCCGCGTACGACGGGTCGTCGAACAGGTTGGTGGCCTCGTGCGCGTCGGTCACGAGATCGTACAGCTCCCACTTGCCCAGGTTGTTGACCAGCTTGAAGCGCGAGTCCTTCAGGCCGTACTGGCGCCCGGACGTGCCGTTCGAGATCTCCGAGAAGGAGAAGGCGCGGCCGCTGGAGGCGGCCTCGTCGGTGAACAGCGGCTTGATGCTGTAGCTGTCGTTGACGTGGCTGACGCCGGCGGCGCCCGCGACGTCCAGGATCGTCGCGTACAGGTCGGCGGTGACGAACAGGCTGTTGTCACGGCCGCGGCGCGTGACGCCCGCGCCCGCCACGATCAGCGGCACCCGCACGCCGCCCTCGTAGGCGCTGCCCTTCGCGTCGCGCAGGCCGGTCGCGGTGTCCTTCACCGGCGGCGGAACGCCGTTGTCGCCCACGAAGATGACCAGCGTGTTGCTGAAGTCGACCTCGGCCAGCAGGCGCCCCAGCTCGGTGTCCAGGGCCTGGATGTCGGCCTGGTAGACCGGGATGTTCGTCTGGTAGACGCCGGGCGCCGGATTCCCCACCGAGCTGAGATCGACGTGGTGCAGCTCGGCGGGAGGCACCTGGAATGGGTTGTTGCCGCCGTTCGCCGCGTGGGGCGCGTTGAACGACTGGTACAGGAACCAGGGCTTGCCCGGGTTCGTCGCCTTCTGCTGGTGGATGAAGTCGATCGCGTAGTTGGTCAGCGCCGTCGTCGAGTAGGTCGTGTTGGCGACGGTGGGACCGTTCTCGTCGAACGTCCACCAGTTGAAGTAGTCGGTCAGACCACCGCCCACGATGCCCCGGTAGGTCGTGATGCCGATGTCACGCGCGTGCTGCAGGATGGTGGCCGCGTCCGCCTCCACGTTCGGCGGGGCCACGTCGATGCTGCCGCCGCCCAGGTGGTACTTGCCGAAGACCGCGTGGGTGTAGGGCGTCTCGGCGTTCAGGCGGTCGAACAGCGTGACGGTCGAGGTCGGCAGCACCAGCCCGACCGTGGTCACGCCGGTGCGGAACCCGTACTGGCCGCTGACGATGGTGGCGCGGGTCGGCGAGCAGACCGGGCTGGCCCAGGCGTTGTTGAAGACGACGCCGTTGTTCGCCAGGGTGGTGATGTTCGGGATCGGCACCTGGCCCTTCGCGCCGGCGATGTCGGGGAACAGGGCGGTCGCCTCGGAGCCCAGATCGTCGGCGATGATCAGCAAGATGTTCGGCTTGCCGGCGCTGGCGACGGCGCCGCCCGCGCCCCCCGCGCCCCCCGTCGCCGCCGCGCCGCCCACGCCCCCGGTCGCGGTCGCGCCGCCGGCACCGCCGCTGGCGGCCGGCCTGACGAAGGTGATCGTCGTGGTCGCGCTGTCGGTCGTGTCACCGTCCGACACCGTCAGCGTGACCTTGAAGGTGCCCGGGGTGGCGCTGGTCAGGGTCGCGCTAGGCGAGAGGGGGTTGTCGATCAGCCCCCCCGTCGTCGACCAGTAGTAGGTGAGCGGCGCCGGGCCGTTGTCGGGATCGCTGCCGGCGCCCACCAGCTTGACCGCGCTGCCGACGAACGCCGTCAGCGGAGACGCGGTCAGCTCGTCCACGTGCGGGCCGACGTCGATGGTGCCGTTCACCACCACCGAGCCGTTGCCCGTCTTGCTGGTGCTGTCGAGCCGGAGCGTGACCGCGGTGGCGGCCCCCGCCACCACGTCGAAGTTCGCCGAGCCGGTGAACGTCACGTTCGTGGTGGACTTCGCCGTCAGCGTGATGCCGTAGGCCTTGCCCGCGGGAATACCGCCGATGGTCGCGCTGATGGCGGGCGAACCGCTGGTGTCGATCGTTCCGGCCTTCGTGAAGTTGTTGCCCGTGATGCTGTACGTGACGGCGTTGATGGTCACGCCCGTCGGTGTGGTCAAGCCGAGGCTGATCGAACCGGCCTGGTCGACGTCGACGTGACTGCCCTGGTCCCTCGAGCATCCGCCCAGCGGGGCGCCGACGGCACCCAGCGCCAGCCAGACGAGAGGAACCCTGCCCAGTCTTCGGAAGCGCCCGAGTCTTTCGCTGTCATTCGTCATCGTGATGTCCTTCCCGTGCGGGAGCGCCGGACGCGCCCACCCGGGCGAACCGCGACGCTCACGACATTGAACGCCTGTCTTTTATAACAGACACATGTCCAGGACAACAGGAACGTGTAACGGCCGCGGAGGTCGCTCATCCGACGGCTGCGTCCACCGTCGGCGCGTGGGTGGCCAGACGCGGCTCCGCGCCGCCGGCGGAACGCCCGCGGACCCGTAGGCGTCCGTTCAGAACGGCCCGCGACCGCCCGTGAGGGCGATCGTCAGACCCGCGAACGTCGACAGTGTCCAGCGCGTCCCTGCGTCGGGTGGCAGGTCGCCGCCGCTCGGCGAACCGGACGCGGGACGACCGCCGGCGGGAACCGGGCGCGCCGTCAGCGGCACGGCGCCGGCCACCGCGCAGTACATCGCGAAGCGCTCCGTCAAGCGTGCTTCGAACCGCGCGGCGCCGCCGGCGAGGAGCTCGGTGTGCGTCTCGATCGCTGGACCGAAAGCTCCGCCCGCATTGGGACCGGGGCTGGGCTGCCCCGGGGCGGGACCGCGCGGACCCATCTGCGCCGGGGGACCGGCGTCGTAGGTCACGCGCGACAGCGCCAGCCACGGACCCAGCGCGGCGCTGAAGCGCCCGTACCGGAGCAAGGTGAGGCGAACCTCCCCTTGCCCCTGCAGACGACGGTCGCCCGTCGGCCTGAGAGCGCCGTCACCGGCGGCGCCTGGCGCGCGGCCGATGCCGTACCAGGCGCCCAGGCCCAGCGCCAGCGCCGGCTCGAGGGGCCACCGGGGAACGGCGCCCGCGGCCGCGAGCCCCATGCCCCAGGCATCGGCCGCCGGGCGCCGATCGCCGGTGAACAGACTCCCCGCCTGGTAACCGGCGAACGAAGCGAGCGTGAAGCGCACCGGGAACGAGGGTTCATTGGCGGCGAGCGCCCCGGCGCGTGACGAGATCGTCAGCGCGTCGTCATCCGTTCGGGCAGGGCCGGGGACGTCCGCGGGCGGTGAGACGGTCCCGGTGATCGGCGCCGTCGGCGGAAGGGCAGGGACCTCCCCGTCCTTCGACGGCTCGGGCGCCGCCTCGGGCTCCGGTCTTTCACGCTCGGCGTGGGCGTCCTCGCGTTGCTGCATGGCTGTCGGGCTGGTCCGCGCGCGCGGGGGGGCGGCTGTCCGTTCTGCCGGACGCGGGGCCTCTTCCAGCGCCAGCGTCTCCAGCGCGGTGTAGGCGATGGTGGCCAGCGTCTCGATCGTGACCTGATGGCTCGCGCCGTCGGGCACCACGCGATGAAGGCGCACGCGGCCGGCCGAGCCCTCGCAGAGGGTCACGGCTGGACCTGGGTTCGCGCCCGCTTCCAGTTCCACCGACAGGGTGGCCCACGGATCGGCCGTGCGCTGCGTGCGTTCGCCGGGCGCCTCGAAGGTGAAGGCCAGTCCCCGGCGCGCGGTCAGCTCTTGCAGCGTGGCGCGCAGCGCGTTGGCCTCGTCCGCGGGCCCGTGCACGTCGAGCGCGATGGCCCGCGGTTGCGCCGGCGGGGCGTGGGGATGCGCGACGGCCACGACGACCGCCTGCTGGCCGGGCGTGAGCGCGAGGAGCGCCGCCAGGAGCCCCACGGCGACGATCATGGTGCCCGCGCGCCGTCGGTGGTGAGTCCTGCGCGCGCTTCGAGCGCGCGTAAGCGGGCCCGCGCGTGGCGCGTGAAGGCGCTGGCCGCGGGGTTGGCCAGCACCTGCTCCCAGGCCCGGCGGGCCTGTTCCCGGTCGCCGAGCGACTCCCGCGCTTCCGCGAGACCCACGGCGGCCTCGGCGGCCAGCGTCCCGTCGGGGTTGCCGCGCAGATAGTCATCGAAGGCCGCCGCTGCCGGCCGGGCCTCGTGACGGTCCAGCAGCCAGCGTCCGTAAGCCACCTGTCCGGTCCGCGCCTCGACGGTCTCCGGAAAATCGCGCCACAGCCGATCGTAGGCGACGCGTGCCTCGTCCACCCGTCCGGCGCGGCGCGCCTCGGTGGCGCGCGCGAACAGCATCGCCGCGCCACCGGAGCTGGCGGCGCCGGGTGGGGCAGGGACCGCCAGCGCCGGCGCGGCCGGCGGCGCGACGTCCGGCTGGACCGGCGGCGCGGGAGCGTCGGCGGGCGCGGGAACCGGACGAACGACGGCACGCCTCTCGCGGGCAGCGGTGTGCGACGAGAGCTCCTCCTGCGCGCGCGTCGCTGGGGGGGACTCCACCATCCACCGCGCCGCGAGCGCGACGCCCGCCACCAGGCAGACCGCGCCGGCCGCGAAGGCAGGCAGGCGCGCCGCGTGGCGCCCGCGTCCGCTCCGGCGCGCGGGCGAGGGTGGCGCCGCGGGAACCGGGGCGGCTGGTGCCTGGAACGACGCCATCGTCGCGGCGACCAGCGCCGTGATGCTCTTGCCGTCGGACGGACGCGCGGCCTCGTCCAGCAGGTCGGCGCGCGTCTCCTCGAGCAGACGGCATACGTCGCAGGTCCGCAGGTGGTCGCGGGTGATCAGGCGCTCACGCGGCGTGAGGGGCAGCCCCACGCGCGCGCGATGCAGCAGCTCGTCCGGGTGCTCGTCGGAGTGTGCGTCTTCCGCGTTTCCCCGCAGGCGCGGATCGCGCGGCTCGCCGTCCTTCACGACTGTCCTCGCGCGGGGACTCGATCATCGTCCCCGTCGTCCAGCACCTTGCGCAGGTACTCCTTGGCCAGCCGCAAGCGGCTCTTCACGGTGGCCAGAGGGGTCGCCGTGGCCGCGCCGATCTCCGGAAGCGAGTGCCCCAGGATGACGTGCAGGGCCAGGACCTCGGCCTGCTCCTCGGGCAGACGCAGCAGCAGATCGCGCACGAAGTGGCGGCGATAAAGGCCCAGCTCGGCGTCGGTCCGTCGCGGTCCCGGGGGCGCCATCTCGGAGATGTCCACGGCATCGCAAAAGACGAGGCGCTCGCCCCGGGCCCGCCGCCGCGCGGTCAGCGCCGTATGCACCGCGATGCGCGACGCGAAACCCGACGGATGACATTCGCCGCGAAAGGAAGGGACCGCGCGCATCACGTTCAGCAAGGCCTGCTGCTTCACGTCCTCCAGATCGACGGCGCGGGGACCCAGCACCACGCGGACCGCGCGCACCACCGCGGGCGCGACCTCCAGCAACAGCTCTGCCATCGCGTCCGCGTCGACCGCCGCCGCGCGGGCCAGCGACAGCAGCGCCGCCCGATCGGCCTCCGTGTCGCGCGACGCCTGCGACGGATGCTCGTCGCCCGCGTCGAACACCGCCAGCCGCTTGGAGGCGCGTTCAGACATGAACTGCGCGTTAGTGACAGCGCGCCAGGGTCGGGATCAATAAACTTCGACGGGCGCGAAAGATCGCCCGACGGCGAAGAAAACGCATGCGGGCGGTGATCCGTTCCTCGGGCCGCGGCGACAGATCCCGCATACCAGGCGTTCTCGCGAAGCGCGAAGTGCCGGCGTCGTATGGCGCGGTGCCAACGACGATTCCCAAGCCCCCGAGGAGACAATCATGCGTTGCAAACTCGTACTCTTGCCGCTGGCCATGCCCATCGCCCTGTTCATGGGCTGCGAGGGGACCGCCCAGAACGACACCACCACCACCACGGACTCCGCGCTGGAGAGCTGCTTCACCACCAGCGGTGACGGCTCCACCAAGTGCGCGATCCAGGGCGGCAGCTTCAGCCGTGATCCGCAGGACATGGATCACGACGGTCGCCCCGATCCTTTCGTGTGCGCGCACATCGTGAAGGTGCCGCACGGGATGGGCGCCGGTGGCTCGTCGGGGGCCGCGGCGGCGGATGCCAGCGGCGCCGCGCGGCCGCCGCTGCCTGCCGTGCCGGCCGATGCCGACTGCGAGCGGATGGGCTGCCAGGACCAGCGCCCGGCTCACGGGGGTCCCGGCGCGGGGAACGGCGGCGCGGACGGCAAGTCCGGTCCGCCGGCTGGCGCCGGAGCGTCGGACGCGTCCCCGGGACCCGCCGCGCCGCCGCCTGCTGACGGCTCGTCGCCCGGCAAGCCGGCGGGCGGCGACGACATGCTGTGCCCGGGCCACGGTCCGCAGGGGCCGGGGCAGGGTGCCGGCGGTGCCGGCGCTCCCTCGGATCACGGGCCCGGCGGTGGTCACGGTGCCGGCGGCGCCGGCGCTCCCTGAGCGCGTCCCCGTCCGTCCAGAGAGACCGAGAAGGCTCGCGTCGCGATCACGAGGCGCGGGCCATTTTCGTCGTTCAGGTCGTTTTCGTTCAGGCCGCCGTCGTTCAGGCCGCCGTCGTTCAACCCGGTCTCGGGGCCCGTCACTTCAGCATCTGGTCGCCCCAGTCCTTGATCCGGTACTCCGTCAGCAAACCGGCCAGGAAGAAGGGATCGTCCTTGGCGAACGCCTCGGCGGCGGCGCGGGTACGAAACAGGGCCATGTTGCCGCCGGCGGCATCGGTGAACGGGCCGACCCCCACCACCTCGCCGCGCGCCACGAACTGGTCCAGGAACGCCTTGTGGCGGGGATAGACCGCCATGATCTCTTCGCGACTCTTTCCTGCGCTGGTGCCGATCACCGCGTACAGCATGTTGCCTCCACTCCTCTATGGGCCGCCGATTCTAAAGGCGGCCCGCAACGGCGGGCGACAATTCGTTGCGTGAAACGGCGCCCCGGCGTGTTAATTGCGCTCATGGCGTCGAAACGCGATTCCGGGCGCAATCGTCCGTCGGGACCGTCGGGGCTTCTCTTGGGCTCGGCGGTGCTGGGGGCGTTGACGGCGTTCATGCCCGGCGCCGGGGCGGCGCCGCACGACGTCCCTGACGCCGCGACCGCCGCGACGCCGCTGGCCGCCACGGCGTCGGCGCCCCCGCTGACGCCGCGCTCGACGGGGCCCGAGCTGTACGCGATCTTGTGCGCGGCCTGCCACCGCGCCGACGGCAGCGGCGGCGCCGCCGACAATGCCCCCTCGCTGATCAACCGCACGTTCCTGGAGAGCGCGTCCGACGGCTTCCTGCGCACCGCGGTCGCGAACGGGCGCGCCGGCACCTCGATGGGCGCGTACGGCCGGGCGAACGGCGGCCCGCTGGACGACGCGGCGCTGTCGCGGCTGGTGGCCTTCCTGCGCAGCCGCGGGCCCGCCTACCACGCGCCGAAGGAGACGGTGTCACGCCAGGCGTCGGCCGCGCGGGGGGCGCCGCTGTACGAGCAGCAGTGCCGGACCTGTCACGGCAACGTCGCCGTGCGCGGCGAGGCGGTGCACCTGGCCGACGCGGGGTTCATGCGCAGCGCCACGGACGGATTCCTGAAGCACGCGATCGCGAACGGCCGGCCGGACACGAAGATGCTGGCCTTCTCGCAGACGATGAAGGACGCCGACATCGACGACGTGGTGGCGTACCTGCGGACCATGGCGAAGCAGCCCGTCCCCAACGCGCGCCTCCCGGCGCCGACCGGGCACGAGCCGATGATCCTGAACCCGAAGGGAAAGGACCCGGCGTTCACGGTGAAGGACGATCGCTTCGTGGGCGTGGATCAGGCGCACGAGGCGCTGGTCGCCCACCGCCGCATGATCATCGTCGACGCCCGCCCGCCCTCCGAGTGGTCCCAGGTCCACGTCACCGGCGCCGTCTCGATCCCCTACTACCAGCCGCAGCGGCTGGACCAGATCCCGAAGGACGTGACGGTCCTGGCCTACTGCGCCTGCCCGCACCACCTGTCGGGGACGGTGGTCGACACGTTACGCAGCCACGGTCACGCCGCCGCGTTCGTGCTGGACGAGGGCATCATCGAATGGCACCGGCGTGGCTATCCGGTGGTCGCGGCGCCGGGCGTGAAGCCGCCGCCCGCGCAGCCGTCCGCGCAGAAGCCGCCGACCCCGCTGCCGGTCGTCGCGCCCAAGGCACCGCCGCCAACGCCGCAGGCGCCGCCGCCCGCAAAGCCGCAAGCGGCGCCGCACTGAGCCGGCGGGTCCCCCCTCACTTCTTGGCGGCGTCCAGCTTCAGCAGGCGCACGGCGTTCTGCTTCAGCACCAGCGGGCGCACCTCGTCGCGGATGGGCAGCTCCGCGAACTCGGCCAGCCACCGATCGGGCGTCAGCACCGGATAGTCCGAGCCGAACAGCATCTTGTGCCGCAACGGCCCGTTCATGTACTGGACCAGGATCGGCGGGAACAGCTTGGGGGCCCAGCCAGACAGATCGATGTGCACCTGCGCCTTGTGCATGGCGACGCTCAGCGCCTCCTCCTGCCAGGGGAACGACGGGTGGGCCAGCACGATGGGCAGGTGGGGAAAGTCGACCGCGACGTCGTCGACGAACATCGGGTTCGAGTACTTCAGCCGGATGCCACCCCCACCCGGCATGCCCGAGCCGATCCCGGAGTGACCGGTGTGGAAGAGCGCGGGCACGCCAGCCGCCGCGATCACCTCGTACAGCGGGTACGCCAGGCGATCGTTCGGGAAGAACCCCTGCAGGTTGGGATGGAACTTGAAGCCGCGCGCCCCCTTCGCGATCAAGCGCTGCGCCTCCGCGACGGCGTTCGGGCGGTGCGGGTCGATCGAGACGAACGGGATCAGCACGTCGTCGTTGGCGGCGGCGATCTCCAGGACCTCGTCGTTCGAGACGGGCACCTCGCCGGTGTTGTGCTGGTTGTCGACGCAGAACACGACCGCCGCCATCTGGCGGGCCCGGTAGTGCTCGGCCACCTGCTGCGCGTTGGGGCGCGGGAAGTCCGAGCGGAAGTGCTTCGCGGCCGCGTCCAGGATGGCCATCGTCTTGGGATCGGGCTCGCCGTGCACCGGCACCTGGGCGTGCGTGTGCAGATCGATGGCCCGCAGCGAGGCGACGTCCAGGCCCATCAGAGGTCGATCTTCGGCAGGTTGATGCCGCTCGGTTGGTGGTGGGGCGCGAACCGTGACTGCCAGACGGCCGCGATGGCCTCGGCGTCCCACCCGCCGTCCCGCAGCTCCGTGACCAGCTCGGCCGGGTGAGAGTAGAGACAGAGGCGATCGCCGCCGATGCCGATGGCCTGGCCGGTGATGCCGGCCGCGGCGTCCGAGGCCAGGAACACCACCAGGCCGGCGCAATCCTCGGCCAGCCCGATGGCGTGCTCGCGGCGCACGGCCGGCGGGAAGGGCTCGCCGGCCGCCACGCGCGCCACCAGCGGCTTGTAGATCGGGATGGTCGCCGTCATGGCCGTCCAGGCGGTGGGGACGATGGCGTTGACCGTGATCGACGCGCGCGCCAGCTCGAGCGACCAGGTGCGCGCGAACGCCACCACGCCCGCCTTGGCCGCGCCGTAGTTGGTCTGCCCGAAGTTGCCGAACTGTCCCGCGGGCGAGCCCACCACCACGATGCGGCCGCCGGTGCCCTGCTCGCGCAGGCGGATGGCGGCCGCCCGCGCGCACATGAACGTGCCGCGCAGGTGCGTCCGCACCACCAGATCGAAGTCGTCGTCGGTCATCTTCCACAGCACGGCGTCGCGCAGCACGCCGGCGTTCGTGACCATGGCGTCCAGACGACCGAACGCCTCGACCGCGCGGCCCACCAGCGCCTCGGCCGTCGTCCGCTCGGCGACGTCGCCGGCGACCACGGCGGCGCGCGGGCCGACCAACTGGGCCGTCTCCTCCGCCTGGCGCTGATCCAGATCGTTGACCACGACGGAGGCGCCGGCCTTGCCCAGCGCGACGGCGTAGGCGCGGCCCAGCCCTTGCCCGGCGCCGGTCACGACGGCGACCTTCCCGGTCAGGTCGATCTTGTCGGTCTTGCTGGTCTGTGCGGTCATCGCTGGTGCACTCATCGGTAGTACCGGAACAGGCATTCGGCGACCAGGGCGGGCTTCTCGGCGCCCTTCACCTCGACGGTAAACGTCGCCGCCACCTGCACGCCACCGGGGAAAGGCGTCACCTCGAGGATCTGACCGTGTCCCCGGAATTCAGCCTCGACCGGCAGCGGCGCCGGGAAGCGCACCTTGTTCAGGCCGTAGTTCACCGAAGTGGCCGCGTCGGTGACGCTGACCAGCTCCTGCGAGATGGGGCCCAGCAGCGACAGCGTCAGGTAGCCGTGCGCGATCGTTCCCCGGAACGGGGTCTCGCGCGCCCGCACCGGATCGACGTGAATGAAGTTGTGGTCGCCCGTCACGTCCGCGAAGCGGTCGATGCGGTCCTGGGTCATGCGCTGCCACGCCGTGGGACCGACCTTCCGGCCCACCTGCTGCGGCACCTCGGCCAGCGTGGTGACGCACGCCGCGTTCGAGCTCTCCGTCGTCATGGGATGTCCTTGGATCGAGATATCAGGTTACTTGAAACAGTAACCCACAACCTCCTCCTCGGAAAGCCCAAACGGTGTGAGCGCCGTCAGCTCTCGGCGCTGGCGGCCCGGCCTGCCCGGCCCGTCGTCGGCGCCTCGCCGAAGCCGCCGCCCAGGTTCTGGACGGCCGCCTTGACCATGTCCAGGAAGCCGGCCCGGTCTGCCTTGGTGAAGCCCTTCAGCATCGCCTCCTCGAAGGCAGCCATGGCGGCCTCGCACGCGACCAGCACGCGCCGCCCCTTCGCCGTCAGGCTGGCCGGCAACTTCCTGCCGTGGCTGGGGTGCGGGCTCCGCTCGATCAGGCCGTCCACCTCCAGCCGGTGGATGACCTCGTGCATGGCCTGCGCCGTCATGAACGAACGGCGCGCCAGCTGCGAGTTGGACAGCGGCACGCCGTGCCGGTTCAGGACGCTGAGGGTCGTGAACTGCAGCGCTGTCAGCCCGTGGCGCGCCGCCAGCTCGCTGACCGATGCGAAGACCAGCTGGTGCAGCCGCGCGATGGCGTAGGAGATTCGGGGTTCGGTGCTGGCGGCGGGGGCCGCCCGGCGACGAGTGTTCATGGCCCGTTCATCGTGCCACCCTCTGCCCGGCATTCAAAGCTATTGACAGCGGACGCCGGCACGGCAGAGTGTCATGTAACCTGATATCAGGGCCGGCCGGGAATGGGCATGCTGTCCCTCCCGCCGGTGTAACCGGGCGAAAACGCGACGGCATGACCCCGAGCAACCAGAACTTCGCCACGCTGGTCGAGGCGACCTGCCGGCGGCACCCGTCACGGCCCGCCCTGTTCCACGAGCGCGGGGAGCTATCCTACGGCCAGCTGGCGGGCCTCGTCGATGGCTGGACGGCCGCCCTCGACGCCCTGGGGGTGGGGCCGGGGGCCAGCGTGGCCCTGTGGCTGCCCAACGGCCCCGCCTTCGTGGTCACGTTCCTGGCGACGCTGCGCCTGGGCGCCGTCGCCGCCCCGCTGGGCGCGCTGCTGGCGGCCCGCGAGGTGGAGGCGCGGCTGGCGGTGGTCCGGGCGCCGGTGCTGATCACGACGCCGGCCCTGGCCCGCCAGCTCGGCGACCTGCGCATCACGGTCGTCGCGGTGGGCCCGGACGATCTGCCGCTCGAGCCCGCTGCCAGCCGCCCGGCCGTGCCTCGGAGCGGCGACGACCTGGCGGTGCTGATCTCGACGTCGGGCACCACGGGCAAGGCCAAGGCCGCCGAGCTGACCCATCGGGGCATCGCCTGGAACGCCTCGGCGCTGGCGACGGGGCTGGCGATGGGGCCCGACGACGTGCAGCTGGCCGTGGCCCCGCTGTCACATGTCCTGGGGATGTCCGGGGTGATGAATGGAACGCTGCTGACCGGCGGTGCCCTGGCGCTGATGGAGCGGTTCGACGCACCGGCGGCGCTGGCGTTGATGGCGCGGACCAACGTCACCGGCGTCCTGGGCGCCCCGTCGATGTTCCTGGCCCTGATTCGAGAGGCGCGGCAGGCGGAGAGGCCGCGGCCGCTGCGCTTCGCCATGTCGGGCGGCGCCGCGCTGGCGCCCGCCCTGACGCGCGACTTCGAGGAGACCTTCGGCTGCCCGGTGCGCGACGGCTACGGCATGAGCGAGGTCGGCGGCGGCATCACGCTGACGCCGATCTCGACGGCGCCGAAGCCGGGCTCGGTGGGCCCGGCGCTTCCGGGCAGCGAGCTGCGGATCATCGATCTGGGCACCGGCGCGCCGCTGCCCGCCGGCGAACGTGGCGAGGTGGTCTTGCGCAGCCCCAGCGTGATGCGCGGCTACCTGGGCGACCCCGAGGCGACCCGGGCCGCCCTGGACCCGGACGGGTGGCTGCGGACCGGGGACATCGGCTACCTGGACGACGAGGGACACGTCTTCCTGGTCGACCGCAAGAAGGAGCTGATCATTCGCTCCGGCTACAACGTTTATCCGCGCGAGGTGGAGGAGGTCCTGCTGGAGTTCCCCGGCGTACGCGAGGTCGCCGTGGTGGGCGCGCCCGACGAGGATCACGGCGAGGAGATCGTCGCGCTGATCGTCGCGTCCCACGACCAGCTGGATCCCGACGCGGTGAAGGCCTTCGCCCGGCAGCGCCTGGCCGCCTACAAGTATCCCCGCCACATCTTCGTCGTCGCCGAGCTGGCCAAGACCCCCACCGGCAAGGTGTCGAAGCGCGCCATCGACATCCGGCAGCTGATGTCGACGCGCGGCGCCCCCGAGGGAAGCCGGTAGGCCTGGCCGCGACGATCAAAGCCCCAGATACGCCTGCCGGACGCGGTCGTCGTGCAGCAGCTCCTGGCCCCGCCCGTCCATGACGATGCGCCCGTTCTCGATGACGTAGGCGCGCCCGGCCAGCGCCAGCGACGCGGCCACGTTCTGCTCGACCAGCAGCACCGACAGCCCCTTGTCGCGGTTCAGCACGCGGATGGCCCGGAACAGCTCCTTCACCACCAGCGGCGCCAGCCCCAGCGAGGGCTCGTCCAGCATGATCAGCTCCGGCCGCCCCATCAGACAGCGACCGATGGCCAGCATCTGCTGCTCGCCGCCCGACATCGTCCCCGCGATCTGGCGCCGCCGCTCCGCCAGCCGCGGAAACAGCTCGAACACCTCCTGCATGGTGGTCTTTCGCTTGGCGCGGGCGCGCGGCAACAGCGCGCCGACCTCCAGGTTGTCCTCCACGGTCAGGCTGGGGAATACCTGACGCCCCTCCGCCACCTGGCCGATGCCCAGGTTCGTCGTGGCGAACGTGTCCTTGCCGGTGATGTCCTGCTCCCGGAAGCGGACCGTGCCGGCCTGCGGCCGCTCCATCCCGGCGATGGCGCGGATCAACGACGACTTGCCGGCGCCGTTCGCGCCGATCAGCGCCACCAGCTCGCCCGCCCCCACCTCCAGCGAGACGCCGGCCAGCGCGCGCGCGTCGCCGTAGTACAGATCCAGGTCGCGCACCGACAGCATCAGGCGTCCAGCCCCTCGTACGACTCCCCCTCGCCGAGGTAGCAGTCGAGCACCGCCGCGTCGCGCACGATCGCGGCGGGCAGGCCGCGGGCGATGACCTGGCCGTGGTGCAGCACGACGATCTGCTCCGCCAGCGCCATCACCGCGCGCATCACGTGCTCGGTCAGCAGGATGGTCAGGCCTTCGTCGCGCTGCACGGTGCGCAGGACCGCCAGCAGCTCGTCGATCTCCGTGGGGCGCAGGCCCGCCATCATCTCGTCCAGCAGCAACAGCGACGGGCGGGTGGCCAGGGCGCGCGCCACCTCCAGGCGGCGGCGGTCGGCCAGGGTCAGGTGCGAGGCCATCAGCGACGCCTTGCCGGCCAGGCCCAGCATCCCCAGCACGGCCGTCGCCCGGTGGCGCGCGCCGGCCACGGTGCGCTCGCCCCGCAGGGCGCCCACGATCGCGTTGTCGAGCACCGTCATGCCGGCGAAGGGTTTCACCAGCTGGAACGTCCGCCCCACGCCGGCCGCGCACACGCGGTGCGCCGGCAGGCCGCCGATGGGGCGGCCGTCGAGCCGGATCTGTCCCCGGTCCGGTCGCTGGGCCCCGGCGATCAGGTTGAACAGCGTCGTCTTGCCGGCGCCGTTCGGGCCGATCAGCGCGGTGATGGTGTGCCGCGGGACCTCGAAGCTGACGCCCTCGACGGCCCGGACGCCGCGAAACGCCTTGCTGACGTCCTCGACTTGCAGGAACGGCACCGTCAGATCCTCTTCGGCTCGAACCCGAGGGCGCGGGCCAGCGGCGGCCAGATCCCGTTCGGCATGTAGATCGTCACCAGCAACAGCAGCAGCCCATGGATCCCTTGCCGCACGCCCGGCACGTCGATGCCGGCCTTGTTCAGCAGCTCGGTGGTGCCGTCGCCCAGCACCACCAGGGTGACGGCCCCCACGATGGGCCCGAACAGCGTCCCCAGGCCGCCCACGACCGGCCCCACCAGGATCTCGACGGAGCGCTCGAACCCGAAGATCTGCTCGGGGAACAGGCTGTTGTTGTAAAACGCGAAGAACGTCCCCGCCACCGCGGTCATCGCCGAGCTGAGCACGACCGCGAACATCTTCCACCGGAAGGTGTTGATCCCGACCGCCTCGGCGGCCGCCTCGTCCTCGCGGATGGCGCGCCAGTAATAGCCCGCCCGGCTGCGCAGCAGCAGCGCGCACAGCCCCAGCGCGCCGGCGGCCAGCACCAGCATGCCGTAGTAGTACAGCGCGGGCGGGCCGCGGAATCCCAGCAGGTCGACGTGGCCCCGATTCGTGACGGGAAGGAACAGCCCACCGGGGCCGCCGAGCGCGTCGATGTGATCGAAGCCGATGCGCGCCAGCTCGGCAAAGGCGATGGTCAACAGCGACAGCTGGACGCCCGCGATGCGCAGGCGGAAGGCGAGCAGGCCGATGAACGCCCCCACCGCCGCGCAGACGCCGACGGCCAGCCACACGCTGGCCCAGGGGCCGACGCCGGTGTGAACGAAGATGCCCGCCGCGACGTAGGCCCCCAGGCCCACGTACAGCGAGTGACCGAGCGACAGCTGGCCCGCGAACCCCATCATGACGTTCCAGGCCTGGCCCACGTACGCCAGGTACAGCGCCAGCGTGGCCGCCGAGACCAGGTAGCTGGTCCCCAGCAAAGGCAGCCCCAGCGCCGCCACGACGGCGATGCCCATCATCACCTGGCGGCGGCGCCGCCCCGGATCGGCGAGCGCCGGCGCGGTGGTCCCCGCGGCCAGGTCCGGCGCCGTTCCGGAGTCGATCATCGGCGGCCCCCCAGCAGGCCCCGCGGCCAGAACAGCAGGATCACCGCCAGCAGCCCGAAGCTGACCATGCTCTTCACGGACGGCGAGATCAGCAGGCCGGCCAGCGCCTCGGACAGGCCGATGATCAGGCCGCCCAGCAGCGCGCCCACCATCGAGCCCAGCCCCCCCACGATCACGATGACGAACGCCAGCAAGGTGTACGCGGGCCCTAGCCCGGGCGTCACCTCGATCAGCTGCACGGTGGCGCACCCGGCCACGGCGACGGTGGCGGCGCCGATGCCGAAGGTGACGGCGTACAGGTGCGCGACCGGCAGGCCGGCCACGCGCGCGCCCAGGGGGTTGTCGGCGCAGGCGCGGATGGCCTTGCCGGTCAGGGTCAGGCGAAAGAAGGCGCCCAGCAAGGCCGTCGTCACCAGCGCGGCGGCCGCCGCATAGACGCGGACCTTGTCCAGCAGCAAGGGGCCCAGCTCGAACGAGTCGAGCTGGTAGCTGGTCTGCACGTTGCGCGCGTCGGGCCCGAACGCCAGCAGCAGGACGTTGCCGACGATGATGGCCAGCGCCAGCATCAGCAGCATCTGCGCGTGCTCGGGCCGGTGCACGAAGCGGTTGATGAACCCCCGTTGCAGCGCGTATCCCAGCGCGCCGAACAGCACCGCCGCGCCCGCCATGCTGAGGAAGGGGTCGAGCGCCAGCTTCTGGAAGGCCACCACGGCGCCGTACATCGCCAGCGTCATCAGCTCGCCGTGGGCGAAGTTGACCAGGCGGACGACGCCGAAGATCGCCGACAGCCCCAGGGCCATCAGCCCGTAGACGATGCCCGTCAGGATGCCCGACACGACGACGTTCAGGATGGTCGCGGCGGCAGGCATCGTCACAGGACGTCGGACAGGATGCTACCCGACCTTGGGCATCGGGAAGACCAGCTTGCCTTCGGCGTAGTCCTTGGGCAACACGACCGTCGGCTTGCCGCCCAGGTTCTGCAGCACCACCGAGCGGTTCCCTTCGACCTGACCCTTGGCGTTGAAGCGGATCGGCCCCCCGAAGGAGACGCGGTCCGTCGCCGGGATGTCGGTGTGACGGATCGCCTCGGCCAGCGCCTTGTGATCGGTGCTGTGCGCCCGCTTGAAGGCGTCGGCGGCGATCAGGATGGCGTCGAACGTGTACGACGCGTTGATGCCGTGGAAGGCGAACTCGTCCTTGGGGAACTTCTTCTTGAACGCGGCGGCGAAGTCGTGCGTGAGCTGATTCTTCGGGTTGAACCAGACGGTGTTGGTGATGCAGTTCTCCGCGTACTTGCCCAGCCCCTTGCTGAACTGCTCCTCGTACAGGCCCGGGGACCCGGGGCTGACGATGCCCATGGGGCTCCAGCGTTGCTTGACCATCTCGCGCCGCAGCACCACGGCGTCGTTCAACCGGCAGACCAGCAGCAGCAGCTCGGCCTTGGTCGCCTTCGCCTTCGACACCTCGACGGTCAGGTCCTTGGCCGCCGGATCGTAGGGGATCGTGTCCAGCAGCTTGAACGGCAGCGACAGGGTGGGCAGCAGCGCGGCGACACCCTTGGCCATCGACTGGCCGAACGTGTCGTTGACGTGCATGAAGACCGCCGTGCTGGGCTGGACCTTGGCCTCGCGGAAGATGTCGCCCAGCAGCACCAGGCCGTTGCGGCCGATCTCCGGGGCGGGCGGGAAGTTCCGGAACACGAACTTGTAGCCCTGCTCGGTGATCTGCGGCGCGGCCGCGATGTTGACGATGTGGGGCACCCCGCGCTGCTCCGCCACCTGGGCCACGGCGGCGGTGTGGCCCGAATCGAAGGCGCCCACCAGCACGTGCGCGCCCTGCTCGATGAGGCGCTCGGCGCGGCTGCGGGCGGTGTCCACGTTCGACTCGGTGTCGGCGTTCATCAGCTCGACCTCGACGCCCAGCTTCTGTCGCAACAGCTCGGGCGCGACGTCGGCGCCGCGCTGGCACGACTGACCGATGAACGCCTGCAGCCCGGAGCGCGGCAGCAGCACGCCCACCTTCAGCTTGGGCGTCTCGGCGCGCAGGCGCCGCGGGACGGCGGACGTGGCCAGCGCGCCGGCGGCGGCGAATCCAAACGCTCTGCGGGTCAGGGATCCCATAGCTGAACTCCCAGCACGATCATGTTGGCCTTGGTCGCCGCCGGCGAGGCCGAGGGCGAGGGGCTGGATGGGGAAGCGTAGACGATGTCGGCGTGGCGGTAGTTGACCACCACATGGGCGAACCACGCCATCACGCTGTACGTCAACTGGACGTCATAGACGCGCGTCGGGTCCAGGCTCTCCCCCGACGTGGTGACCTGGCGCGCCTCGGCCTGCTGGAAGCGGAAAGAGGGACGCAGCTTGCCGATGCCGGCCAGGACCGGCGAGTTGTAGGCGATGGCCCCGACGGCCGACCACTTCCACGGCTGGTACGCCCCATGGAAGTTGTAGTACGCGCCCTCCAGCGACAGCGCGCCGCTGTCGCCCAGCCGTTTCTCGACGATCAGGTCGGCGTTCACCTCGCGATAGTCGTCCAGCAGCGGCATGGCCGCCATCATGCCGGTCATGGCCGGGGGGACGGTCATCACCGAGCCGCCGCGCTGGTACTGGCCACCCAGGCCCACCGAGATCAGATCTCGATCGCCGTAGTAGGTCGTGCGATGGAACCAGTTCGGCTCGGCCGACAGCAGGCTGACCTGCACGCGGCCGCTGTAGAGCGGCGACAGCGTCGGGTCCTGCAGCTGGTACGCGCCCAGGTAGTACTTCATATGTCCGCCCAGCGGGGCGCCCCACGCGGTGACGCCGAAGTCACGCCCGGAGGGACCGGCCTTGGGGACGGCGGGCGGCGTGCCCACGTAGAAGCCGGGATAGAACCACTCGTCCAGGCCCCAGGGCCCGCTGGGCGCGTAGCGATCCGCCATCACCAGCATACGGCCCAGGTACACCTGGAACTCCGGGATGGGCGTGAAGCCGACGAAGCCGTCCAGGAGCGACATCGATGCTGTGCTGGTCTGGCCGGCCGAGCCGCCGTAGTCGTTCGTGGTCAGCGCGAGCAGCCAGCGCCACATCGGGGTGATCTGGCCCCCCGCGTAGATGTCCGCGTAGATGGACTGCGCCACGTCGTTCAGGGAGGCCGGGTTCGTGGCGCTCTCGAAGCGCAAGCCGGCGCGCAGGCGACCGCCGTAGTCGATGTTGGGCATCAGCGGCGGGAACGCCGGGGCGACGGGCCCCTTGGGGGCGGTCCCGATGGGGATCTGCACGGGCGCGTCGGCCGGCCTGGGCGGCGGGCCTGACGGCGCCGCCGACAGCTGCTGCGGGGGCGCCTCCCGCGGGGGCGGCGCTGGCACCTCCGCGCTGGGGGTGCCGGCGGGCGGGGCTGCCGCCTCCTCGGCTGGCGGCGCCTGGGCGGCGACCATCCGCGGCGCCACCATCAGCAGGCAGAAGCCGACGAAACAGCAGGTTCGAGATACCACGTGTCGCTGGGGGTGAAGTCGTTCGCGCATTCGTTGCCTCCGCCTGGTTGCCGGCACGGGGCCGGGTGCTCCATCACGCCTGAAAGGGCTTCGCAGCCAACCGCAACGCAACTACTCTGACCGGAATCACTGACCTGATTTAAGGTAACCTGATAACACGAATTCGGATCGGGACAGGAAAAAAGTTCGCCGCGGCCGCGCGGTCAATCCACGCGGGCGGTTTCATGTAACATGTAATGGTGCCTGATAACAAAGCAGCAGCCGGCACGGAGGGACAGGGGACGCGCCCGCCTGGTGGTCGCCTGGCCGGCCTCTCGTCGATGGCCACGCGCGCGGTGCTGGCCGAGCTGGCGCAGGAGTATCAGCGCGCGACCGGCGGCCAGGTGGCGTTCCTGTCGGTGGGCGGCGTGGACGCCGCCCAGCGCGTGCGTGACGGCGAGCGGTTCGATGTCGTGGTGCTGGCGCGCGACAGCATCGACAAGCTGGTCGCCGCCGGACATCTGATCGCCGGCAGCGTCGTCGATCTGGCGCGCTCGGGCGTGGCGGTGGCGGTGCCGGCGGGGGCGCCCCGGCCCGACATCGGCAGCGAGGCGGCGCTGCGCGCGGCCGTGCTGGCCGCGCGAACCATCGGCTATTCGACGGGCCCCAGCGGCGTGGCGCTGGCGAAGCTGTTCGAGGGCTGGGGGCTGACCGAGACGCTGGCCGGGCGAACGGTGGTGGCGCTGCCGGGCGTGCCCGTGGGTGAGCTGGTGGCGCGGGCCGAGGTGGCGCTGGGGTTCCAGCAGCTCTCGGAGTTGATGAACGTCGACGGGATCGAGGTGGTGGGCGGCCTGCCTCCCGCGCTGGACATCGTCACCACGTTCTCAGGCGCGGTGGGCGTCCTCTCCCAGCGGCCCGACCAGGCGGCGGCGCTGCTGCGCTTTCTCGCGTCGCCCGCGGCCGATCAGGCGAAGCGGCTGCGGGGCATGGCACCGGCACCGGCGCGCGTAGTCAATGAGGAGGGCCGGGCATGACCGCGCCCGCGCGCACGCAGGTCGCCATCGTGGGGGCCGGCCCCTCGGGCTTGCTGCTGGGCCAGTTGCTGGCCCGGGCCGGCATCGAGGCCGTCATCGTCGAGCGGCAGTCCGCCGCGCATGTCCTGGGCCGCATCCGCGCCGGCGTCCTCGAGCAGGTCTGCGTCGATCTGCTGGACGAGCTGGGGGTGGGCGCGCGCATGCACCGCGAGGGGCTGCCGCACGAAGGCTTCGAGATCCTGTGGCAGGGACAGCGACACCGCATCGACATGCGCCGGCTGACGGGCGGCAAGAGCGTGATGGTCTATGGCCAGACCGAGCTGACCCGCGATCTGATGGACGCCCGCCTGGCCGCCGGCCTGCGCACGGTCTACGAGGCAGCGAACGTCGCCATTCACGACTTCCACGGGAGGCAGCCGCGCGTCACCTACCAGAAGGACGGGCAGGCGTACGAGCTCGCCTGCGACTTCATCGCCGGCTGCGACGGGTTCCACGGGGTATGCCGGGCCAGCCTGCCCGCAGGGGCCGTCACCACCTACGAGAAGGTCTACCCGTTCGGCTGGCTGGGCCTGCTGTCCGACACGCCGCCGCTGTCGCTCGAGCTGGTGTACATCAACAGCCCGCGCGGGTTCGCGCTGTGCTCGATGCGCAGCCACACGCGCAGCCGGTATTACTTGCAGGTCCCGCTGACCGAGCGGGTCGAGGACTGGTCCGACGAGGCGTTCTGGCGAGAGCTGCGCCAGCGCCTGGACGATCGAGGGCGCGAGGCGCTGGTCACCGGTCCGTCGCTGGAGAAGAGCATCGCGCCCCTGCGCAGCTTCGTCGTCGAGCCGCTGCGGTTCGGGCGCCTGTTCCTGGCGGGGGACGCCGGCCACATCGTCCCGCCCACCGGCGCCAAGGGGCTGAACCTGGCCGCCACCGACGTGAAGCTGCTGGCCAGCGCCCTGGTCGAGCACTATCGCGCGGGCAGCGACGCCGGCCTCGACGGCTACTCGGCGCGCTGCCTGCGCCGGGTCTGGCGCGCCGAGCGCTTCTCGTGGTGGTTCACCTCCCTGTTGCACCGGTTCCCCGAGGGCGGGCCGATGGGCGCCAAGCTGCAGGACGCCGAGCTCGACTACCTGGTTCACTCGGAGCACGCGGCCCGCACGCTGGCCGAGAACTACGTGGGCTTGCCCCTGGACTTTGGGGAGCCCGCGCCCCCGCCCGCCGCGAAGGAGGCGGCGCGACCATGATCATCGACGTTCACGGCCACTACACGACGGCGCCCAAGGCGCTGGAGGCCTGGCGCAACCGGCAGATCGCCGCGGTCCGGGATCCGGCGGCCCAACCCCGGGTGGCCGACCTGAAGATCAGCGACGACGAGCTGCGCGAGACGATCGAGAGCAACCAGCTGGCGCGCATGCGCGAGCGCGGCGTCGATCTGACCATCTTCAGCCCGCGGGCCAGCTTCATGGCCCACCACATCGGCGACTTCCAGGTGTCGTCAACCTGGGCCGCCATCTGCAACGAGCTGTGCTACCGGGTCAGCCAGCTGTTCCCCGAGCACTTCATCCCGGCGGCCATGTTGCCGCAGAGCCCCGGTGTCGCACCGGCCACCTGCATCCCCGAGCTGGTGAAGTGCGTCGAGCAGTACGGCAACGTGGCCGTCAACCTGAACCCCGATCCCTCGGGCGGCCACTGGACGTCGCCGCCGCTGACCGATCGGCACTGGTACCCCCTTTACGAGAAGCTGGTCGAGTACGACGTCCCGGCGATGATCCACGTCAGCACCAGCTGCAACGCCGCCTTCCACACCACCGGCGCGCATTACATCAACGCCGACACCACGGCGTTCATGCAGCTGATCCAGGGGGACCTGTTCCGCGACTTTCCCACGCTTCGGCTGGTCGTCCCCCACGGGGGCGGCGCGGCGCCGTACCACTGGGGCCGCTATCGGGGCCTGGCCCAGGAGCTGAAGAAGCCGCCCCTGGTGGAGCACGTCATGCGAAACGTGTACTTCGATACCTGCGTCTATCACCAGCCAGGCATCGATCTGTTGCTGGACGTGGTCCCTCTGGAAAACGTGCTGTTCGCCAGCGAGATGATCGGCGCCGTGCGCGGCATCGACCCGCAGACGGGCCACCACTACGACGACACCAGGCGCTACGTCGAGGCCACCACGCGGCTGGGTCCCGCGCAGCGCCAGCAACTGTACGACGGCAATGTCCGGCGCGTGTACCCCCGCCTGGCCGCGGCGCTCGCGCGGAAAGGGAAGTGACCATGTACGAGATCGGCGTCGTTCATCGCAACATCCAGCGCACCGAGGCGGAGGTGGCCGAGGGGCTGGGCGCCTTCGGCTGCGCCACCGTCCACGAGGCCATGGGCCGCGCCGGCCTGATGAAGCCGTACCTGCGCCCCATCTATCCGGGCGCCCGCCTGGCGGGCACCGCGGTGACGGTGCTGCTGCAGCCGGGCGACAACTGGATGCTGCACGTGGCGGCCGAGCAGCTGCGGCCGGGCGACGTGGTCGTCGCCGCCGTCACCGCCGACAGCACCGACGGCTTCTTCGGCGAGCTGCTGGCCACGTCGTTCAAGGCCCGGGGGGCGCGCGGGCTGATCATCGACGCCGGGTGCCGCGACGTCCGCGCGCTGGCGGAGCTGACCTTCCCCGTGTGGAGCCGCGCCATCAGCGCGCGGGGCACGGTCAAGGCCACGCTGGGCTCGGTGAACGTGCCGGTGGTGTGCGCCGGCGCGCTGGTGCATCCGGGGGACGTGATCGTGGCCGACGACGACGGCGTCGTGTGTGTGCCGCGGGCGAACGCCGCCGCCACCCTGCGGGCCGCGGCGAAGCGCGAGGCCGCCGAGACGGAGAAGCGCGCCCGCCTGGCCGCGGGCGTGCTGGGCCTGGACATGTACGACATGCGCGGCGCCCTGGCGGCCGCGGGCCTGCGGTACATCGACTGATGGGCGCGTCGAGCGGGGCGGGGAGAGGGAGGTCGCCATGCAGCTGGCGCTGATCGGGTACGGCGAGGTGGGCCGCATCCTGGCCGAGGAGCTACGCGCCGGGGGCCACCTGGTGGCGGCGTTCGACATCCTGCTGTCCGGCGCCTGCCCAGCGCTGCGGGAGCACGCCCGGCGGTACGGCGTGCAGCTGGCGTCGTCGCACCAGGAGGCGATCAGCGGGGCCGAGCTGGTCGTCTGCGCCGTCACCGCCCGCCACACCGTCGAGGCGGCGCGGTCGTGCGCCGAGGGGCTGGCGGCGGGCGCGTTCTTCCTGGACTTCAACTCGGCGTCGCCGGGCGCGAAGGCCGCCGCCGCCGAGGTGATCGAGCGGGGCGGGGGCCGCTACGTCGAGGGGGCCGTCATGACGGCGGTGCCGCCCCACCGGCTGCGTGTGCCGCTGTTGCTGGGCGGTCACCACGCCGCCGCCCTGTTGCCGGTGCTGCAGGGCCTGGGCTTCGCGCCGCGGGTGTGCAGCAGCAAGCTGGGCGTGGCCAGCGCCACCAAGATGTGCCGGAGCGTGATGATCAAGGGGCTCGAGGCGATGGTGATCGAGAGCCTGACGGCCGCCCGCCACTACGGCGTCGAGGACGCGGTCGTGGCCTCGCTGCGCGAGACCTTCCCGGGCATCGACTGGGAGCATCAGGCCGCCTACTTCTTTCAGCGCGTGATCGAGCACGGGAGGCGGCGGGGCGAAGAGATGCACGAGGCGGCGGCGACGGTGCGCGAGGCGGGCCTCACGCCCTGGAGCGCGGAGGCCACGGCGGCGCGCCAGGACTGGATGGCTGTGCTGGCCGACGAGGGCACGTTCGGGTCTCGCGGCGAGGCGGGGTTCGCGCGCAGCGACGACTGGCGCGTCGAGGCGGATCGCATCCTCGAGCAGGCCGCGTCGCTGGGAGAGGAGTAGCCGATGCCGTCCTTCGAGAAGACGCCCGGCTGGCTGGACTGGTGCCCCCATCCCAGCCGGCCCCGTTTCGTGCTGCCCGCCGGGGCGGTGGACGCGCACTGCCACGTGTTCGGCCCGGGCGACCGCTTTCCGTTCGCGCCCGAGCGCAAGTACACGCCGTGCGACGCCAGCAAGGAGCAGCTGTTCGCGCTGCGGGACCACCTGGGCTTCGACCGCAACGTCATCGTGCAGGCCACCTGTCACGGCGCCGACAACCGCGCCCTGGTCGACGCCTGCCAGGCCAGCGGGGGGCGGGCGCGGGGCGTCGCCACCGTGCGCCGGGACGTCACCGCGCAGGCCCTGCGGGCCCTGCACGAGGCGGGGGTGCGCGGCGTGCGGTTCAACTTCGTGCGCCGGCTGGTCGACCTGACGCCGCCCGACGAGCTGCAGGAGATCGCGGACCGGGTGCGGGACCTGGGGTGGCACGTGGTCGTCTACTTCGAGGCCCAGGACCTGCCCGAGCTGTGGGACACCCTGACCGCGCTGCCCACCACCGTCGTCGTCGACCACATGGGGCGGCCCGACGTCAGCAAGCCGGTGGACGGCCCCGCGTTCTCGCTGTTCCTGCGGCTGATGAGCGAGCATCCGAACGTGTGGACCAAGGTCAGCTGTCCCGAGCGCCTGTCGCTGGCCGGCCCGCCCGCCGTCGACGGCCAGCGCGACGCCTATCGCGACGTGGTCCCCTTCGCGCGCCGGGTGGTCGAGCGCTTCCCCGATCGCGTGCTGTGGGGCACCGACTGGCCGCACCCCAACCTGAAGGATCACATGCCCGACGACGGTCTGCTGGTCGACTTCATCCCGCACATCGCGCCCACCGTCGAGCTGCAGCGCCAGCTGCTGGTCACGAACCCGCGGCGGCTCTACTGGCCGGAAGAGCAGAGCGGGGGCTGACATGGCGCTCGACAAGCCCTACCTGGACATCCCCGGCACCACGATCTTCGACGCGGACCAGGCGCGCAAAGGCTACTGGCTGAACCAGTTCTGCATGAGCCTGATGAGCGCCCAGAACCGGGAGCGCTTCAAGCGAGACGAGCGGGCCTACCTGGCGGAGTGGCCGCTGACCGAGGCGCAGCGGGAGGCGGTGCTGGAGCGGGATCTGAACAAGGCCATCGCCGCGGGCGGCAACATCTACTTCCTGGCCAAGCTGGGCGCCACCGACGGGCGCACCTTCCAGCAGATGGCCAGCTCGATGACCGGCATGAGCGAGGCCGCGTACCGCGACATGATGGTGAACGGGGGTCGCTCCGTCGACGAGCAGCCGAGCGGGGCGCCGCCGCCGGTCGCCCGCGAGGCCGGCGCGGGCGCCGCGCGGATCACGGCGTCGATCTACACCAGCCACGTGCCCGCCATCGGCGCCGCCATGGATCACGGCCGCACGAACGACGACTACTGGAAGCCGGTGTTCGAGGGGTACGAGCCTTCCCGGCGCTGGCTGGCGGAGCACCGCCCCGACGTGGTCATCCTGGTCTACAACGATCACGCCAGCGCCTTCAGCCTGCGCCTGATCCCCACCTTCACGATCGGGACCGCCGCCACGTTCGCGGTGGCCGACGAGGGGTGGGGCGCCCGGCCCGTGCCGCCCGTGGTGGGCCATCCCGAGCTGGCGGCGCACCTGGCCCACAGCGTGATCCAGGACGACTTCGATCTGACCATCGCCAACGAGATGGACGTCGACCACGGTTTGACGGTGCCGTTGAGCCTGCTGTGCGGACAGCCGAGCGCCTGGCCGTTCCGGGTGATCCCCTTCGCGGTGAACGTCGTTCATTACCCCGTGCCGTCGGGACGCCGCTGCTTTCGCCTGGGGCAGGCGCTGCGCAGGGCGGTGCACAGCTTCGATCAGCCGCTGCGCGTGCAGCTCTGGGGGACAGGCGGGATGAGCCACCAGCTGCAGGGGCCGCGCGCCGGCCTCATCAACCGGGACTGGGACAACCGGTTCCTCGACCGCCTGATCGCCGACCCGGCGGCGCTGGCGGAGGTCCCGCACCTGGACTACGTCCGCCAGGCCGGCAGCGAGGCCATCGAGCTGGTGATGTGGCTGATCGCCCGCGGCGCCATGGCCGACGGGGCCGGCGGCCCGGCGCCGTCGGTGGTCCGGCGCTTCTATCACGTGCCCGCCAGCAACACCGCCCTCGGGCACCTCATCTTGCAGGAGGCAGACTGACCATGACCCTGAACGTCGCGCTGGCGGGAGCCGGCGCTTTCGGAATCAAGCACCTGGACGCCATCAAGACCATCGGCGGCGTCAACGTGGTGTCGCTGGTGGGGCGCGAGCGCGCCAAGACCGAGGAGGTGGCCCGCAAGTACGGCATCCCTCACGTCACCACCGAGCTGGCCGAGACGCTGAAGCGCGGCGACGTCGACGCCGTCATCCTGTGCACCCCCACGCCGCTGCATGCCGCGCAAGCGCTGGCCTGCCTGGCCGCGGGGAAGCACGTCCAGGTCGAGATTCCCCTGTGCGACGTCCTGACCCAGGGGGTGGCGGTGGTCGAGGCGGCCCGCGCCAGCGACAGGATCGCCATGTGCGGACACACGCGCCGCTTCAACCCCAGCCATCAATGGGTCCGCCAGCGCATCCTGGCCGGCGCGCTCACCGTCCAGCAGATGGACGTGCAGACGTACTTCCTGCGCCGCACGAACATCAACGCGCTGGGGCAGCCCCGCAGCTGGACCGATCACCTGCTGTGGCACCACGCCGCGCACACCGTGGACCTGTTCGCCTACCAGACGCGCAGCCCCATCGTGAAGGCGAACGCCGTCCAGGGGCCCATTCACCCGGCGCTGGGCATCGCCATGGACATGAGCATCCAGCTGCAGGCCGCGAGCGGCGCCATCTGCACGCTGAGCCTGTCCTTCAACAACGACGGACCGCTGGGGACGTTCTTCCGCTACATCGGCGACAGCGGGACGTACGTCGCCCGCTATGACGACCTGTACACGGGGCGGGACGAGCGGATCGACGTGTCCGGCGTGGCGGTGTCGATGAACGGCATCGAGCTGCAGGATCGCGAGTTCTTCGCGGCGATCGCCGAGGGCCGGGAACCGAACGCCAGCGTGGCCCAGGTGTTGCCCTGCTATCAGGTGCTGGACCAGCTGGAGCGCCAGCTGGCCTGATTCAGCGGGCGCCCAGGCAGCCGAAGGCGACCGTCACGTTCTTGATGGTGGCGGACTTCACCTGATCGCAGATCGGTCCGTACAGGGTGACCTGCGTCTTGTCGGCGTTGCTGAAGTCCCACCCGTTCGAGGAGTCGTGGTTGATCATGGTGCCGTCGCCGAACACGGCGACCTGATCGACGCTGGTCATGTCGTTGGGCGGCGGGCCGATGTCGAAGACGCAGGTGGCCACCGTCCCCAGGATCTGCTGCAGGGCCGTCTCCAGCTCGGCCGTGTTGTTGACCTGGTAGTACGAGTTCCCGCCCGGCATCCCCGGCACCGGCTTGCCGCCCGCCACGGCCATCGCGTTCAGCACCGCGGCGCCTCCCGTGTTCCCGATGCCGATGACGAAGGTGGGGAAGCCGGCGGTCAGCGCGTCGGCGACCGCTTGCTCCGAGCCGGCCGAGTCGTCGGTGTTGGCGCCGCTGGTCGTGCCACCGGGCAAGCCGCCGCCCGTGGTTCCGCTGCGGCCGCCCCGGCCGCCCGCCCCGCTGCTGCCGCCGCGCCCGCCCATCCCGCCGCTGCCGGTGGGGGGGCAGTTGGGCTGACCATCGGTGGCCAGCATCAGGTACTTGGGGTTCGTGTCGGTCAACGACTTCATGTAAGCGACGGCGTTGTTGATCGCCGAGCGCGTGGGCGTCCCGATCTGCCCGGTGAGATCGGGCTGACCGACGAAGGCCTGGGTGATGGCGGACGAGTTCATCGAGGCGACGGGCACCACCGGCCTGGCGGTCTCGCCGCACGTCGTGGTCTCGTCACCGAAGTACAGCAGGCCCCAGTTCACCGTCATGTCCGTCGTCGACACCACGTCGTTCAACGCCGCCACGACCTGCGTCCACTTCGACTGCGCGCCGCAGTTGCCGTCGTTCCCCTTGGCGCCCGAGCACTGCTTGTCGTCCTTGTCGTTGGTCATCGACAGCGAGCGGTCCTGCACGATCAAGATGTCCGGCGGCAGCTTCATCGCCGAGTGCGTCATCGCGCCGCAGTTCATGTCGACCGACGTCCCCACCGAGTCCGAGGTGAAGTGGGAAGCGTCCTCGACCGGGGGGAGGTCGATGTTGACGTCCGGGTGCAGATCCATGCCCGCCTCGGGTTGGACCTCTTCCACGCTCGCGTCCTCGACCGGTGCGTCGATCGGCACGTCCGTCTTGATCTTCACACAAGCTCCGCTACCGACCGCGACACACACCAGGACAGAAATCGAGCGAGACATGGCCGACCTCGTTGTGGGAGGAATCGATCGCGCCTTCGACGACCTGCGCGGGGCGGACCCGCGCAAGGCGGCGCGACTGTAACAGAACCCGCGGCGGGTAAGATCTGCCTTACGTTTTTCTAGAAACGGACAACGCTCTGTGCCACGAGCGGGCGTGCCGGTTGAAAAGGAAAGTGCCCTTCCAAAGTAGCCTGACACCCGCTCAATCGGCTCAACTTTTTTCGGGCGTGGAACGGCCTCGCCCTGCGCCGGCCCATGACGCTACGAAGCGTCCGGAGGCAGGCGGGGCAGCGAGGCCAGGGCGTCCGTGACCTTCTCGGCCGGATACTCGTCGTCGCGCAGCTCGCCGCGCTGGTAGGCATGAAAAGCCGCCATGTCGAAGTGGCCGTGGCCGGACAGATTGAAGGCGATCACCTTCTTCTCGCCCGACTGCTTGCACTTCAGGGCCTCGTCGATGGCGACGCGGATGGCGTGGGCGCTCTCGGGGGCGGGGATGATCCCCTCGGCGCGCGAGAACTGCGCCGCGGCCGCGAAGGTCTCCAGCTGCTTGACCGCGCGCGCCTCCACGTCGCCGTGGTCGACCAGCGCGCTCACGCTCGCGGCCATGCCGTGATAGCGCAGGCCGCCCGCGTGGATCTCGGCCGGCACGAAGGAATGGCCCAGCGTGTGCATCTTCACGACCGGCGCCACCCCCGCCACGTCGGCCCAGTCGAAGGTGTAGGCGCCCCTCGTCATGCTCGGGCAGGCGGCGGGCTCGACCGCGATGATCTTGGCGCTGGCCGCGCCGGTCAGGTTGCGATGCAGAAAGGGAAACGCGAAGCCCCCGAAGTTCGAACCGCCCCCGGCGCACGCGATCACGAAGTCGGGGTATTCGCCGGCCATCTCCAGCTGCAGCAGTGCCTCCTGGCCGATGACCGTCTGGTGCATCAGCACGTGGGCCAGGCCCGAACCGGCGGCGTACTTCTTCCCGCCGGCGCTGGCCCGCACCGTCTCCAGCGTCTCGGACAGCGTCACGCCCAGCGAGCCGGGATGGCCGGGCGAGCGCGCGAGCACGGCGCGACCGGCGCGCGTCGACGTGGTGGGGCTGGCGTGGACCTGTGCGCCGAAGTGCTCCATCGCTATGCGCCGGTACGGCTTCTGGGCGTGGCTGACCTTCACCATGAAGACCTCCAGCGGCACGTCGAAGAAGCTGCAGGCCATGGCCATCGCCGTCCCCCACTGGCCGGCGCCCGTCCCGGTCACCAGCGCCTTCGTCCCTGCCTGTTTGTTGAAGAAGGCCTGGGGAACCGCGGCGTTCAGCTTGTGCGAGCCCGCGGGGGAGGCGCCCTCGTACTTGTAATAGATGTGCGCGGGGGTATCGAGGCTGCGCTCGAGCCGCACGGCGCGGCGCAACGGGGTGGGCCGCCACAGGCGGTAGACGTCGCGGATGGGCCCGGGGATCTCGACGAAGCGTTCGGTGGTGTTCTCGTGCGCGAGCAGGCCGGGGGGGAACAGCGGCTCGAGGAACTCGTCCGTCAGCGGCTGCAAGGTCTGCGGATGCAGCGCCGCTGGCTGGGGCACCGGCAGATCCGCCTTGATGTTGTACCAGGCACGGGGAAGCTGGCTCTCGTCCAGCAGGAACTGCGTCCGGATGTTCTCGGAGCGCTCCCACCGCGCCGGCGTTGCCGGCCCCCCTGTTCCGTCCCGCGCCGACGCCATCGCAAAGGGCGTTCTATCACGAAGGAATTGGGCGCCGGGGCGCGATCGCGGTGCCCGTTTTCGGGCACCGCGAGGCGAAAATTACGCCGTCACGTTCGGCAGCGTGGACAGCGCCTCGCGGACCTTCTCGGCGGGGTATTCGTAGTCCTTCAGGTCACCGCGCTGGTAGGCCTGGTACGCCATCATGTCGAAGTGACCATGGCCGGACAGGTTGAAGGCGATCACCTTCTTCTGCCCTGCCTGCTTCGCCTGCAACGCCTCGTCGATGGCGACGCGGATGGCGTGGGCGCTCTCGGGGGCGGGGATGATGCCCTCGGCCTTCGAGAACTGCACGGCGGCGGCGAACGTCTCCAGCTGCTTGACCGCGCGCGCCTCGACGTCGCCGTGATCGACCAGGGCGCTGACCGATGGCGCCATGCCGTGATAGCGCAGGCCGCCCGCGTGGATCTCGGGCGGCACGAACGAGTGCCCGAGCGTGTGCATCTTGACGACGGGCGCGGCGCCGGCCAGGTCGGCCCAGTCGAAGGCGTAGGTTCCCTTCGTCATGGTGGGGCAGGACGCGGGTTCGACCGCGATGATCCGGGCCCGCTTTCCGGCGGTCAGGTTCTGGTGCACGAACGGATAGGCGAAGCCCGCGAAGTTCGAGCCGCCCCCGGCGCAGCCGATGACGACGTCCGGGTACTCGCCCGCCATCTCCATCTGCTTCAGCGCCTCCAGCCCGATGACGGTCTGATGCATCAGCACGTGGCCCAGCACCGAACCGGCGGCGTACTTCTTCGTGCCGCCGCTGACGGCCGCCGTCTCGACCGCCTCGGACAAGGTCAGCCCCAGCGAGCCCGGGCTGTCCGGATCCTTCTCCAGCACGGCCCGCCCCGACTGCGTCAGGTTGGTGGGGCTGGCGTAGACCTTGGCGCCGAAGTGCTCCATCACGATGCGGCGGTAGGGTTTCTGGGTGTGGCTGACCTTCACCATGAAGACCTCCAGTCCCATGTCGAAGAAGCTGCACGCCATGGCCATGGCAGTGCCCCACTGGCCCGCGCCCGTCTCGGTGACCAGCGCCTTGGTGCCCGCCTGCTTGTTGTAGAAGGCCTGCGCCACGGCGGTGTTGGGCTTGTGTGACCCGACCGGCGAGACGCCCTCGTACTTGTAGTAGATGTGCGCCGGGGTATCGAGCAGGCGCTCGAGCCGCACCGCGCGCCGCAGGGGGGTGGGCCGCCACAGGCGGTAGATGTCGCGCACCGGTTCGGGGATCTCGATGTAACGCTCGGCGCTGACCTCTTGCTGGATCAGCGACATCGGCATCAGCACCGACAGGAAGTCGGGCGTCACCGGCTGCAGGGTGCCCGGGTGCAACACCGGCTGGGGCGGCACCGGCAGGTCGGCGTTGATGTTGTACCAGGCCTTGGGGATCTGGCTCTCGTCCAGCAGGAACTGAGTCCGGTCGCTCATTTTCCCATTTGTAACACGGGCGCGCGTGCGCCGGCCCGGCGGCGGCGCTCCGCATTCGCGGATAAAACAGTTGACCGCGATCGGGCAGGGGGCAAGATCGCACGAGGAAAAGATGAGCTCGGCCCGGGCGATCGACAGCGTAGCGGAATGGCTGCAGTCGCTCGGCCTCGCGGAGTACGCCGCGGTCTTCGCGCAGCACCAGATCACGCCCGACGTGCTGCCCCACCTGACCGAGGCCGACATCGATCGGATGTTGCTTCCGGTGGGGCCGCGTCGCCGGCTACTGGTGGCCCTGGGCGCGCTGAAGGCCGGCGACGTTCCCGGGGCGGCGCCGGCGGCCGCCCCCGCCGCCGCTCCGCCCGCGCCCCCGGCGCCCGTTCCCTCGCCGTTGAAGCGGGACAGCGCCGCGGGCGCCGAGCGGCGCCAGCTGACGGTGATGTTCTGCGATCTGGTCGGCTCGACCGCGCTGGCCGACGTGCTGGATCCCGAGGAGATGCACCGCCTGATCCAGTCCTATCGCGCGGCCTGCAGCGAGGTGGTCAGCCGCTACGAGGGCTACGTGGCGCAGTACCTGGGCGACGGTCTGATGGTCTACTTCGGCTGGCCCGTCGCCCACGAGGACGACGCCGAGCGCGGCGTGCGCTCGGCGCTGGAGATGGTGGCAGCCGTCAAGGAGCTGCGCGGTGTGCGGCCGCTGGCGGTCCGCATCGGCCTGGCCACCGGTCAGGTGGTGGTGGGCGACCTGTCGCAGTCGATCCACGGCGAGGGCAGGCTGGCCATCGGCCCCACGCCCAACCTGGCGGCGCGGCTGCAAGCGCTGGCCGGCCCCGACGAGATCGTCATCGCCCCCACCACACGGCGCCTGGTGGCCAGCGCCTTCGTGCTGTCGGATCTGGGCGCACGCGAGCTGAAGGGCATCGCCCAGCCCGTGCAGGTCTGGCGGGTCGACGAGGCGCGCCGTACCTCGGGCCGCTTCGATGCCGTGCACGGCGCGCGCGAGCTGGCGCCGCTGGTGGGGCGCGGCGAGGAGAGCGCGCGGCTGGAGCGTCGCTGGCACCGCGTGTGCGAAGGGCAGGGCGAGGTGGTGTTCCTGGGCGGACAGCCGGGGATCGGCAAGTCCCGTCTGACGGCGGCGTTCCGCGCCCGCATCGCGGAGGAGCACGTCACCCTGCACCACCAGTGCTCGCCGTATCACCTGAACTCGCCGCTGCACCCGTTCGTCGGCCAGCTGGAGCTGGCCGCCGGCTTCGCGCGTGACGACGGCCCGGAGCAGAAGCTGGACAAGCTGGAGGCGCTGATCGCCAGCGAGGCGCCGCGCGTGGACGCCGCGGCGCCGCTGTTCGCCGCGCTGCTGTCGCTGCCGGTCGACCGTTACCCGCCGCTGAACCTGTCGCCGCAGAAGCAGAAGGAGCGCACGCTAGAGGCCCTCATCGGCCGCGTCGAGGCGCTGGCCGAGCGCGGCCCCGTCCTGATGGTGGTGGAGGACGTTCACTGGATCGACCCCACCAGCCAGGAGCTGCTGCAGCTGCTGGTGCCCGAGGTGCACCGGCGGCCGGTGCTGCTGATCGTCACCCACCGGCCCGAGTACACGCCGTCGTGGGAGGCCCTGCCCCACGTGACCATCATGACCCTGAACCGGCTGGCCCGCAGCCAGGGCGCCGCGCTGGTGGGCGCCGTCGCCAAGGGGCGCGCCCTGCCGCCCGTCGTGCTCGACGAGATCCTGGCGCGCACCGACGGGGTGCCCCTGTTCGTCGAGGAGGTGACGCGCTCGGTGCTGGAGTCGGGGCTGCTGCGCGAGGCTGGCGATCAGTACGCGCTGCAGGGGCCGCTGACGGCGCTCGCCATCCCGGCGTCGCTGCGCGACTCGCTGATGGCGCGGCTCGATCGGCTGGGGCCGGCCAAGGAGACCGCGCAGATCGGCGCCTGCCTGGGCCGCGAGTTCTCGCAGGAGCTGCTGGCCCGCGTCTCCACGCTGGACGCGGGCGCGCTGGAGGCGTCGCTGCAGCGGCTGCTGCTGGCGGGGCTGGTCACCCGCAGCGACAGCGGTCCGGACCCCCTGTACACGTTCAAGCACGCGCTGGTGCAGGACGCCGCCTACGACTCGCTGCTGAAGAGCCGCCGCAGCGAGCTGCACGGAAAGATCGCGCACGTGCTGGAGACGACGCTGGCCCGGCAGGTCGAGAACAGCCCGGAGACGCTGGCCCACCACCACACCCAGGCGGGCCATTTCACGCAGGCCATCCCGCTGTGGCGCGCGGCCGGCGTGTCGGCGGTTCATCGGGTGGCGCTGAAGGAGGCGGTGGCGCACTTCCAGAGCGGCCTGGCCCTGATCGCTCAGCTTCCCGCCGGCGAGGCGCGCGATCGCCTGGAGCTGACCATCCGGGAGCCGCTGAACGCGGCCTGGACCGGGTTGAGCGGCTGGGCGGCGCCCGAGGTCGGGGTGAACGCGGCCGCCATCTTGCGGCTGGCCGAGCGGATGGGGAACGCCGAGAGCCTGCTGCTGGCCCGCTGGTGGCTGTGGACCAGCACCATCACGCAGGGGCGCATCGCCGACTCGCTGCAGTGGGTGGCGGTGATGCGGGCCGAGGGGGGCGAGCACGCCGGCATCGACCAGCGGATCTTCGGCCACACCACCGCGATGGTGCAATGCATGCTGCACGGCGAGCTGGAGGCTTCGCGCGAAGAGGCGGCGCGCGCGCTGGCGCTCTACGACCCGTCGCGGGCCACGAAGTGGGTGCAGCTGACGGGACACGACCTGGCGACGTTCGTCGAGGTCTATGCCTGCCAGTTGACGTGGATGCTCGGCTATCCCGAGCAGGCCAAGCGCGCCAGCGCCGCCACGGCCGCCCGGGCGCGGGAGGCAGGCCACGCCTTCAACCTGGTGTGGGCGCTGACCTTCAGCGCCTACGTCTTCGCCTACCGCCGCGAGCCCGCCCAGTTCCTCGAGCGCGTGGACGAGGCCAATCAAGTGGCCAGCGACCAGGGGCTGGCGTTCATCTCGCAAGTCTCGGTGCCGCAGGCGCGCGGCATCGCCGAGCTGCAGAGCGGACGACCGCGGGAGGCGCAGGCGCTGCTGCGACAGGGGATCGACCGATGGACCTCGCACGGCGGGCGCGTCCGCGTGCCCTTCGTGAAGGCGGCGCTGGCCGAGGCGGTGGCGCTGGACGGCGATCTACCGGGAGCGCTGGCCCTGATCGACGAGTGCCTGGCGCAGATCGCCGAGCCGTGGTCGGAGGAGCGCCTGTGGCTGGCCGAGGTCCTGCGCCTCAAGGGCTGGATGCTGGCGCTGGCGGGCCGCCCCGACGAGGCCGAGGCGCAGCTGAACGCCGCCATCGCCTGCGCCCGCGCCCAGGGGGCCCGCTCCTGGGAGCTGCGCGCCGCCACCACGCTGGCGCGCCACCTGGCGTCGCGCGGCCGGGCCGCCGAAGGGCGCGCCCTGTTGGCCCCCGCCTACGGATGGTTCACGGAAGGGTGGGACACGAGAGATCTCATCGAGGCCAAGGCCTTGCTGGATCAGCTCGGGCCCGTCTGAATGAAAATCTGGCGCCTCCGGCATCGATTGTCCCTTGCCAACGAAAAGGCAAGGGACGTAAAGTGCGAGAGCCGCCGACTGGCTGCAAATAAATGCAGTGTTCTGGCGAATTGAATTGGGGAGGCTGCCTTGGGTGATGAAAAGTTCGATCCGGACGTCGTGAAAGCCCACAAGGCCTACGTTGACGCGATCAACTCCAACGATACCGCGCGCGTGATGGCCTGTTACGACAAGGACGCGCAAATCATGCAGCCGGATGGGCCCCTGGTCACCGGCCACAAGGACATTCGCAAGTGGGTCGCCAGCTACTTCAAAGAGTTCGAGACCCATTGGGACAAGAAGTCCGTGCTGATCTGGGTGGCCGGCGATTACGGCTTCGACCAGGGCATCGACACGGCCACCGACAAACCCCGCAACGGTGGGCCGGTTCAGCATTACACCGTCAAGGGCATCCTGATCTACAAGCGGCAACGCACCGGTGAGTTCAAGGTGTACCGCGACATCTGGAACTTCAACGCGCCGCCCACCCGAAACAACACCTAGGGCAGCGTTGCCGCCGTCTTCCAGGAGGCATCAGTGAAGTCTCCCGTCGTCTATCCCACCCCGCTGTTGCCGCCCAAACCGGCGGGATTGTCGTGGCGTGACTACCTGATCACGCTGTTGCGCATCGGGGGCGAGATCGAGCACGCCTTGATGGTGCAATATCTCTATGCCGCCTATTCGTTGGGGGGGCCGGCCGCCGAAAAGGAGCCGGACCTGATCCGCGATTGGCGGGACACGCTGCTGACCATCGCGCGCGAAGAGATGGGTCACCTGATCACGGTCCAGAACCTGCTGCTGCTGCTGGGGGGCCCCATCAGCTTCGAGCGACATTCGCACCCCTGGAGCAGCCCGTTCTATCCGTTCGAGTTCAATCTCGACGGGTTGTCGCTCGAGTCGCTGGCCGGTTACGTCTATGCCGAGATGCCGACGCGCCTGCGGGACCGCCACGATCGCGACGTGCGGGAGAAGGTCGTCAAGCTGCTGGGGAAGGACAAGCCCATCGAGGTGGGCGTCCTCTACGACCACATCATCAAGCTGATGGCGGACCGCAAGGAGGTCCCCGACTCGGTGTTCGACGCCGGTTGCTACCACTATCAGGTCACCTGGGACGAGTTCGGACGCGGTTACCGGCCCAAGAACGAGTCGCCGCACGCGTCGCAGACGAACCCGAAGCCGACCAGGTACGAGCGCGCCCGGGTGATCGTGGCGCAGGTGGTGACCCGCACGGACGCGCTGGCCGCCCTGAAGGACATCGCGGGCCAGGGCGAGGCCGAGCACTACGCGTTCGACGACAGCGACGAGCTGTCGCACTTCGATCGCTTCGCCGGGATGTTCAGCGCCTTCTACGACAGGAAGCAACGAGACAAGGACTGGTCGCCCAGCTTGCCGGTGCCGCGCAATCCGTCCGCCGACCAGGTGGAAGCGTCGTCCACGAACACCACGCCCATCACGGCCCGGGCCTCGCAGATCTGGGCGCAGCTGTTCAACTTCCGTTACCGGATGTTGCTGCTGCTGCTGACGTACATCTATCGGGTGCAGCGGGAGCCGGCGTCGCGCCTGACGTCGCTGCGCCCGCAGGTCCTGGCCCGCATCTTCGGCGAGATGTATCACATGAAGGCGATCGCCGGCATCCTGGTCCACATGCCGCTCGACGACTCGGGCAGCGGCAGGGTGGCGGCCCCGCCGTTCCAGCTGCCGTTCTCGCTGGCGCTGCCGCAGGGCGAGGAGAACTTCTGGCGGGGTCAGCTGGGCCTGCTGGATGCTAGCGGCGCGCTGGTGAAGATGCTGCAGGACGACCTGAAAGGTCGCTCGCCGCCGGAAGGGATGCGCTTCCTGCAGGCGCTCACGGAGAGCGATCGTGACGCGCACGCCTGGATCGGCAGGATCCTGAGCGGTGGCGCCTTCGGGTGGAGGAGCAACTGATGATCCGCGAGCTACGCATCCTGCCGCCGCTGGTGATCGGCCGGCTGGGTTCGGGCGAGGAGCCGCTCGACAACTTCTCGATCGAGACCGACTCGAACGAGACGCTGGGTTACCGCAAGATCGTCCCCGCCCGGACGTTGCACGTCGACGACGCGACCGGCGAGATCAGCAGCGCCAGCGTCCCCGCCTCGATCGAGTTCAAGACGAAGGACGGCAAGATCCGTCCGGTCGCGCCGTTCGTGGAGGTGTGGGCCCGCGTCGATGAGGCCGACCACTTCGTGCCGCTCACCACGCAGTTGCTGCGGGCCGAGGGCCTGGAGCCCAAGGACGTCCGCTGGAAGGTGACGGTCGAGAATCGCAAGGTCGAGCGGCGCACCGGGCACGTCGAGGATCGGGTCAGCGCCGCCACGGACGGCTTCTCCGACCACGACAAGAAGGCGCTGCACGGGCATTGCCCCCACTTCGTCTCGCCCGAGAGCTTCGTCGATTTCGGCACGGTCCGGTACATCAAGCCGAACGAGGCGCACCCCGAGATCCGGCTGCGCTTCACGCCGGCGCGGGGGTTGATCTACGGCCCCAAGCTGACGCCACAGGAGATCGCCGAGCTGCGCGCGGCCTCGGGCATCTCGAACCTGCACGTCGTCGAGAAGGAAGAGCTGGCGGTCTACGACAAGAAGGGCGGCTGGTGGAACTTCTCGATCCCGGCCGAGGTGCGGAACGCCGACCCGGACTTCAAGGAGTTCTACAACGAGACCCAACCCCCGGCGCTGTTCGCCATCAACCTGCCCGCGCCGTGCTGGTTGAACGGGAACGTGGCGGTCAGCCGCGGCTTCCTGGACGATGCCTGCGACGGCGTCGTCGAGGTGAGCCTGGCCGTCGGTGCGGGAGCCCCCCTGACCGCCCGCGGCCGCATCGTCGCCGCGCCGCCCGCCCTGGTCCCCGATTCGCTGTTCGTGCGCAGCCTGGCCGACGATCTGGATCAGGCCATCTTCGGCCCCGACGTCCCCGCGGACGAGGACGCGAAGGTGACCCAGGCGCGCGCCGAGGACATCGTGCGCCGTGCCTTCGAGACGGTTCGCTTCCTGAACGTGGCGGTGATGAACGGCAACTGGGTCGACGGCCGCGACCCGCTGGAGATCGACACGATGCCGGCCGAGGAGGCGTACGACGTCTGGCGGATGATGCGGCCCATCTTCACGCCGCACGCCGTGGACACGCTGGCCATCGTGGCCCTGCACCAGCGGGTGTACACGTCGATGCGCGGGGGCGCGGCGCCCTGGTTCCCGCCGCTGCTGCGTCGCCCCGACGAGGTGGCCGACTTCACCGACACCGGCCGTCGCAAGATGCCGGCCCTGATGTGCGGCGCCGACGGCAACTACCTGGCGCTGACCCATCGTCAGATCGACACCATCGTCAAGGCAGCGGCGCGGCGGATCGACGCCCCGCTGTCGGATCGGACCATCGAGGCGGATCCCGAGCCGGCGCGCCTCATTCCGCGGAACGCCACCGCCCGCGCGGCCGAGCTGCACTACGTGGCGGGGGGGAATCCGGTCAGCTCGCGGCCCGTGATGGCGATCGGAAACTGCACGCCCGGTCTGGAGATGGACTTTCGCGCGGTCTGGCGGCGCGTCTTCACGGGCATCGTCCTGCGCGAGTACGACAACCTGGTGATGGAGATCGAGGACGAGAAGTATCGACACCTGAAGTACCGCCGCTTGATGAAGGTCGAGTGGCCGTCGCCGGGTGACGAGAGCAAGCGTCGCTCCTTCCTCACCCAGACCACGCAGATCGGACCCAGCCCGGCCGATCCCGACGCGCAGTCGGTGGTCCTGTCCTATCAGGCCAACCCCGACGGCCTGGCGCCGCTCGAATGGTCGAACCTGCTGGCGCGGCTGTTGCGCGAGCGCGCCGGCCAGGAAGTGACCTGCTACTTCACGTCCGGCGACGCGAAGCTGGGCATGGAGCGGTGGGACGAGACGCAGCACTACCCCTCCGAGCAGATGCTGGTCCGTCCCTTCTTCGACGGTGAGAGCGCCCTGATCTCGCAGGAGCTGGCGCAACCCGGCGAGCTGACGCAGGGCCTTTGCTCCCCCTGGCAGAACGATTACCGCGAGTGCTCCTGCTACTACTGGGCGTCGGCGCGGCCCGACTTCGTCAACATCGAGGCCGGGCGCAGCGGGCTGACCGAGGGGGACAACTGGCTGCAGAAGGAGCGCACCGGCTCGTACGTGCCCGACGACTACGCGGACGAGCGGCTGATCCTGTACGACGATCTCTTCAATCACTGGGAGAAGTGGCTTCGCTTCGCGATCAAGGGCAAGGACGCCGAACGCCAGCCCGGGGGGGCGGAGCGTAGCGCCAAGGGCGAAGGCGGCGGCGGAAAGGCCGAGGGGTGACCGAGCCGCGGGGCCCCGTCGCTCCTGGCGGGCGCGGCGAGGCGATGCGGCAGGAAGGCCGCCTGTTCATGAGCGCGTCGCTGCCCCGGTCGCCCGACGCGCACCTGCTGGAGACGGAGGCGGGGGGCCACGTCTTTCTCCCCGACGGCAGCCGGCTGTTCGACGCCCCCGCGCAGCTGTTTCAACGCTTCGCCAGCACGCTGGACGGCGGGGACGTGAGCGCCTTGCTGGACCAGCTGGGGGTGCGGGGCGCGCCGGCCATCGACGACGTGCCGCTGGCGCCGCCGCCCGTTCACGCGCTGTCGCTGGCCATCGCGCAGAAGTGCAACCTGGGCTGCACCTACTGCTACGCGCAGCAGGGCGAGTTCGGCGGCGCCGCGCAGAACATGACCCGGCAGGCCGCCGAGCAGGCGGTCGACCTGCTGGTGAACGGCGCCGCGCCCGGGGCTCGGCTGAACCTGGCCTTTCTGGGCGGCGAGCCCCTGGCCAACCGCGAGCTGCTGCAAGAGACGACCCGGCGCGCCCGCGCGCTGGCCGACCAGCGCGGCGTCACGCTGGGGTTCTCGATCACCACGAACGGCACGTTGCTGACCGAGGAGGACGCGGCGTTCTTCGAGGCGTACGGCTTCGCCGTCACCGTCAGCCTGGACGGCCCGCGCGAGGTGCACGATCGGCTGCGCCCGTTCAAGAGCGGGAAGGGCTCGTTCGACCGCATCATGCGCAACGTGGCCCCGCTGCTGGCCCGCCAGCGCCACATGCAGGTCACCGCGCGCGTCACGGTGACTCCGCGAAACCTGGCCCTGCGCGACACGCTGGACCAGCTGGTCGCCGCCGGCTTTCACTCGGTGGGCTTCTCGCCGATGCTGCGCTCGCCGGGGGGGGACGCCGAGCTGGCGCGCGAGGATCTGGAGCTGATGCTGGGCGAGATGATCGACTGCGGACGGGAGTTCGAGCGGCGCACCCACGCCGGCGAGCGATACCCTTTCGCCAACATGCTGAACGCGCTGAAGGAGATCGAGCGCGGCACTCATCGGCCGTATCCGTGCGGAGCGGGCGCGGGCTACCTGGGCGTGTCGGCCGAGGGAGAGCTGTCCGCCTGTCACCGCTTCGTGGGGGACGCCGAGGGCGCCATGGGATCGCTGCAAAACGGGATCGACGACGCCCGGCGCGCGGACTGGCTGCGGGAGCGCCACGTGCATCGCCAGGACCCGTGTCACCGGTGCTGGGCGCGCTATCTGTGCGGCGGGGGCTGCCATCACGAGGTGATCGCGCGCGGCCGGCCCGCTTGCGACTACATTCGCGGCTGGCTGCACTACTGCCTGGGCGCTTACCTGCGGCTCTCCTCCGCGGCGCTGGGCGCGGCGCCGGCCTGGAAGATGACGGGCCCAGCGGCCCGCGCGACGGCGGCCCGTGATGAAGCGCCTGTCGGCTGACGTCGCCGTCATCGGTGCGGGCCCTGCGGGAACTGTCTTCGCCGCCCGCATGGCCGCCCTGGGCTTCGACGTCTGCCTGATCGAACGAGCCAGGTTTCCGCGCGCGCATCTGGGCGAGTCGCTGAGCCCGGGACTGTTGCCGATGCTGTCCTCGGTCGGGCTGGCAGACGCCGTCGTGCGGGCCGGCTTCCGGCGCGTGCACGACGTACGCTCGAACTGGGAAGGGACCGAGACCACCCGCCACGATCCGCGCGGCCAGGGCCTGCTGGTCGATCGGGGCACGTTCGACGCCGCGCTGCTGGCGGGCGCGGTGGCGCGCGGTGTCCGCCTGCTGCAGCCGGCGCTGGCGCGGGTGCACGCTCGCTCAACCGGCGGCTGGGTGCTGCACGTCGACTGCGAGGGCGAGGCCGTCGAGCTCGCTTGCGGCTTCCTGGGCGACGCCAGCGGGCGGGCCGCGCGGCTGGGCGGCGCGCGCCGCGCCATGGGACCGCGCACGCTGGCGCTGCACGGTTACTGGACGGGACGCCACCTGCCCGAGCAGCCGCGCATCGAGGCGGGCCCGCAGGCCTGGTACTGGGGCGTGCCGCTGCCGAACGGCAGCTACAACACGCTGGTGTTCGTGGACGCCGCGCGGGTGCGTGACGATCCCGGGCTGTCGCTGGAGGCGCGCCTGCGGACGTGGCTGGCGGCGTCGGCGCTGCTGCGAGGCGTGGAGGACGCGACGTTGCTTGGCCCCGTGCGCGCCACGGACGCGACGCCGTACCTGTACGAGGATTGCGTGGGCCCGCGCCACGTGCGCCTGGGCGACGCGGCGCTGGCCCTCGATCCGCTGTCGTCCAGCGGCGTGCAGAAGGCGGTGCAGACGGCGCTGTCGGCCTCGATCGTGGCGAACACGTTGCTGCGCCGGCCCCACGTGGACGACAGCGCGGGGGCGCAGCGCTACTACCAGGACAACCTGGCCGACGCCGCCGCCCGCCATCACGGCTGGGCGCAGGGTCACTACGCGGCCGTCCGCCGCCAGGATCCCTTCTGGACCGCCCGCGCCGCGCCGCCGGGGGAGGCGGGCGCGGTCCCGCCGCTGCGCCCGCCGGCGTCGCCCCCGCGCGACGACGTTCCGCTGCGGCTGTCGGCCGACTGCCAGTGGGAACAGCTGCCCTGCCTGGGGGCCGAGTTCGTCGAATCGAAGCCGGCGCTTCGCCATCCCGGCGTCGACGGGCCGGTGGCGTACCTGGGCGGCCACGAGCTGGCCCCGCTGCTGCGCGCCGTCTGCCCCGGAATGACGTCGCGCCAGCTGGCGGGCACCTGGGCGCCGGCGCTGCCGTTCGACACGGGCCTCTCGATCGCGCGCTGGCTCGCCGCGCGCGGCGTGCTGGAACGCGACGTTGGGCGCGGCGTGGCAGAAGTGGCAAGCTGAGCGCTCATGCCGCCGTCACGCGCCGCCAAGCCTCGCCCGCGCAAGCCCAGTGGAACCCCTCGCCGCCGACGCGGCGTGAAGCTGAAGCCGACGGAGCTGCGCCCGACGGAGCTGGGCGCGGCGCCCGACGCGTCGTCCATTCCGGAGGTGCTGCGGCCGCTGGCGGACGCCATCGAGGGCGACGGCGGGCGCGTGCTGTCCGCCTATCGCGAGCCGCTGGGCGGGCACTCGCTGCTGTTCGCGGCGCTGCCCGTCGCGAAGGTGGTGCCCACCCCGTTCCAGCGCGACCTCTCGGACGCGCACGTTCGCCGGCTGACGCAGGCGATGGACAAGACGCGGCGATTCCTGGATCCCATCATCGTGGTGCGCGAGCCCGAGGCCGCCGCGAAGGTCGAGGCCGGCGCCACCTACTGGGTGCCGAACGGCTACCACCGGCTGACGGCCCTGAAAGAGCTGGACGCGAAGAGCGTGCTGGCGCTGGTGGTGCCCGAGCGCGCCGTCGCCTACCAGATCCTGGCGCTGAACATCGAGAAGCCGCACAACCTGCGCGAGCGCGCCATCGGCGTGCGGCGGATGTTTCGCGACCTGGCCGCCCTCGGCAGCGGGAAGGAAGAGGACTACGCGCTGGAGTTCGAGGAGCCGGCCTTGGTCACCCTGGGGTTCGCCTACGAGCAGCGGCCCCGGCTGTCGGGAGGCGCCTACCACCCGATCGTCCGCAAGCTGGATGGATGGATCAAGGGTGACCTGAACGCCGCCGCCGCGGAACGCGAACGCCGGGCCGGGGTGTTGCTGGCCTTCGACGACGCCGTGGCCGCCGCCGTGGACAAGCTGAAGGCCAAGGGGCTGACCAGCCCCTACCTGAAGGCGTTCGTCATCGCGCGCGTCAACCCGCTGCGGTTCATGAAGGGTGACCTGCCGTCCTTCGACGAGCTGCTGGGGACGATGACCCGCCGGGCCGCGAACATGAAGATCGACAAGATTCGCTCGGAAGACGTCGTGCGCACCGGTGGCGCGCCCGACACCGACGGCTGAAGCCCGCTCGACGCCACCGACAAGGCGATCGCGAAGGGGCCTCGCCCTCGGACGAGGCGCGACTTACGTTGCCGGCCGAGGTTCGATTGCGCCAGCCAGCGACGCAGGGGGCCGCCGCCCGACCGGCTCGGGACGGTTCCCGAGGGCACCACGAGTGGATCGAGACGAACATCCCCGCGCGGCTCGACCGCCTGCCGTGGCGGCGCTGGCACACGATGGTCGTGATCTCGCTGGGCATCACCTGGCTGCTGGACGGCCTGGAAGGAAACCTGTCGGGCGCGCTGGCCGGCATCCTGCAACGGCCGGACACCCTGGCGCTGACGGACGCCCAGATGGGCCTGTCGGGCAGCATCTACCTGTTCGGCTCGGTGACGGGCGCCCTGGTGTTTGGATACCTGACGGATCGCCTGGGGCGGAAGAAGCTGTTCAGCGTGACGCTGATGCTGTACCTGGGGGCCACGGCGGCCACGGCGTTCTCATGGAACTTCACCAGCTTCGCGATCTTCCGCGCCTTCACGGGCGCGGGCATCGGCGGTGAATATGCCGCCATCAACTCCGCCATCGACGAGCTGATCCCCGGACGCGTGCGCGGTCACGCCGATCTGGCCATCAACTCGTCGTTCTGGGTGGGGGCGGCGCTGGGCTCGGGGGCGGCGCTGCTGCTGCTGAACAATTCGTGGCTGCCGCCGCAGCTCTCGTGGCGGTTCGCCTTCGCGATCGGCGCCATCGTCGGCCTGGCCGTGCTGACGATGCGGCGCCACGTCCCCGAGAGCCCGCGCTGGCTGATGGTGCATGGTGAACCGGCCGACGCCGAGCGCATCGTCGACGAGATCGAGCGCCAGGTCTGCCCCGATCCGTCGCACCTGCCACCCGCCGAAGGCACGATCCGCCTGCGCCGCCGCCACCACGTCCCCTGGGGCGAGATCTGGCACGCCATGGTCCACCAGCATCGAAAGCGGTCCGTGCTGGGCTTCACGCTGATGGTGACACAGGCGTTCTTCTACAACGCCGTGCTGTTCACCTTCGGTCTGGTCCTGCTCCGCTACTATCGCGTCCCCGCGCAGCGCCTGCCGGTGTACCTGGTGCCGCTGGCGCTGGGCAACTTTCTGGGGCCGCCGCTGATCGGGCGTCTGTTCGACACCGTGGGGCGCCGGCCCATGATCGCGGCAACGTACATCGCGTCGGGCGTGTTGCTGGCCGTGACCAGCTGGATGTTCCGCGAGGGGATGCTGACCGCGTTCACGCAGGCGCTATCCTGGTGCGTGATCTTCTTCGTCGCCAGCGCCGCCGCCAGCTCGGCCTACCTGACGGTCAGCGAGATCTTTCCCCTGGAGATCCGCGCCATCGCCATCGCGCTGTTCTACGTGTGTGGCACCTTCGCGGGCGGCGTTTTCGGCCCGGCGCTGTTCGGGTACCTGGTGGGCACCGGCTCGCGCGAGCTGTTGTTCCGGGGCTACCTGGCGGGCGCGGCGGCGATGATCGCGGGGGGTATCGTCGAGGCCCTGATCGGCGTCGACGCCGAGCGGAAGTCGCTGGAGGAGATCGCGCAGCCGCTGGCGGCCGCCGAGAAATGAGGCCGGTCCGGGACGGCGAGCGCCGCCAGCGGATGCTATGACCGCCGCCATGGTCAGGAACCGACTGGTCGTTGCCCTGGGAATCGTGGTCGAGCTGGCGCTCGGGTCGGCGCTGGCGCGGGCCGGCGCCGAGCAGGCCGCGCCAGCGTTGCTGGCGGTGGGGACCGCGGCGCCCGAGGTGCAAGGCACGGACGCCGCGGGAAAACTGCAGAAGCTGTCGGCACAGCGAGGCCACTTCGCCGTCGTCTACTTCTATCCCAAGGACGAGACGCTGGGTTGCACCAAGGAGGCGTGCGCCTTTCGCGACGCCTTCGACAAGTTCGTGCGCGCCGGCGTCACCATCTTCGCGGTGTCGCGTGACGACGAGACGAGCCATCGGGCCTTCCGCGAGCACCAGCACCTGCCCTTTCCGATGGTGGCGGACACGTCCGGCGCGCTCCAGCGCGCGTACGGCGTCCCGCCGGTGAAGCCCGATTCCACCATGGCGGCCCGGGTCACGTTCCTGATCGGGCCCGACGGCAAGGTGGCGCGCGTCTGGCCGAAGGTCGACCCCGTCGTCAACGCCGGCGAGGTGCTGGACGCGGTGAAGACGCTGGGACCGCGCTCTCCGAGCGGGCGCTAGGCGCAATGCCGTTCACTTAGGCCGGCAACGTGGCGGGAGGGCAGCCGAAACCCGGTGTGTGAAACGCCAGGAGGCGAGGGACGCCAAGACGCTGGAGGAGCCGGCCAAGGAGCTCGAAGAGCGTGTCTCCGAGTTGCTTGCCGCTGCCATCGAGGTCCATCGGATTCTTGACCGGGATTCCTGGAGTCGGTCTATGAGCACGCTCTGTGCGTGGAGCTCGGATTGAGAAATGTCCAATTTCGGCGGCAGGTTCCA
>Ga0105240_10000373_pt1 | contig 84033 bp, 72 predicted proteins | sample KBSC54metaG_FD_80426 | JGI IMG/M metagenome (GOLD analysis project Ga0105240, IMG submission 80426) | Corn rhizosphere microbial communities from Kellogg Biological Station, Michigan, USA - KBS C5-4 metaG | ecosystem: Host-associated > Plants > Roots > Rhizosphere > Soil | place: Michigan, USA...
GGAGGCGCCAGCGAATTGAAGATCGCTGGCGCCGTTTGGGCCGGACGATGATCGGATGATCTATTGTGCTGGCGCCGATTTCCGGCGTGGCGTGGCTGCTGCTGGCGTCCCTAATCATGAGCGGCTGAGAGCCAGGCCAGCGTTTATGCTGGTCGGTCGTTGGAACAGTCTGGCGTGAAACGCAGTTTGGCCGGCTATGGCAGGCCCGACTCGGATCGCGTCAGATCAGGTAGGGTTCATTACGCGGCGCATTGTCTTTTCAATTATCTGCCTATCGGCTGAAACCTCTTGCTTCCGGGCCAGCCAAATGCCCAAGCCAAGCCCAAAGGCGCCCAGCGTTCGCGTGATTGCGGAATGCTCGATGAATGGTCGCCAGGCGCGATGCCACCACTGCGGGCCTTCCAGCCAAAGAGATGTGTGGCGGCGCGGGCTCACGATGCACAAAATACTGTCGCCGATAATCAACATCGCCAACGTTTCAAGAATGCGTCTGGTCAACACGATGGTCTCCTTAAAACTGCAGGCGGGAGCGTGAATATCGCGCTCCCGCCGACTATAGCGGAATCACTCGATATTATTTCGCTTTCGTCTCCGGCGCATTGACGTCATACAACGCCATGATCACGTGGTGCGAAAGCATCCTGTAGGCGTCGCTCTCGTTGGCCGGCCATTGCTTCATATCGCGGCCAAAATAAGTGAGCTGGTCCTGCAACTGCCTGTGAATCTGCTGAGGCGAGGAACCGGTCGGAATGGCGAATCGCCAGGTGCCATTGCCTTCCTCGATCAGTGAGGCGGTTACCTCCGGCAGCATTTGTTCGACGGGAAAACGAACCAAAGCGACCCCCTTGCCGTCGGCAAGGTCCTTCCGCGCCGTTTCGGCCAGCTGCGCCTTCTGCTTGCTCGATGCAAGCCGCGCCTCCGCGCCGGCCTCGGCTGAGGCAGGGAAATTGGCAGCGGCAACTTTTGCATCGCTCACCGTCCCCTGCACAACTGTTTCGGGCGAGGAGAACGCGTCCTTGGCCTTGCCTGTCCGTCCATCAAGGTTCCAGAAATGCTTCGACCAATTCGACTTCAGGATCTTCCGATTTCGGAAGCTTCAAACAAACGTGACATCATAGAACGCACGATTCGCAAGCAATCGAATCGCGTCCAAGCCCAAATTGTGTCACCACGACTGCGACTTACTGATGTTCGAGTGACCGGGATGGCGGCCGTCACCTTCCTAGCCGATGGCAAGCAGGACACTCGCGGCGGCAACGGCTCCGCCAATGGCGCGCAGCAAATGTGGTCGTTGTTTCGTTTTGAGGAATTTCCCAACCGTCTGCCCGGCGAAAAGTAGGATTAACGTAGCGGCGACAAACCCAATGGTATAAACGAACATCGCCGCGCCCGGCGTAATCTCAGCGATATGGGCATAGCCATGGAAAATGGCAAATGCGCCTGTCAGCGCTACGGCTGCCGTCGACGGCAGCCGTAGCGAGAAAAGCAGCAGCAGGCCGAGGACAAGTGTCGAAGCGAGAATTCCGCTTTCGACAAACGGTAACGTCACGTGTGCGGCTGCAAACAACCCCCCGACGATCATCATCGCCACAAAACCAAGTGGGATGCTCCACCGCGCGGGCGATCCCAGTTGGGCTGCCCACATGCCGACCGTCGTCATGGCTAGAATGTGGTCAATGCCGGTGAAAGGATGCAGGAAGCCGCTGGCAAAGTGATGAGTGCTGTGATCCGCCCCTGGATGGGCGAGAGCCGCCGTCGGAACCACGACAACCAACGCTGCACAGAGCGATACCATTGAACTGCGCTTCATGATAAATCCTTCCTTCAAACGAACAGAGCGTGTGGCTTAGTAATAGAACGAGGCGCGTTTTGAGTTTTTTCCACACTCCGCACTTCAAGAGTATTCAGCCAATTCTCCACTCCATCGCCGCTGCGGGCAGATAATTCCATGACGGTCATTCCCGGCCGCACGCTTTGGATCGATTCCATCGCGCGCCGACGATCGAATTGGGTCACTTGAGCTAAGTCTATCTTGGTAATGAGGGCGATGTCAGCGGTGTTGAAGATCGTCGGATACTTCAGCGGCTTGTCTTCCCCTTCGGTGGTGGACATGAGCACGATCCGCAGGTCTTCGCCAAGATCGTAGCTGGAGGGGCAGACCAGATTGCCGACGTTTTCGATGAACAGGTAATCCAGATCGGATAGTTTCCAATCGGTAAGCGCATTGCGCACCATTTCGGCTTCAAGATGGCAGACCGTACCCGTGACGATCTGGCGAATCGGCGCGCCGCTGCGCGACAAGCGATCGGCATCATTTTCAGTTGCCAAATCGCCGACCACAGCCGCCACGCGTCGGCCCCTTCGGACCAGCTCGCGCAGCGTTAATTCCAAAAGTTCGGTTTTGCCGGCGCCCGGGCTGGACACAAGGCTGACAACATATACCCCCGCCTCGGCAAAAGTGCGGCGCAGCTCCCGCGCAACCACATCGTTCTGCTTAAGGACCTTCTGGCGGACCTCAACCAACCGCGGCACTTTCGTGGTCTTGTTTTGTTCCATCTGAGTCATCGCAAATCTCCAACGCAATTAATTCAAGCTCACGGCCCTTGACTACCTTGGCCGATGGCGTGCCACAGGCGCGGCAGCGCATATTCTGGATTGAAATCACTTGCTCATCCTGGCCACACTGGTCGCAAAGGATTTCGATGGGCACCTCGTGGATAACCAGCTTCGAGTCGTGCAGTGGCGATTGCTCGCACGCCAATTCATACGCCGACAGCAGCGCCTCCCTAACCACGCCGCTTAATGGCCCCAGTTTCAGGTGCACGGCTTCGACGCGCCTGCCCCCCTGCCGCCGTAGTTCTCTGGCGGCGACTTCGACCAGGCTGATGGCGATCGACAGCTCGTGCATGATAACGACGTTTTAGAAACTTCAGTCAGTTTCCAGAAAAAGATGCGAGGACTTTTCCCAAATCGCCAGGACAACACAGCCGCTGGGGCTACGAACGGAATGAGATGTCCCTGACGCATGGACTAGGAGGGTACCGCGGTGATGTTCGCCATTCTCGTCGATTTGTGAACCGCGAAGCACCAGGATGTGCTCGCGGCCAGTGTGGGTATGCCGGCCTAGCGATGCCCCGGGGGCATATTTCAGAAGTGCGGCAGTGGCACCACCAGGCGAATGATAAATGAAGTGAATGTCGATCCCCTCCCGGAAAGACTTCCACTCGCGCAAGTCAAGCGACTTCTCCGAAAAAAGGTCTTGCAAGACCCACGGTGACAAAACACCCTTTTCCTCTTCCAAACTAACTCCCTGCTGCTGCATAGTTTTCCTCCAAGCCTTGGATCAACTCCTGCGACGTTGTGGTCCACCCCACAATAGCGCCCTGAGCACGGATCATTTCAATCGTCGAACTCTTGAATTGCGGAAAGTAACTATCCGTGCAATCTTCCAACAGTATACACTCATAGCCCCTGTCATTAGCTTCGCGCATCGTCGTTTGCACACAGACCTCAGTCGTAACTCCCGCAAAGGCCAGGTGCGTCACGTGCATCGCTTTAAGACTCGCGTCGAGATTCGTGGCACAAAATGCCCCTTTCCCAGGCTTGTCGAGCACGATTTCGCCGTCGACCGGAGACAATTCCGGGATGATCTGGTTTCCTGGTTCCCCAAGTATCAAAATGCGGCCCATTGGCCCCACATCCCCGATGCGCAATGAGGATATGCCTCGCAGGCGTTTGGCCGGCGGGCAATCCGATAAATCCGGTCTATGGCCCTCTCGGGTGTGAATCACCGGCAATCCAGCCCGGCGAAATGCATCGATCGTCCGCCGAATCGCTGGGACGATCGCTTGTAAGCGTGTGACATCATTGCCCAATGCCGCGCCGAAACCCCCTTCCTCAAGAAAATCGCGCTGCATGTCGATCACGACAAGCGCCAGTCCTTTGGCGGGCATTAGGAAATCAAATGGTTCAGCTTTGATTTTCATTGGGGGACGTGATGCGGGTTGATCCGCGATGTCCTAAAGGAATCGACGATCCATCGCTCAATTCATGTTTTCCGAAGTTGGTGTTTCGCTTTGATGCGAATGTCCTGCCATATGACGGCCAATGATTGCGATGTCCGCTTCAGCTGCCGAAGTTTCATAGACAAATTTCCCATGGAACATCACAACGATGCGGTCAGAGAGTTCGAAAACCTCGTCAAGGTCTTCACTGACCAGCAAAACCGCCGCGCCACGGTTTCGGGCTTCAATGATCTGCGCGCGAATTTCGGCGGCCGCCGCGAAATCCAACCCAAAGCAGGGGTTTGCGGCGATCAGAACTTCCACATCTTCTGACAGCTCTCTTGCCAAGACAGCGCGCTGAACGTTTCCACCAGACAGATCGCGGATCGGCGTATCCGGACCGGGGGTCTTCACCCGGTAGCGATGAATAAGCGTTTGGGCGGCTCGGCGGATCGCGCCTTTGTTTAGGAAGAATCGTAATATGGCGTGCGGATGTTGATCAAAATTGCGCATCGCCATATTCTGCGCGACGCTCATGTTCCCGACGCACGTGTTCTTCAGCGGCTCCTCGGGAAGACAGTTCACGCGGTGCCGACGGATTTCGGCGCGGCTGCCAAAGTATGGCTCGTTATGTACCCGCACTTGCCCCTGTGTCGGCGAGCGCTGCCCGGCGAGAACCTCAACCAGCTTGCTTTGCCCATTTCCGGATACGCCTGCAATGCCGACGATTTCTCCCTTATGAACGGTGAGATTCAGATCTTCCAATGCCTTAAGCCCAATGTCGTCGAGCGCGTGAAGTCCTTGGATATTCAGCAATGGCTCTCCACGCTTATTATCAGAGCGCGCGGCAGTGCGCGTGGTTTCCGACCCAATCATCATCGCCGACATATTCGTAGGCGTTAGATCCTTGACCAGGCCTCGACCGGCAAGGCGACCGGTTCGTAGAATTGTCACTTCTTCTGCGAATCGCATCACCTCGCGAAATTTATGCGTGATCATCAACACGGTGAGATCCCCTGACTTCGTTCGCTCTTTGAGCATCGTCAGCAATTCGTCAGCCTCGCCAGGCGTGAGAACGCTGGTCGGCTCATCGAGAAATAGTATCTTATTCTTCAGATAGAGCTGCTTGCAGATTTCCAGCTTTTGCTTTTGGCCTGCAGCCAACGACGAAACCTTCGCGTCAACAGGGATGAAAAAGGGAGTAGTTCGCATGAACGCGCGCAGCTGCTCATATTCCTTTTTCCAATCGATGATTGCCGGTACCTTTCCCCGCGAGAGAACCAGGTTCTCGGCCACCGTCATGTTCTGCACCAGTGTGAAATGCTGGTATACCATGCCGATGCCCAAGCGCAGTGCCTCGCGCGGATTGCGAATCGTGACGGGACTGCCGCTCAGCGAAATCTGCCCTTCGTCGGGGAGATAATATCCCATGATGCATTTGACGAGCGTGCTCTTGCCGGCGCCATTTCCTCCAAGCAGCGCGTGCATTGTGCCGGGGCGAACGACCATCGAGACGTCGTCGAGCGCCAGCAGCGCACCGAACCGTTTGGTTATCCCCGTGACCGAAAGTCCAGGTGCCTGAGAGCAGCCCGGTGTCGTCGCCATATCGATTGGAGGTGCTGTGACGGTCATGAGATTCCTTCCACAAAAGCCTGGGAATTGGACACAGCGCCGAAGACCCCGTTCTGCATTTTGACCATCTTCACCGCAGCATCGTGGTTACCGCGATCAGTAGCGGCGCAGCAATCTTCCAAAAGTAAACATTCGTAGCCGCGGTCATTCGCTTCGCGCATGGTCGTGTGGACGCAAACATCGGTGGTGATTCCGCATAGCGCAACGTTTTGGATGCCTTTTTGACGGAGGATCAAATCCAGATCGGTCGCACAGAACGAACCTTTGCCCGGCTTGTCGATGATTGTTTCGTCCGGCAACGGATAGAGTTCCGGAATGATGTCCCAACCCGGCTCGCCACGAACTAGCACGCGCCCGCACGGGCCGGCGTCGCCAATGCCGGCAATGGTGCTGAACTTGCGCGAACGCCATCGCTTGTTGGCTGGAAGGTCCGACAAATCCGGCCGATGCCCTTCGCGAGTGTGCATGACCTGCAACCCTATTCGTCGGGCGGCATCAAGCATCCGGCGAATCGGCTCAATGCAGACGCGTGTAAGCGAAATATCGTATCCCAGCAGATCGATATATCCGCCCTTGCCGCAGAAGTCGGTCTGCATGTCGATGACGATCAGTGCAGTATTCTGTGGCCGAAGATCGCCATTGTAAGGCCAGGGATACGGCTCGGATTTGATGTATTTTTCGGCGGTGATCATCAGGCGCTCGCCTTTCCAAGTTCGCCCGGCGCGCCAATGAGGCTTCGACTTGCCGAACAAGTCACGATCATGATGAGCAGCGTGAGCAAGTAAGGGGCGGCGTCGAAAAGATAATGCCCCTTACTGACGCCAACTGATTGCAAAGCGGGGCCCAACGCCTTTGCGCCGCCAAACAGGAGCGCCGCCAAAACGCAGTTGATCGGGTTCCATCGGGCAAAGATCACGAGCGCCACAGCCATAAGCCCCTGGCCGCTGTTGAGTCCCTCATTCCAGCTGCCGGGCCAGTAGAGAGACAGGAATGAACCGCCGATGCCGGCGAGAAAGGCGCCAGCCGTGGTTGCAAGTAACCGGACTCCATTGACGGAGTAACCCATGGCGCGAGCGGCGTCTGTGCTTTCACCGCACGTGCGGACAATCAGTCCCCAGCGCGTATTCTTCAGCCACCAGGCCATCAGCGGGGCTAAGGCGACGCCGAGGAAGAACAGCCAATTGATGCGGAGTGCCGCCTGGACCTGAGGCGAATGACTCCACCAGCCGAAGTTGATGGCTGGCAACTGCGGTGCCGTCGGCTCAATCAGCCCCTTGCCCAGATAGAAAGCCAAACCTGTTCCAAAAATCATGATGCCGATTCCCACGGCAACATCATTCACTCGCGGCTGCGAACAGAGCCACGCATGCAGAATACCCAGAACAGCGGCTGCCAACCCCGCGCACAGCACGCCGAGCCATGGACCCAGACTCTCGCCGATCGATGGCCAGTGCTGCGAAGTGAGATAGGAGACGGCAAAACCTGCCATCGCGCCCATGACCAGCGTGCCTTCCTGGCCAAGGTTGATTCGGCCGCTGCGCTCCGTCAGGGTTTCGCCGAGACTGACGAAGACGAAGGGGGTGCTGTTGCGAATGGCGCCGGCAAAAATGCCCAGTGGCACGCCCCAGTAACCCAGCCCCGACGCTGCATCATGCATTGGCGCTGGCATGCACTACTCCTGTTGTAACTGGCTTGCGACGCCGCGGATCAAACAACCATCGCAGCGGCTTCGCAAACCACGCCTTGCGGACTTCATGAAGCCGCCCAGCCCATGTGTCCAAACCGAGGATCACAAGAAAAAGAATCCCCTGAAAAACTTGCACGCTGGCGCTGCTCAGCTTTAGGTTGAGCTGTAGCAAATCACCGCTGCCGGCAACACCGCCGAGTAGAATGGCGACTGGAATAATTGCCAGCGGATTTTGCCGCGCCACGAACGCGACCAATATGCCCGCATAACCGTAGCCTGCAGCAAGGCTGTCATTGGCATGACCGTGAACGGCGGCGACTTCGACCACGCCTGTCAGCGCCGCGGCGGCACCGCCTAGAAAGCAAACAGTTAGTGAGTACTTCGCTACCGAGAGTCCGGCGACACGCGCCGCACGGACATTGCCACCGACGATTCGGCTTGCGAGTCCGAAAGTCGTGTGATCCATCAACAGCCACGAAAGCACACATGCTGTCAGACCAAACAACAAACCAATGTGAATCTCCGTTCCCGGGATGTTGCCGAACATATTGGCGGCGCCGATTGGCCAGGAGGAAGGATGATCCAAGCTTGTTGGATCGTGGATCGGCCCTTCAACACAATGATTCAAAATCGCCAAGGCGATGTAGTTCATCAGCAGGCTGCTGATCGTTTCGTTTACGCCGCGAAACTGCCGCAATGCTCCGGCGCCTGCAATCCACAGCCCGCCTGCGATCATTCCGGCCGCCACCATGCCGACTTGCACAAATAGGGGCGCAGAATGTGGCAGTAGGTGCGCACTGACCGCCGCCATCAACCCACCCAACAGCACGCATCCCTCGCCGCCGATGATGACCAATCCAACCCGCGCCGGCAGCGCCACACACAACGCGGTCAATAGAAGAGGCGCTGCGTGAATGAGCGTATTGCGCCAAGCGTACGGTGTACCGAACGCTCCGCGCAACATGACGTGGTAAACGTCAAGCGGATTGACTCCGGAGCACAAGACGAAAGCACCGAACAGGGCGAGCGAAATTGCCACGGCGACAACCGAGATGATGATGGCATCCAGAAACGAAGCGGGGATGAGCCGCTTCGTCCGGAACACCAGCGTAGGCCGCTGAACGTATTGATCGGTCATGACCTGTCCCTTGATTGAAGACCGGTTGGCACGAATTGCTCTGGCCGATCAGCTTCCAGTGCTGCCAATCACACCTTCGACAAGGTAGTTCATGCCCCACAAGGCCGGATCTTCGTCATCGAAGCTCTTACCTTCGGGAATCACGATATTTCCTTTGTTGTCTTTAAGCGGACCAACGAACATGTGAAACGTGCCGGCGGTCATCTGCGCTTTAACAGTCTCGATCTTCCTCACGGCATCGACGGGAATAGCGCTGCTGTACGGTGAGAGCTTCACCGCACCGTCCTTGAGGCTCCCCATGTAATTGTGCGGCATGGGCTTCCCAGCTTTGAAGTCGTTTACAAACTTCTGATACATCGGCCCCCAGTTCCATTCGGCGCCGGTGAGATATCCTTTTGGCGCCAACATTGCGCCGTTGTAGTGATAACCGCAGCAGTAGATGCCGCGCTTCTCAGCGGTTTGGATCATCACCTTGGGGCTGTCAATGTGGCCGCTCACAACATCAACGCCCTGGTCGGCCAGATTTGTTACCGCATTGGCCTCTTCGTTGGGCAGGAACCAGTCTCCAGTAAAAATGACGGTGAGCGTACATTTGGGATTGACGGATTTTGCACCCAGTTCAAACGCATTGATGTCGCGAAGTACGGGCGTGATTGGTTTGGCTGCAACGTAGCCAAGCTTTCCAGTCTTCGTGACTGAGCCCGCTGCCATTCCGCACAGGTACTCAAGCTCATCAATGTAGGCAAAAAAGGTTCCGACGTTCGGCGGATCGCCCTCTTTCAAGATTCCGCCAGCGTGAAGGAAGGTAATCTTCGGGTACTTGGGGGCGATTTCCTTGACGTGCGGATTGAAGTAGCCAAAGGACGTCGCGAAAATGAGCTGCGCATCCGATTGCTCGATCATTGTCGCCATCGTCTGCTGGCAATCTTTGGTCTCAGCAACCTTCTCGGCTTCGATCACCTTGACGCCGGGAAGCTGACTAACGGCGGCGGCCCCCTGGGCGTGGGCCTGATTGTAGCCGTAGTCGTCTTTTGTTCCGACGTAAAGGAACCCTACGGTCAGTGGCTTGGAAGCCGACGAGGCTGTCCCTGAATCACTTTTGTCGCAACTGACCCCGCCCGCGGCAAGAAGCAGCGCCGCGGTTGCGGTAAGCCCAGCACGTCGAAAAGCCTCTACGATTCTTTTTGGGATCATCATGCGATTGTTCCTTGTGAGCGGTGACCAATTGACCAATTCGGGAGTAAGAGCCTAGAAATTCACTCCAATTCCGATGGAGCCGATGACGACGCTGCGATCGGTGTTGCCGCTTGCGATCGTGCCGGCATTGAGCAGTGCGTTATTGATCAGGTAGTCGTAGGTCACTCCGGCGTCCGCGTGCCAATGGCCATAGCGCGCGGGGATAAAGCTCAATGGAACTGAAATGTTGGCACTGATAGAGGCTAAACCAATCTCTTTATGCCCATAAGCACCAGTTGCATCCCAATACGTCGAGGGCCCGAGCTGCACGTACATCGGAAGGGAGAGAGTGATGGGATAATCGGGGATTGCCTTGATGGTATAAGTCGGAGCAATCCCAGGTTCGAAATAACCAGTCCCGCCTTTGCGGCCCAGAATGACTGTTGAGTCTCCGGCCATCGCCCACCAGCAATCCACGTAAGGATTCAGCGAAAAGCCGCTTTGCCCCCAGAGTTTGCTGTCGTCGTATTGGATCTTCAGATCCATATTGTGTTCTGTGTGAAAAGCATGCGGTGGCGAATTCCAGGGGCTGTATGTCAGCGTTAAAGAGACTGAGCCGGCAATGGTGCCGCTGATGCTGGCAAAGACATCCATTTCGTTCCACGGGCCAACGTAGGGGTCGTCTTGGTGAGTGTTAACGCTGTTCCAGATGCCTCCAACGAAAGTGAAGTTTTTAATCGGGCCGATATCACCGATTGGAAAGACCAAGCCGCCGACGGGCTGCCAGACAAGCCCTTCATTCTCAACGACCAATCCCCGCGGAGTGACGTAGGCCGTGCGAAACGGGGACGAAAAGAAACCATGAATATTCGGCTGCTCTGATGGAGCTGGCGCCGGTGTATCGTCGAAAAGAAGCGGCCGCTCCACAGATGTAGACATTCTCTGATCGAAAGGATCATCAGTGATGTCCAGAGAAGATCTGGCACTGATCTGCTGGAAGCTCGATCTGCTCGCCGAGTCATCGAAAAGTGATTGTGCTCCGGCGACGGCCGGAAAGAGTAACGATGCCCCCGCTAACACCGCCGCGTGGACAGCCCTAAGTCGAAGCCTAGTTCCGAACATGTTTGCCTTTCCCATTCAGTGTGCCGATTGGTTTTCGGTTAACTGTGCCCGCGGTTGCATTAACAAGGTCCGTGCCGCGCTTCGGAAAGTTTGCAAGTTCAAATTCGGCCTAGAACTAAGGACTTACGGTAGCGGATTAGAAGAATTGACTTTCGTGTTGCAGGCGTAAGCGGTGAGACACTTGTAACACTTCGTGCATCAACGAGAACGTGGCTGAAGTGCGTGAAACGCTAGCGCCTTTGAAATGCGGCCCTGACCGGCCAGTCTGCAGGATTAGATGAAGCTAAGTGACAGCATCCCCTTGGACCGTGATATGGCGCTATCGCATGGACCAGGCCTATCTCACCCTTCCTGCGAACCGGTAACCTCCGGCGCGGGCGTATTCAGCTCGCCCAGCTTGCGGTAAATCCGTGCACGGTTAATGCCAAGCCGTCTGGCGGCTTCCGCGATGTTCCCGCCCGTCTCTGACAATGCACGCCGAATCAGGAGGTTTTCGGCTGCTTCCAGGTTGAGCGGAAGAGCGCTTTCCGAAATCGCCGGCTCCGATTCCTGGACTGGTTGTCGTTTGCGGAGAGCAGTGGCAGTGAATACCAGGCGCCCAATATTCAAGTGTTCCGAATGTATGGGCAACCCACCGCCTTCGATCAGCGCGCGTTCGATTACATTCTTGAGCTCGCGCACATTGCCGGGAAAGGAATGACTTTCCAGCAATTGCCTGGCTTGTTCATCGAGCAAGGGTGCTGGTATTCCCATTTCCGCCGCGAACAGTTTGAGAAAATGCTGGGCCAGGAGGTAAATGTCTTCCTTCCGCTCCCGAAGTGGCGGGACTGTGACCGTGTACTGAGCGAGCCGAAAAAAGAGATCTTGCCGGAACGCTCCGCTTTCGATTTGCGACTGTAGATCGACATTCGTTGCTGCAACTATGCGCACATCAACTTGCCGCTCGCGTGAGCTGCCCAACGGAGTTACGCGCCCATCTTCCAGAACTCGAAGCAGCTTGGCCTGCAGCGACACCGGCATATCGCCGATCTCGTCGAGAAACAGCGTGCCTCCGTGCGCCATTTCAAAATATCCCTTACGATCGACCGTGGCGCCGGTGAACGCACCTCGCACATGTCCGAATAGCGTCGACTCGGCCAAGTCTTCGGGAATGGCGACGCAGTTTAAAGGAATGAACGGTCCTTTGGCGCGATTGCTGCCAAAGTGAACTGCGCGAGCGACTAACTCCTTGCCGGTGCCGCTTTCGCCGGAAATCAACACGTTCACCGAACCGAAATTCTGGAGGCGTTTGATTTCGCCAACGATCTGTGTAATGGTGCGGCTTCGCCCGACAAGGCCGGCAACGCCCCATCGCTCAGCCTCGTGTTCGCTCAGATTCGAAAGCCGCTCATCGGCCGCTTGCAGCGCATTTTCCGCGGTAGCGCGGCGGCGCACTTCATCTTGAAGCCGATTGTTCGCGACGGTGAGCGCCTCGTTCTTCTCGCGAAGATCGCACGTGAGACGACTGAGACTGAGATGCGTCCGTACGCGCGCCAGGACTTCCTCAGCCCCAAATGGCTTGGTGATATAATCGACGCCGCCAGCGGCAAATCCCTCCACTACGCTTTGTATCTCGTTGCTGGCGCTAATGAAGAGGACAGGACAGTTGGCCAGCGCCGGATCCGCCTTCAGTCGTCTGCAGGTCTCAAAGCCTCCCGGGTCAGGCATCACCACATCGAGTAAGATAAGATCAGTCGCGGCCTTGGCGGCGATGCGAAGCGCGACATCTCCGCTCGGGGCGGCAATAATATTGCAGCCGTGCGGCTCGAGAAGCTTGGCCAGAAGGTCCAGATTGTCGGGTGCATCATCGACAATCAACACCCTTGCTCCATTCAGCGAATCGGTCATGGTTGTTAGATTCCAACTCGCACGGTTAAACTGCCGATGGGGCGGATTCACAATCGCCCATCAACTGCAGCACGCCACGCATATCGCAGTTGCGCACAAATCGGCGAAGGTGCGTGACGATATTTCCGAAAGTCGGGCTGGTCATGACAATGTCGTCCAGGCATTGCCGCAGTTCGGTGACGCTGTAAAGCTCCGCGGCCGCGACGAGGCGTCGGCGTAATTCGCAGGGTATTGCGGATACTTCTTCAAAGAAATCCAAAGGCTCGCTGGCGGGATGACCGTCGTTTTCTTGCTGGAGCGCTTCTTTCTTCCGGAGACCGACGCACTCCAAAAGCCGCTCGAAACGAATAGGTTTGGCTAGCACGTCATCGAAGCCGGCAGTAAGAAATATTTCCTGCTCGTGCGCGAGAACTGAGGCCGACGCAGCGATGAGCCGTACTTTGTTCCCAAATCGACGACGGATTTGGCTGGCCGACGCCAGGCCATTGGGGCCGGGCATCAAAATGTCCATGAATACGACATCGAATGATTCGGCATCCATAGTTGAAAGAGCCTCGTGGCCATCACAGGCAATTCTCACTTGGCATCCAAGATCCTTAAGCATTAGGGCCAAAACGCGACGGTTTTCAGGCTCATCGTCTACCACCAGTGCCCGGACATCTCGAAGAGGTTTAGAGCAATCAGCTAAAACATTTGTTGCCTCTCGATCTTTCGAACTAACTACGCTTAATCGGACCGTAAAATGAAATCGCGATCCTTGACCAGGATTTGAAATCAACGCCAATTGCCCTCCCATCAATTCGATCAAGCGTTTGCTTATTGCCAAACCGAGCCCTGTGCCACCACAACGCAGCCCTGCTGGCCCCTGTTGAAATGGTTGAAAGATCTGCGACTGATCCTCCGTTGATATCCCATCACCCGTGTCGTGAATTTCGAAGCAGTAATCGCGCGTTGCCTCCGAAGCACCGTCGGTCGATGCCACCTTCAGCCGCACGTATCCCTCCCGAGTGAATTTCACGGCGTTTCCAACCAAATTGATTAGGACCTGCCGAAGCTTGCGTGCGTCGCCACGCGCGCAAGGCAGCTCCGTAGCGCATTCAAGCTTTAGTGCGATCCCTTTTTGTTCGCATCTCTGGCGGAACATGGAAACGACTTCCACTGCCAGCGCGCGAGCGTCGATCTCCATAACGCGCAACTCCGCGCGTCCTGCTTCAATTTTGGAAATATCTAGCACATCGTCGATCAGTTCAATCAAGTGCTGACCGCTTCGCATAATCGTTTCAACTGAGTCGCGCCTTGCGCCCGAAAGGAAAGGATCGCGATGAAGAAGCTGCGCATAGCCAAGTATTGCGTTCATCGGGGTGCGGATCTCGTGACTCATACTCGCCAGGAAATCGCTTTTGGCTTGGTTGGCGGCCGCAGCAGCTTCCTCGGCGCGCTGACGGACCACAATCTCAGTTTGAAGTGCCGCATTGGAACGCGCTAGTTCCGCAGTACGTTCGTTGACTCGCTCCTCCAACAGATGACGATAACGGTTCAACGATTCCTCTGCTTGCTTTCGCGCCGAGATGTTTTCAACCATTCCCTCGTAATAGAGAATTTTGCCTGCGCCATCGCGCACCGTGCGTGCGTTTTCGGAAATCCAAATGATCGAGCCATCCCTGCGCCTGATCTGTGACTCAAAATCGGAAACGACTCCATCCCGCTGAATCTGTTCTATGAAATCACGCCTTCGATGCGGTTGCACATAGAGCTGCACAGCGATGTCGGCAAGCCGATCGATCAGCTCTTGAGGCGTCGAGTAGCCATACAATTTCGCCAGAGCGAGATTGGCGCGAAGGTACTTCCCATCAAGACTGGTTTGAAAAATCCCCTGAACTGAATTCTCAAAGATTTCCCGATACTGTGCCTCAGCAAGCCTCGCCCCTTCCTCGGCGCGCCGGCGGTCTGAGACTTCGCGCGAAAGCTGCGCAGTCCGCTCGCGCACACACTCCTCAATGGCCGCCCGCTGTCTCAAGCCCCGCCCAACGTATCCGCTTACCAGAAACGTAAAGGTCAGGCTCATCACCAGAATAAGCAACGAGTGTCCTTGTGCATGAGTTGACATGAAGGCTTGAGTCGGCCGCAGGCTGATTCGCCAATGCCGACCGGCTACCTCCAAATCGGATGATCCGTGCAAATCCGAAGTCTTTCCGTCAGCAGCCCGCGATACCAGCACGCGGTCATTGTCAGTCACGTCTGTGATCGATAATTCCCCCCAATCATCGCGTTGCGCGGCTGTTGAGAAGCAGAGTAATCTTTCGACGCTGAAGACGGCCGAACAATAACCCATCAGTGCGTGCGAGGAACTAAATACGGGCAGATAAACAACGAATCCAAGCGAATGCACCTTATCCTGCACCAACCGAATAGCGGCCGTAGCAATGGGCGCGTTCAGTCTGGCAGCGGAATCCAAGGCGCTGCGGCGAGCCAAGCTTGACCCCAAGTCATAACCCAAAGCAGAACGATTCGTGTCCTGCGGCTCGATGTAGTAAACGGGGAAGTATTGTGGTGCCTGCGGTGCAACGACCAAATTATCTCTTGAATCGCGGATTAAGAAACAGAAATCCTCAATTCCATCCTTTCTGGCGTCGGCCTCGAACTTCGCCCGCTCGTTTGCCCTGACAATCGGCGTCCAAGCCAGTGCGCGCAGTTCCGGCTGCCGCGCCAACGCGCCTTCTACGAAATCCCCGAATTCCTGTCGGCTCACATGCCGTTGCGTTGAAAAAAGTGCGCCGAGTCCGCGCAATACTTCCATCGAACGCAGCACCTGGTTTTGCACCACCTCGACACGCTCTGAAGCGCGCAGGTTCAAATCGCTTCGGATGCTTTGGCGCTCCCAATTGCGGGCATAGCTATAAAAAACCAGCGACAGCGCAACTCCGCAGATCGTTAGACCAGATGCAACGACCGCGCGTTTGAGAGGCATATGCGACGCAAAGCGCGCCTTTTGATCAGTTCGAGACGTCATTAACCCAATTGCCCAAAAGTGTGGCAGACCCACCGAGTTTCCGCCATAAAATCCGGCTGCCGGATGTTGCAGGTGTCTGACCGCAAACGCCGAGCCAAAGCACGGGAACCTATCCCACTGAGTTCTTGAGAAATGCCCGCCACCCACCAAACGGCGTAATGTCCTTTGCTCCTTCAATTGCATAGGACTCGCAAAGGAACCCTTTTACCAACTCGTCGTCTTCCATCTCAAGCGTGCCAATCCCCAATGGAGGCGGAATCGCGGCAACGAACTGGCCAAATGCGGCCGTGGGCAGTTCCCAAACCTCCACTTCGATGGCGCTGCCGCGATCCGTGCCAGCGCGAATGAGACCTGGCTTGGGCGGCACGGTCCCGGCCAGCGCATACAGAGAATATCGCGGCGATGTCCGGCAGGTTCTGACTAATCGTGCGCCGAGATTGAGTAATTGATAGTTCAACGGTTGCCCAGAAAGATGCGCTCCGACGACCGCTAGCTTTACCACATCGCAAATCGTACAGGTAATTTCTGACGTGGGCGCAAGTGCGGTGCCGGTTGCGCCCATCGTTCTCGCCGAATGTCGATGCAGGCGGTCACCTAGCGATATCAATGCGGCATCTTTACCTGCCGGCGCAATCAACGTCATTCCGATCGGCAGGTGTTGATCACCAAACCCCGTCGGAATGGCAATCGCACACAAGTCCATCAGATTGACGAAATTCGTGTAATATCCGAGGCGATGATTCAATTCGATCGGCTCAGCTTCCACCTGCGCTCTCGTGAATGTGGTCGGAGCAGTTGGAACCAGGAGCACGTCCATTCTGGCCCACTGTTCTTCCGCCGCGCGGCAGAGCCTCTTCAGCTCGGTCATCCCGGCGAAGACGGAAGATGAATCTATACGGCTGGCCCCTGAAAAAACCTGGCGAATGACCGGTAGGAGAGCCTCCGGACGCTCGGCAACGAATTGACCGATGCTTGACAGTCGCTCGGCCAACCACGGCCCTTGATAAAGCATTGCGCCGGCGGCGGCGAACGGCTCGAAATCAATTTCGGTCAGCGTGCCACCCATCGCTTCCAGGTTTCCGATGGCTAAGTCAAGATATTTATCAGTCTCCCCGCTGTGATGCAGGCGTTGCACTTTTGGTGGGATTCCGAAGCGAAAACTTGTTGGGAATTGCGACAACCGCTGAGGAATCTCATGCAGCCGACGCGAGTAGGGATCCGTTGGATCGAACCTATTGGCGATTTTGAAAACATCAGCCGCATCGGCGCACATTAATGCGAAAATCGAGAGGCAATCGAGCGACTGGCAGGCCGGGACGACTCTTGACATGCTCAATCGCCCTCGCGTTGGCTTGAGGCCAACGACGTTGTTGAACGCGGCCGGGATTCGGCCAGAACCTGCGGTGTCGGTCCCAAGGGCGAAACTGACCAGGCCCGCCGCTACAGCCACCGCCGAACCGGAACTTGATCCTCCCGGGATGTATCGTTCATCGAATGGATTCTTCGGCGTTCCATATGGGGATCGAGTTCCCACCAAGCCCGTCGCGAATTGATCCATGTTAGTCTTGCCGACGAGAATCGCCCCAGCGTTGAGAATCGTTTCGACTACGGTATTTGTTGAAGTTGCGCGGTAGGCGAATTGCGGGCAAGCCGCCGTCGTGAGTTGATCAGCGACGTCGATGTTGTCCTTCACGGCGAAAAGCGTTCCCATCAGCGGCCCGCGTTCTCCCTGAGTAAGCCGCGCCGTCACCCGAGCAGCGGCCTGCATTACTTGATCTTCAGGCAGAAGGGAAATCCAAACGGAGGGGTCGTACGCTTTGATGCGGCGCAAGGCCTCGGCGGCGACATCAAGCGGCGTCCACGCTCCCATTGAGTAGTGGGCGCGGAGATTTTGGTGATCGAGAGAATCCGACGTTGTGATGTTCATGAAAAGTTCTTTAGAAGGAATTTCCGTTGTAGCCGAGCGGCGGTCGGAAGCCGCCGAATTCTTCTTCCAACAATTGGGCAAACCGCAACGTGGTACGGTCTTCAAGGAACGGGCCGATTGCCTGCAAGCCGATGGGAAGACCTGCCGCGCTAAAGCCTGCCGGGATAGCCGTGGCTGGCTGGCCCGCGAGCGATGCCAGCCCCGGATAAAAGCTCATGTTGTCGAATGAGACATCATCGCCGCCGATTCGTAGTTTTCGATCGACAGTTGGAATGGTGGTGTGCGCAAAGGCAGTCGTGAGCGTCATCGGTGTCAGAAGCACATCCCATTCCTCAAAGAAGCTGCGCCAAGCCGCACGATACACCTCCCGCTGTTCGTGCCATTGAAGTAGCGTTGATGCCGACGCGTTGAATCCTTCAGCGTCCGCTGCGTGAAATTCATCGCCAGTCGCACGCCTACGCTCGGTTACATGTGCGCGCAAATCGGCCGGCCAGTGGATGGAAACCACGACTCCCATCATGGAACGAAACAACTTGTAATGGCTGCGGAGATCCCCAATCGACTTGGGTGCCGTTTCACCAACGGTAACGCCCAGTTTTCGCAACTCGGCCACGAGATCACCCAAATGCTTGAAGATTTCTCCATCCACCGGCAGCCACTCCTGAAGCGGCAGCACGGCCACTCGGAAATTGGCTAGCCTCTTGTGGCGCGTTGGCGGGAAAGCCAACCTCCAGCCGAGATCCATGCCCGTGTCAGCTCCAGCCATGGCATCTAAAGCCAGTTCGCAGTCGAAAGCGCTGCGACCCTGGGGGCCCTGAGCTGCCATGGTCACCGCGACGTTAGGATGTTCAGAGCCCGGGAAATGACCACTGGAACAAACGGTGCTATCGCTTGGGCGATGGCCCCAGAGTCCGCAGAAAGCCGGGGGAATTCGAATTGACCCACCCAGGTCGCTACCAATATCAAGACTTGATAGTCCAGCAGCAACTGCCGCCGAACCGCCAGAGCTTCCACCGCACGTGCGGCTCAAATCCCAAGGGTTATTGGTTCGTCCGTAAAGGGGGTTGTCGGCATTGTAATCCGCCAACCACGTGCAGACGTTGGTCTTACCGATTATTACCGCGCCGGCATCACGAAGCCTCTTTACAGTCTGTGAATCGCGCGGCGCCAGGTGGCTGCGCCGCCATTCCACGCCGGCGGTTGATGGCAATCCTTCAACGTCGAGCGATTCTTTGATCGTAATCGGCAAGCCGAGCAGCGGGCGCGCATCGCCCTTTGCGAGATGTTCGTCAGCCTGACTGGCCGCGGACCGAGCTTGATCAAAATCTCTGACGACAACGGAATTGAGAGATTCGTCGAACTCAAAAATTCTGCGCAGGTGTAGGTCAAGTAATTCGCGGGCACTAATCTGCCGTTGCTGTAGCGCCCGGCGCATCGCCGTAAGGGGTGAAAATGGGCTAAGGTGCCGCTGAAGAACCATTTGAATCAGGTGCGCAACACAGTGATGTCGGGACTGATTTGCAAATCCGGCATACCGGCACATCGGTGTGGCTCAAGCCGTGCAACTTCGCGTTCGTAAGGAAGACCCAGTGCCACGGCGACTGCTTCCGCCGGCCCGTCAGCCGGCACGCGCATGGTGCAATCCACAATTTGCGCGGGAATGTGCAGATTGCCGATCTCCAGCGCCAGCAAGCCCATCTCCGAGGCGTCGCGCGGTCGAATTATGATTAATTCCTGCGGGACCACACAGACTTGGATTTGAACCTTACCCTGAGCATCGGAAATACGGTCGCCATTGCGCAACAATGCACGTAGCGGAAGCAAAATCCGAACTGAGGATCCGCATCGCGTCGATTTGTGCAGCGCCCGTTGATGAAGTTCCCACCACTCGAGGTCTATGTAATCGTCCGGCGCGTTCCAAGAATCAGCGCCGTTGGCTCCAGGAGCAACAATCCGGTCGCAAAGCATGGTGGACTCCCGCCTAGCGCGTTTCTGCACGCCGTTTGCACAACAAGATGCATGCCGATTCATCGCGCCGGCCCACTTCGTGGAAATTGGTTCAAAATTCAGGCTTTGCCGCCCGCGATATATGCTGAATTGGCGCGCAGACGGTGTTGCAGATGTTACAAATGATGCACACTTCGCTGCAATCACAATGGCTGATCCATCAGCTTTCCGATTCAGCTTTTCCGATCGGCGGCTTCGCCCACTCATCGGGCACGGAGGCGGTGTTTCAGCTTGGCCTGGTGGATTCAGGTCAATCTTTGGAATCGCTCCTAAGCGCCCAGCTTCGGCAAGTGGCCCGGCTTACCCTTCCGTTTGTCCTTGAAGCATCGCGCTCCAAGGCCCGTCTTGTAGACCTAGACGCGATTTATCAGGCCATGTTGAGTAATCACGTGGCACGACGCGCCAGTATTAGCCAGGGGCAGGCCCTGATCCTCGCGACATCTCGGAGCTTCCCTTGTGAGTCGTTGAAGGCAATTTACCGGGACGTTAAGGAACAAAAGCTGCAAGGACATTTGGCTCCGCTTTTTGGCGCATGCGGAGCGTGTCTTGGGCTAAGCGAAAGTGACATTGCTTGTAGTTTTGCCTTTATCTTCGTGCGCGGGATTGTCTCGGCGGCAGTCCGGCTGGGTATTGTTGGGCCGATGGAAGGTCAGGCGATTCAGTGGAAGTTACGAAACGAGGCCGCCGACTGTGTTCACGTTTCGTTTGAGACTTATATTGACCAGGCGGCGCAGACAGCGCCGCTGCTCGACCTATTCCAGGGGATGCAAGACCGACTGTATTCTCGGTTGTTCCAGAGCTGACGCATGCCTACTGAGACTCATACCCATGATCGCTGGGACCATCCAGGGCGCTTTGAATTTCGCGAGCACCCGCGAAAAAATCGCGATTTTGCGAGCCGGGCGTTTACGGTGGGCATCGGCGGACCTGTGGGGAGCGGGAAAACCGCGCTGATGCTCGCGCTTTGCCTGGCACTGCGCGACCACTTATCACTTGGAGCGGTTACAAACGACATCTTCACTCGTGAAGACGGTGAGTTCCTGCTACGTCACCAGGCGATAGCACCGGATCGGATCCGCGCCGTCGAAACCGGCGGCTGCCCTCATGCCGCCATTCGTGAAGATATCACCGCAAATCTTCTTGCGCTGGAGGACCTGCACGAGCGGCATCATCCTGACCTGCTGTTGTTGGAAAGCGGCGGCGATAATCTTGCAGCCCACTTCAGCCGCGAACTTGCGGATTACACAATCTATGTGATCGACGTCGCCGGGGGCGACAAAATTCCGCGCAAGGGCGGTCCTGGCATTACACAATCGGACCTTCTTGTCGTCAACAAAACTGATCTGGCTTCTGCGGTCGGGGCTGATCTTCAGGTTATGGAACGAGATGCAGCAGCGATGCGGGGTAACGGGCCATTTCTCTTCGCCCAAATCAAAAACGGAAGGGGCGTGCAGCAGATCATCGAGCACATCCTCGCCGCGCGGAGTGCTTAGTTCATTTCCCTCCGATCCCTTGTCGCGTTTGTTGCGCAGCGGACGTTTGAGCGCCGCTGTGATGCGGAGCGCCACGATTCCGTCTTTCTGTCCATTCTAATTGTTCCGCGATGTAAAAGCCTATTTATTGGGCAAAGGCGGGTGAACTTCCAGCCTTTTCCGTCGCGTGGGGCAATTCCTTTCTGTTGGCATGAGTTTTGACAAGAGAAAGCAGAGCCAACCAGCTAAACGGGTCTGCGGGTTCAAGGTTTTTGAAGCAACAAAGAATTTGCATCCGCTCGTTATGCAGCGGCTGTCGCCGGTCGCGGAAAGATCATCTATGCGAAGATTTGCCCTAACGGGATTGGTAGCGGTGTTGGTCGCTTTTTCAGCCACAGCCAATGCACAGGACAAAGTCGTCAAAATTGGCGTGCTGCATTCGCTCTCGGGAACGATGGCGATTTCGGAAACGTCACTCCGGGACGTCGTGTTGATGGCCGTCGAGGAAATCAACGCAAAGGGCGGCGTGATGGGTTACAAGATTCAGCCGGTCGTTGTCGATCCGGCTTCGAACTGGCCCTTGTTTGCGGAAAAGGCCAAGGAGCTGATCGTACAAGACAAGGTTGCGGTAACCTTTGGCTGCTGGACGAGTGTCAGCCGAAAGTCTGTTTTACCGGTCTTCGAAGCCAAGTATTCGCCGCAGGAGAATCCGTACGGCGGAGGGTTGCTCTTCTACCCCGTGCAATACGAAGGTGAAGAGCAGAGTCACAACATCTTCTACACCGGCGCCTCGCCCAACGAGCAGCTTATTCCCGCCGCAGAATACATGATGAGCAAGGAAGGCGGTGCCAAGACAAAATTCTACCTGTTGGGCACCGATTATGTCTTCCCGCGCACCGCCAACAAAGTGCTTAAGGCATTTCTGCTGAGCAAGAACGTTCCGCCTGCAAACATCGTGGAGGAATACACTCCCTTTGGACATAGCGACTATCAGACGATCGTTGGCAAGATCAAGGCTTTCGCCAAGGACGGGGACGCCTGCGTCCTTTCGACTATCAACGGCGACAGTAATGTGCCGTTTTACAAAGAATTCGCCAATCAGGGTTTGACCGCAGACATGTGCCCCATCATGGCATTTTCCGTTGCGGAGGACGAGTTACGCTCGATGGAAACTGAAAAGCTCGTCGGACACCTTGCGTGCTGGAACTATTTTCAATCGATTAACACGCCGGAGAACAAGGCGTTCGTCTCGAATTTCAAGGAATACTGCGCAAGCCACAGGCTGCCCGGCGGCAGCGATCGCGTGACCGATGATCCAATTGAAGCCGCCTATTTTGGCGTCTACGTCTGGAAAAACGCGGTGGAAAAAGCCGGCTCGTTTGACATCGAAAAAGTCATACCGCAAGTCCTTGGCCAGAAGTTCGATGCACCCGGCGGCGCAAAGATGATGGACCCGATCAACCATCATACGTGGAAACCCGTCTATGTAGGTTCGATCAAAGCGGACGGTCAATTCGACATCATCTGGAAGACACCCGGATTGGTGCATCCCAATTCCTTCAGCCCATATCTTCACAACGCAGCTGAACTCAAGAAGCTGACGTCAGTTAAATAAGTTTAGCTTTAAGCCCACATTCGGAGCTAACAATGCATTTCAATCCGACGAAACTGATCTGCCTTTGCCTTGCAGGGACCTTGGGCATGGCCGGATGCCATAATCCGTCCTCTTCGACACCAACCACGATGCCCGCCCCCGAGGCAAACATGAAATCTGGCGGCCCGGCGACGATGCCTGTTCCGTCTGCTGCCGCGGCGCCCGCGGCCAAGGACATGACGCATGTCCTTACAAAAGATGAGCCATATTTCACGAATGACCCGGGTGTCTCATCTACCCCCGCTGGTTCGCTGAAGGAAGGAACCAAAGTGCTTATGGTGGTACCCGGCGCTCAGTATAGTCAGGTTATCACCGACACCGGCCTACATGTTTACACGATAACGGATGGTCTCAAACCAATCGGCAAGTAAATGCGCTGGCAGTAAGTTTTCGAATGGATTTGGCATTCATCAGCGCGCGTGACATGAGAAATCCGCAAAGATGGTTCATTCTCATCGGGGTAATGCTGGCAACCTGCGGCTTGGGCACTTGCCTTGCCGCGGATACGCCGATCCCACAGGAATTGATCGACGCGATCAGATCCCTGAAGGGTGCTGACCCTGCCAGGCGGCAGAGCGTTTACGACCTGCTTGAAAAAAAGGGCGATGCCCGGCTCATTCCCGCGCTCAAGGCTTACCGAGACGGGTCTTTGCAGGTGCGCGAGGGGCGACTCGTTCGCTACGCCGATAGAATCGCCATTCCCGGCCGCGGATCTGTCTTGCCGCTTGTGGATGCAATTTCGGGAAATGCCATTTTAGGTGGCGACGGGCAACCCATCTACGTGTCGCGGCCAGACCTGTCACAAGCCATTTCCGCGCCGCCGCGCCTGGAAAAGAGAGCCGTCAACGATTTGATCGACACCCTTGCGCTGCTTGATCCCGATCCTATTGTTCGACTAGCCAGCATTCGAGACGCCGGCGCCAAAGCCGTACGCGCCCTCCCAGATCCCGCCGACGAGCTACGGTACTTGAACGCGCTTGCAAGCACGGCAACCTTGTTGAAGGCGTCGCTCATTCATAACTCACAAGCGTCGGACGCTTCGGAGATTCGCGCAATATTGGATGCAATCGATAAAGCAGAGGGTGAGCATGCATCTACTATGACGATCGCCTCGCCGACGCCGTCGCGTGACTCCACCAATAAGATCCAAAGCGCACTAGTCAACGCGCATTCGACCCAGAAAGCTGATCCGGCGTTGGCCAACGCCATCACCGACGCGCTGGCTGCGACCAGCGCGTATCAGGGCCGCTTAGATCTTCGCCAGAAAGCGATGGATGAGCTCCCGAAAACTGCGGCAGCTATCAAGCGACAGTTAAGAGATGCCCCTCCCAGATTTGTGCCGGCACTTCAACAGGCGATGGCGAGCTTTGATCTGGTGCTGGGCACTCGGCCAGCGCAGCTTTCGGCAGTCACGGCGCTCGGAAACTCCGGAACCGGCGATGCCGCCAGTCTCCTCCGCCGCGCGCTTGACGATGCTCAATTCAATCATGATCGGGAGCTTCGGGACGCTTGCGCCAAAGCCCTCAATTCGGCCCAGCGGTATCAGACCGAAGTACGTTTGATCGAATACACCTTTGCCGGCTTGTCGCTGGGAAGTATTCTGGTTCTGCTGGCGCTGGGATTATCGATCATCTTTGGCCTGATGGGGGTCATTAACATGGCCCATGGCGAATTCATGATGGTCGGTGCGTTTACGACATACGTCGTCAGCGAATCATTCAAACATTTGCCGCCTGCCTATTATGACTATTACTTGATTGCCGCCATTCCCGCGGCGTTTCTGGTGGCCGGGACCATCGGCTTCGCTTGCGAGTGGCTAATCATTCGACATCTCTACGGCCGACCGCTGGAAACGCTCCTGGCGACATGGGGGGTGGGGCTGGTTCTGGTGCAGGCCGTTCGCGTGATTTTCGGCGATAATCTCTCGGTCAAACCTCCCGGCTGGATGGAGGGTGGCTGGGAAGTGATGCCGGACCTGGTCCTGGCGCGCAATCGTCTATATATCGTCGCCTACTGCGCGATTTGCATTGCCGCTGTCTATTTCATCGTCAATCGCACGAAGCTTGGATTGCTGCTGCGAGCGACGACGCAGAATCGGCAGATGGCCAGCGCGCTGGGTGTTCCGACTCGGCGAGTCGATGCGCTCACGTTTGCGTTTGGTGCCGGCTTGGCCGGCCTGGCAGGGGTCGCGGTCCCGCTTTACAACAAAATCAATCCAGGCATCGGCAGCGAATATATCGTCGACAGCTTCATGGTTGTTGTCGTCGGAGGCGTCGGTACGCTGGCCGGCGCAATCTTCGCGGGGCTGGGTTTGGGATTTCTGGCAAAGTATCTCGAACCGCTGCTGGCTTCGTCCTCCGCTTTCTCATCCAGTTCTTCAGTCATCGGCAAAGTGCTTGTCATGTTTGCGGTCGTGCTGTTCCTGCAATGGCGCCCACAGGGGTTATTCCCGCCAAAGGGAAGGCTTGCCGATGCCTGACACGCCTGTACGGGTTCCTGCGGCAACCACCGAATCGCTTCTGGCATTCGAGCGTTCGCGCACTTTCGCAATTCGCATGCCCGACCCGGCGATCATCTACCTTCGCCGCTGCACGGCTATCGGCGCGTTGTTACTGGGATTCGTGTTGATTCCCGCCCTCAACATTGCCGGCTTCGTGCCTGATTATCGTGTGAATTTCCTGGGAAAGTATCTCTGTTTTGCAATTGCCGCTTTGGGAATTGACCTTGTCTGGGGTTACACGGGCCTGCTCACACTCTGTCAGGCGTTGTTCTTCTGCATCGGCGGCTACGCGATGGCCATGCATTTGAGCCTCCCGCAAGCCGGCGGCGACGTGCGGCCCGAATACAACAATATTCCGCAATTCATGTTTTTCAACAACCTCACGGCATTGCCGGCATTCTGGAAGCCGTTCGCGTCGTTTGCCTTTGCGATTGCCGCTTCGGTCTTGTTGCCTGGAATAGTGGCTGCGGTCTTTGGCTTCTTCATCCTTCGCAGCCGTGTGAAGGGAGTTTACTTTTCGATCATTACACAAGCCCTCGCCTGGAGCGCATGGTTGCTTATCAGTCGTAATGAGATGCTGCTTGGAGGTAGCAACGGCTTGACCAATTTCTACAAGCCTATGACAGAGAAGCGATCATGGATCATCGGTCTGTACCTCCTGACGCTGGCAGCGCTTCTGGGCTCATATGTTCTATGTCGTATCATCGTTAATTCGCGGCTCGGGCGAGTGCTGATCGCAGTGCGCGATCGCGAAACACGCCTCTATTTCGCCGGCTATAAACCTTATGCATTCAAAGTTTTCGCTTTTGCCGTCGGCGCGATGCTGGCGGGCGTCGGGGGGGCTCTCTATCCGGCGCAGGTGGGAATCATCAATCCCTACAACCTCAACGTTGCCACCTCGATCGACATGGTTGTCTGGGTCGCCGTCGGCGGCCGTGGTCGGCTTGGAGGCGCGGTATGGGGAGCGTTGCTAGTCAACGTGATGCTCTCATCGCTCAGCTCCGACCTTCCGCGATATTGGCCCTTCATTCAGGGTGGCTTGTTCATCGGCGTCGTTCTTTTTTTTCCTGATGGATTTGCAGGTATCTGGGCAAACCTTGAAGAGCAGCTTGCACGCCAGGCCGGAGCGGCAACCATCGCTTTGACCGTTGCGCCCATGATTATTCTCGGCGGCTTTACGTTGAGCGAAGGCCTCGGCTTGACGCCGGCCGTGCTGCGGCGTCCCGTCCACATCGGGATCATTTCAGATGCGATCGCGATCAAGTATTTGTTCGTGCTTGCTCTGCTGGGCGTCACCGGAGCAGCGCACCTGGTGCTGCGTCTTCGCCAGAAGGCGGAAAGAACAGGCCAAACCGCGAGGGCAATGGCATGATTGGACTTGTCGCCACTGCCAACGAATCCTCGCAAAGGGGCTTGTACACCGACTGTATGGTGTTGCTGGAGGGCATTACCGTTAGTTTCGACGGCTTCAAGGCCCTGGACATCGATCGCTTTTGCGTCAAACGCAATGAATTGCGCGTTGTCATCGGGCCTAACGGCGCCGGCAAGACCACGATGTGCGATGTCATCAGCGGCAAGACGAGAGCTGCAGCCGGCCGCGTCCATTTTGACGGGATCGACGTCACGCATCGATCGGACGTGCAGATCGCGCGGCTCGGCGTCGGACGGAAATTTCAAACCCCCACCGTTTTTGACAGCCTGACCGTTTACCAAAACATGGAACTGGCCCTGCCGGGCCAACGTGGCGTGTGGCGAACCTTATTTGCGCGACAGTCGCTCAAACAGCAGGAAGCTATCCTTTCAATCCTGCACCGTGTACGACTGGTCGAAGACCTTCATACGCCCGCGAAATATCTGAGCCATGGCCAGCGACAATGGTTGGAAATCAGCATGCTGATCCTGGCTGATCCAAAGTTGCTCCTGGTTGATGAACCGGCGGCGGGACTGACTGACCGGGAAACCGAACTTACGGCACAGCTCCTGCTCGAACTGGCAGGCCGGCACACCATCATAGTCATCGAACATGACATGGAATTTGTGCGACGTTTGAATTCGAGAATTACTGTTTTGAACGAGGGACGCATCCTGGCCGAGGGAACGCTCGATCAGGTGCAGGCCAACCCGCAGGTCATCGAGGCTTATCTCGGTCGATAGCAAAGGGCGCAAATTGCTCGCAACCAGAAATCTTTCATTCGCCTACGGCATGGTGCAGGCGCTTCGCGACATCACCGTGACCATGCCTTCCGCGCGCGTCACCTGCGTCATGGGCCGCAATGGTGTGGGAAAGACCACGCTCATGAAGACGATGATGGGCCTCTTGAAACAAAATTCTGGTGCGGTCGTCCTGGGCGAGATAGATGTAAGTCGGTTGCCTGCCAATCGCCGAGCCCGCGCTGGTTTAGCTTTGGTGCCACAAGGGCGACAGATCTTTGCCAAGTTGACGGTTGAGGAGAACTTGCGGATTGGGCTTGAGGCAAGGACGGATCGCCGGCGCTCGATTCCACCTGAGGTTTATGATTTGTTCCCCGTTCTCAAAACGATGTCACGGCGCATGGGTGGCGATTTGTCTGGCGGCCAACAGCAGCAACTGGCCATCGCTCGCGCGCTGGTCGGCGAGCCGAAGGTTTTGCTGCTTGACGAGCCAACCGAAGGCATTCAGCCCAACATCATTCAGCAGATCGGCCAAGTCCTGCGAAAATTGGTCAGCGAAAGGGACATGACCATCGTGCTGGTGGAGCAATATCTCGATTTCGTCCGCGAGTTCGGGCAGTATTTTTATATCATGGATCGCGGCCGCGTCGTCGCTGAGGGCGAAACTGCCCAGCTTACACCCGACATTGTCAATCAGCACCTGAGCGTTTGATTGAGAACTCAAGGAGATGGGCGAGGACACGTACTTATCGAGCGAATTGGCGGCCGATCCGCCATTACCAGGATGAGCGCGCATAGTCCACTGCGTCTTTTGGCGCCGCGAGCCTCGGGCGAGTGTGTCTGGGTATTTAGCAGCACCTTCGGAGGCGGCTTGCTCGCTGGGGACAAGATTGAAATGGATTTGGAAACGGCGGCGCGGTCAAGTTGCCTTCTGAGCACACAATCGCAGACGAAAGTGTTCAAGTGCGAGCAGGGCCAGGTAACGGAATCGGTACTGACTGCCAGAGTGGGAGAAGAGGCAACACTGATCTGTTTGCCTGATGCGAGCATGTGCTTCCGTGACGCGGCATTTCGCCAGACGCAACGAATCGAATTGTGCTCGACGTCATCGCTTTGCTGGCTCGATTGGTTCACCAGCGGCCGCCGCGCATGTGGAGAACGTTGGGCTTTTCGGTCGTTTACAAGCTGCATGGATCTCCTGGTTGATAGCAAACTGGTTTTTCGCGATGCGCTGCGGCTGGACGCAAGCGATGGCACTCTTGATGATCCGCATCGAATGGGTCTCTGTGATTGCTTCGCGACAGCTGTGCTTGTGGGTCCTCGATTTATGACTTTCGCTACAGAGATTCTAGCCCAGGCATCTTCGCAGCCCGTCGTAGCGGGTTCGTCGTTGTTCTTTGCCGTCAGCCCGCTTCGTGATGGCTTGGTGCTTCGTATCGCTGGGCCATCAACAGAATCAGTTGGAAGATGGATTCGCAATCAGATGACTTTTGTTCCCTTGCTCCTGGGGAATGACCCTTGGGCGCGAAAGTGGTAAAGCAGCCTGCAGGAATCAATCATGCACTTATCTCCGCGGGACATCGACAAACTGATGTTGCACAACGCCGGCTTCCTCGCACAAAAGCGGCTGGCCCGCGGCCTTCGCCTCAATTATCCGGAAAGCGTCGCACTCATTGCCGCAGTCGTTCTCGAAATGATCCGCGACGGAAAAGCTGTCGCCGAGTTGATGGATCTGGGGCGTGCACTGCTGGGTCGACGGCAGGTAATGAGCGGCGTGCCTGACATGATCGTTGAAGTACAGATAGAGGGAACGTTTCCCGACGGCACAAAGCTCGTTACTGTTCACCATCCCATCGCCAGCGAGGACGGTAACCTGGAACTCGCTCTTTATGGCAGCTTTTTGCCGATTCCAGATCGATCCGTATTCTCCGCGCCGGTGGATGCCGAAGAAATCATTCCGGGAGCTTGCGATGTGCTAACTGGCGAGATCGAACTCAATGCCGGCCGCGACTCGATTGAACTGCAGGTCACCAATCTCGGCGACCGACCGATTCAGGTGGGTAGCCACTACCATTTCATCGAAACCAATGCTTCGCTCAAGTTTGACCGCGCCAAGGCCTATGGGCGGCGGCTCGACATTCCTGCGGGAACCGCTGTGAGATTTGAGCCAGGCGACTCAAAAACGGTCCGGCTAATCATGATTGCCGGCAATCAAATCATTCGCGGCGGCAATAACCTCGCCGATGGCCCCATCAGCGATGCTGGCCGTGCCGCGGCGATCCAGCGTTTGCTGGTGGAGGGATTTGCCAATGAGACGACTTAATGGAACATCTCCCTCCGTCGCAGTACTGGCGCTGCTGATCGTTGGTTGCAGCGAAAATGGCTACCACACGGAAATCAAGGGCAATGGCCAGGGCGGCGTGGAGATCCAGCGCGTGGCAATTGTACCGACGCAAACGCAACCTCGGGCCTCAACTGCGCCATACCAACACCAACAGCTTGAACAACAAGTCCGCGAGCAGCAGGTTTTGATCGAAGAACTGCAGGCGCAGATTCAGCGACAAAACGAGGAACTCCGGCGCCTCGATCAGAGGCCGACCACTTCCAGCACCGCACGCTGATCCAGGGCCATCACTATGCCTCACAAAATGCACCGATCAATTTACGCGGCGATGTACGGCCCGACCACCGGTGACCGCCTTCGTTTGGGCGATACATCACTGATCCTTGAGATCGAAAAAGATTTCGCCGTATACGGGGACGAATGCAAATTCGGCGGCGGCAAAACAATTCGCGAAGGAATGGGCCAGGCTGCGGGCATTGGCGACCACGATGCCCTCGATTGCGTGATCACAAACGCACTGATTGTTGATTACACCGGCATTTACAAAGCCGACGTCGGCATCATCAATGGTTTGATCCACGCCATTGGCAAAGCCGGCAACCCTGATGTAATGGCGGGCGTTACCCCAGGCATGATCATTGGCGTAACTACGGAGGTCATCGCCGGAGAGGGTCTGATTCTCACCGCCGGCGGGATCGACGCGCACATTCATTTTGTCTGTCCACAGCAAGCTTATGAAGCAATCGCATCTGGGCTGACCACGATGATCGGCGGCGGCACCGGGCCTGCCACCGGCACCTGTGCGACCACTTGTACGCCCGGCGCTAATCACCTGCGCATGATGCTGCAGGCAACCGATGCTTTGCCGCTCAATTTTGGTTTTACTGGCAAGGGAAATAGTTCCAAGCCCGAGGGTTTGGCGGATCAGATTCTTGCCGGAGCCATCGGACTAAAGCTTCACGAGGACTGGGGAACAACACCGGCAGCCATCGACTGTTGCCTTACTGTCGCCGAGGATCACGATGTTCAGGTAACGATTCACACCGACACGCTTAATGAATCCGGTTTTGTCGAAGCTTCGATCGCTGCTTTCAAAGATCGCACGATCCACACTTACCACACGGAAGGTGCAGGCGGCGGCCACGCGCCGGATATCATCCGCGTCTGCGGCGAGCCTAATGTCTTGCCTAGTTCAACGAATCCAACTCGCCCCTATACCGTGAACACACTTGATGAGCATCTGGACATGCTCATGGTCTGCCACCATCTCGATAAAGATCTGCCGGAAGACGTAGCTTTCGCTGAAAGCAGGATTCGCGGCGAAACGATTGCGGCCGAGGATGTGTTGCATGATCTGGGGGCGATCAGCATGATAAGTTCCGATTCGCAGGCAATGGGACGCGTCGGCGAAGTCATCACGCGCACCTGGCAGACCGCTGATCATATGAAGAGACAGCGTGGCTCCCTGCCTGAAGACTCTGCCAAGAACGACAACTTCCGAATCAAACGCTATATCGCCAAATACACAATCAATCCAGCCATCACCCACGGGTGCGGCCACCTGATCGGCTCTATCGAACTCGGAAAGCTCGCCGATCTTGTCCTCTGGAAACCTGCTTTCTTTGGCGTACGTCCCGAAATAGTCCTAAAAGGCGGCGTCATCGCGTGGGGCCAGATGGGTGATCCCAACGCTTCGATCCCCACTCCGCAGCCCCTCTACATGCGCCCAATGTTCGCCGGATTCGGTCGGGCGGTGGGTGCCCATAGCATTGCCTTGGTCAGTAGTGCTTCCGCTGGCAGTGGAGCGCTCTCATCCTATGACCTGCGCAAACGCATTGAGCCAGTTCGCAATTGCCGAAACATCGGGAAGCGCGACATGAAGTTGAACGATGCCACGCCAAAGATCGAGGTTGATGCCGAAACCTATCGCGTCACTGCCGACAGCGAAGAATTGCGAAGCCAGCCCGCCACCACGTTACCACATACTCAACGATATTTCTTGTTCTGACTGAAAGACCCGCCCAATGGAAGATGGGTTTTGCAATTCGAACAACGGCATGGCCGCATAACGAAGACAAATCGCCACGTATAAGTGTCGCGATGAATCTGGGTCTACATGTCATTTTTTTAGCAATTTCTTGTTGGAGTCCGGGTATCTGCTAACATCAGCATGAGTCGGCGGTTTCCTCGCAGAAGGTGACCCCCCCTTAGCCTTCTGCACCCGCCGACATTTTATTGCGCGGAATAAAAAGCGGGGGCAGGCGAGTTGGCTTGCGTCAGGCCGCCGCCGCGTACCCTGACTTCACTAAATCAAGAAACGTTGCCGCGTCCGTCAATGAAATCGGCAGTTGCCGGCACGTGATCCGCGTGGCCGCGAGACTCTGCGGTGCCAATCCGCTGAGGAAAAGCGCCGGAATCGCATTGGAGGAAAGTTTGGTCAAAGCGGAAAGCTGTTGCTGGGCAGGACTTTCGTGCCTGGGCGCCGCGACAATTAACGCATCAAATCCGGCAACATCTGTCGGTGTTTGGGACACAATCGTGACCTCGCCCGCGAACGACAAAAGCGTCGCCAGCGGATCGAGTCCACAATAGCTGGCATGTCGCCAGTAGAGGATCTTGCGCGCGGCTGGACTGATTGGGGGGCGACACAATTCCGCGGCCTCATGTGCACTAAGCCCCGCAAGGAGATTGACGGTCATCAGCACTTCCGATCGAAGCATCGCAGGATCTAACGCGGGAACCGGCGCGTCTCCAAACGTGCTGCGATACTCAGTCGTGCTGATCGGAACGATTGGAGCATCCAGCCCAGCGGCAAGCATCAGGCCGTGTGCGTAAACGTTGGCAATCCGAAGCATTCGTGCGAGAATTCCGCTTCCACGCCCTTCCTCCTTATTTGTGGAGCGGGCAAACACCTCGGCAATGGGGGTGACGATCACCGACGGCAGATTGAGCTTGCCTAATACGAGCGTGACCAGCTCATAATATGGCATGCCAAAGACTGTTGAGCGAACCTGCCAAGCCGGCCTTCCGGTGCTCGCAACCAGATCGGCGATCGCCTGATACTCCTCGGCAAAGTATTGGCGCAGGACGATGTCGCAAAGGTCATAACAAAGTCCCGCCAGGTGCGCGACGCCCGGTTCGATGTTGCCGAAGCCGGCCACAAGCTTGTCCATCACGGAGGCCATGGCAAATGAGTGCTGCCAGCAGCGCGTGATGTGCAATTGCCCCGCGCCCTGCGGCGGAAAAGACTCAAAGATTCCCGCTGAGATGACCATGCCGCGTACGCCCGCCACGCCGATATTTCGAACCGCCTCGTCAATCGTGGCGATGCGCGGCTTCTGCGATGCAAAGGAAGCGGAGTTGGCCAGGTTCAGCACGCGGGTGGCCAGCACCGGATCGCGCTTGAGCGCCGACGCAAGATCCGACACGTCCGACCTAGCCGAATTCACCAGCGCCATCAGTTCCGCCACTGCGCCCGGAAGGGTCTTGATCTGCGTGCATTTTTCCACGCGCTCGATCATTTGCTGCCGAGTGAGGGGAACGAATGCTGCTCCCTGAGCCGTCGCCGACGCGTTGGCTGGGGCAGCAGCGCCGATAGCACCCATGAGAGTCTCATTTACTTTATTCGCAGAAGCGGAAGAGGTTTGTTTGTTGTCGATCCCCAAGTTTTTCTGGACCCGCGCCAGCAAATCTGAAAGAACAAAGCGGGTTTTGAGCAGGTAATCGCGAACGCCCATTTTCCCGGCTTCCACGATCTGAGCTTTATCACTGGAACCGGTCAGCAGAATGACAGGCATAGCAAGTGTTTTGAGGTCGCTGCGAAGCGCGCGAAGGACCGCCATGCCATCCATGCCCGGCATTGAAAGGTCCAGAACAACAAGATCGGGGGGTGGCGATTGGCGGACCAGCGTCAGCGCTTCCCTGCCATCGCCCGCGCAGATCGCGTCATAGCCATTGGACCGCAGCGCAGCAGCGATGGGCTCGCGGATAACCGGCATATCATCTACGACCAGGATCTTGCTCATGCGACCCTCCCAAGTGTGGCGCGGCTCATCCTCCAGACTTCAATGATGAGCGCTCTTTGCTTCGATTTGTTGCTCCTTGGTAGGTGCATAACCTTCTACCTGCCGGATGAGTTGCACGATTGACTGAACTTCAAGAGCGATTTGTTCCAGTGACTGCCCCTTGTCCATATGGAGTTGCGCCGATTCCGCAGCGTTCGTAATTTGCGGAAAGCCAAATAAGCCGGCGGTCCCCTTCAGTTGATGTAGCACATCACGAAGTTGCTGAAGGCTCTGTTGTTCAACGAACGAAAGCATCTGCCCAACTAACTCTGGAAGATGACTGATAAAGCTCCCAAGAAACTGCTCCAATTCCGGCTCGCCGACCAGGCAACTCCGGATCGGACCAGTGCTCGTGAGGGAGGCGGCAAGAGCGGTTGTACCCGCTACCATCAAGGGCGCACGCAGGTACTTCGCGACCATATCGAGAAGTTGACCGCGATCCACCGGCTTAGCGATGTAATCGGTGCAGCCGGCTCTGATGCAGCGAGCGCGGTCGTCGGCCATGGCGTGTGCCGTCAGCGCAATGATCGGGACGGTGCAGCCACTCGTGCGAAGCTTGGACGTAGCGCCATACCCGTCGAGTTCGGGCATCTGCATGTCCATGACTATCGCGTCAAATGGCTCGCCGGCATCCATTGCGGCCTGGGCTTTTTCGTAACCGACCTTCCCATTTTCAGCGGTTGTGACCGCCGCTCCGGCCTTGGTTAGGTAATAAGCTAGAAGATGGCGATTGTCCGGTCCGTCTTCGACCAGAAGGATCTTTCCGTGAAGCCCCGAAACATGGGGATGAAGCGTCTCGGTTGGCGGTGCGACCGCCTCGCGATAATCTGTCAGCATCCGCACGTTATCGATTGAGCCGATTTCGATCGTGACGGAAAAGGTACTGCCAACTGCCTCTGCACTTTTGACTTCGATATGGCCGCCCAGCATTTCGGCAAGTCGCTTGCAGATTGTAAGGCCCAGGCCCGTGCCACCGAAGCGGCGAGTGGTCGATGAATCGGCCTGTGTGAATGGCCTGAAGATGCGCGCGACTTGTTCAGCGGACATTCCGATGCCCGTGTCGGTGATGTCGAACCTCATACGCCGCTCGGTAGCGGCAGCCGAATCAAGAATGGTTCCTACCAACCGCACCCCGCCGGCCTCGGTGAATTTGATCGCGTTTCCCACCAGGTTGATAAGGATTTGCCGTAACCGCGTAGGATCAGAATGAATGGTCTCGGGAAATGGGCCCTCAAACCCCACATCCAGCGTCAGCCCCTTTTCAGAGGCACGACCGCGAAGCAGCGATGCAACATCGCTGATAATCTGTGAGGGCGAGCAGGAAACACGTTCGACTGTTAGCTTTCCCGCCTCAATTTTGGAGATGTCGAGAATATCGTTAACGACTCGCAGCAGGTGCCCTGCGTTGCGGCGGATCGTCTGCACGCAATTAAGCCTGTCGTTGGCGGTTTGACTGGGGTCGAGCATTAAGTCCGCGTAGCCGAGAATGGCGTTCATCGGTGTACGGATTTCGTGGCTCATATTCGCCAGGAATTCACTCTTGGAATGGTTGGCCGCTTCTGCGGCCCGCTGTGCCTGCAACAATTCGCTGGTCCGCTCGCGAACGCGCAATTCCAATTCGTCGCGCGCATGGCGCAGCTCTTGTTCGGCGCGCTTACGCTCGGTGATGTCCTGAATAGTCCCGACCAATTCGGTGACATGGCCAGATTCGTCCCGCGCAACTTGGCATCGCAGTTGGACAAAGCGAGTCGCTCCATCGGGGCGGGAGATTCGAACGTCATTGGCGAATTGACGGGTGCCGTGCAGCGCGATAGGCCCAGTGACCAGGGGCCGGTCCTCGGAATGGATGGCAGCGAGAAAGTCATCGAATGATGGTGGCGGAACATTTCGGTCGCGGCCAAAAATCTGATACATCTCGTCAGACCACGCCGCTGACTGGGTCGAAACATCCCAGCGCCAGGTCCCGAGATGCGCAAGGCGTTGCGCCTCGGCCAGCTGCGCCTCCCGCTCGTGCAGATTCTGCTCGGTGCGCCGGGCCTCGCGGCGGATCTCCGCATCGCGAAGCTCTCTTTGCACCGCCGGCGCCAAACGCGATAGATTCGACTTCACAAGGAAGTCGCTTGCGCCGGCCTTCATCGCGGCCACAGCGGTTTCTTCGCCAACATGTCCCGAGACGAGAATAAAGGGCAGATCCAGGCCGTACCGGTGAACCATGGCCAGCGCCGACAGCCCACTGAACTTGGGCAGCGAGTAATCGGAGATGACAATGTCCCACGCTTGCGCGTCCAGAGTGGCCGCCATCTGGGCTTCGGTCTCTACCCTTTGCTGAAGGGAATACTTCAAACCGCCCCGCCGCAACTCCAGCAGCAGCAGTTCCGCATCGTCCGGATTGTCTTCAACAATCAAAACGCGCAAGGGAGATTCCTTATGGCAGCCCAACTCCATTCCTTAAGTCGGTCGGACCCGATTCTCCCATTAGCATTTCGTGGCGGATTCTTGCCGGCATCGTCATGCGGCTCGGGCGAGCATTGGCGGCGCCTCGTTCAGCACGAGCCAATAAAGCCCCAGTTGCTTCACCGCTTCGATGAATTGCTCAAAATCCACCGGTTTTCGGATGTAGCTGTTGACGCCAAGGCTGTAACTCTGCACCAGGTCCTGCTCCTCTTTCGATGAGGTCAGCACGACCACCGGCAGGAGCCTGGTTCGGGCATCGGCACGCAGACGACGCAGGACCTCCAATCCATCCACTTTCGGCAGCTTAAGATCCAGAAGAACGACTGTGGGCATGATGTTCAAATCGCGTCCCGCGTGTGCACCAGTGCCAAACAGATAATCCAGAGCTTGAACGCCGTCCCGGGCGACAACCACATTGTTCATAACGTTGTTCTTCTTGAACGCACGTTTGGCTAACGCCTCGTCATCGGCATTATCTTCGACCAGGAGAATTACTTTTTCGTCATTGCCCATTGGAACCTCTCCGCATGAAATCCACCTCTCCCTCGCCGCGACGCACGGTCTAAAGTGAGAAATGGAAAGTTGCCCCCTCGCCCACCACGCCTTCGGCGCTGATGCGCCCGCCGTGGCGGTTGATGATCCGTTGTACGGTCGCCAGCCCGATGCCCGTGCCTGCAAATTCCTCGTTCGCATGCAATCGCTGGAAGGCGCCGAAAAGCTTGTGCGCGTAGGCCATGTCGAATCCGGCCCCGTTGTCTCGGATAAAGAATCTTCGCGTGCCATTTTCGCCTACGGCACCGAATTCGATACGCGCGCCTTCACGTTTGGCGGTAAACTTCCAGGCGTTGCCCAGGAGGTTATCGAGGACGATCCGCAGGAGTCGAGGATCGCCTTCAACGTGCAGGCCATCAGCGATTTCAAACTGGGTACGTCGGTCGGGCTGAGCTCTTTGAAGGTCCGCGGCCACCGCGCGCGCGACGTCGCTGAGATCCACTCTAGTTTTCGACATCTCGCTTCGACTGACGCGCGAGAGTGCCAGCAGATCGTCGATCAACTGGGCCATCCGTTTCGTGGCGGCTCGCACCCGCTGGAGATAATCAAGAGCTTCGGGCTCCAAATTAGCGGCGTGGTCTTCCATCAAGGCCAGGCTGAAGCCGTCGATGCTACGCAGCGGCGACCGCAGGTCGTGGGAAACGGAATAGCTGAATGCTTCCAGTTCCTTGTTGGATGCTTCAAGGCGGACCGCGTGACTCTGTAGATTCTCGTTGAGCTTCCTGATTTCATCTTCATTGCGTTTTCGCTCGGTCACATCCCGTGTGACCTTCGCGAAGCCGCGGAGTATGCCTTGCTCATCGCGAACCGCCGAGACGGTGACGTTCGCCCAGAAGCGCGAGCCATCCTTGCGGACGCGCCAGCCTTCCTCCTCGAATCGCCCGGCTTTTGTAGCAATTTCCAGTTCCCTGGGCGGTTTGCCCTGATCCTCGGCCGGATAGAACCTGGAGAAATGCTGGCCGATGATTTCCTCGGCCTTATATCCTTTGATGCGCTCAGCGCCTGCGTTCCAGCTTACGACAAGGCCAGTCGCATCGAGCATGATGATGGCATATTCCTGGACGCTTGTGATGAGCAAGCGATACCGTTCATCGGCCTCGCGAAGTTGTCGCTCAACCGCTTTTCGGGCCATCACACCACGCCGCACGATCAGCCCGGCCACCAAGACAACCAGCACCATTACTGAGCAGCCCACCGAGATCGTGATTGTGGTCCGACGAGCGCTCGCTGCCGCGTCGGCGGAGCGAGCCTTTACCACGTCTTCGCCCTGATTCCGCATTTCTGCCAGCACATGCCGAATTTCGTCCATGATCCGCCGGCCCTTGTCAGTTTTCACGACTTCAAGAGCGGCGGCGTATCCATGCTCGCGGCGAAGGGTGATGGTTTCGTTCAGCTCAGCGAGCTTGAGTCGGATGAGTGGCTCGATGCGGGTAAGACGTTGCTGTAATTCCGGATTATGGCTGCTTGATTGGCGAAGCGACTTCAGGTCCGCGTCAAGGCCAGACAGAGCAGCGCGATACGGTTCGAGGTACGCTTCTTCGCCCGTCAACAAGTAACCGCGCTGGCCCGTTTCAGCGTCTTTCAGCCGTGAAACCAAGTCGGTCAGGTGCAGAAGTTCATCGAATGCGGCGCCCTCAAGCTGATTCTGAGACACCAGAGCCCGTGTGCTTTGAATCGAAACAATGCTCACGAGGCATAGCATGAGCAGCGCGCCGACGAAGCCCGTCACGATCGTCCGCTCTAATGTCCAGTTGCGCAGAAACCTTGCCGTGGGTGTTCCTTCGGGCTGTCTTAGCAGTACCGCAACACTGAGGGCGAATAGCGCCGCCGCAGTGTTCAGCGCCATCGGAATGTGTGGCCCGATCTGATAGAGGGCCAAGACTGAAAGGAAATATCCGAGTAAAGATACGAATGCGATTGCTGCCGCGAATAGGCCTACCGGACTGGAACTTCGGCGCGCCCACTTCGCTGGACATAAGGTCAGGATGATTGAGGCCCCAAGAAAGATGAGGCAGAACGCAGTATTGGGGGCCATTTGATTGTCCCCCAGACTTGAGTGAAACAGCAGGGTGTCGAGGCCGCCATGAAAGCCGGCTAGATAGGCGAACAGCCGCGAGGTTCCCCCGGCGATCGCCAAAATGGACAAGAAGCCCGCGGTTAGGAATTGCCATCCCCATCCCGGCTCATTCGGTATCAGCAGTAGTGCGGTGCCGCACGCAATGACGAGCACCGCGACGAGAGGATTCATCGCGATCGGCAAGCCAATGCTGCGTAAAGCATGAGAGCCGACCATCCAACCCATCAACGCCGCGCAGCCCGAAAAAATGGCTCCGACACAACAAATGATAAAGAAGGCTCGAAGAGTCAGCATCCACCGACGATTTGCCGAGGCACGGTCCGCCTTCATTGTCGATTCTCGATTCCGATTCCCATGTGATGTTATCGGTGCATGGGTGGCGCGAGGATTACGAATACTGTCGGTTGGCCGGCCATCGGGAGTGCTCGATCTCGCAACCGGCAGCTTTTACAACCGTCACGGCAATCACCGCTAACTTCACACGTGGCGGGCGCGGTCAGACCACAATGCTTCAAAAGAGAAACGGGCCTTCGGCCCTGAAATTCCTATTTCGCTTCGGAGGCGATCTTCACCAGTCCGATGTGTGGCCGTCGGATCCGTGTTGACGTATGCCGAGATTCGCGGAAACGGTCATTTGAGTTCAGGTGCTTCTGTGGATGGCTGCGACTTAACCCCCACGCTGTTGACCGTGATGACGGTGTACGTGTGCTTCTCACCGGCCTTTGCGGTGGCGTCCAGGTATCTGGTTTCCCTCAGCGGCCAGACCGGTGTGTCATGATAGGTCATGCCCTGGAAGATCGGCCGCCCGTACTTGCCGCGGTCCGGCCCCACAGCTGCCAGTTTCTGGCCGTCGCGCATAATGATGAACTGCTTGATTCCACTCTCAAAATCGGCCTGGGCGATCCAAGAGACTTCGGTGCCCCGATCGCCACGGTCGATCGTCTTCACATCGGTCGGAGCCGGGGGTGGCGTCGTGTTGCTGACGGCGCCCGTCTTGACGTACTCGACCCACGCCTTGGCGACTGCCTCATTGGGTAACCAGACCGCTTCGTCCACATTACCCTTGAACTCAGCCGCAGGCACGGCCGCCGCATCCGTGGGGTCCTTCTCGACGAGCGTCGCAAGCCAGCCCTTGCTCAGGTCAACAGGCTTGAGAGTCTGATCTTTGGACCCTTTGTCGGGCAGACGCATCGCCATGCAGGCATCGAGGTACGGAATAGCCAGATAGCGGCTGTCGCCGCACTCATGGCCGGTCCGCGGGTCGGGCGCAAAGCCGACCGGCGCGCCCTTCGCCCGATACCGCTTGAACGTGGCCAGCGCGCCGTTGTACGGGCCGACCTCCTTCGCACCTGGGTTGCCCATCTCGGGGACTCTGTAGGCCGCCTCGGGGGGTGTGGGCTGCGGGAACTCGGTCCGCCTGCGAAACATCTCTGCCGCGCCCGACCGCATCCAAACTGCCACGTCCCAAGGCAGTTGGTCATCCACTAGCAGAACGCGTGGCGGCTTTGCTCGCTCTTGCTTCTGGGCAGCCCAGCGTTCCAAATTCGATAGACAGGTGGCGGCAACACTGATTTGGTTGAAGCTGCTAGCAAAAAAAACCTACGCGGCTGCGATACGGTCGAAGTCACCGCGGATTTCCTCATCAAACACGGATGCGGCATCGTTCCCGCCTATTCGCTAGCCGAGGCCGGGGATGTTGCTTCTCCTACTTCGTGGCGCGCGCGGATATGGAAAGAGCGGTGTTGCAAGATAAGGAATTCCTGGCCTGATAGTTAGTGTCAACTCAAATGCAGTCTTCACGCCGCTATCAATCTTGGATTTAACGCCCTTCCATAATCGACGTGGCGGATCGAATCGCGGCGGGCATGGCTTTGGCAACGGCCTGATAATTGACCGTCATGAATTTCCCATGCCCCGACGTTTGTCGGGTCGAACACCAGGCGAATTTCGCATCGATCAGCTTTTGATCGACCTTTGACGACAAGAGAAAATCGATCAATCGCCTGGCGGACTTTTCGTGCTTGGCGCCGGCCACCAGACCTACCGTGCAGGGCATCGCCAGCGTCCCGTCTTCTCCCGGCCTTTGGTCCGGGAGTATCAGATCAACGGGGCCAATATTGGCCGATGCGTCGGCGGCGTCATCATTGTCACAAAGGCCCGCCTTCAAGTCGCCGCGGGCGACCGATTCGGCCGCAATCGAATTGCCGCCAACGAGCGTTACTTTGTTGTCATACAAACCGCGGAAGAAGGCATCGGCTCTGCTCTTTCCCCAGAGTTCGTACAGCGCCGCCACATGCCCGCCGGTCGTCCCGGCCGTCGGACGCGCAATAGCAATCTGCCCCTTCAACTCGGGCCGGATCAAATCGCTCAAGTGCGTCGGCTTCATGGCGCCAGCGCTGTGCAACGAAACCAATACCCGCACTCGTAGAACATTTCCCGCCCAGCGACGCTGCGGATCCTTGAATTGGCTCGGTATATCGGCCGCGGAGGGAGAATCGTATGGGGCAAGCACGCCTTCATCGGCAAGGTTGATCGTTAAGAAGCATTCGTTGTCCCACCACACGTCCGCCTGCGGATGATCTTTTTCGGCGCGCAATTTCTCCGATAAGCCCACGCTTTTGCTCGCCTCGGCATCCGTCACAAGCTTAACGTCAATGCCGGTCTGCTTCTCAAATTCGTCGATCAGTGGCCGCGCATAGGGCTCGTCCACGCTTGTGTAGAGCACGACCGGCCCCCCGGAGTCACCCGAGCCATGTGCGCCACTGGGCTTGCAGCCGATCGGAGTAATTCCCATCACGACCAGAGCAAACAGAGCAAGCAAATTAAGAGTTAGTCGATTCATATTCAGGCAACTGTGGGAAGATGAGAGCAAAACCGTATCGCGACCAGTTTCGCGCTTCGCGACGGGCAAACAGGCCGAGCACGATTCCGAAGATCAGATGCGCGGTGAGCGTTGCCACCACAAAGCGCACCGTCATGCCGATTCCAAAGAATCTTGTGTAAGGCGTAAACAGCATCGCCAGCTCAAGACCGACCGCCAGCACGATAGCCCAAAGCCAACTGCGTTTGGCTGGATCTCCGATCAATGCCATATACATGATACCGAACGTCACGCCGTTGGAAAAGTGATAGATCCATCCAACCGCGTGCGTCAAAAGCTTGTATTGCGAATCGGTTTGTTGAAGCGAATAGGGTCGGCCCAAGATCATTGCTCCAAACTGCGGAAAAACCTTGTAGAGCGGAAGCCGAATGCACATCGGCCCAATTCTATCGATTGCCGCGATCACCCAGGGCAGCCGGTACAAATCGTACGCGAGCGCGGCCAGCAAACCGCCAACCGCGCCGATGACGACAGCGCGCCAAAGCCTTCGGTCGCCCTTCGCGAGATCGATCAATGCAATCAGGATCAGCGCCGCCGTGGCAGGGATTTCGACGTACAACGTAAACCTCTGCATCGAGCATATTCGATAGAATTCCGACAGCAGCGACCAGATGGAGGATGCCGCCAGGAAGAAAACCAGCGTTCTCCCAGGCGGTGACCAGGTGAGGAAAGCACGAAACGACGACCGCGTGGGTTTCATGGTTTGCATTCTAATCGATTGGCCGCACACGGCCGAGCCTCGCCACAAATCAGGACGGTATGCAGCCATACGATCCGTTTGATCAACCGCGGTACAGGGCCGGTGGCGGTGGATGCCATCGTCGTCAATTAACACCTGTCCCAAGGTCCGCATGTTGCGACAATTGTGGCCATCTGCCCATATTCCGGCGGGTTATATCAAACAAGCGAAATGGACGACTGAATAGGGACGTTGACAGACTCAGCGGAAAGGAACCTCATCCCACGGTCAACATCAAGCGGAGAAAGGAAATGACGTTCAGGCGCATGCCACGCGGCACGAAGGCACTCCTCCTGCACCTAAAATGCCCTCGCGCGACCAGTGTAGATACTCTCACAGTCACGCGACGCGACGGCCAATCGTCCCTACGCTGTTGTTCACGGTCGCGACCACTCACACTGGTGGCAAAGGATCATGCACGTGCACTTCCACATCATGATCCAGCCGATCATCCTTCAGCGGGATTGTGTTATCCTGTTGCTCTTGGCCATCCACGATAACGGTTGGCGCGACCCCGTGATCTTTCCGCCGAATAACCCGAATGTGGTAGAACGTTTCCCGATAGCGGTAATGAACTTTGAACGAAGACCAGGATTGCGGCAGCGATGGAGTGATCCGCAGCTTGTCGACTTCCAGCCGCACATGGAGTAGAGATTCGGTGATCAGACGATACATCCAACCGGCTGAGCCAGTGTACCACGTCCATCCGCCGCGCCCCACGTGTGGCGCGACTGCGTAGACGTCGGCGGCTATGACATATGGCTCGACGCGATAGATCTTGGCGGTGGAGTTTTCGAGCGCATGGTTGATCGGGTTCATCATCGCGAACAATTCCCACGCCTTTTCTGAAGCAGCGATCGATGAGAACGCCATCGCGCTCCAGATCGCCGCGTGGGTATATTGTCCGCCGTTTTCCCGCACGCCAGGGACGTACCCTTTGATGTAACCGGGATTCAATCCTGATGTGTCGAATGGGGGATCGAGAAGCTGTATGAGCTTGTCGTTTGCGCGGACCAAGCGTTTAGCGACGCTGTCCATCGCAACCGCCGCGCGATCGCTGGGTGCCGCCCCAGAGAGCACGGCCCAGCTTTGCGAAATGGAATCAATCTGGCATTCCGGATTCGTCGCAGATCCCAAGGGCGTGCCATCGTCGAAGTAGGCCCGGCGATACCAGGCGCCGTCCCAGCCATGCGCTTCGATGTTCATACGAAGATTTTGTGCCACAACGCGGTATTTTTCGACGATGTCGTTATCTCCGACTTTTTGAGCAAGTATGATGAATTGATCAAGCACCTGATAAAGGAAGAATGCCAGCCATACACTCTCGCCTTTGCCTTTCTCACCGACCAGATTCATGCCGTCGTTCCAGTCGCCACAGCCCATCAGAGGCAATCCGTGTTCTCCGAAACGCAACCCATTGTTGATCGCGCGGAGACAATGTTCGTAGAGGGTTCCGACATCGTCGGAGACGCGCGGGAGATCGTAATAGGCATCTTCTTCCGGGCGAACCGCTCGGCCGTCGATGAAGGGCACGCGCTCCTGCAATATACCGCTATCACCGGTCGCCAAGACGTACCGGCAAGTCGCAAACGGAAGCCAGAGATAGTCATCGGAGAAATGGGTTCGTACGCCGCGTCCCATGGGCGGATGCCACCAGTGCTGCACGTCCCCCTGACGGAACTGATGCGCCGCCGCACGCAGCAGGTGTTCACGTAGAAGTCCTGGCTCCGCGTGGATGAGGGCCATCGCATCCTGCAATTGATCGCGGAATCCAAATGCTCCACCGGACTGGTAAAACCCGGTTCTTGCCCACATACGACACGCTAATGTCTGGTAGATCAGCCAGCCATTGGTCAGAAAGTTCAGGGCCGAATCTGGCGTTTCGACGTACAGTGCACCAAGGGTTTTTCCCCAATAGTTCCATACCCCATCTAGCGCCTGTTGCGCGCTGGCTGTGCCGCGGAATCGGAACGCAAGTTGGCGCGCATGATCTTCATTTTCAGCCGCGCCGAGAAGGAAGACGATGTCCTTGTCTTGTCCATCTTCCAAAACAAGCTGCACCTGCATCGCCGTGCAGGGGTCAAGCCCGGCACCAACGCGACCTGAAAGACGAACGCGCCGCATGCTCGCGGGATTCGAGGGCGTGCCATTGCGCCCCAAGAATTCGGTTCGATCGGCCGTCACTGTGCGGATCGGCTCGCTGCAATCGACAAAGGCGACTCGTCCGGGGAACTCGGAATTGTACGCATTATGCGTGAACAGCGCCCCGCTGATTGGGTCCAGTTCTGTGATCACATGCATCAATGTTTTGTTTCTCAATTCGCCCAGCACCCATTCCCAATACCCCGTTACCGAAAGCTGGCGCGTCCGGCCAGAACGGTTTGAAATCCGAAAACGCATAAATTTGACTGGTGCGTCGATGGCGACGAACTGGCAGAGCTCACTGATGATTCCATCCTCGGCGTATTCGAAGATGCTGTAACCAAAGCCGTGACGGGCGACGTAAGGATTGAAGCCGCGGGTGGGAAGCGGCGACGGTGACCAGAATCGCCCCGTCTCCTCGTCGCGGATGTACATCGCTTCGCCGCTGGTATCGCTGACCGCGTCGTTGTACCACGGGGTCAAACGAAACTCGTGGCTGTTCTCCGACCAGGTATAACTGCCACCGCTTTCGGAAACGATGGTGCCAAAGTTGGAGTTGGCGAGCACATTGATCCACGGTGCAGGCGTAGTTTGCTCGGGGGAGAGGATCATGATGTACTCTCGCCCGTCAGGACTAAAGCCGCCCAATCCATTGAAGAAGGTCAAGTCACGCTCGGGCACTTCGGCTGCTGTTGGAGGCTCAGGCTTGCGGCGAAGTGGCTTGAACCGCGCAAACGTCGGCTCGGCGCGTGCTTTAATATTCACCTGCTCGGACAACGTCCCGCCTTCATCTTTCAAGACGACGCGTGCAACCGTCTGGAGAAGCGCGCGATCCTCCTCTGACATCTGCTCGCCGCGACGAACAAAGATGCCTCCGGCCTTGTCCACCATCGCTGCTTCGGCGCTGGCAGCAACAATATCCATGATCCGGTCCTGAAGCTCCTGTCGATAGCCCGAGGTGTCCTCATTCCAGATCACCAGATCGACGCTGAGCCCCTTCATCCGCCAATACGCATGCGCCCGGAGTAACTCGTGAATCAACTGAATTTTGCCCCGATCGCGAATCCGAATCAGGACGATGGGCAGATCTCCGGAGATTCCATATCCCCAGAGGCCCGATTGCCCGCGCCGATTGCGCGTCAGCACACTTGCCTGAGCGCGGTGGACCGAGGACGCGTACACCAGCGAGCCGGCGAGGCGGCAGAACACCTGAGCATCGGCTTCACTGGCATTGAGCTGGCGGAGCAGAACCTGGCTGTGCGTCCAAGCAAGCTCGAAAACTCGATCGGCCAGACGCGGGTCGTGATATTTGTCCATCATCGCGACCACGGCCTCACGAGATTCACCTACGCCGCAGATCAGATCCACGCGCACCATTTCATTCGGTTTCAGATAGATCACGTGTCGAATGCTGACGATGGGATCGAGCACCGACCCGGCGCTGTCAGACAAGGGCCCGTCCATTGCTATGGGGTTCACCAGCGTCTTTGTTCTGCCAATGAACTTTGCCCGATCCGTCTCAAACGATGCTTCACAAGTAGTAGCACCGCGTACGGTCATCAAGTGCACCATCCACGGTGGATGTTCATGCACGGACCGCGGGCGACGCGTGCAAATGATCGCGTGCCGATTTCGGATGAGCTCGGTCTGCACGAACAGATTGCTGAACGCCGGGTGTGACAAGTCCTGTGCCTGCTGGGCGAGCACCACCTCAGCGTAACTGGTGACCTCGATGCTGCGCGGACCATCAGATCGATTCGTGATCGTCACTCGTCTAAGCTCAACGTCATCTTCAGAAGAAACGCTGATCTCGGTGTGCGTTTCAATTTCGCGGTTGCGCTGCCGGAACTCGGCGCGGGCCTGTGTAAACACGGCCTCATACAGTTTTGATGGTTTCAACGTCGGCTGAAACGCGGTCGACCAGAACTCGCCGCTTTCCAGGTCGCGCAAGTAGAGAAATATTCCATGACAATCACGCGTGACGTCTTCGCGCCACCGCGTAATGGCTACGTCGCGCCAACGGCTGTATCCGCCGCCCGCGCTCGTGATGACGACGTGATATTGTCCGTTGGACAGTAAATGGACTTCCGGAACCGGCAGGCCCGGATCGGCAATCACGCGCATCGCCCCCTGCTGATCCGGTAAAGCGTCGCGCGTGATATTTGCTTCGGTTGTGTGCGGGAAAACCGGATTGCTTACCTGGGGAGCGCGCTCCTGAAGCAAAAGATCAGTTGCACGGAGCATCGGATCGGCATCAAAGCGGCGCTGCATCGGCAGGTCCAGAAGCAGGTGCGCCAGCGATAGGAGGCTCATCCCCTGGTGGTGCGCCATGAACTGCCGCACGAGCGCATACGTTTGCCCGTGTGTGAGGCGCGAGGGTGTGAAATCGATTGCTTCATAGAAGCCATAATCACCGCACATTCCATCCTGAAACATTCGCTCCATGTTTCGGCACGCAGCTTCCGGTGCCACCATCAGCGCCATCGCGGTCGCGTATGGAGCAATGACAAGATCTTCGGCGAGCCCTCGCTTCAGTCCCAGGCCAGGAACGCCGAAGGCTTTATACTGATAATTCAGTTGTGCATCGATCGTGTTGTAGCCGGATTCTGAGATGCCCCAGGGCACACCGCGCTGTCGTCCATAATCGATCTGGCGTTGCACAATCGCCTTGCAGGTCTGGTCGAGCAACGTTTTTTCATACGTTGGCATGACCAGCAGCGGCATCAGGTACTCGAACATCGAGCCGCTCCAACTCAGCAACGCCGGCGCCCCACCCGTGGTTGTCAGCAGACGGCCCAGCGCAAACCAGTGGTCCATTCCTGCTTGTCCCTGAGCGATCGCAACAAAGCTTCCCAGCCGTGCCTCTGAAGCCAGCAAGTCATAGAAGCTGCTATCGAGGCGCTGGTCAGAGACGTTGTAGCCGATGGAAAAGAGCTTGCTTGAACTGTTCACCAGGAACGCGAAATCCATTTCGGCAAACTCGCGACACTGCTCCGCAAGTTGCTGTAATGCTCCGATGCGCGAGATCGCAAATCGCGAAGACTCACAGACCGTTCTCCGCAGCGTGGCGATCCATTGCATGGATTGGTCTTCAATCGGATCTGACTGAATCCCATCAATGAGCGGAAGAATCGTATGCCCCAATTGGGCTATCTCGCGCAGGGTCAGTGGTCCGTCCAACCGAACCAGGGTCTCGCGCAATGCTGTCAATTTCTGAATCTGTGTATCGGAGCCCACCACCCAAAGGCCGTGCGGACACGGTGATAGCTTTGCCCATCCCGCGACTCGCAGCAATTCATCGTGATGTTCCAGGCACGTGCGCTCCAGTGTTGCGGCCCACCAGTTCATCTCGGGATCGTTGCCAGCGACAGCGCGAATCTCGGTTGCTGCGGCGCCGAGTTGCCTCAGAAGCACTTCGGCTGCGCTCATCGCGTTGGGCAGAGTGGCAAGGCCATCCTGAAGACGCTGGATCTGGTGTATCACGTGCGGGGGCACCAATCCGCGCCGAAGCTGACGATCCGACTGATGAAATCCCAGTGCGATGTCAAGTAACACGCCTATCGTGTCACGAAGGCCCTCAAAGGTTCGCATCGTGAGCACCGGAGCATCAATGAGCTCGATTAATCCCGAGCGAAGCACAAGCAGGTTGCCGACGAGATTGCCACTGTCGACCATTGAGATATAGCGAGGCGATAACGGCCCAAGCGTCCGGGTGTCGTACCAGTTGAAAAAGTGCCCACGATACCGCTCCATCCTGGCCAGCGATTGAAAAGTCTTGGTGGTCCGGTCGAGCAACTGGGCTGCCGAGCAGTAGCCAAAATCGTATGCGGCGAGATTCGCAAGCAGTGCCATTCCGATGTTCGTAGGGCTGGTCCTGGGGGCCACCGTTAGCAATGGACGCTCTTGTACGTTGTCCGGCGGAAGCCAGTTTTCTTCTGCGGTGACAAATGTTTCAAAATAGCGCCAGGTTCGCCGCGATAGTTTCTGCAGGAATCGACGCTGCTTGACTGACAAACGAACGGGGGGCGATAGAAGAGGACGGCTGAGCCACCAGGCCACCGCTGGCGACAGGGCCCACATCACCAGAAACGCAAAGGCGGCAGGTGGTAAGCTCCGGTCGGTGCTGGCAAACAATAGCGTCACCAGAATGGCGATCACAGGCCCGATCCACATCGCGCGATAGAAGGCCAGAAAATCGCTGCGTTTTGACTGCTCGGCGTTGCTCGAAGTCTGCCATTCCAGGAGCCGTCGCTTCGTCCACATCACTCGCACAAGCGAGCGAACAACCGCGTCCAGGCTGATCCAAGCCTCATACGCAAGAAAGATCAGCGCGAAAAGAAAATGCAGTGATCGCTTTCGCAGCATCTGTGCTGCCAGCCGCAAATGCATCGCCCGTGGCACATCTGGCGGCTTGCGAGCGAGGGACGTAAGAAGCTCAAGGATCGGAATCGTCGCCAGCACAGCGATCACGAAAAGGGTCGATACAGTCGCAATCGAGCGATTCATCGTGAACCAGCAACCCAGCAGCAGAACCAGCATCGCGATGGGCACGAGACTGCGGCGGAGGTTGTCGAAGATCTTCCATCGCGCCAGCGCCGAAATCGGATTGCGGGTTCGCAATGAACCTAGAGCCGATACACGCGGAAACAGCCACGATGCGATCTGCCAGTCGCCGCGCATCCAGCGATGACGCCGGCTCACGTCAGTTGAGTGGCGCAACGGAAATTCCTCATACAGTTCCACATCGCTAAGCAGCGCCGATCGGGCGTAGGCGCTTTCGAGCAAGTCGTGGCTGAGGATGGTGTTTTCAGGAAGTTCACCACAGGTCAGTTGGAACGCGTCAACGTCGTAAATCCCCTTGCCGATAAATGACCCTTCGCCGAACAAATCCTCATAGACATCAGATACGACGCGCGTGTAGGGGTCTACGCCGGCATCACCGGCAAACAATCGGGCGAACCACGAGCCTTGAGAGGCCGGCAGACTCACGCCGACGCGAGGCTGAAGGATGCCATAGCCCTCGATCACACGTCGTCGCTCGGCATCGAAAACCGGACGATTCAGGATGTGAGCCATCGCGCCCACCATGTGCCGGGCCGAGTCGCGGGGAAGCTGCGTATCGGTGTCCAGCGTGATGACGTAACGAACTTCCGAGAGCGCGCCGGTGTCGCCAACGATTTCGCTGAACCGATCCGATCCGCCGCGCAACAGCGCGTTCAACTCCGTTAGTTTTCCTCGCTTACGCTCGTAACCCATCCAGGCGCCTTCCTGTGGATTCCATCGCCGCGGACGATGGAACAGAAAGAAAATGTCAGAGCGATCGGCGTGGTATTTCTGGTTGAGAGCGGCGATACCTTCACGCGCTAGGCGAATCAATTCTTCATCAGTGGGCATGACCTCCTGAGCTGCGTCCTCAAAATCAGTCAACAGGCCGAAGTCAAGATTTTCATCCCGGTTGGCCAGATAGCGAACCTCCAGCCCGTCAAGCAATTCCTCCACGCGCTGGGGGCTGGAAAGCATGGTTGGAACAACGACAATCGTCCGGCACTCCTGTGGGATTCCCGAGCTGAAATCCATCCTTGGCAATGAGCGCGGCTTGACCAGCAGCGTCGTCAGCCAGTTGGCGATCCCAACACCGAGTTGCGAGGCACAGAGCAGAGCCAGCGGGATGATCGCCAGGCTCGCCTTGTGACCTTCGTGCTGCCAGAGCGAAAAAATAAACAGCGCGGTTGCCGCGATCGTGGTCGTCAACACGACGAACAGATAAGCAACAAGCGGATACTTTCGAAGTGCGCTGGCGACCACGATGCGTAGCGGACGCCGCGCGTGCGTCAGCGATTCCAGCCGTTTCCGTCCATGATCGATGAGGTAAAAACCTACGTGCGACGCGCGCGCGCGAGGTGTGTCCACCGCATTGCTTGCAGCAAGGTTGATCGCCTGGCGGGCGACGTCGCATTCTGAAATCGAGCTGCGCTTGGCGATTTGCTCGACGCCGTGGCGATAATAATCGCGCGTAAGAAACGCCATACCAGCGTAAATGTGGCCCGGATCGGTTCGCAGGATCTTTTCAACCGCACTGTGAGTCTCTACGAAACTGCGCCAATCGGTTGAACCCAGAAATCGAAGGCTGGTAATACTGTTTCCGATCGACACTTGATCGGCCGCCTGAGCCTGACCTTCCGCCTGCACAAGACGCTCACTGCTCAACCCCCGCTCGGCAACGCAATGCTCAATCCATGACATTGCGAAAGTGATATGTGGGATTTGTCCCTGCAGATGGCGGGTAAATTCGGACAGAAATGCGCCCGACAGCGGCGCGTTCGTCCGCGCCATGTCTGCCAACACCAGGATCAGGTCGGTGGGGTTCTTCTCGACGACCTTGAGCATTTTCTCCGCCCAGTCCACCGCCAAATCACGATCGCGGCGCCCTTCGGCCAGGCGAACCGCGACGCGCCGCAGATTCTCGATCAGCGCCAGCCGCAGCATGATCGGAATGGCCCAGAGCTCTCCGAGTTTCAGCGGTGTGACCGTCTGATACGCCGCGATGAATGCACCTAAGCTGCTCGCATCAAGCCGACCATCGACATGAGAAATGAGCTCCAGCGCGATTCCATAGACGCGCGGGTATTTCGCCCAGGCGCCGTTGGCCAGGCGTGGTAATTCGCGGCTGTAGGATCGCGGGAGATGATGCCGGGCCGTGCGAACCTGTTCTTCGATGAGATAGAAGTTATCCAGCAACCATTCCGCCGCGGGAGCGATCCGCCGAGCTCTCCCCACCGCTGCTGTGATCAGATCGTATGTGTCGATCAGGATGCGATTGTTCTCTTCCAGGCGCGGCAAGAGCTTGTCCGGTACCGTTCCCCGCGCCAACTCATGTGCGGCGGCGAATTTCGCGGCGTGTTGTTCGAGTTGTTCCACGCTGAACAATTCGGCGCGCAGGGGCGGTTCCGGTCTCGTTTGAGCGTGCCCATTTCCACCAACGGACATTTTGAATGGAATCAGGCGTCCGATCTTCCGGCCGATTACAGGAGCATGCACCGGCAACTCTTTTCTTCCGGCTTTTCACCGAAGAAGCCGCCGTCACGAGTTAGTAATGCAGAAATAGGCAACAGTGTTGAGAACTGTCTCTGCCAAGAACAACGCGAAAGTGGTCATGCAATTTTACGCTGAAGCGATCTAGCTAGCGAGCACAGGTCTGCGATTTCACGGAGAAAAGCAATTGGCGAGAGTCTTGCGATTACTGGGGCTCCGCCAGCGGGTTAATCGGATTCTTGATGCAGCAGGGCCGGCCTAGAAGCATCAATACTCAATGGTAGCGCACCACAAGATCGGCAGGGATCAGGCGAAGCAATGGAAACAGGGATCGATGGGGGATTGGGCTAACGAATCAGACGCGGTTGCCGTGAACGTCGCATATAAAGGCGTGCCGGCCGATGGGAGGCCGCCAAGGCTCGATCAAGCTTACGTTGACCGTGCTGGGGATGCGATCGACCAACAACTAGAAAAAGGCGGCATCCGGCTGGCGATACTGCTCAACCGATGCTTTTCTCGATAGGCTGACGCCCTGCTGGCTGTGATGGATAGTTGATTGGTTTGGGATAGCCAGCCCATGTTGGCGGGTCGAATTGGCGGGAAGTCATCTGCTTTACGGGCGTGAATGAATTGACCGCAGCATGCAGAGCATGGCGGGCGGCCAGGATCGTTTGGAACATTGCATCATCGGTATACCACCCCACCACCTGCATCCGTTTTATCAGTGCGTCCAGTCCGTCCCGCTGCCTGACCCCATTCGCCTTCAGCCGGCGGCGCTGTTCGTCGGTCAATCCATTGACGTTCATTCGCGCAAAATAGTCGGAAGTCAAGGCCGGCGGCAGCGAGATATGGCAGGATTGGATTGATGTTAATCGAACAATTCTTTGCATCCGATCGCCCAGAGGCTAAGATGCAGGTCCAGTCGGCGGTCCCGCAGCGAAGTCTCCCCCCTTCTTCGCTACCCGCCGACTTTTTTTATTGCGCGTATCGAACAAATACGACGAGCCGCGTAACAGACTTGCTGGCGCAATCCAAAGGCTGCCCCTTGTCGTTTCATGGACATTGCCGGCTGTCGATTGTCCCCAGCAGATCCCACCATGAAATGCAGTCGCACCAGCTCCCTTGCGATTATCCGAAAGACGCTGGCGACAGGCTTCAGTGCAAAGCAATTTCAAAACTGGTTTTGAGATCCGCTCGTCCGCATGACGAATCAGGCACGCAATTGATATGACTTTCACCGGCCAGCAGACCCTTCTGGGATTCGATGGGCGGGCTGGGAAATGAAAACACAGTCCTCTCTTCATACGGCATGCGTCGTTGCACCAGATGAATTGATACGGCTCAACACGCCCCGTTGAGCCCGTTCCTCTGTTACCAGCTCATCCTTTCAACCGCCTTCGACAAATGCTCATCGAATTTGGCTTTTTCCCCGAGGACTGCTTCCACGAGTCCATCAAACAGCCCATATTTCAGGTAGGGCCAATTTGTTCCCAAAGCCATGATTTCCTCGGATATTACCGCCCTGACATCCCTGCTACCTCGCCGCGCACTTTGGGCCGCGTGATACATCCATCTGCCGAAAAAGATATATCCGCCTTCATCCGACGTTCTCGATCGAAATGCGATTAGGTATTCCAGCTTGTCAAATGCTAAATCAAATTCAGCATCGTCGGTAAAGAACGGCCGAACAAAAGGCTTCACGCGTTGAAAGAGGAATTCACTGACCGGAGCAAATAGCGGTCCTTGATCTGGTGGCAGCCTCGCCCGTCGTGCGACTTCGGCCTGCCAACGGCTTCAATGGGGCCGCGCTTCATCAGCGCGGAAGGCCAAGCCTTGCGTTCCGCTGGCCAAAACCAGATTGCGCTTCAATGGGGCCGCGCTTCATCAGCGCGGAAGGCAAAGGGCGCGGCGGATTACGCGACCGAACACGCGGACCTTCAATGGGGCCGCGCTTCATCAGCGCGGAAGGCGACTCGAATGTCCACTGCTGGCGGCAGGGAATGCCCCTTCAATGGGGCCGCGCTTCATCAGCGCGGAAGGCGCGCTTCCAGAAAAATAGCCGAGCGCCGCCGCGCACCTTCAATGGGGCCGCGCTTCATCAGCGCGGAAGGCGGTGCGATGAGCAGGGGCGTCCCGCCGGCACTCAACCTTCAATGGGGCCGCGCTTCATCAGCGCGGAAGGCGATCTGACGAGCTACGCCTGGCGTGTGACGCCCTACCTTCAATGGGGCCGCGCTTCATCAGCGCGGAAGGCCGACGGCGTCGCGATCGCCGCCGGCGGCCTCATTGCCCTTCAATGGGGCCGCGCTTCATCAGCGCGGAAGGCCTATTCCTTTGGCACGATCACCGCCAACGCCAACATCCTTCAATGGGGCCGCGCTTCATCAGCGCGGAAGGCATGGATCGGACGCTCATCGCCAACGCTTCGACCGTCCTTCAATGGGGCCGCGCTCATCAGCGCGGAAGGCACCGAACAGTTCATGCTGTATCAGGTTCCCACGATCCTTCAATGGGGCCGCGCTTCATCAGCGCGGAAGGCGGCATTACTGACCGGCGGGATTGATGCCGAATTGCTCCTTCAATGGGGCCGCGCTTCATCAGCGCGGAAGGCGGCTCGACGCCGACGCGGTGATGTTGGACCGACCTTCCTTCAATGGGGCCGCGCTTCATCAGCGCGGAAGGCTCGCTGCCCGTTCTCGCTTCTCTTTCTCGCCGAGAAGGACCTTCAATGGGGCCGCGCTTCATCAGCGCGGAAGGCACGAAGCTGAAGGTTGCCTATGAAATCTGGCCCTTCCTTCAATGGGGCCGCGCTTCATCAGCGCGGAAGGCGACGATAAGGACGGCGTTCTAAAGCTGGAAACGCCCTTCAATGGGGCCGCGCTTCATCAGCGCGGAAGGCGAGGCGAGGCACCGTCCCAGATGCGAGTGGTGTGGAACCTTCAATGGGGCCGCGCTTCATCAGCGCGGAAGGCCTGATATTTTCAGGACCGATGAGGCTTGTCGATACCTCCTTCAATGGGGCCGCGCTTCATCAGCGCGGAAGGCATTCGCGGGCATGAATGGGTCGGGATCGCAGGTGGCCCTTCAATGGGGCCGCGCTTCATCAGCGCGGAAGGCAACGCCAATGGTTCATCCTATATCTACGCGATTAACCTTCAATGGGGCCGCGCTTCATCAGCGCGGAAGGCGCCTACCCGCATCCCAGGCGGCATCGCCCGCGGGCCTTCAATGGGGCCGCGCTTCATCAGCGCGGAAGGCGAAGCCACCGCATCGAAACGCACGCCACGCGCATCACCTTCAATGGGGCCGCGCTTCATCAGCGCGGAAGGCGGAGTCGAGAAAGACGGCGTAGGCATCGCGGCCATGCCTTCAATGGGGCCGCGCTTCATCAGCGCGGAAGGCACGATCTACGTCACTGAAACTGCGACCCATATGGCCCTTCAATGGGGCCGCGCTTCATCAGCGCGGAAGGCGGTTTACACGTGAGCACAATTACAAAGGGCGATGCAGCCCTTCAATGGGGCCGCGCTTCATCAGCGCGGAAGGCCTTACCAATTTCCGGCGGTGCGATGCCAGCCATCCCTTCAATGGGGCCGCGCTTCATCAGCGCGGAAGGCGCAAAGTGACTTGCACTGGCGCACCTACTAACGCTGCCTTCAATGGGGCCGCGCTTCATCAGCGCGGAAGGCGGTAGAGGTCTTCCCGCCAACAGTCGGAAATTCCATCCTTCAATGGGGCCGCGCTTCATCAGCGCGGAAGGCAGCATCATCCGCTAAGCACACCGACGACAGCAGCCTTCAATGGGGCCGCGCTTCATCAGCGCGGAAGGCATCAGCCACGATCTCCGATAAGTCCGATTACACCCCTTCAATGGGGCCGCGCTTCATCAGCGCGGAAGGCCACGTGTCCTTGTCGGTTTTGTCGGGGCAGGGAACCCTTCAATGGGGCCGCGCTTCATCAGCGCGGAAGGCATGTAAAAATCCGGATCAAATCAGGAGCATCTACCTTCAATGGGGCCGCGCTTCATCAGCGCGGAAGGCAGGCGAAATGCGCGCGGATCATGGCGACTGGATCATCCTTCAATGGGGCCGCGCTTCATCAGCGCGGAAGGCAAATTCCCGGCGCTGTTCCTCGGTGAGTTTGTCCTCCTTCAATGGGGCCGCGCTTCATCAGCGCGGAAGGCCTGTGACACACCAAACTCTTTGGCCAGCTCTCTCTGCCTTCAATGGGGCCGCGCTTCATCAGCGCGGAAGGCCCCGAACTCGAAGCGGACGACATTGATACGACCCACCTTCAATGGGGCCGCGCTTCATCAGCGCGGAAGGCGTTGCGAAGTCCACGTGGTCGATGAATCGGGTCAGCCTTCAATGGGGCCGCGCTTCATCAGCGCGGAAGGCTGCCGCACTCGCAAGGATTGGCGCGGGCAGCAGTTAAGAACACGGTAGCGAGAACCGGACAAATTCGCCAGTGTCGGAGGGCTGCGCGCGTACCCCGCAGCCCCATAAGTATTGAATTGCCAAAGAACGCGAGCATGCCCGGCACCTCCCTTCATGACCGCCGCACTCGCGGCACAATCGAACGATGCGCACCGTATTGCAGAATCGCGCACCGCCAGCGGCTGCGGTAAACCGGCAGAGGACGCCGCGAGGCGGCGACGATAGATGGACAACCGTGTCACGGCCTAATCACAAACCGCGAACAAACCCAGTCGCAGTTGCCGCCCCGCTCCCAACGTCAGCGGCCCCGCGCCTAGCCGCTTGAAGTATACCCGAACGTGGCAGGCGGGTAAGCCCTCCAGCCGGCGCGATCGCCGAACGTCCCCAGCGACTTCCGCACGTCCAAATCCGCGATAATTTCCCGTGGCAAGCCAATCTGATCGAAACAGCGAAGCAAAAGTCTCAGCCGCATTTCATATCGCTTGGGCGGGGGTGAAATTACGATATTTCCCGGTCGTGATTCTTTGCGAAGAGAATACAGATGAGGCGCCGATAGCGGCTCGATCTGTTTCGTCCATACTTCGTAGATCAACGGCTTTGGCCAGCAAAGACCGAACAACATCAACCGTGATCCCACAACTCCAGATTGGCCACACAAAAAATGTGTCCCGAGCACCCGAGCCTTCAAAGCATGTCGTCGCCAGACCGGATGCTGCTGGCATCGTGGGGAGCGACGGCAGCGCTTCAATTGCCAGCCGATTCGCGCCACGCATCGTTTTAATTGGATCGCAGCTAGGGTCATCCCACCGCGTTGCGTATCTCCGGTCGTCGGCAGGATCCCATCGTAAGTTCAAACCGCGGCCGTCGTCGGCATAGTCCCAGGTATGCAGTAGTGCGCGACGAATATGCGAGGATTCAGTTTTAGCTACAAGGTCTCGAAAAAATTTAAGAAAATGCTGGTGACCGCCCCCACTCATCGTGCGAAGGTCGGTGTCTTCGATGACCCCTTCATCGTTAGTACAAGCTTCACACCCGAATGCTGCAAAAAAGTCCACATCATCGCGATTTCCCGTGAGTACGAATTCATTAAAGGCAGAAATAAGATGTTCGCGGAATACGGACGACAACACGTTCAGATTGTCGCCGATGGAAAATGACGCGCGGGTGTTCGCAGCCTTCAATTGGGTATCGAGAATTTCGATTAGCTCGTCCACCGAGTAGGTCCCTTCAATGCTAAGTACCGGCCGCCATGCACCTTCGTGCTGTTGCCAGCTCATCCTCACTGTCTCATCCGGCAGTGCAAGCGTGAGCGTGCGCAGCGTGCCAAGCGCGGCGAGGAACGCGAGCGGATTAGAACCGTCGAGACCCTTGAGAAGAATGCCGTCACTGTCACTCATTGTGAGTCCTCTCGCTGATTGGGCAACTCCTCTTGCTCAGCGGCACTCGCCTGCTGGTCGGCCAGACGAAGAATTGATTCAAGCCAAGCCAAGCCCCACCAGCCGTGTCCGCGCGTTAGCTTCCAGAATCGTTCGGGAATCCCGGAGCCGAGATGGTAAGCCGGCGTCCAGGTCCGGCGCTTTCCCCGGTCAACTGATACGCCGTTTGCCTCAAGCGACAGGAGCTGAACGTCGTCCGGTTCATCGATTACAATGGGCGCGAAGGGCCGGGCATGACCGTGGTGTGCTGCGATGATATGGAGCAGCAGCTCCTGATCAATTTTATCTCCGTTGAGCAGTCGGTCGGTATTTTGTTCGACGATCTGCATCGATAGCATCTCGTGGCGGAAGCCTCGCGGCAGCATCGCCCGCTGACGGACGATTTCTTTTTCCGCCTGCGTTCGCCGCTGCCCGTCGCTTTTGCCCAGAAGCGTCGGGCGCTCCATTGCTTCGGCAGGCGTGATGCCCGCAAGCATGGCCTGGAACCGGCAATCGCTCTTGCCGAGATCGTGGAGCTGCGCGGCGGTGTGCATCGTTTGATTGTGGCCAACCGTGCGAAGGCCAATCACTAAGAGTGTAGCGTCGAGCCTCTCGACAACATGCTGTGTGTGGCATTCGAGTGAGACAGATCGGTTAAGCTCACTGAGGTTGTCGTTGTCATCATCTTCACTGATCGCCGGCGGTGCGGATTCCACCTCACCCATCTCCTCCGATTCGAGCAGACGTTTGAATACGATGACTCGGTGAGGCTCGATTTCCGTCGCATCCTCTTTATAAAAATGCGATTCAATGCGCGCGACTGGGCGCTCGTTCCATCCATGGGGGATGGCTGATCGAAGCGCCAACGCCTCGCGCACTTCCGCGTCGCGTAAGTCTCTGAGGAATTCATGATCAGGAAATGCGGGATGGATTCGCACTACCACGCGACGCCGCGCCTGACGCGTTGCTTTCTCGGCGATATCCACTGAGCGATCTATTTCGCGGCCGCGAGCCTCGCTTTGCTCTTCGGTTTCCCCCGCTGATCGCTCGTAGTTGGAATCCTGCGCGTAAGGAATGTGGCCGAAAACGGTCCAGCTCCGGCAATCGACCGGCATCACGACTGTATCGCCGGGTCTTAGCTTCCCCGGCTCAATGGTTGTTTCCGCTTCTTTGAAACCGCGCCAAATTACAACAGGATACCGCTTCTCGGACAATTCTTGCCCGTTAGCTGGCTTCAAATCGGCCTGGGTCTCCTCGATGGGCACATCCGCGTCACGGTCGGACTTTCCTTCACCCCGCATCCACTGTCTGACATCCCGCAGCGGGACGGTCATGCACTCCGCCGACGTGGGAGGGAGCAGGCGAACGATTTCCGGCCATTGCTTTGGATCGTCCCCCAAGTCTGCTCGCCAGCAGACGTTTACTTCCGCATTGTCGCGTTTTGGGCCGTGAATGAAGTAGCTGACGTCCGGCGACGGCAGCGGCTGCGGCGCAGTCTGGCAGAGGGCATCAAGATGCGCCGGCAACAAGATGGCCGCATCAGGGGCGGGAGCAAGCAACGGCTTCGGACAATCACGATCCAGATAGGTTTGGTGCTCGCGCTCCACCTCTTGCCAAAGCGGCGCGAACGCGGCAATACCGAAATTGATTCGATTCTCGGTATCTTTTTTCGACCAGAGCCAATCCCACGTATTTCTGAGCGCGCTTCCGTAAATGGGGTCGTCATCCTTGATTGATTCATCATTAGTGACAATCGCGGCGATTGTCCGGAACGGTGTCCCATCGGACATTTTTCGCCCCCGACGATTCAGTCGGCCAAACCGCTGCCGCAGGGCATCGAGGCTGGCGCACTCCGTGATCAATGCGTCGAAATCGTAGTCGGCACCGACCTCCAAGCATTGCGTGGCGACGATGAAAACCGGGTGGTCCAGTTGATCCGGCCGATCCGGACCGACCAGCGCGCGAAGTTTCTTCTGCACTTCATCCCGGTCGATTGGCCGCATTCGTCCGATGATGAGATGGGTTTTGGCGTTAGCGTCTGCGCGTAATTCGGAACGTAGCTTTTCTTCGATGTCGCGCGCCGTCTGCACGCGATTGACAATAATACCGACAGCCCTTGTAACATCTGACGTGCTTCCTATAGCCTGCTTCACGACCTCATCGACAATCGATTTCTTTTTATCGAGCTTGATGAGTGTGGCGGGTTTGTCGGCGTTCTGCCGCGACTTCAGCTTCGCGTTCCGAGGTTCTTCCCAGTTCTCTCCCTTCAGGCTGAACCGCTTGTCTTCAGGTATGTCGCCGGCAGGCGTCGCGGTCATCTGCACGAACGTCAGGCCGGGGGCCGAGGCACTTCGTCGGTAATGCGGCAGCCGTTGCATCGTTTGGCTAAAGGCTCGCGTGACGTGGGCTTCGTCGAGCAGCACGAGTGAGTCGCACGCGCACAAAGCCGCGTGAACAGGCTTCATTGAGTCTGAAACGCCGTAGCCTCGGAATAGAATTCGCGAACCCAATTGGTCGGCAGTAGTGCAGATAACCATCGGTTGGGTAAGGCTGCGTGCCCAAGCGTTATCTCGACAGATTCCTCCACGGAGTTGGACGGCATCTAATGGGGGCGTTTTAGCGTCATTACCGTTCTCATTCACCGAGCGAAGCGCGTCGGCCACCTTTTTCAGGATGGCGTCATTTTTGAGAGCGTTCGGCTGGTCATACAACAGTTTGGCAAGCTTCTTCGCCCGGTCGAACGCCTCGTCGACGATCACGCGTCGATTTACCGCAAAGAAAATGCGCCGGCCGACCGTGCGCCTTTCGGCGGGCAAATTCGACTGACACGCCAGCACAAACACAGCGACGTCAATAGTCGCCGTTTTCCCGCTAGCAGTGGGCAGATCGGTACATTCCGGCCAGCCTTTCTCGAACACGAGCCTCGCCAGTCTTGATTGCCATGGAAACGGCTCGTACCCGTATATGGCGGCAAAGAACGATTCAAAGTCGTCAATACTTAAACTCATTACAACGCCCCGGAGGTGATTGGCCTGCACAATCCGTATCCACGAAATCGGCCGGCCCCGATCAGCACTGGCCCTTGCACCGCTTCATCGAATTCGATTTCGGCATGGACCTGAAAGGTCCCCGGGCGCAGCAGCGGGAATCCACCTTGACCGGGCATCGCGCGCAGTGAGCCGACGACCAGCGGCGTCTTTTCAATGCGTATTGCGATCGGCCCCGGGAGATTCTGATTTTTGCACGAGGCGGCGATGATCTGAGCAACCTCCTGATTCCATGCCGCTCGATTTTGGCGGTCCTCCTTCGGCATTCGATCAAGCACGATCGGTGTGACCGAAACCCAGCGGTCGGCGGCCCGAGTCCATGTGTCGACGCGAAGATTATATTTTGGTGCAAACGAGGTCTCGCGCACCAACCACAATTCACCCGCGCGGCCGAGCGTCAGCTTGCGCCCTCTCGGCTCATTGTTTTTTTCATCGAAGAATATGTTTCCAAAAGCCTTGGCGCGATCGCGTGGTGGGACATCGCGTGGAAGCACGATAGCCAGGCCCATGATATGCCCATCAGCATATTGCTTCTCATTTGGGCGCCATGGCTGAACAAAGGGCAGTGGGATCAGCGCCATATGACTGCGGCCATCCGCCAATCTCGGGCCGTTTGGCCCGTCATGCCCGCTGATCCAGTCGGGTATGGGTTGAATGCCGGACTCTTTCTGGATTAGTCCACGCAGCGCCTGGGTGATGAGCAGCGTCGATTCAAGACCGAAGCTCTGAGGTGATTCATCCGCCTCGCGCAGAACGATAAAATTAGGGTCGAACGGCGAATGAAATGCAGCTCTTGCGTCCGGACGCACTGGACGATAACCGCGGCTGATCGAAAAGACTGGGCGCTGGGACATTGGCTGGCCCAAGGGAAATTGAACTGCCAGCCGGTCTTTTGCCGCCTTCGCATCTTTCTTTGATTTTGCGGTCGCGACCTCGCGCTCCAGGGTCGAATATTCCACGATGCGATCAGCATTGAAGTCCCGTCGAAGCCGTTCGAGCGCGCCTGATCCGGTGATGCGCAATCGAAACTCACGCAAATCCTCGGCTGGCTCGTGCGTCACAGATTTTTGGTCGACATCGCGTTCCAAACGCACCCAGACCAGCGACGAAGAGTGTCCGATTCGTGTCACCTTTCGGCATAAACCTTCGAGCGCGTCAAGATGAAAGAACTCCGCATCCCCAGACCAGACCAAGCGTATCGGTTCGTTTCCGACAAAAACGCGAGGGAATGTCCGTGGCTGGCGCGGTCGCTTCGATGGAAGCGCTTTTTCCCCGGTCGCGTCATTCACGGGAACGTACACCGTAAGTACCTGGCGCGGCGACGCGAAGTCTGACGACGCCTGCCGGGGTAAGACCAGCGACGGCGGGCTAAGCCCAGCCAACCATTCAAGCGCTGCTCGCTCGGCGGCCTTGGTTTCAGGAGAATCGTCTGTCTCGAAATGCGCTGCTGCCAGCGCCATGAACACCCTTGCCGGGTGCGGCGGCCACTCAGCTCTTTCGCGGCTTGCCGGATCGGTAGCGACGGCATAGCCGGTGAGATATTCAATCGCCAGCGCGAAGCGACTCATTCTCCACCCCCTTCGAGCGAGCTAGCCGCAATTGCCTGGCTGCGCTTCACTAATTCGATCAATTGCGGCGAGGGCTTGAGCGTGATCGGCTTGGTATTCCACGGCAGACCCGCATCCTTGGCTGCGGAGACGGCCTTCTCAAAAATCTTGATCGCCTCGGCGGAATGAAGCGAAAAAGCAGTGGGGTTGCCCGGAGTTTCCAGCAACTCAAAACGCATTGCATCATTGGGAAACAACAGGCACCTTGACCGAAGATCGAATCCGCGCTCGGCGGCCAAAGTCAGCCCGACCAAGGCGAGCGCCGCGAGCACGGTGCGAGCCGCATCGTCCCGCTTTGAATCGAATTCCCCATCAATCGGAAAGCGCAGCCGCCGAAGCTGCGGCAGGGAAAGGACAGCCGTATGTTCGGCGTGGGCGATCGTCACGCCGCCGGCAGCGATATCGCCGCTACGAATTGTCAATCCTTCTGCCGACTCCGCATTTGATATGATGGATACACCTGCTGTGTCTTGTGTAAAGCGGTATCTAAATTGTGATTTCATGCCCAGCAGCGGATTTCGCGCGGCATGATTGTCGTCATAATGGCCCAAATCAGGCGTAACATTGCCGTGATTCGCCGCAGACGGCTTGCCGGCGTCAGGCACTTCGCCAGCTTGTTTGACAGGGTCGAAGTAGACATCCTTCTTCCCCACCTGTTTGTAGAGTAGTACTTTTCCAGTTAGTTTTCCCTTTGAATCACGCTCTTGCACGGCTTCCGAGGGCTTGAGTGTCCAGGAGCCGTCCTCTCGTCTAAATAGTGGGCCGGCTTGTTTCGAAATCTGAAGTGGATCGATGCGGCTGCTTGTCTTTACGCCGAAGACCGCATCAATTCCCACGATTTCAGAAACCATTGCTCGTGCGAACTTAGCGCCAAGCCCACCCTTAGGGCCGGTTGAATCCCAAATGCCTAACACCAACGCGTGAGGACAAAATTCGAATAGCGCGGTGGCATTGGTCAGGCTGCTCTCCGTGATCCTCTGCCCAATGTTCGATTTTCGAAATGGAACGTCGCCTAAGAGGCTGTCGCGCAAGATTGCATCGGCTGCTCGGTGCGGTGCCTGCAGGCTCGTTACTCGCTGAATGTCGGCGACCTCGTTGCCGAAATCTACAACTATCAACGGGATCTCAATTAGTTTGCGATCCACAGCATCTTGCAGCGCTTCCTCGATTCGATTTGCTTGGCTTTGAACCGAGTCGAGCAAAACGCATTCGACAGGCAGCTCATGATCCGGAATTCGTCGCTGCTCGGTTGCGTACACACCACCGGAATGGGTGGGAGGGAAGACCTTTGTCCCCGCTCCAGCGGCTGGTTGAAGTTCAGAGCGGCAGCGAATTGCCGCCGCATGACTGGCGATCGCTTTGCTTAGGAGCTCAAAGGTTAGACCCGTACGGGAATCCGCCATGGCATTGGTCCTTTCATTTTTTGCGCTTCGTAATCGACTCGGCCCTTTTCGGCGACGAAGCTCAGAAGCGGCCAGATGAGTTAAGCTACCTCCCGACCGAACAAAAGCAAAACTTTTTTCAATTCGCGACAGGCGGGGCTATTTACAGTAAGTCTACTGTCCCCTGCTCTCCTCTCTCGCGTCGCGTCACACCACCACCACCCCGCTTTCCCCCTTCGGCAGGCTTTGGCCCAACACCGTGGCCGCGTCGCGGGCGGCGGATTCGTCGGGGCCGAGGTCGACGATGACGCATTGGTCTTCCTTGAGGTTCAGTTGCTCTTCGAGCAGGCTTTGCATTCGCACGCGATCGATTTCCTTGAGCACGCAGAAGAAGATGGAGTATTGCCACCACTCGCCGTAGCCGTTCATGATCTTGAAGACTTTGCGCCAGCGTTTTTGGCTGGAGATGTCGTAGCAGACCAGGTAGCAGCGGCGCATAATTGGTTCCCCATGTTAAGAGCTTGTACCGAACTCTCGGTCAACGCGTGGTCAAAAACGCCAGGGTCGGCACCTCGCCCAGCAGCCAGGCGGCGATCATGCGGGCGTGGAGCATCAGCATCCGGCGGTAAGAAAGCTTGTAGCCGAAGACCGGATGGGTCACTTCGGTATCCATCCGCCTGCCCCAGGCGCCGAAGAAGGCGCGCCGGCCGGAGTCGGTCATGGCGCAGCCGGCGACGGTGCGCTGGAAATGGCCTTCGGTCAGCTCGCCGCGGTTGAAAGATGACACGGCGACGGAGTCGGCAATCAATGGGCGAAACGGTTCCATCAGGTCCAGCGCCAGCGCCGGCCGGCCGGGGCGACAGGTATGGAAAGCGCCGATCGCCGGCTCCAGCCGGGCCAGGCGAAGGGCGCTGACGCATTCGTGCATGAGCATCGTATAGGCGAACGACAGCACCGCGTTGATCGGATCGGGCGGCGGGCGTCGCTGCCGGCCATTGGTATCAAATTCTGCTGCAATGGGAGTCTTGAACATGCCGGCAAAGTGCTGGAAGTATAAAGCGGCGGCCTGGCCCTCGTGGCCGCGGACGATGTCAATCTGGTTCGCGCTGCGAGCGCGCTCGGCTTCGGTGAGCAGGTCTTCGATCGTCTGCTGCGAAATGTTCGAATGGTTGCGCTGAAACAGGACGCGCTGGTTGATGATCTTCGCGCCGATCAGGGCTTGGGCCAGCTCCAGGCATTGAGCCGGTTGTTCGAAGGCGCGGACCTGCGCCCGGCGGATGTCGGCGCTGACCGAATCGAGCGGGTCGAGCATCGTAATCAATCGCCCCGCGGACGACATGAAAGCGAGGGGAATTGTACGATCGGCCAGGGCGTGCAGCGCTTGGGTGGAGATCTGCACGCCGCCCAGAATGGCCAGGCTTTCGAGGCCCGCGAGGGGAATTTTGCGGACTTCATTGCCGGACCGGTCGGTGATTTTGAGGGCCATCCCACTGACGCCGATGCGAGTGCCCTCTTGCTGGGCGACGACGTGAAGGGCATCGTCACGAATAGGCCAGATGCGCCGCGGCGCGACCGACTCCTCGCACGCCCGCTGTTGGTTGACTTCATCGGGGAGGCAGATGGGTTGAAGTGAACAGCGCAGGCAGCGGGAATCGTTGACCAGCGGCAGCGGGCGGGTTTTCGCTGCCGCGGTTTCCTGGGCGGCGCGGAGGGTGCGTAGCGCCTCATCGCGCAGCGCATCATCGACCGTAATTCGAAGCCGGCGCTTCTCGGCGGCATAGTACAGAACCGCCGCGGTGACGGTGTAGCCGGCCTCCTGAAGTAAAATGGCCTGCAACCCGACCTGCACGCGATCGGTGGGCCAAGGCTCGGCCAGCGGGAGCGCGGGTTCTTCTTCGCCGGGGTCGTCGGAGGAAACAATGGACAGATGGCGCGGCCGGCCTTTGCGATATTCGATGGGGACGGCGGAAGTGCCATTGATCTCGGCCAGGTCGAGCGTTGCGGTGAGTCCTAAGGTTGAACTGGTAAGGGTGAGGCTGCGCACGGATTGTGGCTTATTGTCGCCGGGCGCTTCGTCTTCCTCTTCCACGTCGCGAGTGTTACTTGGGCGATGGACACGCTTGTGCACCAAATTCCCCTGCTCGGTATCGGTATTAGGTAGATGGATCCCCTCGACCTCCATGAGATAGAAGAGGCGGGGACAATATGCGAATTCCGCGACGTTACGCGCGGGCCAGAGGTATTCGTCCATAGGATGCCGTCCGAATGAGATGCGACGGCAGTGTAACGTTCGCGGCAAACGGAAGCCCTGCAAATTGCACTCGTGCGATGGGCTGGATGAACTGCCCATTGTGACCTGAAGCGATTATGCCGATTGTGTGGACGATCAATCATTCCGCGGTGAAGACAAGCTGAAGTCGGCTGCACGCTAAGATTCAAGCATGCTTACGGCGCAGAGCAAACGCGGCAACGGCGCTCAGCAGGATCCCCAACGATGACGGCTCCCGCACGCTGCTCAAAGGGATCGTCGCCACCCAACCTTCTTCGTGGCCCGCCGGATCCGTTCCACCGCCAGCGATGGTCAAGCAATTGTCGGAGACACTTTGTGCCCAGTTCAAGGTCCAGCCATCGAGATTTGCGCCACTCTGTGTCAGCACATTCTGCAGAAGCTGCATGCCATGAACCGGATCCCAGATAAAAGCTTCCAGGCCAGCTGGTGGCGGTCGGGGTAGACCGGCTCGACCCGGCCGAGATAATGCCGGGCCGTCGCCAGCGCGCATTCGGCGGTAAAAATCATCGTTTGCCGACACCGGATACTCCTGGGTTGCTTTTTTTGAACGAACGCGGGGCAGTTCCTCGATCAGCTTGGGCGTCCCACGTCGACTGCGACTGCCAATCCTTCACAAGAATTCCATCTATTTCACGCACACACGAATCTCAAAACCAGTTTTGAGATCCGTGAATCCTTATCTCGATTTGTTCAGCAGCGCAAGTTCGATCGCATCGCTGATTTCTGAGGAATTGCACTCACCTGGATCCTTGCGACCAGCTGGTGCTGTCGCGATAAAGACTGGTGATTTGCGGTCTGCTCCGACGAGCGCACGCCTAAGGTGTTCGCGCACTCGGGCTGCATCTTCCGTTGCATCAGCGTCGAGCCATACGACCACCGGCCGGCCCCGAAAATACCGAAGCACGAGGTCGCACTGTTCTGATGAGATTGTTTTTCCCAAAAGTGCGACGGCATTAGTGCCTACGTTCCAGACATCGGCTACACCCTCAACGATCACGGCGGGGCCACTCGTCTTAATGGCCATCGGTAATCCATACAATAGCCTGCTCTTCGGCGTGCCCGTCGCGGTGAGATACTTCGGGCAATTCTTGGGCAGGGTGTCACGGATGGCACGTGCTTGCCATCCTGCCAATAGTTGCCCGGCCAAGTCGGGTGCACTTCGAATGGCCCATCCTTTGACATCGAACACAGGCTTCAGAATCGGCACGATGAGTCGAGGGTCATGCAACTGCGGGCTACTATCACGGCACGAGTCGCAGAAGGCCAAACCGTAATCACTTGCAAGCCGATCGGGTGAAAAACCGCGGCGGAGTAAATACAGGCGTGCCGGATGTTGATCGTGAAGTTCGTTCAGAGGTGTCGAGGCAGGCAAGCAGATGGCACGGGGATCGAGCGGCGAGACTTTGATTGGCTTGAGCGGCACATCCACGTGATGAGAGTACCGCCCATCAGGAAAGACCAAAACATGAAGCTGCATCTGTGCTTTCATGTTGTTAAGGCAGTCTTCGTTGAAACACTTGACAAGGTGGAGATTGCTGTCACCTGTCCGGGCGTCGCGCTCGGCCCAACAATGATTCACAGCTAGCCGCTGTCGCGTGTCGTTGCAAAGCGGGCAATTCACGAAATATGTTTCGCCGCGATCAATGTATTGAGCACGCATTCGAACCCCCTGCAAGCTCCAGGACGGCGTATAAACGCAGCGAAGTGGAACACCTTCATTTGAAATGCGGACCCGGCCGATAGTAAGTTTTAATCTTGAGAACAGTTTGGGATTGAGTACCATTTTTTGACCCTTTATCTTGTACTATGCCTTTGAGCGTATAAGCCTCGGGATGCTTCATTTTTTCGGGGCTTATTTTCCGTGACTGCCTGAGTGTCCGGGCTAGTGATGTAAACTTCGCTCCCGGCGAAAGTGATGTATCTGGAACTAGGCGTATTCATTTAAAATACTTTGACCTCAAAATGAACTCGGACACTCAGGCAGAATGCCGTAATTACATGTTCTGTCCTGGGTTAGCGCGCCCGGGTTATCGCTGTTAAGTCCGAACGCTGCCGGTCGTATAGCGGCCTACGGCGGAGACCCGCCGTTTGTTGTCGACGAAATATGGACCCAGCCGGGTTGCTTTTCGTGGATATATCGCGCTTCCCAGCCATTAGCGGACGAAACGCGAAGATTGGCGAATACGTAGTGACGGCTGTCGTCTGGGGAAGTGACTCGGCGCTTCTGGATACTCAACCGATTCATTCGTTTGCCGAATTCATTGCTCATGACGGCTTTTCGCTGATTCATCGTGGTGAAGTATCGGTAAAGTTCGAAGAGCCGCTGACTATGCGACTGCCAGCCGGTCGCTCTGCAACAGCACTCGCGTATAAATTCGGCAACGCTGTCCGATTCGATTCGATGCTCCCGTAGAAACGACTCGCACCTTTGGCAGTAGGTGAACCGGTTCTGCGCCAGCAGTCTGCGGAGGCCAACCAGCGCCCAATTAAAAATGCCTGGCAATTCGGCCTTTAGTTCCTCGGCAAGGCTGCGATTGATGCTGGATAGTGGAATCGAGACGTCGAATGGGATCAGCAACAGACGACGCCACATGCCTTCTGATGTGTCGCTAATGTTCGGAAGGTCGTTTGCGGCAAGGTACAGCTTTGCGGACGGCCGGACCTTCACTTGGTCTTTATATTTCCGATTCGCAGTGACAGGTTCCCCAGAGATCAGTTGCTTTAATAGCCCTTCATCTGACCGGCCCATATGATTCATTTCAGAGGAGAAGTTTGCGGCAGCGCGAGCTATATCATGCAGCCGATACTCCGCGCAAATCTCATTGAATGGCACGTTAGTTACGTTCTGCCGGCCGAAAAGCTCCTCCAGCACTTTAAGGATCGTGCTCTTACCATTGTGCCCGTTACCAATCATCGCCAACATTTTTTCGAATCGGCAATCGCGCACGAGGGTGTAGCCCACGAATTCTTGCAGCACTTCTTGGCGATGATCCTCTGGGCGGGTCGGAGGCAACACCTGGTTCAGAAACTCTGTCCAGCGAGGGCACAGAGCTCCAGGGTCAAAGTCAAAGGGAAGCGCAATGGTGTTAAAGAAACTGCTATCATGATTTGCCAAAACAGGTGCTTCGCCGGTCTCCATCGTAGCATCCAGTTCAATCACGCCATTGCTAAATACAATTCGCATTGGCCGTGTCACCGCGAACGGTCTGCGGGATTGGATGAAGAAGGGAGGCTGCTCATCCCATCCATCGAGTAATGCGATGGCCTTGAGATTTGCGAAGACATCCTGAACGAATCGTCCACCCAAACGCGGCGTCCTCTCTGCCTGGAGAAAGCGGGTAATTTGAGCAGCGAGGCAATCATCGTTGATGGAATTCCATATACGGCCTGTCCATTGGTAGAACGTGGAAGCGTGGTACGCGAGCACCAGGTGACTTTCGTCTGATTCGCGGCTGCCAATGGCACTTTGACAAGCTGTGTTTTCCGCTAGGGCCGCGCGGAGGTGATTGTGAAATCGTTCAGCGGCGGCATGAGCGTCCATCAATATTTCATCGTCGCGGGGGGTGTTTTGGTGGCCGGCGATCTGGCGGATCTGTTTTTCCAGCGTCTTCAAATTGATCTTCGCGGCGTTGATCTTTTTCAGTTGTCCATTGATGCGCGCGGCTGCGGCCCCTGGAACATCGGCATGAAAAAGCGCCGCTGCTTCGACAGATGCACGGATCGATCGGCTATGGGCTTTTAGATCGCCAGGACCAGCCATAGTGCTCAAGACAGCAGCGAACATATCGGAGCATCGCTGGCCGTCGATCCGGACGTCGCATCGTCCATCCAGGTCCCGGATGAAATTGAAAAGCGCCCATCGAGCTTTGTCTTGGAACTCATTAAGCCCAAAAACGGATACACACACGGGTTCTATCGTGGCCTCGGCCTGTTCCCTCAGTGTTGCCCAGACAACGTCGTCCAATTCGCTATGGTGAATCACGTTTTCTGGACCGCGGCCAATGCGGAATTTCAACCCGGAATGGGGAGCGGCGCAGCGTCTTTGCGCACGATTCGAAGCCTTGCGCGGCATCGCAGATTTACGTTGTCGCGCGGACGCGCGTGAAATACAATAAGTCATATTATTATCTTTCCTTTTAGTTGGGCGGCTCGTCCCGAAACGACGCGCCGTCCATTTCTTTTAAATCATGAGCGAGCACATTTCCCCAAGGCGTTGTTTCGATTCGGTGGTGGACGGCGGCGCGTTGCAGCGTACCGGAAGAGGATCCGTTCTGACGCCAGGACCGAAACGCTCCAAACGGTTGCGATGTACGGATTGCTCGAAGCCTGGATACTTATAGCCAGCTTCAATGACAGCATGATGATTGCGAGACTGTATTTGCATCTAGTTTGGTTTTTGACGCCTCCGCCGACTACCAGAAACGTAGATCTCACAGGCTGCCAGTCGGAGCCTGAGCGCTAAGACCTAGCTTGCTCAAACCGCCTTGGTTGATCGTTTGCGCAGAAGAACTACCAGGAGCAGAATTGTGTTGTCGCTGAGCTGCGGCGGTCACGTTAGCTACGAAGCGCCTTAGTGCTTGGCGGGTCGTGAACCGTCTGCCCCCGACAACGATCGTTTCCAGCATGACTCCGTGACTGCCCTTAGAAATGAACCGGTATCCAGTTGAAATATGTGGACGCCCGGGCAATGAACGGATCCCCAGCGCGAACGGGATGAGGTCCTCATCAAGAAGGTTAGCCATATAGAATCTCCAGCTGATCGCAAGCCGTAGCGATCAGTTCGAGATTCTCGCATTTCGTCGCCAAAGGTTAGTCGACAGATTATGTATTTAACTGGTGATGCGCTTCGTCTGAGGACGTTGGCGAGATATCCCTCACCACATCCACCCATCGATATCCGTAGTGTTTTCGTGATTGGATGTGCCTCAGAATCGCATCGGGCAAAGAGTTCACCTCACGGGAAATGTTAGCGCTTTCAAGCCGCGTGTGCTTCCGCATCATCTGATCGCTCGACACAAATTCATGATCACCGTTAATGATCTCTTCGAGTATGAGCCCCTGGCTCGCGTTGATCGGGTAAACCTGGGATTCGAATCGCGCGTAAGGCTGACGTGGGTCAAAGACAATGTCGACAGGTCCATCAGGCTCATTTTCTAAAGCGGTCTTGAGTAAAAGATCGAGCCTCGCCACTCTTGGTATCGCGGCGGCTGCCGGGGCAAAGGCAACAAGTTCATCGAGCCTTTCATCGAGCAGGTCGCAAAGAAGAGGGAGTGGTAAGGGGCAAGCGATGTCCAGATCCTGTGCGGCGAGCCGACTCAAAGCGGCGATGCGCCTGACGTGGCATTTTGGCAAATCTGCGGCAGCGCGAATGACGTGCGGCAAGCTCGGTAAGATTCTTTGCTGCGGAGCATCGAATAAATCTAGAAAGCAACGACCCATGGATCTCCCCAAACGATACCATGGGTGGAGAAGCGGCCGATGCGAAACGGCTTCATTGGATGCGGTCGCCAATTCAGTCCATAAACGTCTTGCGGTGTTAATCCCGGTTTCGTCTGCACCCTTTGACGTCCCATCGTCACGGACCAGAAGCCCACCGTTTTGCATCGCGTGAAATTCTTGGGTGATCCGCGCAGTCTTACGAGCGGCTTCCTGGTCCGCCTCCGGCAGTAGAATGAGCAAATCATCGATAATCCAGCGAAGCGAATTCCAGATTCCCATCCCCTCGTGAGCGCAAGGATCCCATGGGAACTGCGCGTAGTAGCGTAAGTTGTACCGTAGCATCAGACTGTTAAGGCCCAAGTCGTAGGCCGCGAAGATTTTCGGCATCGTAAATCCGCTCGATGGCGAACCAAGGTCCACGCCGTAGTGTACATTGCAGTCGAAACTTAACGGCCTAAGCTGGGGAACACAGCAATGCCACGTCGCGATCCACTTAATAAAAAACAAGGAAGTTAAAGTTCTGGTCGGATGTCTATATTCAGTGTCATCAAAAACGTGCGCTGGGTCTTAACGAAGATTCCTTCACTCATTAAAATGGTCCGTATATCTCGTAGACAGCTTGACAGGCAGCTTCTACAAAACGGGGATTGCGTAAGACATAGTTATCTGACATACCTGCGGAGTGGCCGGCGAGCACTTTGGCTTTACGATCATCTGACGTGCCATGGCAGGCTGCGGTGTAGGCCCCATCGCGCAAAGTGTCGAAGGTGACTGTGTCGGGCAATTCGGCCATCTTTCGCAAATCCCTGAAATCATTGACCCGGGTGTTCTTGTTGTAGCGGGTCCCGTGCCGGCTTGTGAACACGTAAGGCCCTTGCCGGGAAATCGTCATCAATGCCGCTAGGGTCTCGGGCCACAGGACCGCTGCCCGAGGTATCCGCCGGCGGCGGGTTTTCTCCCGGATCGCGACGTGGGTGCCGGCCTCGAGATCCAAGTCCGCCCAGCGCAACGCACAGACCTCTTCGATATGCAGACAAAGGTTCAATCCAACCAGGAGCCAGGCGCGCCACGGCCCGTTGCCGGCAGCATTAAGCAGCGCATGAAAGTGGGCGCAGCTGATCGGCTGTGGCTTGACGTTAGGCATGGGCTCGGCTGTCCACAGCACCTTACATCGATCCAGAGCAGCGCGAATTTGGAGCGAATCCAATCCCACTTTAAGGCCAAACGCAATGACATTCTTTACGCGCCCAAAGTAGGCCCGGCGCGTCGCCGCACTGGTCAGCCGAGGATCGTTTTCAATTGCTTGGCGAAAAGCCAGCAACTTTTCTGTCGTGAGATCTGCCAAGGTCTTTGCTGAGGCATCTTCAATCAGGCGCTTCAGCGGTTTGATGGCTTCAGCCTTTGACTTATCGGTTGATGGATTGTTGTCTTGGTATACCTGAATGAGGTGGGACAGCTTCACTGACGGCTGGGGCATCGGCAGATTCGCGAGATTGGCCAAGGCGGGAATACCGGTCATCGCTGCGACGTAATTGGGTCGCGTCAACAGTTCATTTCGGACCGCCTCCCAGAAGCCGGAGGCATCCATGCTTGCGGTTGCGGTCGAGGGTTCTCCCAGGCGCAATCTCAGCTTGAGCTTGCGCGGCCTTGCGGCATTCATCGCCCGTTCCATAAGCGTTTTGCCGCGGGACGACTCAAGCTTAAGCGGCAGATCGATGGTGGGCCGCTCGCCGTCCAGCAGGGCTTTGGCGCGATGGATGGCCTGAGTCTCGTCGGGTTCTGTGAACCTGATGCGGCGACCGCTGGGCAACCGCACCCGCCATCGCCCATCGCTGCATCGTCGCAGTCCTGGGAGCGGGGGTCCGCTCTTTGGTGTGTAACATTCAATCGGTCGTCCGCGTCTGCCACTGTTCACCTTGCCTCCATGTGGAGGCCGGATTATACTTCGCAGTCTGGCCCTGCCGAATAGGACCGGCCACAATTCCGGCCACAATTCCGCAGGGACAATTGTAAGTGCTTGTCAGATAACAAGCGACGCTGCGGGCGTAATTCAGTGGCAGAATGCAGCCTTCCCAAGGCTGACGTCGTGGGTTCGAATCCCATCGCCCGCTTTTCCCCTCGCGTCATTCGTGGCGCTCAAATCCTGTCATGCTTCGTCAGCAAAATCTGTTCGGCCGACATCCGTGTTTTAACTTCGATCGCCGCTGCGCGGTGGCGGCCAGCAGTTACGCGAACTCGCGCTTGTGCGTTTCCTCGCCCGCTCATTCATCCCCCTTCGGCGAATTCGATTCCATGAATTCCTTCACGTCATCATGGAGTTTCGCCCGAGAATTCTTCTCGATGTACATCATGTGGCCTGACTCGTAGTAGGCCCAGCTGATGTCCTTCTGCCGATCAGGATGGATTCCCATGTGATTCAGTGTGTATTGGGCGCTGAAGAAGGGCGTAGCCAAGTCGAAGTAGGATGCGCACACCAGCACCTTCAGATGCGCGTTCTGAGTGAAAGCGGATTGCAGAAGCGAAGTCGTCTCGGCGTAGCTGTTGGGCCGGCCAAAGTCCCACGGCATGATGCCGCCGCCCAAGGCGTAATAGGTTTCGTCCGTCTGATACTTCAGATCTGAATGGACGTAGTGAAGGAACGCCGAGGTGAAGGGCGCCTTGACGGCAGCCTCCGATGGGTCATTCTCGGCCACTTCGCCCGCATCCATTGGCGAAGGTCCGGTGATGCGCCCGTCATACCGGCCAATCGTCAGACGCTCATCGCGCAGCAATTCGCGCGTGAAGTGGCCGACGTCGATCCGAAGATTGCTTTCGTCGACATACTTTGGTGAGAGACCCGTGAGCCGGGCGGTCGTCTTGATCGCGGCGTCGCGCTCTTCCTTGCTGAGGGCATCTCCCTTGTCCAAGGCTTCGATGTATCCGCCCATCGCCCATTTTTCCGATTCGCGCAGCGCGCCTTGCAGATCCTTCTGCAAATCCCCGTCGAGTTTCTTGTGATACCACGCATCGGCCGTGAACGTCGGCAGGAGTAACGCGTTTGCGATCGGGTTGCGCTCGTTCGTGCGAACGACGCCGTAGTCGAGAATCGTCGAAATCAGCACAATCCCGTTAACGGCAAAACCCGAGTTGAGCAGCGTGCCGGCCAAGCCCGCAGCGCGGAAGGTGCCATAGCTTTCGCCAGCAATAAAGAGTGGCGACAAAAAGCGGTCGTTGCGCGTCAGATACATGCGAATGAATTCGGTGACCGATTGAAGATCGCCCTGCACGCCATTCATTCGGCGGGCGACATCGGTGCTCTTGGCGCGACTGAAGCCGGTGCCGACCGGATCGATGAAAACCAGATCGGTGAATTGCAGCCAGGTCTGGTCATTGTCCACCAGCTTGAAGGGCGGCGCCGGCATCGTGCCGTCGTCGTTGAGCTTCGTTCGCTTGGGCCCCATCGCACCCATGTGCACCCAGAGCGATGCCGACCCGGGGCCACCATTGAATGCGAAGGTGAGCGGCCGCTTGGCGTGATCCGCGCCATCGAGCGTGTAAGCCATGTAGAAGATGTGCGCTTCGGTATCGCCCGCGGCATTCTTCAGCGGCATCTGCGCAACAGTGGCGGTGTATTTGAGCTCCTTGCCGCCGATGTTGATCGTGTGATGCGTTTCGACAGGCGTTTCATCCACCCTGTCCTGCGTCGGCGCCGTCGTCAAACCGCCCCGCCCTCCGCGCCGCCGACCGCCCGGCTCCGGCGCTGCGCTCTCCGGCGTTTCCGCCGGTGCTGCTGGAGCCGTCGTCGGAGTGCGCTCCGCGCGCCCCACCCGCTGCGCATTGGCGGTGCTCGAAAACGCGATCAACCCAACCCCCACTCCAATTCCGATCAACAACGCCCGACATCGCCCGAGAATCGAATGCATCGGCTCACCTCGCAAAGTTGTCCAAGTTAAACGGCTTGAGTGGGGCCGAGTGTAAGCATTGGAGCGCGAAGTTGCCAAATAAATTGTGCGACGGAAGACGTCGCGTTCAAGTTTGCCGAGTTGCGTCCCCTATCGACTTGCAGCCGTCGCGACATTTGTCGGCTCTTTCAATTCATCCAATAGAGCTGTTCTCTGCGGCGCATCCATTGGCTCAACGCTCAGTGACAGCGTTCCATCATCCGCCGTCACATCGGTAATCTTCACCGGCAGGCTTCCCGACCGCCCCAGTTGATCCGGCAGAAAAAGTGCAGCTTCGGCTGGTTGATCGTTCAATGTATTGAGCAGCAATTCCGACATCGCCGCTTCTACGGCGGCGCTGTTGGCCCTTCCATGCTGGTCGATATTCGCCTTCCGCTGCAACTCCGGCAGCTTCGCCGAGAGCGCGGATGTCAGTTTTTGAAGATAGCCATCCCATGAAGCGCGCGGCAGCGGCAAAGTGCCCGCCGTCACCTGCGTGAGCTTGATCTGCAATTTCCCATCCGCAAGCGTCGGCACAAAATGGAGACTCACGATCGAATTCCACTTCTTCACTTCCCCGGCAAGGATGATCTCCTGTTTGCGGAAGATGATGGCCGGGTCCTTCACATAAGCTGCCGCCTTCGATTTCCAACCAAGCTCCCCTTCCCATTTGGGAATCCATGCATTGATTTCGTCCTCCGTCAAATCAAGCGTGAAGGCCGAACCCGGCTGTGTCTGAGCCGCCTTATTGGCTCGGGCGGCGCGCGTTTGAGCAGCGTAAGCTTCCGCGATCTGGCTCCGCGCGGCGATCATTTTCTGATCGGCACTGTTCGCGGCAGCCTCGCTTTGGGCAGCGGTCAAATGCTTCGCGCGATACCAGTCCGGCCGGCTATAGAGCCGATGCCGGCCAAACAACAATGCCACCACCGCAACCAGCAGCAGCGCCACCACGATAACCGCCAATCCCCTCAGCAATTTTCTCATTCATCATCCTTTGAGCGACATCATAATCGTTAGACCCGTCTTATCGCGATCGTTGGATGCCCAATCACCTGTCGCGCATCCATTTTCTACTTACGCCTGCCTGCTGCCTGCGGGTACAGTCAACCTATGCCAGCGGCAGACGTCATACCGAGCCAGTGGTCGTCGACCGATTATCGACGCCACGCCCGACATCTTCGCAAATTATATGCCCTCGAGCCCGCCACACTTCAGCATCGGCTGAAGGATCTCGCGATTTGGCACGACGCTCATACGCCCGCGCGAGCTTGTGAATCGCGTGCCGTGCGCGCCGCGCCGGCACTTGCCGTTCAGAAAACGACGTTCGAAATCGCCTCGGCGAAGTTCGCATCGCTCGTGGAACAACGCATCGGTCAAGGCGTTTTACGCTATTCCGACCGCGCCCGCCTGCTGTCCGATGCTCGCCGGCTCGGCATCGGCCGCTTCTACGCGAACCTCGTCATCGCGACGCTTCAGCACAATGCCGACGTCGAGCCGATTCCGCACGATGCGGAATCGCGGCCGCGCATCCCCAGCCGCGCGCTCAGAATTGGCTTTGCCCTGCTCATTCAAGCGATCATCCTGCTGTCCATATGGCGCATGATTCACTGACAGACCCGCACGGGCGGAAGCGATTCAACTTCTCTACGCTAGTCATTCTGTCGCCGAATAATGTCGAATTGTGAGACACCAACGGGGCGCGCGGTGCGCAAAGTGTCTCGCCGCGCCCCAAAAGTTCCATCGTCGCAAGTCCCGCGTGCTCAACCGGATACAATAGTACGTTCCCGTACATGGAACAAAATGAGACAAAACGGGGCGCGCATTGACCATTTTTGAGGGTCAAAACGCTCCTGTTTTTGGGATAAATTAAGGCCGGACAAGCATTTATCGAAATGTCAGTTTATTGCTAGATACGCTATCCGCGCCCCGCACTTTCGTCAAGTGAATTTACGAATTTCGGCACATAAGACACTGCTATCCATCCACTTACGCTCCTCGGCCGTTTCGGGCTCCCTGTTCCGCGCACTACGAGGATGTCCCGCGCGCCCCGCACGCCGACATCGGACAATTATGGAAATAATGGCCGGATCTTGCCGGCCATTTCCCTTCGGAAGCTGTCCGTTTCCTCTGTAATTACAAGTGATTCACCCACCGGCATAAGTTGAGATGGGAGCGCGCCGAGTTGGTCGATCAGCTGCTTTTTCTCCGTAGCACCGATAAATGGCTTGAATCCCACGACTAAGACCAGCTCCGCAGGCAAATCCGGGCGCGCTCGTCGTTCGGTTAGAAATGCGTCAACAATTCCATCCATGCTCTGCATCGCCATGCGGAACGCTTTGTACAACTGAATCGCCATGGGCGTGTTGGCGTTCCCGTACCACAATGTTGTCCCTGCTGGAACTGTTTCCGTTTGACTCAAACCCGGCATGGGAACGATTCCTTCCGCCAGCGATCCGAACACCTTTCGTTGGATCACTACATCAATTGGCCCGCCAATGTTAATGATGACCACGTCAACTTTGATCGGGATTAGGCTGTTGAACAATTGTTGTGCTGGCACATCGACGTAAGAAGCGTCTTGGCGCCATCGGTGTAATGTCGTGGCATCGGTGAATCCGAGCACCGCCGCCTGCCCTGAAGAATTCTCGAGTCGAAGCAATGAGAATGTCGGGCCGTCGGAAACACTTCCAGCACCACGATTGGGTCGGCCGTCGAGCGCCACCAAAAGCGTGCTTGCCACCAACGCGTGATAAACTTCTCGATAGTCATTGCTCGCAGGATTCTTTGAAGCATTTTCGATCGCCTGCAGAAGCGCCTGATTTTTGTTTTTCATATAGCTCTTGCTTGCGGCAGGTGCCCGGTCAATTGATCGCATGTAAGCTTTCCACCCGCGCCCAATAAAGTATCGGCTCGTTGTCCCTAGCTCAGGCGGACTGATATGAAAAATACTTGGATCTTTCTCTCGCTCATCACCCTCTTCCTCCCCTCATTCGCCTTCGCCGCCTGGAAGGAGCACCCGGCTGCCGTGCAGACGGTTTATCAGGATCACGTACCGCAGACCGATCCCGCTGGACATCCCTTAACTCAGTTCGATCCCAAGCGCTCATTTTTCCCGCTCGCGCTCTACCACGCGTTGCAGGGCCAATACACCGGCATTCAATATGAGCTGAAGGACGATGCCGCCGCGGGGTTCAACGCCTGCATGCCATTTGAAATTCAGGATCCGCGCATAATTGCCGACGCGTCGCGGTCGGCCCACATGCAGGTCATCATCCATCAGCCGACCGACCAGATCGTCACCGCCCTCGCTCATCACCCGGCCATGCTTGCCTGGTATCTGGACGAAGAGCCGATGGGCCAGTTCCATGTGCCGGGCATGGAGCAGCGTTTCGCGGCATTCCTCACTCGCCGCGATCGCATTCGCGCGCTCGACCCTAGCCATCCGGTTTTTCCGCTCGATGTCCCGCTCATCGTCGGCAACGCTCGCCCCTGGTGGATCAAGTGGAACACCGCCGGCGACGTTTCTTCGCACGACAATTACCCCATCAATCCGCAACACCGCTCGCTCAGCTTTGACTACGGCATCCCCGAAACCGTTACGCTGGCGGCCCAGTCGGTGAAACAGGAAAAGCCGGTCTGGGTTTGTCTGCCGACGTTTGAAATTGCCGGCCCGGCTTGGCCCTTCAACATGCCGACCTCGCGCCAGCTTCGTTGCATGGTCTACACCTCGATCATCCACGGCGCCACCGGCATCATCTACTTCGCCCTCGATTCCTTCGCCACCCGCACCGGCTCCGTCGTCGGCATGTCGCCCGATCCGCGCGCCTCCTATGGCCAGGGCATCGATGCCACCGCCGACCAGCTCCAAATGAGCCGCGCCCTCTGGCAGAGCGCGACGTCAATCAATCAGCAAATCACCACCCTCCGCCCCGCGCTTCTCTCACCCACCGAGAAAATCCCCTACTCGGTCGATCTCGACGACGCCTGGCCCACCATCACCCCCGAGCCGATCCGCACGCTGCTGAAGCGCGACCCCGCCGGCGGCTGCGTCATACTGCTGGTCAATATCGACGCCACGCCGATGCATGTGCGCATCCGCTGTCCGGGATATTCTGCAAAACAACAGTTCGAGTCGCCCGCCGCGGGGGGCTTTACGGCTACTGCAGATGGATTTGAGATGATCTGTACGCAGTATGATGCGCGGGTGATTCGGATGACGAAAAAGTAACGGGTGCATTTGCCCGCATGCAGTGCAATGCCATAAAACGCAACATTGCTTCGATCTTCATGATCCGGACGTCGAGACGAGCTTCGCGCACTAACGCCTAGGAGCCTCATGTCCACGACCGTCGCCGTCCGTCAGGTTTCGGTGGCGCCAGCGCGTCCATGCGATGGCGAGTGCGGGTTCCAGCTTTGCGATGAGCGTATCGTATGTTTTTACGGTGCTTGCCTTGGACTTGGCGACCTTCGGGTTCCGCTGCGCAGCTGCTTCGAGCGACCGACGCGATTCAGTACGAACGACATCCTTCAGCGCCGCCGTCGCAACGACTCGGGCGAGCAGCCGCGTTGGGTTGAGTGCTGACCACGCGAGCACGAATCGCTCGCCGATCAGAAGGCCGGGGTCGTCCAGCCGATCGCCACGCGGTTCGAATGTGAGCAGCATCGGCAGCAGGTGCGGATTGTGCGCCAGCGCATCGGCAACTTCAGGCGCACCGATCTTGCGAGCGACTCGGAGCGGTTCAGCCTGCGGTGGATTCGTCCGCCAGTTGGTGCGCGCCCAATCCAGCAGCCGCTCTCGGAGCGCGCTCGTATCGTCGCTTGGCAGTGGAAGGGATAACTCATCTCCCGCTGTTTCGTCCTCTTGAGCTGCTTGATGCCATTGGGCCACCGGATCTCCGAAAGTCGCTCGCACCTTAGCATAGGGCACGGGATCGAACGGCTTGGGCGAAAACCACTCGGCAGCAATTGCCGGCCGTTCGTGGCGGAAGCGCCATGCCATCTCAATTTCACTGTCCCACACCTCGTGGTGCGGGTGCATCGATTCGAGCCGTTGCAACGCAGCTTCACGCCCGCGCGGGACGCCGTGGTCCAGTAGAATTTTGATCGCATCGGGGTTGGTCCAGCCATGTTGGTTGGGAGCATCGAGCTTGCGCTCAGCGATCGCAACCCAATCGTTGGGCGTAATCCACGTATCGATGCCCGGCAAATACTGATCGTTTTCGTGATAAACACGAAGGATATCTTTGTCTTCGCGATATGCTGACAAAACGCGCGATGCGAATGCGTCCATCGCTGCGAGTGTCGAATCGGTAAGTTCGACCAGGTCCGGCTGATTCGCCGGCGGATCAGGTTCCAAGGACCGCCTGGGTAGCGGTTGCAACGGTGCAGATCGATCATCGCTGGCTAGTTTCGCCACACTGGCATCAGCGAAGTCCGGGCGAGCAGCCAGAAGCTGGCGCAACGCAACGTCGGTTGGATGATCACGCAGAAGATCGGTGAGGGGCTTACCGCCGAGGAATTTAAGCTCGCGGCGCGTTTTGCCGAGGTACGCTGTCGGACCGATGCCAAGAAATCTCAGCCCGCGAAAACTGCATTGCCCCCAGTCCCGGTCGGCGGCTGCACGTGCCACCGCTGACAATGCGCTACGGCGCCGGTCATTGAGAGATAGGAACTCGTCGGCCAGCATATCCCCCGCCGCCGCGCTTCCAAGCGCGCGGATATTCTCAGCGAGCTCGCGCGACTTGGGGGAAAGGACATAGTGGTCCTGTCCATCGGCATATTTCACATGGATTTGATGCGTGGTCAGTTCGTAGGACAACTCAAAGCCTGCCAGGCGATCGCCTACACGCAGCAAGGCTTGCGCGATTGGCCCCGTCGGCTCCGACGCCTTTTTCAAATCGTCGGCGGACTGTGTTGAGTCGCCTTGGTCCAGTGCCTGGCACAACCCCATCATTGCCAGGAACTGCGGCATCGTCTGCAGAATCGGTTGAATTGTTATTTGTTCACGCCGATCCAACTCCGCTTCAGCTTTCGGCGGGCCTGCCACCGCAAGATAACGATCCATTCGCTTCACTGTGGGCGGATGACGAACAAGCATGCCCTGCTCGAAACAGGAACGGACCAGTGCGTAGATATCGGGTACCTCTATCGCTCGCCGAGTGAGGTCGGCTCCAACAGACATTTCCGAGCTCGCGCCACCTTCAGACTCGATGCCCCAATTGCCGTTTGGTCGACGTGTCGTCTTTACGCGTACACTCGCGAGATAATGGCGTATGATATGAACAACCCGTTCCCTTATCGCGCCGATGCGTTCGTATGTATCCCACAGCGTCTGAGCATCTGCATCGAGAGACACAGGCTCGCTTGACGTTACCTCATTGGGCAACAACCAGAAGACGTCGAAACCATCGGGGAAAACAATACCAAGGCCGTCGGTGGCGTCGATGGTTTTTCGGCCGGCGGCGGTGGCTCTTGCGAGTAAATGGAATTTCCAGTCCATGTGCGTACTAGTTAGCGTGACCTCTCCTTATGCGAGAAGCCCCGAGTCGGCAAAAATTTACCAGAGTGGCAAGATAGGTGGGAGCCGAAAGGCGGAGCGGCATTTGATGCTATGTCGATCGTTCAAGCAGGCAAGGCGCCGGTTCTCAGCAGCGCGACCAGATCGTCGGTCAGATCCTGCGCAAAACTCAGCGCCTCAATTTTGGCAATGGTGGCCTCGAGGGGATACTCGGTTCCCGGAGCGCTCGGAAATCCGGGGCGACGGGAGTACCCTTGCCCCGGCGTGGACAGGAGGCGCCTCACCGCTCGAATGCTGGTTTAGCGCTGATCGCTTGCGCTCGTCGCGGCCACCCCATTTCGCCGCGCTCGGACGTTATGAATTGGGTTCACCAAAAGGAGCGCCTATGCCACACCAAAATACGAGTCTTCAGATCAATCCCTCCGAGGAGGTCATCAGGCTGGGGCCGTTGACGGTTCGATTTCTGATCAGCGGAGAGAATTCGGGTGGCAGTATCGCGGCCTTTGAGGTGATGGTCCCAGCTGGGCAGCGGCTGGCGGGGCCGGCGCACAGCCACGATCATTACGAAGAGACCATTTATGGCATCGAAGGCGTGCTGACATGGACGGTCGACGGGAAGCCATTGGCAGTCGGGCCGGGGCAGGCGCTTTGTATTGCGCGGGGGGCCGTCCACCGCTTCGACAATGATGCGGGGCAGGACGCGAAGGCGCTGTGCATTGTTACGCCGGCGGCGATCGGTCCGCAGTATTTCCGTGATATTGCGGGATTTGTGAAAGCCTCCGCTGGCGGGCCGCCGGACCGGGCGAAGTTAGTGGAAATCATGCGCCGCCATGGGCTGACGCCCGCGCTGCCGCAATGAAGAGCTGCACGCGATCCGTGAAATCTGATGATTGGACTACCTGCGGTATTGCTCGTCGCTCACCTTCTCCATCCAGGTCACTGGCGAGCCGTTGAGCTTTTCCTGAATGGCGATGTGGCTCATCGCAGTGGTGGCGGTCGCGCCATGCCAGTGCTTTTCACCGGGCGGGAACCAGATGACATCGCCGGGGCGGATTTCCTCGACCGGGCCGCCATCGCGCTGTGCCCAGCCGCAGCCGGAGGTGACGATGAGGGTCTGGCCGAGCGGATGGGTGTGCCAGGCTGTGCGCGCACCCGGTTCGAACGTGACATTCGCGCCGCTGACGCGGGCTGGCTCGGAGCGATCAAAGAGCGGATCAATGCGCACAATTCCTGTGAACCAATCTGGTGGCCCTTTGCCCGATGGCTGCGAACCAATTCGTTTGATTTCCATGGCAATGCTCCTCGACTTTGAGATAAGCTCCTCGCCTTGAGTGAAGGTAGGATTATTCAGCAACCACTGACTTGTAAACTCAATTCTCCATAGAGAGACCACTGATGATATGCCGCACCCTATTGTGTCTCCTTTCCATTTTGTCGCTGGCTTTCTCCGCGCACGTGTCAGCGCAAGACCGGTCAGCTGCGCCTGTGGCTCGACCGCTGCGACTGGTCATCGTCGGGGACTCGACCGTCTGCAACTACCCGGCGACCAGCCCGAACCGCGGGTGGGGGCAGTTCATTGCGGAGCGGTTTAAGGAGGGGACGGTGACGGTCATCAATCTTGCCGCGTCGGGGCGCAGCACCAAGACGTTCATTCGGGAAGGCCGCTGGAAGAAGGCGCTGGAGGAGAAACCGGATTACGTATTGATTCAGTTTGGGCACAACGATTCGCACGGCCCAGGTCATGCCGAGGCCACCGACGCATCGGGGGATTACAGGGATTACTTGCGACGGTATATCGACGAGTCGCGCGCAGTGGGTGCGACGCCGGTGTTGGTGACGCCGATGGTTCGCAGGAATTTCGATGCTGAGGGGAAGATCGCGGAGCCGACGGGGTCAGGGAATTTGCTGCCTTACGTCAACGCGATGAAGGAAGTTGGGCGCGAGAAAAAGACGCCGGTGATTAATCTTTACGCGTCGAGTAAGGCGCTGGCGGAGAAATTGGGGGCGAAGAAGAGCGCCGAGTTGGCCAACAAGAAAGGCGATCACACGCATTTCAACGAGAAGGGCGCGCGGGCGATGGCGGATTTGGTGATGAAGGAATTGCCCGATGTCGCGCCGGGACTCAAACCGTTGTTGAAACCGGCGCGATCGGTGGATGGGTCGGACGGGGGTTTGAGATGATCGGAGCTGGGCGATCGGGCAAATCTCAGGCGCGAAGCCGGCAAGCGGCGGAAGGAGACAAACTTCGTAGTATCTGAAGTCTTTCCCCGTTTTGCCGCTTGCCGGCTTCGCGCGCCGCAGGTCTTCAAGGATCACAACGTAAAGAGA